>JAAGKN010001025.1_pt1 | contig 53752 bp, 37 predicted proteins | sample 6206371 | NCBI WGS metagenome assembly JAAGKN01 (sample SAMN11533720, study PRJNA540317) | gut metagenome | isolation source: fecal pellets from male and female animal of same cohort | host: Peromyscus leucopus | place: USA:CA | collected 2017
ACGCTGCGCTGCATATCGGTAACTTCTTCTGGGCGTTCATCAATCAGCAACACAATCAGCTTAACATCCGGATAGTTTGTCGCAATCGAATGCGCGATGTTCTGCAGCATAACAGTCTTACCCGTACGTGGCGGTGCAACAATTAGCGAACGCTGGCCCTTGCCGGTCGGCGAAATCAAATCAATCACACGCGCCGACAAACTGCGCCCTTTGTCCTTGTCGCCCTCTATTTCCATCTTCAGCTGCTCATCCGGGTACAGCGGCGTCATATCATCAAAAGACACACGATGACGCAGTTTTTCCGGGTCGCCGCCATTAACGCGCTCTATCGTTTCCAGCGCAAAGTAACGCTCAGACTCGTTCTGCGGGGCCTGAATCTGCCCTTCGACATAGTCACCGGTCTTTAGACCATACTTTTTAATAAGGCTTGGCGACACATACAAATCATCCGGCCCGGCCAAATAGTTGCTTTCCGGCGCACGCAGAAAACCAAAACCATCCTGCATACGTTCCAGCACCCCATCGCCAATCAGCGTAACCTTTTTATCGGCCGCATACGCTCGCATAACGACAAAACGCAATTGCTGAACATTCAGCTGCGCTGGATTTTCAATCCCCATATCTTCTGCCATTTTCAGCAGTTGCTTAGGCGACTTCGCCTTTAATTCGTTAATATGCATAAATAATCCTTTTTTGGGAAATCAGGCCATGGAACCACGCCTGTTGATAGGAAGTATTATACACTATTTTCCCCAAAAAGTCAAGATTATACTAATTCAATGTATAATAACAAGGCTTAGATAAATAATATGTACCACGTTCATCCGAGTGTTCGCCCACATCCAAAAAGCAATCCTCTATGTCAAATCCACCCATTCTCCATACATCTGACGTCCCGTCATCCGGGCAACGCGTACAGCCAGACGTCCCGTTCGTAGTTTTCCCATAATACCCCCTCGCACACGCATAAGCTGTTCCCATTGCACATCCCGCCCCTGAATCCAAACAAGAAGAACGAACACAGTTTGCTTCCATATACCCAGACCCATTCGAGAACCAATCATACGGCAACATAGAGCCCCAATTATTCCACGAACTGTCATTTTTTACAGTTTCATCACCCGCCAAGCTGCAATCCGACATACAATACCCTTTGCCACCGTTATTCGAATTATAGAAACAAAACATTCCCGGTGCGCATACACCTCCGCTTTCAAATGTCCAGTTCGGGAAACACACCTCACCCAACGCCAACCAGGTATCCGCATACGATTTATTTACAAACATCGTCAACATTAATATCAAAGCAAACCAACAGTTAAATTCGGCATAACCAAAGGGACAAAAAATGCAGAAATCAGGAATTCTTACACAAACAAAAAAACGCTATTCCAAGCGTTCCTTTGGATTAGGCACATCAAATACCTATATTATATACAATTATATCATATTAACAGATTGTGTTCAATTACATTTTTTCCCTTGCTTTTTGTGTGTTTTCTTGGTCAAATCAATTATAGAAAAAACAAAAAGGAAGCGATATGGCAGGCAGCATTAATAAAGTAATCCTGGTCGGCAACGTGGGCCAAGACCCACAGGTGCGCACAATGCAAAGCGGACAGAAAGTAGTCAGTTTTTCACTGGCAACATCTGACCGTTGGCGCGACCGCCAGACTGGCGAACAGAAAGAGCAAACCGAATGGCATCGCGTGGTAATATTCAACCCGAACTTGATTGATGTTGCCGAACGCATGCTGCAGAAAGGCACAAAGTTATATCTTGAAGGCTCGCTGAAAACACGCAAGTGGCAAAATCAGCAAGGCATGGACGTATACACAACCGAAGTTGTATTAAATCCGTTCATGGGCCAGATGGTAATCTTGGGTGGTGCAAAATCTATGGACGGCGGCATGGCAGGCGATTACGGCATGGCGGGCCCGGCGGCACCGGCATCTGCCCCACGCGAAGAAATTTCCGTCGCAGAAATCGGCGATGACATTCCGTTTTAATACGAAAACCGCAAAAAACAAAAAACCGGAATTTTTCCGGTTTTTTGTTTTAATTTGAATAATAACAATCACTTGTATATTTCCAGTCGCCTATATCATCACTAAAGGCAGAACCTGACGGAATATAGCATTCCGTTATGGCCGTCGCGCCGGTCCCTGCCGTTTTACCGGCCACATCATCAAGTTTTGGACACGGCTGACATGTCGCGCCCGCCTTATAATACCCCTGGGCACACTTGTCCGGCGCGACACAATCAGTAAACCCACTGTTTGGTTCATACCCATTTTTACACGCAAACACATAACAGCCATATTTGCCACCAGTCGAAACACCATAATAGTCTTCGCAATACTTACTAAAAAAAGTCGCCCCGGCAATATTATCCCCCTGCTTACAGCCCGCGGTCGAATCCTTCAGGCGACAATAAAGCTGACCATTTAACGTAATGCTTTGATAGCGACACGGATTCGTCGCACTGTTACACAGCACATCCGCGCCACCAGACCCACCACTACCGCTACACGCTGTGGTCGTGCAAGTATCATACAAATTATACGTCTCACCAGCATACGATACTTTTTTCGACTTACCATCATGACAATAACCAGACGCACACGTAACACACGTACATGTATAATTATTTTGAGACCATCCTGCACAATGTTCATCTGGAAACACAGTTGAGCAACCAACCGCATTCGCCATTGTTGTATGCGACACAATTAGCACACCAATTGCGGTAAGCCTTATTATATTTTTCATCGTTCTATCTCCTGAGGTTTTCGAATGAAAAAACCACCAATCACTGGTGGTCAGGAGGTTGAGAACAATTAGCAAGAATTGTGTCGCGTATTGGATATTTCGCGAACCCTCCTGACCCAATGGGTTTCAGGAGTTAATTTCGCCGTAATAGAAAAAAATGACGCTAATCGCGCGTCACACAAACATATTCCGACGCTTGCTACCGGGTTCTCACACCCCATTGACAGAACACCTGCCAACAAATGTATTATAAGCAAAAAGCCCCATAAACACAAACAAAAAAACACCAAGATTTAGGATTTTTTGTCGCCCCGCCTATTGACGTTTTACATTTTAGTACTATACTGATATGCATAAAGAAAAAATATAAGGATATTATAATGGCAAGTCAAAAAAAGAAAAATACATACATTATAAGACTAGGGAAACAGTTTTCTAGTGCGCACCTTTTTGAATTTTGCCCAACAACGCCATTGGCCATTATGGAAAAGAACGGCGCGGCAACCACAAATAAAGACAAAGCATTTTTAACCTGCACCCACTTCCCAAATCCAGGCGCACATATAATGGCCGCCGGCTATCCACGCTTCAAAGAAATCATGGGAACGCGCATGGCCTCAACAATTGTTGAATACCTTGACAAAGAAACAGGCGAGCCTGTCGCCTTACTTTATCCGCATACCGTTCTTTATAAACGTCCGGACTATATGGCGCGCTTAAATCACGCATCGCGACGCGACCTGGAACGTCAGATTGCCATGCGTAATGCTATGTTTGAACAATATACAAAGCAACACCAACATTAATAAAAAAAGACCGCAAATTCGCGGTCTTTTTTTATGCAACCACAAACAAAGGGGCTTGCATAGCCCCTTTGTTTGTCAATAGCATATTACATTTCCAACTGCCCGTCCAGCGCCCCCAAGTCAACGCCACGCGCACGAAATTTCTCTACAAAATTAACGACCTGAAGATTTGCCATGCCTCTTTTGTAGCCTGCCGCACGCTGCATCGCAGCCTCAGCATTTCTAAAACTATTTACTTTATCAGTCATATTAAATGCCTCTTTCAAAAACATCTCTCTGACACATGCAACATACACCAACAAACTTTTTTTGTCAAGTGTTATCGCACATTATTCGTCACAACCATACATCCCGCATGATTCGGGTGAATATTCCATAACCTCTATCGCAACCGGCGCCGCCGCGGCAGTTGATTCTTCGGAATAAACTTCTTTGACAACACGAACACGACGATTTTCCGCATTTGGAACACCATCTGGTGTCGGTACGGCCAAATCTTCCTCGCCGGCAGATACCGCTACAATCTGGCTGGCCGGGATGCCGTATTTAATCAGCATGTTTTGCACCGCCTCTGCTCTGCGGCCACCCAAGGAATAGTTATAATCCTTGCTGCCGGATGTATCAGTGTGTCCGACAACAGAAACCTTTATATTACGATTTGCCTGTGTTGCGGCCGCCAATTTTTGAATCAACGCCTGATATTCCGGCTTTATCGTCGCCTTGTTGAAATCAAAATGAATTTCAAAAACTTCTTCCATGATGTGCTGCTGCGGTTCCAGCGGAATCTGCTGAACCTTAATCATGGTTTTATCATTCTGTGCGGCCTGAATCTTATCCAGACGTTCATTTATCGCCTTTAATTCCGCGCGCATCGCCATCATCATATTAATAAATTCTTCACGCGTAACCAATTCCTCACCAATCATGGGAATATCAGAACTCTGGCTGGCCGCAACAATGGTCGTCGCGTCCTGGACGGGTTCTTGCGCCACAAAATTCTGCGCACCGGCATTTTGCACGGCTTGATTCTGCGCCGCCGGCATAATAACAGTTGCCTTGCCACATCCAACGCCACCACATTCAGAAGTACTGCTGTCATTGTGGCTGTTTGTCATGGTTTTATCGCCGCCATAGATGTTTTGATTAAACACCATCGGCTGAACCGGCACAGGATTAATCAAATGTTCCGGTACATTTACATTATTTACAATAATTACACCTTCGCGTGTGCGTGCACTGTTCGCCAAGGCTGCCATATTGCGCGTATCCGGATAATAAGTCTGGCCTGCGCTGCGCTGCTGCGTGGTGGTGGTAACCATTTCCTGCACAACCGCCGCTTTTGCCTGAGGCTTAGCCGGATTACTTACAATTTTACCACCATTGCAATCACGCAATGCTGTCATTGTTTTATTAAAGCGGTCACGACACTGACGCGCCGTCGCCGTCTGCCCAGATGCACTGGCCGACAACCAGCAGTCAAATTTTGCCTGCGCCTCTGCCGCCAATTCCGGATTTGTTTCACTCGCGTCGTTCTTTAACTGGTCCATTAATTCGTTATAGGCATTGCTTAACTCAAACGCTGTCTGCTCATCTGCCACCGGCCAATTATTCAAAGATTCAGGGAACGGCAACTCGCCCGAGAAGGCCGCAACAGCTTTTTGCGCAAACAGTTCGCCCATATCGGCATATCCACTAGTGCGGGCATTATAAATTGCATAAGAGCGATAATTCATCGCCAACTGGTTCAAGAAAGAATCCTGATGCGGCGCCGAATAAACATCCAAGGTTTCAATATAATCAACCGTTGGCGTTGACATTGGCGCATAGACTTCATCAGAGTTGGTTCCGGCACATGCCGCCAATCCGACAACTGATGCCGCCACTATCATGCGCGACACAATCCACGTAGATACACCAGATATATTTTTCATACCAGTTTCCTTTCTAATATCTTTCATATTATACGATTTTTCGTCAAATGAGTAAAGCAGAAAAACAACACATCACACACCAGAGACTAATAATTCTTATATTAAATGCTATCGCTCAAATTAAAAATCCCGCGGAATGCAGGATTTTTTACTATTTATCCATAAACTGCGTCGCGATTCCGCCCAGTGACTGCATCGCCCCACCCAAACCGGACGAAGAAATACCGCTAACCTGCTGCATAATTGCACCGGTATTCGTAGACTGCCCCATATTGCTAATTGTATCGGTCAAGAACTGCCCCCACATAGCACGTTTTTTAGCACTTAGTTTGGCATCGGAACAATTTTCTATCTTTGCAATCAATGCCGCCGCCATTGTGGCCTCTTGCTTGGTATAGTCATCCTCGCTAAAATCAATCAAGTTAAATATATTATAAATATTTGATGCTGTTTTTTGATTACTGGCGCCGCACGACATGCTGCCATCGGCACAATATGTCGTTTTAGACGCCATGGGATAGCCATTCCAAATCATAAGTTGGTCATTAAATGTATCCACGCAGACCAGCCCATCTTCATTTGTACCAGCAACCATTCGCATGGTCGAAGCATACGACATTCCCGCCGGGCACTTGCGCATACGCAGGCTGGAAATCGCCTGTTCCGCTGTAGACACCCCGGTTTTAGCCCATTCTTTCATGGTATTGTTAACGAAATTAATTTCTGCCGCGGTCGGGATACATTCCGCCGTCATTTCATTCTGCTTGGCATTTAATTGCTGAATTCCTGCCACCAAACTCATAACAGTGGGCACCAGGCTTGCAGTGGTTGTAGACGAAGAAGACTCCTTAGTCGCAACAGGCGCCGCTTTTTTCACAGTCATGGCATGCGCCGAATTATGGCACAGCAATACCAGACCAAAAAAAAGTGTAAGGGCTTTTCTCATTCTCTTCTCTCGTTCATTATAGCACAAAAAATAATGCTTATAAATATAAAAATTGCTTTTTGCCGCACAAAAGGCTAAACTGACCATGTGCAGAAAGATAAACGCAATTTTATTATTGTCTCAAAGCATCGCCGGTTAAAACGCCTGTGGCAGTTTTTCTTTACCGGCTGGGGGCTGGTTATGGTGGCGGCACTGGTTGCAGGCTCGCTGTTTACCAAGCAGCTGCTGTGGACACCAATATCTGCAATAAATATGATGGATGTCATATCCAATCAGTTCAAAATGTCCGGTGCATCGTTTGCCGGCACAGACAAGAATGGCGACCCGTTCAAGTTGCGTGCGGCCTCTGCCCGCCAGGAATATCAAAACCCGGATATAATTTACATGGAACGCGTATCTGGCGTTATAACGCGCGCCTCCAACGGCACAAAAACAGTTAATAATATATCGGCCAACACTGGGGAATACAACCGCACAGACCGCACAGTGCGCTTAATCGGCAACGTCCACGTTGACGCCAGCAACGGCGACCACCTTATAACAAAAGAATTGGTAATAAGACTATGAAGCAATCAGTATTACGTGTACAGCACCTTTCAAAATCTTATGGCAAGCGCATGGTTATCCGCGACATATCGATGGAGGCCCGCCAGGGCGAATCGGTTGGCCTGCTGGGGCCAAACGGCGCAGGTAAAACCACGGCTTTTTATTGCATAACCGGCCAGCTGTCTGCGACCGGCGGCCAGATATTCTTAAATTCCCAGGATATCACGCGCCTGCCGTTTTATCAGCGCGCCCGCCTGCACATAGGCTACCTGCCCCAGGAAAACAGCGTATTCCGCGGTCTAACAGTTGAACAAAACATCATGGCAATCTTAGAGGTCGTGGAACCCAGCCGCAAACAGCGCCAGAAAAAACTGGACGCGCTTCTGGATGAATTTTCAATATCATCACTACGCCGCAGCCCGGCGACCGCCCTGTCTGGCGGCGAACGGCGCCGTGTTGAAATCGCACGCGCATTGGCAAATGACCCAAAGTTTATACTACTGGACGAACCATTCGCAGGAATCGACCCAATTGCGGTAAACGAAATTCGCAGCCTGGTATCCCAGCTAAAAAATCGTGGCTTGGGCGTAATTATTACTGACCACAACGTACGCGAAACATTAGGCATTACCGACCGCAGCTATGTTCTGCACGACGGCAAGATACTAAAGCACGGCACAACCGCCGAAATCGTCAAAGACGAAATGGTAAAAAAAGTCTATTTAGGCGAAGACTTTGTAATGTAATATGCACGCGGATTTAATCTGCGTGCACTTCGCCAGCATCCATCCCATTGCCAGCACTTTGCAGCGCCGCAATTTTTGCCATAAGTTCTGCATTCTTGCGCTCCAGACTATCAAAACGCCCCATTAGCATCTGAAACTTTGCATGCATACGTGCCCGACGGGCCCGCGGCAGGCGACTGCGCAGCATATCGACAGTATGCTTGCCGAATTTGTAAATTCCCCCATGCGAACGCACCGCACTATTACATATAAATTTTTCGCGGACAACCAAGTGCTTCGCAATCTGGCGGTATTCGTTATTTATGTACTTCGGCAAAGTATTGGGCGCCCACGGTTTCAGGTTACCTGCAAAATGCTTTATTACCGATGCATTATACAACTGCCGGAAAGATTTATATTTTGTTCCATAGAACCGGTTTATAATCCCAATATCATAATTAGACGCCATAAATATTGAAATAACATCATTATATATAACCGGCAAAATCTTCACATGCTTATTACAAACATTGTTAAAAACATCTTGGTCCATGCACACCCATTGCTCTGGCTGATGCATTTTTTTATCAATCAGCCGCTCGGTCAAGTTATCTGCACGCATTTTTGCCAAATTCATCAGCATAACGCCCGAATTAATATAGTATTCAGACTTAGTATTTTTGTGAAACCCCTGCTTTTCCGCCCGTAATTCGCGAACAGCCCCGATATAGTTATCTCCTAAATCCATATTGTATAAATCGAACAAATCCGCACTAATCAAAACATCGCCATCGATATATAGAGTCTTATCAATATCCCCCAATATATTAGGCAGGTCAAACTTTAGCAACGCCGTATTTGTAATATGATGCACCTTGGCTATCCCCGAATACTTGCCTGTATCTGCACGGAACATACGCACATTAACGCCCGCCCCCGCCAGATTAATTAACAGACACTTTTGAATCCGCGGCAAATCTGTATAAATGATATTGATGGTAACGCGTGACATCGGACTTTTGTTGTGTATTAACGATGTCAGGGCAACATAAGTGCACGCAAAATATTTTGCATCCAAGATAAAAGTCACATTTATATCGCGCTGCACATTCGCGCACTTCTTCAGCTGCCAATAGCGCCCCCGATATGTTACCTGCCCTGTATCAGAGCATAACATAGGCACTTTGGCATATTTTATCTCTTTGTAATTCAATTTATATAAGAACTTTCTATAGTCATTATCATATATACAACATAACAGCGCAGAATTTTTGACATGACCGCGTTCAAATCTAGCCAACAGCTCTGTCCGAATAAACTTAAATGCATCAAAGAACTTACCAACCGGCAACTGGCCAAAAATATAGTCTACGCTTCTATCCATCAAAGCGACTAAAAACTGAATATTATTTATAAACACATCATCATCCAACCGCTCCATCACATACTTACGCGACCGCAAAGAATCCATAAGATTGTTATACGCGCCACGCTTTTGCATTACCTGGCCGATTAGGCTTTCCGGATGCAGTCTGTAATTATATAATTTATCTGACAAGAAGAACGCTATGTTCGAGAAGCATAAATATAAGGCATTAAATGCAACATCCTCGCCAAACGTATACGGCGGAAAAATGATATTATATTTATCTATAATTTCTTTCCGGTAAAGTTTGTTCCATATCTCTGAATTAATGTTTCTTTTGCGATTATTAACCGCTATTAATAAATTTCCCTCAAATGCCAAATCGCCTGTCGGCGCCCAGCGAGTATCCTCGATAAGCGGATTAAATCCACAAACGGCAAAATCAACCGACGCATCCGACATCGCAGCAACCATCTTCTCATAAAAATCAGGCTGCAACGTGTCATCACTGTCCATAAAGTGAATATACTTGCCACGTGCAACGGCCAACCCCGCATTACGCGCCGCACCCGCGCGCAAATTTGGCTGACATAAAACTGTAACCCGGGAATCTTTAGCGGCGTATTTTTTCAATATAGTCAACGAACTATCGGTCGAGCCGTCATCTATGCAAATAATTTCTATATTTTTCAATCTTTGACGCCGCAGACTATTCAAGCATTCCTGCAAATATTTTTCAGTGTTATAAACGGGAATAATAACACTCACCAATGGGTCAGCTTTTATTTTGCCTTTTACCACAACCCTTGCCACAGCCGATTTTGTCATAATACATCTCCTGATTACATAAAATAAAACCATCAAGAAATATTGATGGTTGGAGTTTGACAACAATGTAAAGAATTGCGTGCCTTATTCAATATATTCAGCACACTCCAACCAACTGTTGGAGTTTTTATCGTCTGACCATGACGCTTTACACGGGTTGTCAAGCCCGGCACCACAACACGCAGTGCTAAGCAAAATATTAATTAAACAGGAAATAAAATCAAGCCAATTCTGATGCGCCGCCAGGCACCAAATAAAAACATACCCGAAAATTATCCCCACAGATATATGTTGTGGGAATAATAAAAATCCCCCTTTCGGGGGATTTTTTAATTCAAAGGTTAAAGCTAATCATGATAACAATCATCAGTTACCTTGAAATAGCCAATATCATCTTTACCACTGCGACCAGAACGCAGATAACAATCGGTAATTTGAGTATTACTGCCAGGAATACTGTCGCCAGGTTCAGGGGAACCACTGCCTGACAACGGACATTGGGTGCACCCTGTGGTTCCATTTGTTGATGTGCCATAATAATATTTGGCACACCGATATTGCCGTGGACTGGGGGTGCAGACATCGTTGACGCATGCATAATAATTTAATACTTCGTATCCAGTTGAATTGTGTGCTTCCCAGCCGCTTTTTGCCTGTGTACAATTTGCCATATTGCATGTACCACCACCACCGGTAGAGCCCCCAGATTCTTTGGTGCACGTATTATATGTCAATGCATTGCTACATGTTATGCCGGGTGTATGGGATGCACTTGTCAATTTATAGCCAGTGTCACATTTTGTACATGTTGTAATAAAATATGTTGTGCCGGTTGTATTTTTATAGCACTTGTATGAAATAGCACCACAGTTGTTTAAGGAAATAGTTTTACCACCGCCACCGGTTCCATTTGGACATCCGCCAGACCAGGCACTGCTGGGGATTACTGAAACGTTTGTTTCTGGGCAATTTGCTGATGCGGCATAAACCAACTGTATTGTTAGAATAAAGCCAGATAAAAGGATGGTTGTGATTTTCATAGTTTTCTCCCGTGCGTTTTTGTATGCAAAAACCGCCAAAGGTATGGCGGTCGGGGAGTTAAGAAAATCATACTAAGAATGACCCCTGTGGCTTTTGCATAAAAATCATGCTGTTGTATAACCACAGGCCCCCCGACCCATTTAGAATCGGGAGATAAAATATACGGCACAATCACATGTGCCGACATTTTTATCGTCGGATACAACGCCTCACTCGACGCCGCTTAGTACGGGATTTCTTACGTCCCTGAGCCAACATCCCTGCCAGTTCAAAACAAATTTAATCAAAAACAGAATGCAAAGTAAAGAAAAAACGCCCCATTTGGAGCGTTTTATTTTTTAGAAGCGATAAGAACCAGAGACCTTAATCTTATGCATCTGAATATCGGCATTATACTGATAGCGATAATCCAGACCAATCTGCAGGCCCATTGATGATACAAATTCCATACCGCCCCCGATATTAGCCCACAGCGGGTCAATATCAACATCATACTTAGTATAGTGTGATGCCGGTGCAAATTTGTACTTTACCTCATCCGGCGCCCCGAATACATCGTATTCCGCGCCAACCGATACATACGGACGAATCTGGAACCAAGATGTCGGATAGATTCTTTTCTGCGCAATCAGAGAATAACCCGGCGTCAAGATAAAGTAGCCATCAGACTCCAGCTTCATATAGTCACGACCATGTACCTTTTCCGTAACCGAGAAACCGGTATTATACCCACCACGCACATACAGATTTCCAACAATGTACTGGTTTAGCCAGTCATGCATCAAGCCCCATTCGGAAATCAAGCTAAATGCTGTACCATCGCCGCTAATCTTATCAACGTATGTCTGGTCACGTGATACATCCAACCAGTGCATATCCAAGAACGCATTTCCATACAAACGCATCTTGGTGCCCAGTGTCTTCATCAAGTAACCACCGATGCCGACATTTGTGTCAGAAACATCTGTCTTCATGTGACCCGCGATAAATTCACCCGGCTTATACCCCAGATTCATATCATCGCTATTATCGCCAGATGTGTGGGAAATATGCCCCGCCAAGCCCAGAATCAACGTCTGACTTTCCTGCCAGTCATATCCGCCATTAAAGCTGAAACGATTACCATCAATATCCTTGCCGTTTTCGCCTTTCTGGTTAAACAGCCCGAAATCAAACTCGCCCCATGCCTTGCGCAGATTGCGGTTACGATGCCAGATAAATTCATCCAACATGCGGTCTTCGAAGTCACGGAATGTAGTATGTTCATTCAACGCGACACTCCCCGCCAGCTGTTCTGCCTCGCGCGCCTGTGTCAAGCGGCTAAAACGTGCCAAGCCCGTACCATCACGCGAAATATCATAGTATTCCATGCGCTTGTACAATTCATTAGCCAGCTGTTCCATATTCGTACCGGCAAAGGCCACCGGAATCGCATCAATCGGCGTACGATTTGTAAACTGAGATTTGATTAACTGCCCTTCAATCAAATCATCCAACGCACCGGCCGATACATATTCCGCCTTGGAATGGTCCGGCACACGTTCAACAATCGGTTGAATCTTAAACAGTGCCAGCGGACCGCCAAAACTTGGGTCAAAGACAACGTATACGCTATCCGCCTGGCCGTCGCCATCGGTGTCACGTACCGACAAATATGCCGGCAAATCTTCGCCCGTCTGGTTGTATTGCTCGGCCGAGCCATAGTAATCAAAGCACTTTGAGCCATCCGCATTGCAGAACTGAACATTCAGATTACGGATTTTTGTCGCCAATTCTTTGATACCGTTATCCGCATGCAGCAACCATATAGCCGTACCCTGGTCTATCATATCAAAGATTTTGATACTAAACTGGTCTGTTGCCGCCGGTTTGCCCGCCGCCAAGGCCGAATCATGCATATCTACATTCAGGTCGGTAATAAACGTTCCACCAACCGAGATTAAAGGCTCTGCCGATTCGCCACCGCGATTTGTAATCTGTCCAAACGTACTGTTATTATCCAGACTTACGTCAGCCCAATAATTATAAGACGTTGAATTTGATGATGCACCCGTCGCATACGGCAGGATTACCGCAGAAACCGCACTGTTGTTATTAAATGTATAGTTTCCGGCAATTTGCATGTGTTCCAGCCCGATAAACTGAGCATTACCGGACACATCCCCACCCAGCACACCAACATTTAACCAATTTGTCGCAGGTGTCGCAACAACACGCAAACCTGTCGCATCAATGCCGCCAGCCACTGTTAAGTCACTGGTATTCAATACCATTTTACCAGAATGCTGCTTTATTGCATCAACCGTAACATTGGACGCCGTAATCGCATAATCTGATGAAGTGATATTTACATCCCCGGCTTCCTGCTGCCACATTGGCGCCCCTTGGTACAGTGTCGCCTGTTCAAATGCGCCTGCAGTCTTTAACCCTGCGCCCGCCAATGTTGCGGTACCTGTCGATATAAAGTTCGCAACATTTGTTACGCGCGTACCGGAATCCAGTGTCAAGTCGCCAAAGTTCTCAATGATGCCGTTACCACCATCCAAAACGATGCCGCCACGCCCCTGCAGCGCCAGTTTCCCGCGGTTTGTTACGTTCTTGGCAGTAATGGACTGCGCATCAACAAACGCCCCTGCGCCGTCTGCAACGGTAATATCGCCCGCAACATCGACCGCACCTGACATGTTATAGTCCGCTAAGCCCGCATCAACATTAAATGCGCCCCGAACATCCAAGGCCTGGCCCGAATATTCAATAAATGAATTTGTTAAATTCAGCGCACCATTCGCATTACCCTGTACCAAGTTACCGGCAACCGTTGTTGTGCCACTAACCGTAATATCAGATGCCCCGATTGTCGCCTGGGCACCCGACGCAACGTTTAATGATGTCGCAGACAGGCTTTCACTATTAATCGTCAAATCGCCAGCATTTGCCTGAATTTCACGCGTTGTGACAGCCTCTGCCGCGGTCAATGTGGCCTTGTTGTTATTTACCAAGCCCGCCATGTGAATATTCACTGCATCCGCCGCAAATTCACTCGTTGTCGCAACAGTCAAGTCATTTGCAACCGTAACATCGCCCGCTGTTGCATTGATGTCAATTGTGCCGTTATCTGTAACAACACCGTTCAAAGCAACATCTTTCGCAGAGTTGATGTTCAGTTTATTACCACTGGCAACCGACACACCACCAACAGAGACCGAGCCCCCCTGCGCACCTTCGGCCGCAGTTGTTAGCGTAAATTCGTTTGTATCCGAAATTATCAAACCGGATGTAGGATTTGAACCGTCAAACCATACACTATCCGCAATATCAATATTGCCCTTTGTTGCGCTAATAACAGTACCATGGGTTGTGAACTTACCCGCGCCCCCCAAAGAACCAACCGTTACCTGGTCGCCCCAGAATTCAATACTGCCGGCATTATCCGCGCCGTCTTTATTCGCGATAACAGCACCGGTTGTGGTAACATTGCTGCGATTTTCTGCATTACCAAAGACCAACGCGCCCTGCCCCTTAGCCGCGATACCATCATCGCCAACAGAAATTGTATTCGCAACCTGGGTCACACCGTCATCCGTCAACACATTTTTGGCAATAAACTGCGCAGTGCGATTCGCATCACTCTGTGTCGCATCAATGCCGCCAAACGTCATCGTACCGGTTGATGTCATAACAAAGTTCTGAACACCCTGACCGCCGATATTAATGCTATTGCCCGTAGATACAGGCGTCGGACTCAGCGTAACGTCCCCAGAGACCAAAACCGCACCAGTTACATCCAGCCGCGTTGTTGATGCGCCAATATTCATCGCACCACCAGCGCCCTGGCCGCGTACCGTTAGTGGCCCAGACATCGTAATGCCACCCTTCAGCGCATCAATATTTAATACACCGGCCTTAACATCAACCTGGCCCATCGCAAGCGAATCGCCATTCGTATCAGACCCCTTGATTGTTGTTTCGCCGCCATTGGCCGTCAAAGTGCCGGCAATCGTTATATCGCGCGATTCGATATTTAATTCGCCATTGCCTTCATTTGTAACAGTACCATTAATAACAATGCTGCCATCTGTTGCATTGGACGACTGAATGCGCAAATCCCCGCTATTCGAAACAGATGTAAGAGTTACGCCTTTTTCACCGCTCAGGTGCATTGATGCACCATCGGCCGCCATAATTTCGCCGTTTTTGTTCTGCAACGTGCCGGCCGCCCAGATTCGGGTATCGCCACTATTGGCAGTAATACCATTATCAATAGAGATATTGCCAACAATCGGCTTTACAACATCATTATTTTCGCCATCTTTGTCGACCAGCGCAATATACAGTTTATTACCCGAGTTATTAACCGAGCCAACATTAATATTCTGCGCAGTTAATGTCATATTCGCGTTCGTATTGCCGCCCGCACCATTAATAATCGCGGTTGACGCATCTATATCGCCTTCACGAATATTAACAACAAACTTATTCAATTTATTAGAAAACAGACGCAGCCAATTTGTTGGGTCAGCCCCAAAATCCAGCGTACCCGTCGCCAGCTCAAATGTATTATTTGTCGCCATTGTGCTAACGTCAAAACCGTTTGCCAATTGTGTTTTTCCGGCAACATCAACATACAAGTTACCACCATTCACAAAAGACGCATCATTATACATAGATGTGCCATTAGTATTTTTCGCGGTGTTCTTGCCATTGATAACCAAATCGCCTGTCGTAACGATTCGCATAGAGCTGTTATTACCCTCGTTCGTCATGGCACCGGCAACAGTAATATTATCGGCATCAATGGACATGGATGTACCATTTTTATTTTCAATAACGCCGCTTACCGTATTGCCTTCGGAATCAGTTGAATCAACAACCTTCAAATCGCCACCGGCAACATTAATATTCATAGTTCCGGAATTATTCTGGATTGCACCACTGCTCAGAGAGCTTGCCATAATATTCGCAGACGTGGCCCCGGTAATATTAGTAATGGTACCGGTCTGCATATCCATTGCCCCGGCGGACAAAATAGTCGCAGTCCCCTTGTTTTCCAAGGCCTGTCCCTTGACTGTCACAGTTGACGCATAAATTGTCAGGTTTCCAGTGTTGCTAATCGCACTGTTGGAAACAAAGTCCGCAACATATGCCAAAGACAGATTCCCAGCATTCTGAACCCCGACGCCGGCGCCATCGCCAATGGTCATATTAACTCGGCTGCCGTTAAAGCCGGCGATAGTCAGCTTCTGCCCGTCCAACACGCGCAACAGGCTGGTAATGGACACCGGCCCAACCGTTGATATTTCAAAGCCAGTTGACGTACTGGATGCCGTGTTATTCGGCACATACAGAAAACCTGTACCAAAGCTTTCCGTATCCCCAACCGACAGGCCAACCACGTTCAGCCCACCACTACCTTTAATAATAAGGTCGGTCGTTGCCTTATCCCCACGATTACCGACAACGCGTGCATCATCAGCCGCCGTGACAGTTAAACCGTCCTCGGTTGTATATATACCAGTGCTATCTGTTGGTGTTAGATAAACAGGCTCAGCCGCAATAGCCCCCATTGGCGCCAAGCAGCAAACAAAAGAAAATAGTTTTTTTATCATATTTTTTATTTAACTTTCCTTCTAATTGTTTTATATTAAAACACAAATTGGTTTCGCAGCGCAAGCAGAAAACGTAACGAAACAGGATTTTAAGTACAAGTGAAGGAGAAAAAAGTATGTATTCTATTAAAAAGGTACACGCGCGCCAGATTATGGACAGCCGCGGAAATCCAACAATCGAATGTGATATTGAGCTAAATGGTGGCGGTTTTGGCCGCGCAGCCGTACCATCGGGTGCCTCCACCGGTTCTTTTGAAGCATTGGAATTGCGCGACGGCGGCAACGCATATATGGGCAAAGGCGTATCAAAGGCGGTATCTAATGTAAATGACATCATCGCCCCGGCAATCATGGGCATGGACGCATCTGCACAGGTTGCATTGGATGAAAAAATGCTGGCTCTGGACGGAACCGCAAACAAAGACAAATTGGGCGCGAACGCAATCCTGTCCGTATCTATGGCGGCAGCACGCGCAGTTGCAAACCAGAAAAAGGTTCCTTTATATAAATATATCGCATCCGTATACGGCAACGAAAATCCAGTTGTACTGCCGCGCCCAATGATGAACATCATCAACGGTGGTGCGCACGCCGATAACGGTCTGGACGCCCAGGAATTCATGATTATCCCGAACGGCGCCAAAGACGAAGTCGAAGCGATTCGCATGGGCTCAGAAGTCTTCCATAACCTGAAAAAGATTCTGAAAAATGGTGGCAACTCAACAAACGTTGGCGACGAAGGTGGCTTTGCCCCGAATTTCCACTCCTGCGCAGAGGCATTGGATACAATTATCGCGGCGATTAAGGCGGCGGGCTATGTACCGGGCGAACAGATTTCCATCGGCCTGGACGTTGCATCATCTGAATTCTTCAAAGACGGCGTTTATTCATTCGAAGGCAAAAGCATGTCTGCCGACGATATGATTGCATTCTATGAAAAATTGATTTCGGATTACCCAATTATCTCTATCGAAGACGCATTGGCCGAAGAAGACTGGGCGGCATGGAAGAAACTGACTGAAAAAATCGGTGACAAGTGCCAGCTGGTTGGCGACGACCTGTTCGTTACAAATCCAACGCGCCTGGCCAAAGGTATCGAAAACGGTGTTGCAAATGCAATCTTGATTAAAGTTAACCAGATTGGTTCGTTGACTGAAACACTGCGCGCAATCAAGATGGCCCAAGACGCAAAGTACGGTGTTGTTATCTCGCACCGCAGCGGCGAAACCGAAGACACAACAATCGCGGACTTGGCGGTTGCAACAAACGCAGGCCAGATCAAGACAGGCTCTATGTCCCGCACTGACCGTATGGCAAAGTACAATCAGTTAATTCGTATTGAAGAAGAACTGGGCACATCTGCCAAATACGGCATATAATAAACCATATAAAAACGGATTGTTGCGCGGCAACACGCACGCGTGACAATCCGAAAAATCAAATAAAAATATGGAACTGTTGCCTTATATTATTTTGTATCTAAAGTACGCCGCCGCCGTTGCGATATTAGTCACAATTATATTAGCGCCGGCATATCTTGCACGCCAGACCAAGAAAAAAGGCCTTGATATGGTAAAAATACGTATCGCCAGTTGGCTGTTTGGCTGGACAGGCGTCGGCTGGCTGTGTGCACTATACTGGGCAACAAAAAAATAAAAATCCCATATCTGGGATTTTTATTTTTTATAACACTTCCCGCCAAAATACCATTTGACCTTAAATTTTTTCTATGGTCTAATTACCACGATGACAGGTATTCTGTCATTGGGTCTTACTAACCCTTGGTATAGAAGTCAGAGATGACTGAAAATATCTCCAACTGATTAAGTCGGTTGGAGTGTGCCCAATATTATGAATAAGCACGACAATATCTATACATTGTTAGTAAGCTCCAACCACCAGATTTTTGTTTGGTGGTGTTTTGTTTGATTTACCGCACAAAACAAGGAGTCTGGCGATGTCAAAAAAACTAAATATAGCGATAGTGGCAATACTGTCCATTATAACCGTTGCCCTGGGGTGTTCCAGGTCTTATGCGGGTGGCCCATTTACCAACAAAAACAAACTTGGCGATGTAATGATGGTAATGAGTCCCGCCTATGCCTTCGGCATGACTGTCATGGCCAAAGACTGGCAAGGCAGCCTGCAGCTGGGCGAATCCGTCTTGGCCGCACAATTGGCAAGTGAAGGGATAAAGGCCCTCAAGCTAGAACGCCGCCCAAACGGCAATGACAAAAAATCTTTGCCCAGCGGGCACGCCGCCGGCGCATTTTCTGGTGCGATGTTTGTACACAAAAGATACGGCTGGAAACCTGCACTAATTCCATACGGCATGAGTGCCATCGCCGGCTGGAGCAGAGTTGAAGCAAGAGCGCACTATTGGCATGACGTATTGGCCGGCGCGGCCGTTTCTGCATTATTTACCTGGATTTTGGTTGACGAATACATCCCATCGGGGGTAAATATTAACGCAGATACAGACGGCATCCGAATTGGATTTCGAACAGAATTCTAACCCCGTCCGGGACTTTTATTGTAATGTATAATTGAAAAAGCCACATAAAAACAACGCCCCTTGCGGGGCGTTGCTGGTTATGAATCGTCTTCGTCTATTTCTTCTTCGTCACTATCTACTGCGTTCAAATCAATCTCTTTGGGAATACCTAAAATATCCTCTATCTTTTCAGATGCCGCATCCAAATCTATTTTATGCAGCACCGCAAACTCCTGCGCCATGCGTTCCAATGCCCGCAGATACAGCTGACGCGCTGAAAAAGTCATGGTGTCGGCCGCACTTCTGCGCTGCAGGTCACGTACAACCTCGGCCAGCTTCATCGGGTCGCCCGAATTAATATTTTCTTCGTACTGCGCCGCACGACGCGCCCATATCATGCGCTTTGCCCCGGCCTTACCCTTGGCACTGGCAATCGCCTCGTCCATCTTCTTCGCGGTGGTAAGTGGCCGCAGGCCAGAAATTTCCGCACGTTCAACAGGCACACGCAACGTCATGTGATTGCGTTCAAAATCAATAACCAGCATTTTTATTTTCTGGTCGCCGACAGTCTGTTCTTCTACCCGTAATAATTTACCCACACCTTGGGTTGGATAAACAACATACTGGCCAGCCTTAAAATCTAATTTCTTACTTGGCATAAGGCACCCTTTACACGTTGCCATTCTCTCTTACACCCAAGTATTATACCACAAAAAACACAAAAAACAAATCTGGACATAAAAATAAAAAACGCCCCATATCGGGGCGTATATTTTTTTAGCGTGCACCGCGACGCAACGTACCTGTTCTGCGGATACTGGACGCACGACTGGCGGTATCGGAACCGGTTGATGTCGCACAATGCCATTCCCCATTCAACAGAACCGCCGTTTCTCCATCCGGACAGCTGGGCTTTTCCAAGCGCCACGCAAAACAGCTACCCTTTTGATAGGCTAAATATGTCGCATTATCGGCGCCACCACGGGTATACGCACCATATTCCGGATTCCAGCGTCCCTCGGCCTCGCCCCCGCACCATTTGCGTTCGCCAAAGCATTCAATGCAGTTATTTTTTGCATCACACAGCTCTACCGGCGCGGATGTCGCCTTATAACCACTGGCAGCATTTTTGCCTTTGCCCATAGCCTTGCCGGTTTCCAAATCCACACACCATAATTTCTGGCATTCTGCCGCGGCAATACCGTCAATATTAGAACGTGTCGTCAATATATAGCCCGGCCCACATGATGTAAACGCCGCATTAGCCGCACCAAAAACACTGAAAACAGCAAACAAAGATAATAATATTTTTCTCATATCCCCTACCCGTTTTATTCTATTTTACACTTTTTGGGCCACATTCGCAAACAGTTTTATTGCCCCAGCCCTGCCGGACTGAAACGCCCGATATTATTAAACAGTTCTTCCAATGCATTTAGCTCAATCGCGGCCGGTATTTCTGTTTCCCCGGCGGCAATCTTAACATCTGGCAAATCCGCATCACGCAGAACTTTGGTACGAACGACACGCGCACCGTCAACCCACGCCAACAGCACGGTTTTATCAGTATAAGTCTGGGCGAACGGCCCGCGATAATTTTCATCCGCGCCATAATATATCCAGACCGTATCCCCATACATAGTCTTTACCTGTGGTGCACCAATTTTTTCCTCCAGCTGGGCTGTGGTTTTAATCGTTGCGACCTCGCCCTCTAAATCAGACGGGAAAACGTATCCGCGATGTTTCGTTTGAAACGTGCAGGCGGACAAAACTATTAATGCAAAAAATAAAATCTTTTTCATACCCATAAATTTACACCAAATCGTCCATACGATGCAACGAAAAAACAGCATTCATCAAAAAACAAAAAATAAAAATCCCCCGCTTTGGGGGATTTTCTTATTCGGCCGCGTCATCTTTCTTGGCATTTGCGTGCTGCATTGCGAAATGCGCGATATGCTTTTTAAGTTCACGCTTGTACTCGTTGTTTTCCTTGGCCTGGGCCACCAATCTATCAAAGTTCGGATTGGCCGCACGCGCCGCGCCAAAGCGGCTTTCGGTCTTCAGGAAATCTTCCAACGGCACCGTTACATCAGAGGCGGAATCCAGCATCAGCGGATTCTTGTCCTCTGCAATCAGCATCGGGTTAAAGCGATACAGCGGCCACGCCCCGGTATTTACCAGATTTTGCTGATGCTCTACCCCATTCTGCAGGGCAAAGCCATGCGCGATACATGGCGCATACGCCAGAATTATTGACGGCCCTGGGAATGCCGCCGCTTCGCGGAATGCGCGAATTGCCTGTGCCGGGTTTGCCCCCAGCGCAATCTGCGCCACATAAGCCCCGGACATCATTGCAATCATTCCTAGGTCTTTCTTGGCATTTTCTTTACCGCCGATTGCGAACTTCATGCTGGCCCCAAACGGCGTAGACTTGGACTGCTGGCCACCGGTATTTGAATACCCCTCGGTATCCAAAACCAAGATATTTACATTTTGTCCGCTATGTAATATATGGTCCAGACCACCGTATCCGATATCATAGGCCCATCCGTCGCCACCGATAATCCATACAGACTTGTCAACCAGTTCGCCCAGCAAACTTTCCGCCATACGCGCACGTGGCGAATCGTTTTTGGCCAAAATTTCCTGCAAGCGCTGCTGATTTTCACGCTGACGTGCGACATCTGTTTCGCGCATGATGTCCTCTACGCCCGGGATGTTTAACTCAAACAGCAAGCCTTTTAAGGTTTCACGTTTCTGGTTCAATGCGATGCGCATCCCCAGCCCGTATTCCGCATTATCTTCGAACAAAGAATTAGACCACGCTGGCCCACGCCCCGCGGCATCTTTTGTCCATGGCGTTGTCGGCAAATTCGCCCCATATATAGACGAACATCCCGTCGCATTTGCAACCACCATACGGTCGCCGAACAAGTGCGAGAGCATTTTTACATACGGCGTCTCGCCACATCCAGCGCACGCCCCTGGGAACTCAAAGTAATGCGGCAACAGCTCTACATGCTTTGGAATATTCAGGTTCAGTTTTTCACGCGGCATATCCGGCAATTTCTGCGCCGCATCAAAGCGCGCCTGATTTTCCGCCGCCACCTCGCGCGCGGGGGCCAGTGCCAATGCACGCACCGGACAGTTCTTTACACAGATATTACATCCTGTGCAGTCTGCCGGCGATATGTTCAGCGTATAATACATATCCGGCCCCAGTTCCGGCGTCTTCATCGGCACGACAATTATACCGGCGGCGCGGGCTTCCTCCGCCTGCTCGGCGGTCATTGCCTTGATACGTATTGCCGCATGCGGACATAGCATAGAGCAGCGACCACACTGTATACACTTTTCCAAATCACATGTCGCCACGCGTTCGGATATTGCACGCTTTTCATATTTTGACGTGCCAACCGGATACTGCCCTGCCCCGAATTCGCCATCTACGCGAAAACGCGACACTGGAATTGCATCGCCACGGTTTGCGGCAATCTCGCCCAGGGTGCCCGCAATCGCAGATGGGGCCGCCGCAGTCATCGCCGGCACAAAATCCGGCGCAAAATTAGACACCGACGACGGCAGGTCATAATGATGCAGGAACTCGGCCGCACGGTCAACCGCCGCCCAGTTCGCTTCAACAACGTCCATACCTTTTTTCTTATAAGTCTTCTCGATTGCAACCTTTGCGGCCGATGCGGCAATCGCCGGGTCAATAACACGCGTTAAGTTAAAGAAATTAAGCATTATGAACGTGTTAATACGGTTCCCCAGCCCCAACTCGGCCGCGGCACGGTTCGCATCCAAGAAATAAACGTTCGCCCGCATTCTAATCAGATGCTCCTGCGCGTCACGTGGCAAATTTGCAAACGCAACATCTGGTGCCATGGACGTATTAATCATAACCGTGCCACCCGCCCGCAGGCCGCGGAATACATCAAAGCGCTGGGCTATCATAAAGTTGGAAACGCTGATAAAATCTGCGACCTCGACCAAATACTGACTCTTAATCGGCGCATCCGAGAATCGAATATGCGACGCCGTCAGGCCACCTGATTTTTTAGAGTCATAGACCGCATAAGACTGCGGATATAAATCAGAATTTTCACCAACAATCTTTACAATATTCTTAACCGCGCCAACCGTTCCGTCCGAACCGATACCATACAAAATCGCAGTCTTGAAATTAGGGTCTTCGACCGCGAACGCCGGATCCGTCTTCAACGACAGGCCCGTTAAATCGTCGTCTATCCCCACCGTAAAATTATGGTGCAGCGTGCCACGCATCAAATTTTCATATATCGCCTTGACATCGCGTGGCTTAAACTCTTTGGACCCCAGGCCATAACGCCCGCCGAATACCTCGGCCGCGTCACCGACAACAGTCTTGACATCTTGGAACAACGGCTCGCCAATGCTGCCCGGTTCTTTGGTACGGTCCAGCACCGCAATACGACGCACAGTCTTCGGCAATGCCGCCAAAAATGCGTCCACCGGGAACGGACGATACAGATGAATCTTCAACAGCCCCAGCCCCGCCGGCAGATGCGCCATCGTTTCTTCAATCGTTTCGCATGCACTGCCCATGGCTACGATAACGTTTTCTGCATTCGGGTCGCCGACATAGTCGACCAAATTATACTTGCGTCCGGTTAGCCCCGCAAATTCATCCATAACCTGCTGAACAACCTCCGGTGTTTTGATATAGAGCGGATTTGCCGCCTCGCGTCCCTGGAAATAAACGTCCGGGTTCTGGGCCGTGCCACGCACCGTCGGATTATCCGGCGTCATTCCGCGTGCCCGGTTTTCCAATACCAATTCGTCTGGCAATAACTTGTGCAAAACCTCGTCATCAATACGGGTCAGACGTGACTCTTCGTGACTGGTGCGGAACCCATCAAAGAAATGCAAGAACGGCACACGCGTACGCAACGTTGCCGCATGCGCAATTGCCGCCATATCATGCGCCTGTTGAACATTATGACTAGACAACATCGCAAATCCCGTCTGACGTACAGACATAACGTCACTGTGGTCGCCAAAGATGGACAATGCATGCGTTGCCAGTGCACGCGCGGCAACATGCATCACGAATGGCGTCTGTTCGCCCGCGATTTTGTACATATTAGGAATCATTAGCAGCAAGCCCTGGGATGCTGTAAATGTTGTCGCCAAAGAGCCCATCTGCAGCGCACCGTGCATAGCACCGGCCGCGCCGGCCTCAGACTGCATTTCAATAATCTGTGGGATTGCACCCCAAATATTCTTCTTGTGCTGGAACGACCATTCGTCCGCCAATTCGCCCATAGTACTGCTGGGGGTAATTGGATAGATGGCCGCAAAATCAACGCATCTGTATGCGACATCGGCCGCCGCCCAGTTTCCATCAACAATTAATTTTGACATATTTATTTCCTTAAACAGTTTTATTGCCCGTCAAATAATACCCCCAAATCCCCCCCAAGGCAAGAACTTGTTATCATGCAATTGACAAACGCATTTTTTGTGCTATATATTAAAATGATATTTAAGGAGTAATACAAAATGCCTGAAATCTTAAACAAATCTGGCCAAATAAACTATATTACCGGAAATAAAATTTTCATATTAGACAAGTTGGAAAAACAAACAACGGCTGAACTGCTGGGTCATCTAAGCAATATGGTAGACTCATTACGTTGGGGGCCCGTGTTTACCGAAACAGAATTATTTGCAGAAAGTGCAAAATTGGCAAACCCGTATAACCTTCCGTCAGAATATCCACCGGTTATTGACATTTATATCAATTCATGCGGTGGCGACAACACTATTTTATCCTCAATAACCTCATTATTGAATTTGGCCCGCGCCAAAGGTGCTATAATCCGTACAAATGTTATTGGCATGGCCTGCAGTTGCGCCAGCATGCTGGCCGTACAAGGCACACCAAACTTTCGCATAATGTATGACACATCATACCACATGATACATTTTGGTACGTCGCGAATGACCGCAGAACGCACCAATGAAATAGAATACGCCGCCAAAAGCGCGAAACGCATACGCGAAAAGTGCGCGCAAATTTATATAAATAACACAGCTATCAGTCCCAAAAAACTACAAAAATATTATACAACCGAAGGTAGCGGGAACTTAAGCGCCGAAGAATGCTTAAAACTTGGTATTTGCGATTGGATGGTATCCCCACAGGGAATATTTATAAAAAACAAAAATTTATCACGATAAAAAACGGGGTATTGCCCCGTTTTTTGTTATTCTGCGGCCGCATCATCGCCCACATCTTCTAAAAATATATCGTCAGATTCTGCCATAGCTGCGACCTTTTCCGCCCGCTGACGCATCTTGTCCATGGCGCGAACCATGTCCATAGCCCGCTGCAGCTGATAATCCAGCGCATCTTTTTCCTCATCTGTCAACTCTTTGACATCTGCTTCATCATCTGCATCATCTTTGGCCTTCTTCGATTTAGACTTTTTCTTAGCGTCTTCGTTTTTCAGCGCATTTTTGAACGACGCCTCGGAATAAGTGCTTTCTTTTTTCTCCAGCACCTCTATCTTGCTTTGCAGCACTTCAATATCCGGCGTAATTCCCTCGTTCTGGATGGAACGACCCGATGGCGTATAGTAACGCGCAATTGTAATATGTATCGCGGTGCCATCCCCCAGCGGCTTTTGCTGCTGAACACTGCCCTTGCCAAAAGATTGTGACCCCATAACCAGCGCACGACCATTATCCTGCAGCGCCCCCGCCACAATTTCCGACGCCGATGCCGACCCATGATTAATCAGCACAACAACAGGCTTGCCCCCGGCTAAATCACCGGGCTTTGCATACGCACGCTCAATATCCGTCTTGTCCTTGCCGCGGGTTGAAACAATTTCCCCACCGTCCAAGAACGCGTCTGATACATCAATCGCCGCCGTCAAATAGCCACCCGGATTATTACGCACATCCAGAACATATCCGACAACATTCTTTTTCTCCAACGCGGCAATCGCATCACGCAGGTCCTTGGCCGTGGTTGCCCCAAAATCTGAAATACGAATATATCCAATCTTATCCGGATTTTCAGACTCGTCATCCGCCAGGCTTTTTTCTTCATACTTCACTGACTTTACTTTGATAATAGCACGCTTTAACGTAATCGTGCGCGGGTCTTCGCCATCGGACACAATAGTTAGCTTAACCTTGGTTCCCGGGCGCCCTTTCATTTTCTGCACCGCCTGATTTAGCGTTAAATCAAATACTTGCTCGCCATCAATGTGGGTAATATAGTCGCCCGCCTTAATACCGGCCGCGGCCGCCGGCGTATCATCAATCGGCGATATTACACGCACCGCCCCCTTGTCACTGGTAATCTGAATCCCCAGTCCACCAAATTCGCCATGTGACTTATCATTAAAATCCTTAAAATCATCGGCCGACAGATACGAAGAATGCGGGTCAAGTGCGCCCAGCATCCCACTCATTGCGCCCTCCAACATCTTTTTCTCGTCTGCTTCTTCGACGAAGTTGTCACGCGCCACTTCAAACACCATAGCCAGCTTTTTCAGCTCTTCATAAATCTGCTCATCCGTTAAGTGAACAACAGGCTCTTCTTTCTTAGCCTTCTGGGCACAAAACGCAGAAATCGGCATCATCAGCGCGACAGCAACCACCAAATGTTTAAGCATTGTTTCCCCTTTCATTGCAAACGCAAAAAACTATAAAATATCCACTGTTGCTCAGCATAAAACAAAATCGCACCCGCCGCAAGTACGTTTTTACACAAAAACTTGACAAATTTATTTTAAGAACTATAATTTACAGAGAATAGAGGTACAAAATATGACAAAGTCAAGCAAAGCACCGAAGATAAGAACACAGATTGAAGCGAATCGTAACGAGATTTCGAGTCTGCTTAGCGGCCCGAACACGGTTAAACGCTTAAACAATTTGAACTGGATACGTCACGAAATATCCTATACGGAACCGCGCATGCTGTTCCATGTTCAGGCTAAGCACCAGGCGCCATTTTTGGACTTCAACAACATGAAGAACATCGGCGAAGCGTATGACTACATCATTGAAAACGCACAAAAATCAATTGATGCCACCGAAATTTATAAAATACATAGCATTTTGTGTTATGGCACAAATATTACCGGCGGTATTCAGCGTCATACCAACAAAGTATTGGATATTACTGTCAATGGCCAGCGCTATCATGCCCCGGACCAGAGTGAAATTATCCCACGCCTGAATGAAATCGTATACAAATTAAACGACACATCCCAGGACGTTTTAACCCGTGCATTTGATGCGCACTATGAATTAATCGCCCTGCAGCCGTTTGACGATTTCAACAAGCGTACATCACGCCTGATTATGAATTGGGTTTTGATTCAAGGCGGTTATCGTCCGATAATATTAAATAAAAAATTAGATGGCGATAAATACCGTGCCGCGATTGCAGCAATGGCAAACGGTGACCGTAAAACATATATGCGCTATATGCAGACCGTACTAAAACGCTCTCAGAACGAGATTACGAAACAGATAACAAACTCTCGCATATAATAAATACATTATATCAAAATAAAAATCCCCATATTTGGGGATTTTTATTTATTATCGCAGAGATTCCAAAATGCGAATCCTATTCATTACCTCGCGCATAAACATGACTTTTTGGTCATTGTTCTGCTCGCTTTTAATCGACGCTGGATTTATACGCAAATCATCAGATGCCTTAATGAAACGACGCAACAATGCAACCATCACACGGTACTTCATAATATCCCGCACCGCGCCATTTTTTACCCCCGGCATCTGATAGCGGCTATTATCATGCAGTCTTTTGTACATTTCATAGACCCGCTTGCAAATATCGAGTTCAATCGCCAAAGGCGAAAATATATCACGATAAATAAAGCGATAATCAGCCTCTGCAAAATCAATTACCCACAGCTTGCTGTTTTCTGCATCGTACAGAACATTACCAGTATTTAGGTCACAATGTGACCATGCCTGACATGTTTCATACTCAAAACGGCCAACAGCATCACGAATGGCCCCCATATACTGAACCTCGTTCTTGGTAAACCAGCGCTCCATCTTATTAGACACAAAACTATCCAAGCGCGAGAATTTTATTTCGCCAGAAATATGATATTTTTGAACTTCGCCAACGGGTCGCGACTCGTTCATATCCACCAGGAAAGATGCCAGGCTGGTTATAATCTCGTACTTTTGACGACGTGACAGCGCATGATAGACCTCTGCAGTTAGTGGCACGCCAGGCGCAAACTGTTCCAATACCTGTAAGTCTCCATCATGAACAAAGTACATTTGCGGAATATTGTATGTCGGGTTGCCAATCGCACGAATTGCATCGGTAATATCTTTGGTGCGGTGCTGTTTGGCCAGCCAACTTATCCGCGCCTCTTCGCCCAACGTCGGCAACGGCCGCTTTAATACAAAGTTGCCATAATCTTCAACATACGTCTCGCGCCCATGTTTCAAAAAACGTGCTTTTTTATCAGTCATATAGGCCCCCTTTGGTCGCCGATTCCAAACCACCGTTTAAGGTGGTGTTTTTTTATTTACATCCCTTCCTGTTTTTACACTGTTTTTTTATCCCGCCCTATGCCGAATTCAAACGGTGGATTGGATGCACAATAAAAAAATACCCTGTCTATATATCATATAGTACAGATTTGCATTTTTGTCAATAGAGTTTAGAGAAATTGGCAGAAAACCATTGCAATGGTTATTCTGGTTCTTTGAACAAATTAGCCGGATTTACAGCTTTATTACCACGGCGCACTTCCAGATACATTTCCGGCTTATCCGGGTTCATGCGCCCAATAGGTTCGCCCCCCAGAACTTCCTGTCCAACAATTACATCAATATTGCCCAGGTTTGTCATAACCGTATTATATCCGTTTTTATGCGACATAATCACAACTTTTCCAAACCCTTTGAAACTGTCGGCAAACTTAACTTCGCCATCAGCCGGCGCCTGAACCAAGGCGTCACCCCGCGTGCGAATACGCCAACCGTCGGAATTTAACCCCAACGCCGTCTTTTCGCCATATCTAACAACCAACCTGCCACGCACCGGAACATTTAACTTCCGCTTTGAGAAACGCGCATCACTGGACATTTTCGAACTCCCAACTCCTGCAGACAATTCAGAAATATTTTTTGCACGTGCAGACAACTCGCGCAGCTTTTTCTGAACCGCCATTTGTTGATTTTTCAGCTTTTCATTCTGGGCCGAACGCGCACGCAACAATCTATCAAGCTCTTTCTTTTCATCTGCGTATTTCTTGGCGGTTCTATCCAGTTTTTCTTTCTCTATCGCACGGGCCGCCCGCACCTCGGCCAGCTCTTTAATCTGGGTCTGTGCACGCTCCATTTCCATATCCAGTCGTACCGCCGCCCCAGACAGCACCGCCGACGTCAGCGCATATTCATTCATATCATCCGTATTAAATGATGGATGTGATGCAACAAACAAAATACTGGCCGCGGCATCGGCAATACGTCCACGGTTTTCCTCAATAGACTTGGTTAATTTTTCAATTTGGCCATCTAATTCAAAAATTTTACGGGTAACAATTCCGCGCTGCTCTTCCAGATTACTTACCTGGCCGGCGGCCTTCACAAGCTTCTTTTTTGTCTGCTCGACATCCCTCTGCGATGATTTTACCTGGGCCTGCAGTTTTTTATTCTGCTGTTCGGTCTGCTTTATCTGGGCATTTATTTTGGACAACTCGCTGGCCCCGTGGGCTGGCGCCGTCGCCAAAGTAAAACCGATTAAGACCAGTGCAATAAATCGCATTTTATTCCATTATTATTTTACATTTACGCGCAGATGCGTTTTCTTCCCTTTCTTTACCATAACACTGTCGCCCGGCGCAATTGCCAGAGTTGCCGCCCCATCCGTCATACGTGCATCATCAATAGACAGACCACCTTGCTCTATCATACGGCGTGCATCTGACCGAGATGGAAATAGCTTCAGCGCCATTACAAAATCCAGCACCGTCGGCGCCGCCCCTGTAAATTCATAATCGGCCGCCGGCGCAGATGCCGCGTCACCCCCACCAAACAGCGCCGCCGCGGTTGCCGCCGCACTTTCCGCCGCCGCCGTACCGTGCGCAATTTCTGTTGCGGCAAAGGCCAAAATCTTCTTCGCCTCGTTCAGCGCCGCCCCCTGCAGCGCAGACAGGCGCGCAATTTCATCCAGCGGAATTTCCGTAAATATCTTCAAAAACCGTTCAACCAAATCATCCGGCGTATTGCGGAAATACTGGTAATATTCATACGGCGACGTCTTATCTTCATTAACCCATATTGCGTTCCCCGCTGATTTTCCAATCTTTTTACCGCTCGAATCCGTTATCAGCGATGTTGATAATACGAACGCCTCTTTGCCCATTTTCTTACGAATTAGCTCAATACCCATTACCGCATTGCCCCATTGGTCCGCACCACAGGTCTGCAAAACACATCCGTAATTTTTATAAAGCGTTAAAAAGTCAACCGCTTGGAATGTCATATAATTAAATTCCAAGAACGTCATCCCGTTATCCAGGCGACGCTTTACACTTTCCATAGACAGCATTCGCGGCACAGTAAAGTCCGTACCAAAATCACGCAAAAAATCCAGATGACTGTATTTCTTCATCCAGTCATAGTTATCAACCATGATTGCATCAGATGCCCCATCGCCAAAGCGAAAGAACTTTGAATAAGACTTCTTAAGCCCTGCAATATTGTGCGCCAATGTTTCTTCGGTCATCATTGGGCGCCCGCTGTCACGGCCCGACGGGTCGCCAATACGCCCGGTCGCACCACCAACCAACATAATCGGGCGATGTCCGTATTTCTGCAGCCAACGCATCATCATTACAGGCACCAAATGCCCCACATGCAGCGAATCCGCCGTCGGGTCAGAGCCCAAATACGCCGCAATCTTGCCATTGTTCAGCGCATCATTTAACCCATTAATATTAGAAACCTGATTTATAAAACCACGCGCCTCAAGCTCGCGCAATAATTCGTTTTGCATGCAATTAACCCTTTGCCGTAAATGATAACAGAGTTTACCCAACGATGCAACTTTTTAGCGCCCGGCATTTTCCAATTCTGCCTGCGCACGCGCCAACCGCATATAGTTTACCACCCCAAACGGCGATGGCATATCGCCACGCGCCCGCAGCGCTTTCATCATCGCAAAATTCAAACGCATTGAATCCAGACTGCCCTGCATAATGCCGGGCACATCGCGCCATAACATCTTGGCGTGACTCAAATCTTGCGGAACAATCGGGAAATACATTTCCTGCTGGACACAATATGCAAAAACAATATTGTCACGCATCTTAAATGCGCCCACACCATTACAATCAATTTTGGCCACCAAACTTGCCGGCAAACGCGCAAACCCCTGCAAATGTCCACCAACAGATAATTCCACATCAACAAAACCCGGCTGAACAATACTAGGTTCCGTCGCAATAACATCATAATGTTTCATTATATTTACCCTGTTTTACACCAAATTAAATCCGGCAGAAGCCGGATTTAATTTTTATTATGCAATAATTATGAAATTAGCTCAACATTTTGGCAACTTCATCGGCCAGATTATCTTCGGCCTTTTCAATGCCTTCGCCCAGAACAAAGCACGCAAAACCGGACAATGTGCCGCCAGCTTCTGCGATAACGTCCTTGACTTTCTTGTTCGGGTCCATAACGAACGGCTGTTCTGCCAAAACACTTTCGGCATAGTATTTGGAAATACGCCCAGATACCATTTTTTCAACAACTGCCTCTGGTTTACCCGCTGTCGCGCCGGATTCAACAAACACTTTCTTTTCGCGTTCAACCGCCGCCGGGTCAACATCTTCAATTGTCATGAACTCTGGCTTGTTCGCGGCAATGTGCATCGCGATTTTAGAACCGATTTCATCAACCGAGTCCGCGCCATTGATTGCAACAACAACACCAATCTGCCCCATACCCGGAACCAAAGCATTATGAACGTATGTATAAATATGGTCACCTGTTACCTTTGCGATACGACGCAGCGTCATATTTTCGCCAATCGTGGAAATTGTCGCGGCAATATCATCTTTAACCGCATTCAGTGTCGCATCAAAGTCGCCCTTCAATTCCGCAGCCTTTGAGGCAACATCGGCAACCAGTTTCTGGAACTTTTCATTTTTCGCAACGAAGTCTGTTTCCGCATTTAATTCAACAACGCAGCCCATCCCGTCGCACTTTACAACCGTAACCAAGCCAGATGCCGCAACGCGACCCGCCTTTGATGCGGCCTTTACAATACCTTTTTTGCGCAACCAATCGGCAGCAGCCTCAATATCGCCGTTATTTTCGACCAAGGCCTTTTTGCAATCCATCATACCGGCGGATGTTTTTTCGCGCAGTTCTTGAATCAATTTTGCTGTTACTTCTGCCATTGTGTTTTCTCCATTCTTTATATTATTAAATGCGTCAGGGGCGCAGGCCGCCCCCGACACGCATCAGACAATTATTTGTCTGCTTTTTCGGCCAATTTGCCGCGACGTTCTGCGCGGGCTTCGGTCATTTTAGATTTCGCACGCGCTTCGCGTTCTTTAACGCCAGCTTCGAAATCTTCGGCCGCTGCAGCCTTCATGTCGGATTCGACTTTTTTACCGGCAACGCCGCCCAGGCGCTTTTCAATACCGGACAAAATCGCATCTACGAACAGGTCGCAGTACAACTGAGTTGCACGTGCCGCGTCATCGTTACCAGGTACCGGATAATCTACCATTTCCGGATTCGCGTTTGTGTCGCAAATCGCAATTGTCGGAATATCCAAAGTCTTCGCTTCGCGAACTGCATTGATTTCACGTGGAACATCAATAACAACCATCGCCTGCGGTGTGCCGTGCATTTCCAAGATACCGCCGAAAATACCACGCAGTTTTTCAACTTCTTTGGTCATAACGCCGACTTCTTTCTTCGTCAGGCCCAATTTTTCTGCGTTTTCAATATCAGCTTCCATCTTCTTCAGACGACGAATAGACTGAGATACTGTTGTCCAGTTTGTCAGCATACCACCCAACCAGCGGTTGTTTACGTAATACTGGCCACAGCGTTCGGCCGCATCTTTAACGATGTCTTTGGCCTGATGCTTTGTTGCAACAAACAATACCTTGCCACCGGCGGCCGCAATTGCTTCCAATGCAACCAAGCTGCGATGCAACAACGGTGCAGTCTTGTTCAGGTTGATAATGTGAATCTTGTCCTTGACCCCATAAACATACGGTGTCATCAACGGGTTCCAGCGACGTGTGTGGTGACCAAAGTGTACACCCGCTTCCATCAGCTGTTTCATAGTAAAGGTTGGCAATGCCATGATTTTTATCCTTTTTTCTGTTGTTATCCTCGCCGTCTGCCAAAGACCAAATCTTCATCAATTTGGACAGAAAATCGCATGACGACTGTGTTATTCGCGCAACGCACGTGCCGCAATAATACGCCAAAGACATTAAAAAAGCAAGAAAAATATAACAAAATTCAACATATATACTTTTTGTCAAAATTCTTGACAAATAACTTTTATGTCCTATAATTTATAGTATGAGATTATTAGGACGGGTCTTTACAACATACATTTTAATCGCAGCCGCCGGCGCCAATGCTTACGCGTCAAACTGCGACAATGCCACATATCGTCGTCTGAATCCTTATAAATGTGCCACCCGCGGAAACACAGGGCTTATAATCGGTGCCGCCGGTGCCATTGGCGCAGGCGCCGCAATATTTGCCCTCTCGGCATCTGGCGGCGGCGGTGGCTCTGGCGGGGGCACTAGTGCCACAGGCACAACAATGCCAACCGTCCAGACCTATGACATGCGCGGCAATGATGTTACCGCCGCCGGACTGGCCAGCGCAATTTCCGACAAGAATTACAATCGTAACATAAACCAATATAATGATATACGTCTGGCGTATTCAATTGCACGCGGATATACCGGCGCAGGCTCTACCATCGCGATACTGGACGGCGGGGCAAATTCATGGCATGGCGCGAACGTTGCAGCCACCGCCGCCCCGGTTGCACCCGGCGCCAACATAGTCGAATACCAGGTAACAAACGCATCTTATGAATTTTTACCATATAAACAAATAGGCGAAATCATAGGCCGCGCCACCGATGCCGATATATTTAACGCAAGTTGGAGTGTAGAAATGCGTGCTACCGACATCCGCAGCCGTGCCCAGCTAGAGCGCTTAACCGACCCGGCATTCATATCACAAATCAGCGCGGCCGCCGACCGTGGTGCGATATTTGTATGGGCCGCCGGAAACGATGGCGCATCGCAAAGCAGCGCCCTGTCTGCGATTCCGCGCGTTGTTCCCGAACTTCAGGGTCATTTTATAAACGTCGTTGCATGGGACAGCGCAACCGGCCGCCTGGCCGACTACAGCAACGCCTGTGGCGTAACCAGCCAATACTGCATAACCGCCCCAGGCACTGAAATCGTAACCGATACATCCGTCGCCACCGGCACCAGCTTTGCCGCACCAATCGTATCGGCCGCCGTTGCAACATTACGCGAAGCCTTCCCCTACATGAGCGCCACCCAAATAACCACCCTGCTGTTTGAAACTGCGCGCGACTTGGGCGCACCAGGCGTTGATGAAATATATGGGCACGGAATGCTGGATATGGAACGCGCCACCCGCCCGGTTGGCGCCACATTAGTTCCAATTGGCGATGAAATGATGGCCCCACTGCAAAACGCGCGAGTATCGGCCCAGATTGCCCACAATATAAAAAGTGCGGATATAAAATTTGCATACTTTGATAAATACGGTCGCCCATTTCAAGCCTCGCTACATGAACACATATCGGCAAAAAATCCATCAAAAGCCCTAGAGCGCCTGCGCGGCACAAAGCAGCTCAAGATGAATTTCGGTGCCCTTGAGATGGGATTTCGCAGCAATGATTTCATCCTGGGCGAAGGTCTGTTAAAGGCCCAGCGCAACCACACAATTGGCTTTATCGGATTAAATGGCGAAATTCCGGTTGGCAAAACAACAATCCATGCAATTGCAAACATCGGCCAAAGCCGTCCAACCGCAATGCCAGAGTCAATGATTTCAAAATTTTCAAGTGTGTATACCGCCCACGTATCCGTCACAGCCAATCGCGGCGACTGGCACTTTGGCATAGCCGCCCCGGACGCAATTTTGCGCGGCAACATGCACCTGCGCACCCCGACAGGCCGCGGCAATACCGGCGATATAATATTCACAGACCAAACCGCCCGCATCAGCGGCCGCCCGACACTGGAATACACAATCGGATACAAATTCATGTCCGCCACATTTGTTGATAATCCGTATGGCACCGATGAAATATTCTTCATGGCAAAATCCACCATTGCTTTTTAGATTTGTGTCACACCGGCATTAATCCCATTCGCATCAATAAACTTGCTAAGCGTATCACGATGAACACGCAAACGACGCGCAATCTCATGCTTGCTGCTGCCATCGCGCAGCTTCTGAGAGATATATTTTTCACGCCCATGCAGCTTGCACACATTACGACTGCCGTGCGGGCGACCGATATGCTTGCCCTCTGACTTTAATCGCGCCAGCGCCTCTTTGGTTCGCTGCGAAATCAGATTTCTTTCAATTTCAGCCGACAACCCAAACGCAAACGCCAACACTTTGCTGGTAATATCCGACCCCAGGCGATAGTTGTCCTTTATCGTCCATATCTTTGCACCAATATCCATACAGTGATGCAAAATACTCATAATCTGCAGCAAATTACGCCCCAGTCGCGATAACTCGGACGCAATAATCAAATCATCTCGTTTTATGCGCTTTATAAGGCGCCCCAGTTTGCGTTTATTCAAATCTTTGGTCGCTGAAATGGTCTCTTCAATCCAGCAATCGATAACTAAGTCATTCTTTTCACAAAATTTTTGTATTTCAAACCTCTGATTTTCCGTTGTTTGATGGTCTGTCGAGACACGAATATAGCCATATACCACAGTACACTCCTTTTATCTGTTTTTTTGGCCAAATCTCTCATGCCCCTGGAACGAAACCCCAATTTACATAGTGCATTGTTTATACTAAAAATTTGCAAACATAGGAAAATCTATAGCAAAAAAATTTATTCTAATAAAAAACTTGTCTTTTAAGGTATTGCTAGTATCATATATATGATAATTAGGAAGGGCAAAGCATGACACGTCGCACAAAATCGATAAAATTACCGACAAAACGCGCAATTAACAATATGTTCCGCACAATTAGGAATACCAAAATATGGATGATTTCTACAGTTATCGCTTTACTTGGCATTATTTTGCTAAGCGGTATATTTATCTGGGCCGCCCACCGCAATGATGACAAAGCCCACTTCAGCCTACAGGTTTCCGCCCCCAGTGCGACGGTATTTACCGACAGCAATTCCATTGAATTAATGCCAGACGGCGCCACCACGCTACCAGAGCCCAACAACAACCGCCGACTGTCGTCACCGGAACCGGTCGTCATTTCCTACGAACAAACATCCGGCGAATACGCACCTGCAATGCAGATGGCAATCAATGATAGCGATATTGAAAAATACGTAAGAATTACCCCATTTATTCGCGGCACATGGACACGCCAAGGCTATAACCGCCTGGCATTTACCCCAGAACAGGCATGGCCGGCAGAAACAAAATATACTATACGCATAAACCGCGACCTAATTAATCAAGACGCCCATGTTGACGCATCACGTATAACATTTACCACGCCCGCGCCCATTGCCACACCCGACAGTTTTGCATTATATCCAACATCAACCGACAAATCGGTTGTCGGCGTTGCGGTAATATCATTTAACTATCCCATCGATACAAAAAAATTTGCTGACCGCGTAACTTTACGCCTGGATGGAAATAATCTGGACTTTACGGTAAAATTTGACCGCTTTCACCGCACAGCGTTCATAACATCCACACCGGTTGCAATTACAAGTGCCCCCCAGATAATGCGCCTGAAAATAAATCGGGTTCCCTCCGCCGACGGCGATGCCATGACCCAGAAAATAACGGCAAATACAACAATTGAGTCCGCAGATAATATTTTCAAAATATCCAGCATCACAACAACCGTCGCCGACGACACAGATAACCTGCCCCAGCAGTTAATATTAATCGACATGACCACCGCCGCGGCCGACAACATATCCGATTATGTAACGGCATACCTGCTGCCGCGGGATAAGGCCGGCGAAGACACCGACGCACCACACAAATGGATGGCCGACGAAATAACCAAAGATGTGTTAAAAGAATCAAAAAAGCTAGCGCTTAGCCAGGTTGATTTCACCAATCCCACCGGTGTATATCAGTATGCGTTTTCTTATGACGTATCGGAAAATGAAGACCGATTTATATACGCGGATGTCGCACCGGGGATGCAATCCGCATCCGGGTTTGCACTAAAAAACGGCGGCACCCGCATAATGCAGGTACCATATCCGACGCGTATGGTATCGATTGCAGGCTCGGGCGCGTTGCTGGCAATGGGGGGCGAACAGAAACTGGGGATTACCGCACGTGGTGGCGCCGCCGCGGCATACGTTAATCTCTACAAAGTAAAATCCACGGAAATAAACCACCTAATCTCACAATCCTATGGGATATTTTCATCCGTAGACTTCAAATCCTGGTCATTTGGCGCCTATGACATGTCCGTCGTGTTCAGAAAAACAATACCCTTTTCAAACACTTCCATGAAAGCCGTAAATTATGCCTCGGTCGATTTAGGCGATTATCTGGACAGAACGCGCAACGATAAAACCGGCATATTTATCGTTCAAACAGGCACATCACAAAGCAGCACTGATTACAATGACATGCGCCTAATATTGCTAACAGATTTAGGCATTGTCCGCAAAGTCAATTTAGATGAATCTTCGACTGTTTTTGTTTCGTCACTAACCAATGGCGGCCCTGCGGCAGATACAGAAATATATGTATTGGGCCGCAACGGCAACTCGGTCTGGGCCGGCCGCACAGACGACGGCGGACGCGTGGAAATCCCGGCCCTGCCATGGCGCGAATACAAGCAGGAAAAACAACCTGTCGCCATTGTCGCCCGCAACGGTAACGACGTGTCGTTTATCCCTTATGACGCGTATGACCGCCAGGTCGAATATTCAAAATTTGATGTCGACGGCACTTATGCATCAAACGTATCACTAAAGGCCTATGTATTTTCCGACCGCGGCATATATCGCCCGGGCGAAAGTGTAATAGTCGGCGCAATTATAAAAAGTCGCACATTCAAGGCACCGGCCGGCGCACCAGTTCGCATGGAAATACGTGATTCGCGTGGCCGCGTAGTATTTAGCAAAACAATGTCGCTAACATCGGATGGGATGCTGGACGTAAAATATGCGCTTGGCGACACTGCGCCGACCGGCGAATATTACGCCCAGGTGTATTCTGTCGGCGCCAAGAATCAAACCCAAGACATTTTAGGCAGCACCGAATTCCGCGTTGAAGAGTTTGTTCCAGACAACCTAAAAATCCGTGCCACAATCACAGGCGCAGACACAGATGGCTGGGTCGCCCCTGAAAATCTGTCGGCCCAGATTTCCCTGCAAAATCTGTTCGGCACACCCGCAACAGACAAACGCATAACAGCGCACGCCACATTAACACCGGCGCAGTTCAAATTTGCCAATTTCCCAGGCTACATATTTACGCCGAATTTTATTCCAAACTCTGGCTTGGCAACGGTAACGGCCAACCGCGCCATCAGCCAGGATTTGCCCGACACAACAACAGATGAAAACGGCAACGCCACCATGCCAATCACATTTGAAAATGCCACAGACCTGGCCGGAACATATAACCTAACACTTCAAATTCAGGGTTTCGAAGGCGGAAGTGGCCGCGGCGTACAGACTGTTGCAACATCGCGCGTATCAAATTCAAAATACTTGGTCGGCTACCTGACAAATTCAGACCTGTCGTATATTAATCGCGGCACCACCCGTTCTGTAAATCTGGTGGCGGTCGACCATACAGGCACCGCCACCGCCGCCGCAGACCTAAAGCTGCGCATCATCAAGCGCGAAAATTTAACAAGTCTTATCAAAGACTATTCCGACACATATAAGTATCAAACGATTACGCGCGACAAGATTATTTTAACGCAATCAATCACAATCCCGTCAGATGGCACAAATGTTAATCTGGACACCGAAAACAGCGGCACATACTATCTGCAGATAACGGACGCGGCAGACAAAATTTTGGCAAACATAGAATACTTTGTCGCCGGCAGTGAAAATACAACCATGGCCACGGATACACAGGCCTCGTTGCAAATCAAACTAAACGCCAGTGAATATGCCCCCGGCGACGAAATCGCGGTCAGCATTACCGCCCCCTATGCCGGCAGTGGATTGATTACAATCGAACGCGACAAAGTTTATGCATACAAATGGTTCAATGCCCAGACAACCACGTCTGTACAGACAATAACCCTGCCGAATAATTTTGAAGGCACGGGCTATATAAACGTATCTTTCGTCCGCGACATCAACAGCCGTGACATTTTCACAACACCATACGCCTATGCGGTCGCCCCGTTCAGCGCAGACGTTGCCCGTCGCACAATTGGCATAAAACTATCCACCCCAGAAACTGTAACTGACGGCAAATTAAAAATAGAATACGAAACCGATAAATCGGCCAAGCTGATGATATTTGCGACAAACACCGGAATTCTGCAGGTGGCCAAGTACAAAACGCCAAACCCAATCGCGCACTTTTTCCAGAAAGCGGCCCTTCAAGTAAACACCTATCAGATTTTGTCTTTGCTGTTGCCGGAATATAAAATATTGCGCGAATTTGCAAAAACGGGCGGCGGCGATTATGACGACATGGATGGCGGCAACGCCGGCATTGCCAACCCGTTTGGCCGCCGCACAGAGGCCCCAGTCGCATTTTATTCAGAAATAATCAGCGCCGCCGCAAACCAGCCGGGCCACATCACATTCGACATCCCGGAATACTTCAACGGCGAAATACGTATCTATGCCGTTGCATCCGGCACCGACAGCGCCGGCGCCGCCGCCGCCACATCGCACGTGCAATCCCCGATTATAGTATCCGCAAACGCGCCTTTGTTTGTTGCGCCAAACGATAAGTTCAGCCTAAACGCAGTCGTCACAAACCTAACCAACACCGAAAACGCGGACGAAATAAATGTTTCTGCAAAAACAGATGGCAATATTTCCATTACAGGTGACGACACAGCAACATTAAACGTTGCCAACGGCACAGACGGGCTGTGGACAGTTGACATTGCCGCATCGGACGCGCCCGGCGCCGCCGAAGTATCCGTTACCGCCACAATGCCGGATGTTGCAACGCGCGGCGCAACCGCAACGCTGTCCGTCCGCCCTGCAACCGCGTTCACCACACATATCACGTCCGGTGCAACAGATGCTAATAACACGACAATACGCATCAAAGACATAAAGCTCTATGAACAGTTTTCACAGCGCAAATTATACGTATCAACAAACGCAGATGCGTTTATCCGCCCGCTGATTGAATACCTAAATCACTACGATTGGACATGTTCAGAACAGTTAACATCACGCGCACTGCCCTATGCCTTAATCGGCGCCAGTAACATCTCCGGCATAACAGCTACCGACGCCGCATCACGCATATCCGCCGCCACAGATATGCTAAAGAACCGCCAAAATGACGATGGCTCGTTCGCACTGTGGAATTCATATGACGTGACACGCAATAATGCCAACGATTCAAATACGGCATATATAACCGCATGGGTCGCCCAGTTTTTAACCATCGCACGCGACAACGGGTTTGATGTGCCGCGTGAAATGCTATCCCGCGCGACAGATTACCTGCGCACCTATGCGGCAACCGGCATTCAGTCTGAATTTGACGCCAATGTGCACGCCTTTGCAATATATGTAATCACGCGCAATGAATTTGTAACAACCAGCTATATCGACTTATTCGAAGAATACGCAAACCAGAACATCAAAGACTGGCCGGCCAAACTAATGGGGGCATACATTGCAACATCTTACAAGCTGATGCACCAAGACGACCGCGCAGCGGACTTAATCGGCAAATATCAGCCGTCCCCCCGCAAAATATTCGAATCCGTCGGCGACTTTGACAATAACGTCGCAAACGATTCGATTTATAATTATCTGCGCACCCACTACTTTAACGTTGCCGCCCAAGCGCCCAGCGCCGCAATTGCCGAATATATCGACAGCGGTAACTACAGCGCATATACATCCGCGGCGGTAATTATGGGGCTGTCTGGCAACACTGACAAAAACGCCGACGCCAAAATATCCGCCACGGCGAATGGGGCTGCCCTCGAAAACACTGCGTCCAAATCAGGATTTGTCGCAAATATCCCCGCCGGCACAACCAAGATAGAATTACAGTCGAACACCCCGGTATTCTGGAGTGTGACGCAGCAAGGCTATCCACTGACCGCAACACCGACAGACAACGGCATTGAGATAGTTCGCGAATACTACAACGCCGCCGGCGAACAGATAACCACCGGCACAATTGGCGAAACAGTCACAGTAAAAATTACCGCACGCACGCGCGGCAACACATCAGCCGTATCGAATGCGGTTATTGTTGACTTAATGCCGGGTGGCTTTATCGCCGACACGGATTCAATGAACGGTCAATATGACTTTGCCCAGTTCCGCGAAGACCGTGCCGTAATCTACGCCACACTTGACCGCACGCCATCGGAATTTACATATACGGCTCAACTGGGGTCGGCAGGAACCTTTGCAATTCCGGCAATACACGCAGAATCCATGTATAACCCAGCAATAAATGCGACTGGCCGCGGCGGCATATTTACAGTATCAAATGTATCAGATAAATAAGTTTATACAGCGCATTATCACATCCGCCAGACATATTTTTGCACGTCACCGCATACTATGGACAGTGCTGGGGGTGCTAATCGCGCTGTATATAATAATCCGTATATTTACGCCACCAATCCTGGCCCAGACGCATTTTTCCACCGCATATTATGACAGGAATGGCAGCCTGCTGCGTCTAACATTATCGGCCGATGACAAGTATCGGCTTTATACCCCACTAAATAAAATCAGCCCAGACGCCGTACGCGCCATAATATTATACGAAGACCGACACTTTTATCGCCACCCTGGCGTAAATCCGGTTGCATTAATGCGTGCATTTCATCAATACATCACGCACCGGCCAAATCCTGTTGGCGCGTCCACCATCACGATGCAGGTTGCACGCCTAAGATACGATATTAATACCAAGCGCCCCAGCGGCAAACTGAAACAAATTGCCGCGGCAATTTATATTGATGCTTTTCATTCCAAGCGCGAAATAATGGAGGCATATTTGAATCTGGCACCATACGGCGGAAACATCGAAGGCATCGGTGCCGCATCCCAGATTTTCTTTCATCGCACAGCGGCAACGCTAACAACAATCGAATCCATTACACTGGCAACCATCCCCCAGAATCCGACACATCGAAACATATCCACAAAAGATGGCCTGGCTAACATAATGAATATGCGCGGCGATTTGGTGCGTCGCTGGATTGCGGCATATGGCGACAATGCCACATTGCGCACATTGGCGAACATGCCGCTGTCGGTCTATGGCACGGCCGACCTGCCCTGGGCGGCGCCACACTTCATAGATATGAAAAACGCCGCACGCCGCGACATCGCCGTCCGACCTGGTCCACGTAATGGCGATATAAAAACGACACTGGATTTGGGCCTGCAAAACGCATTATATAAAACCCTTCGTCATGAAATAGCCCAACGCCGCAATATCGGCATCGAAAACGCCGCCGCAATATTGGTAAACTACAAGACGATGGAAACACTGGCCTATATTGGCTCAGCCGATTATTTTAACAAGGAAATATACGGCGAAAACGATGGTGTTCGCGCACGCCGCAGCCCCGGCTCCACCCTCAAACCTCTAATATACGCCGCCGCCGCCGACCAGGGGTTAATACACGGGATGACACTTCTGCGTGATGCAAAAATAAGCTTTGGCGTATATGCGCCCGAAAACGCCGACAATGAATTCTATGGCCCGGTACTGGCACGCGACGCACTAACGCACTCCAGAAACATTCCGGCAATCAACCTGCTGCGCCAAATTGGAACACGTAATTTTTACACTCTGCTGTCAAAATCTGGGGTTGGCAATCTAAAATCCCCGGAACATTATGGAATATCGGTCGCCCTGGGCGGGGCCGAGGTTTCAATGTTAGAACTCGCCAATATTTATGCAACAATGGCAAACCTGGGGATGCATCACGAAATAAAGACAGAAACAGACACGCCCACAGACACAGGCACGCAGCTACTTCGCCCCGAGGCATTCTTTCTAACGCTTGACATGCTGGCCCGGCAGAAGACGCCTCAGCGTAATATCCCATTTGCCAAAAGGCAACAAAATACCATCCGCCACTATTGGAAAACAGGCACTTCATCGTCATATCGCGACGCATGGACGGCGGGAATATTCGGCGATTATGTGCTGATAGTATGGGTCGGCAATTTTGATGGCCGCCCAAATAACGCATTCTCTGGCGCCAAGGCCGCCGCCCCAATATACTTTTCAATGGCGGGGGCGACACAAAAATATTTTGAATCCCACGGAACACATGTACAAAATAATGATTTTCTGCGCGACGACTTAAACATCGCCCAAATTGACATGTGCGACGGTGTTGGCGGCATTGCCGGCACACATTGCCCGCACACAACACCTGCATATTTTATCCCAGGCGTATCGCCAATCGATATGTCATCAGTGTACCGCGCGATACCAATTGATAAAAAAACAGGCCTGCGTGCATGCACCGCCGACCCGGATAGCACATATATGGCAGTATATGAATTCTGGGATGCAGAATACTTAGACATGTTTCGCCGCGCCGGCGTTACGCGCCACACGCCACCAAACTTTGTTCCAGGATGCGACCTGGACAAAATATCAAACACGCGTAGCGCCCCCATGATAGTATCCCCCGCCGATAGTGCCCGCATCGTCATAGTATCCGACACTCAAACAGAACACGTTACATTCCGCGCAATTACCGATATGCCAGATGTACGCATATTCTGGTTCTTGGACGACAAAGTAATCGGCACCAGTCAAAGCGGTGAAACATTTAGCCACCCTGTACCAATCGGTCGCCACACGGTGCGCGCGGCCGACGAACTGGGAGGCGCCGCATCCTCAGAATTTATGGTTGTAAAATAAATCCGCCTAAATATTAAGCCCAACAGCAAACATTTGTATGCGTAACGGTATATCTAGCCATACCCATTTGGATTAGGCAACAGAACAAAATACAGAAATGCAGAAACCCAAGATTTTATAACAAAGAAAAACCTAATCCAAACGGCCGTTTGGATTAGGCAAATAATATACACGCATTATACCCATTACGCCTTTATAATTCAAGCGGTTTATTTATTCCTCCGTCTCCAGCGTAATTAAACCATAGCGCATAATATAGTTAAACGATATACCTAAAATCAAATTACTGCCGTATTTATCAACACCGCGTGCCTTTGCACGGCGATATTGCGCGTACGGCCCCATCGTAAAGTGCCCCCACAGATTGGTATCCATGCGAAATACAGCACTGAAATCACGGTCTAAATCCGTCGCAACATAATCAGAATACGACAAATATTCACGATAGTATCCATTGGTCGACAGTTTTACACCATCGCGAACCTTGTATTCCAATCGCCATCCCAATTCCGCCGCAGTCTTGCTGGTCTTGTCCTTGGAATACGTAAAATCGTATTCATACACGCCGGTCAAATACAGGCTTTTTATAATCGTATGGTCAAACAGCGACAAACCGGCATTTGTACGCACCAGATTCTGACGCGGCGCATCTGCACTGGCCACAAATTCGGTTTCATACGCACCGCGAATTGTTGGACCGAACTTAAATCCAGCAAATTCCCAGCATGCCCATGACATATCACTCGACAGTAATATTTTATCCGCATTTTCGTTTGATGTCTTCGGCTCATCATACGGCTTTAACGTGGTTTTGCCGTACTCCATAAAAAGGCTGTTATCCCAGTTAAACTTATTCTTTTTATATTCCAGAACGGTATCCAAGACGCCTTTTATAAATTCCTGACTGTCAGCGCTTAATGCCTGTATCGGCGAATCCTGATAATCCCCGGAATTACGAACATCCGTTCTGGACATTTCCAGACCAATACGCCGAATGTTTAGATACAATTCGCCACCATCGGCCATCGCCGACCCAAACATTAAAGTGAAGACAAAAAAAGGTAAAATTTTTCTCAATTCTTTTCCCCTTATAACCGCGTTTTAACATATACGGCGGCATCGGAAAAGTCAAGATTAATATCCTATTTTCCGCCGATTTTTACTATTTCCATATACGCAAAACGCCATCATTGTCGGCATAACGCCATCCTGCATTACGCAACGCGGCTGTAAATGCGGCACGCACCGCCACCGGCAATTCAAATGTTGCCTGATTCCCGGCAATCATTTGGGTATTTAGGTCTACGTTTTCCTCACGTGCAATACGCTGTAAATCCATCCAGTTTGCCATACGATCCGTCATTGTGACAACAACAACAAATTTATCGCCAGATGTGGCATCCGGTAACCAGTTTTGAACATTATTATCCATCAACCACTGACGCGCCGCGGCACCATCAACAACCATTGTAATATTAGCTGCGTATGTAGTATCCGACAGACGCTCGCTATCAATACTTGACGACGCAATTAAGTTGGTTAAATCAGATGCCTTGCTAGCCTTTAGCAAGTCGCTTAACGCCTCTCGGTCTGCATATTGCCCAACCGTATCACGAATAATCTGGCGACGTGCCTCGTCAAACGCCATATTTTTAGCGGTTGCCGACGTATCACTGGTAACATTAACGGCGGCACTACCACTTAGGTTCTGGGGGGCGCCATATGCCGCCCCCATTGTTACCGCGCCAACCAGCACTGATAAAAACAATCTTTTTATATAATGCATTTTATTAGAACTTTGCAACGATTCCAACGCGTACCCCCAGCGATTTATAGAAAGACTCTATCTCTCCACTGCTAGAACAAATCCATCCCGGACAGCTTTCCTTTATATCCAAGATATTCAGCGCCGTCGGATCCCCAGTTTCTGCGTTGATCATATCAGCCTCGGTCTTGCCAGCGGCCTCCCACTGTTTTAGCAGCTCGTTATAAATACCATTATAATAATCCGGATTCAGATATGTTTTTGCATCGGCATCACTAACTGTATAATAATCGTATGTAACCCCAAGCGTCAGCGATACAGAATTGCTAATCGCGGTCATCCAGTTAGCGCCCAACCCCAAATGCAAAGCCGAGAACATACCAGCCTTATCTTCCACGCTTTTTGGATGCGCCCAGTCGAAACGATACGGCTGGTCACCGGTTGACGTATAGCCCGGGAAACCCAATTCCACGCGTCCATTAACAGCATTGTTCTGGTTTATTGTATATTCCATATCCATCGCCAAATATGGCCCAGACCATTCCACTTCATAAGAATGACTTGTGCTTGGCTGCTGATAGAAATAAGTTCCGCCAGTGCCAATATACTGCGCATCCCCATTTACCTCCAGCTCATCATTCATATCCTTGCGCCAAAGAATCTGCTGCGCACCATTGCTGTAGTGAACAATAATTGCCGGGTCGCATTGAATTTCATCACTTCCTTCGACCTTGAAACACGCCGCCGTATCAACCGACAGGCCGTAATTCTTCTTGGTTTCCAATTTATATTTGAAATAACGATACCCAATCGACGGTGTAAACTTTACATTACCTAACTTGAATATGTCTGGCATCCCAAATCCAAGGTTAAACCCGTACATATTGCCGCCACTACTTGTACCAATTGACAGCGCATGGCCAATCTGCTCGCCAATAACAGAATTATCCGCACTATCAATCCACTGGGTAATAAAGTAACCACCATTAGAAATATCATCGTCAGTCATGGAACTGTCCCCAGCCTGCATACCATACTGGAATCCGGCATCAACTTTGAACGCTGTATTACCCAAATCAAAAACATAAGAACCATTCAAATCCAGTACATTCCAAGAAACATCTTCATAGCGCAAGATACTGGACGAATCTTTCATTTCAAACTGCCACTTGGCCATCTGACGCGAAACACCGCCACCCACGGTCAAGCCTTTGGCCTTACTGCCCGACGTCGTTTTACGCGCAGTTGTTGTCTGCTGCGATGCGGTGCGATTTTGCGTATTCGCCGTGGACGCCCCGGAACGTGTTGCCGAATACGAAGAATTACTATACGCATTTCCAGTCGTGCGGTTATATACCGCGCCGTTTTGAGTAACCGTCCCACCGGTACGACTGGCAGAATATGCCTGATTTGTATAGCGCTGCTGCGGCGCCTGATAATTTCCTGTATAATAAGTACCCGCCGCATTTGCCGCCGCCGGAATCAGCGCCAGCATAGAACAACGGAATAAAAACCGTGGTAAATACTTCATAACCCTATCCTATTTTTTATTATCACCGAATATTCTATCATAAAAAAGGTTGAAAAAAAACTGTTTCTTGTTAAGATTCTTTGCTGAAGTTTTTATAAAAGGAAAATCAGTTTTGATGATCATGGCGACGACACAAGTGACGCCATGACCGCGAAACTGGCAAGTTTTGAGTCAGTTTTGATGCTCATGGCGACTACAAAGTGACGCCATGGCCGCGAAACTGGCAAGTTTTGAGTCAGTTTGATGATCATGGCGACTACAAAGTGACGCCATGGCCGCGAAACTGGCAAGTTTCGCGGCCATGGCGAAACTGGTAGACGCGCAGCACTAAGGATGCTGTGGAGAAATCCTTAGGGGTTCAAGTCCCCTTGGCCGCACCAAAAATTCCCACTATTTTATACTTGCTCACAATTTCACTATTTTGCTACACTTTATAAACAAGGGATGAAAAAGAGCACTTTAATTTTTGCCGTATGCCTTGCTGCGCTTGGGCTGCGCAATGCTGGGGCCGATGATGCCGACGCGGCACGTGCGGCCACACGCAGAATGGGCTCGACCGCAACATCGACAACATCTGCCGCAACCACACAACCATCATCCAGACAAAAAATCTCAAAGCCTGCGACAACATCTTCTACGGCAACAACGGCTACATCACGCGCGACCACAACCGCACCTCAGAAAAACACCACAACAGTAACATCGCGCGCAACCACCACTGTTGGTCCACGCGACGGAAATGTAATATCTGAATCCGCCCGCCGGACCGAGGCATCTGTTCCAACCGGCACACGCAACGACACCGTCGCCCGTGGCGCCACGTCATCGCGCACGACGTCCGGCGCATCACGCGCCGCAATTACCCCCACACGCCGCAGTACTATATCTGCAACACCTGCCCGTATGACAACATCCGCGCCGAACCGCACATCTGCACGCAGCGCAACCACCGCCCGCGCGGCAGATAGTGATACCGCCGCGCTGCGAGATGCGATAATGAATCGCAATTATACAACTTGCCGCACCGTATACTATGACTGCATGGATGAATTCTGCGCGAACAAGGACAGCCAGCTTAAGCGCTGCGCCTGCTCTTCACGAATACATGAGTTTGACAATGTAAAAAAACAATTGGCCACAGCCGAGGACAAAATGCTTGACTTCAGCCAACGGTTGCTTACCGTCAACATGGACAAGGAAGACGCCGCGGCCCTGTTTACCGCGACCGAGGGTGAAATCGCATTTAACAGCACCAAAGATACTTCTGATTCAAAAAAGATATTGGATGAAATTTCAAAAAAGCTAAATACCGGCTCGTCTGATGATTCGTTTAACCAAAGCTTGGAATCAATATCACTGTCGCTAAACATGGATGCGGCATTTGATAGCGTCGATTCTCTGCTGGGGGCCAGCACAACCACCAAAGAAGGCACCGCACTTTATAACGCGGCCCTGCCGGTATGTCGTGAAATGGCGGCGGAAGTTTGCGATGAAGACTCGCTAAGCCTTGCAATTAGCGGTTATCAAATGGCAATCGAACAAGATTGCACAACCGTGTCCAAAGCATATTCGACCCAGGTAGACCAAGCACGTGAAAAAATCCGCGAAAGCAGCGCTTTACTTGACATGTCACGCCTGGACATATACCAGAAACGCAATTCTGACAATATCCTGGTCTGCAAGAAAAAGATGCTAACCCAGCTTAGCGATACCAGCGTTTGCGGCGAAAACCTGGGAAAATGTTTGGATATGACGGGCAAATATATTGACCCATCCACAGGCCAGGCATTCCTAACCAATGATTTGGCAGATTTGGCAAATCTAATAACACGCCCAACAGACAATGAATCCTGGACCTCTGCACCGGGTAACAGGGCATTTGCTCAATATCTGCAGTCCAAGAAAAAATATCTGGAGCCGGCGATGGAAAATTGTCAAGACATCGCAGACGATGTATGGGATGCATTCTTGGAAGATGCCTTGGCACAAATAAAGCTGGCACAAGAAGCCAAACTGGAAGAAATGCGCCAAAGCTGTACAACACTTACGACACAGTGCCTGGCCGATACAGCTAAATCATTATCTGACTTTGATGCGCGTGCATTATCTACATTCGGTGTTGCCGCAGACAAAACAGTAAACGCAATGTGCAACATTGTTACCAGTGCCTGCGGCACATTAATGGCGACAACCGGCGCCGGCACAACATCTCCGGACTCTAACGAATGGGTTGGCGGCATGACACAGATTGCAACCGAAAAGACCTATGACACAATAATGCAAACATGCCGCGAGGTTGGTCGTGCCTGCATTATCCAGGTGTGCAAATCAGTATCTGGTAACTTTGGCCTGTGCGAAAACATGGATACATCGATTAACCGCAAATCCATCATTAACCGCACCGCCTGCTGGAGTGAGGTTTTACAGTGCGTCCAATCCGCCGGCGAAGACTCAATCAAGCGTATTTTCGAAGAAGAGACCAAGGTTCCATTTGACCGCGATTCCAGCAATAATCTTATAGATGGCGGCACTTTCTACAAAGAGCTATATGGCTATACTAGGGACAAATACTATCCAACTCACGAGTCTGAAGATGCCTATTGCGAAGACAGCAGCGACACCAATTCCACAAAATGTCTTTATGATATATGCTACGAAAAATGCAAGTCCAATGCGACAGCATTTGAGTGTCGCACATGCCGCCTGGCTGAAAAAATCTGGGGCAATTGCGAGGCCGACCCAAAGGCAAACATCGCCAGCAAATTAGCCCATAACAAAATCCTGACTCCGGTTCCAAACGCATCTGTATCAATCACAGAGCAGCCGTCAACTCTGCTGTCATGGTTTGCAACCAACACCGGCACGGCTGATAAAACAGACAATTGCCGCGATACAACTTGCGCCGCAGGCTATGTTACCTCACAATCAGGTTCTACATATTACTGCATTGATACACGCCTAACAACACCCGGCAATGGCAGCCCCACTGGCGTAATCTGCAAGGATGATTCACACAAAATATATCCGTCAGGCAAAAGCGGTACCGCGAACTGCTGCGGCAGTGAAGACGGCGGCTATAAAACAATAATTAGCAACAATTGCTGCGAAACATCAACTATTAGCAACATTAATACAACAGGCGACTTCTATTCATATGACACGAAGCTAACAGGGTCCACAGCCCAAGGCAGAGAATGCGATGTATCCGGCGCAAATCAAACCCAAGCTAAACCCCTGATTCGCGTAAATGCCACACAAACACTGGTATGCCAGGGCGGCACGGTGGTGACAACCAAAGACCCCAACACAGGAAAGGAAAAATTTGAATGCCAAAATGGCCGCTATGTATATGTAACGGCGGATAATCAACATATCGACCCGCGCGGGCAAACATCATATATGTATTATTGGGGCAATGATGGCAATGCCGTTATTGCATCCCCTGATGCCGGCTGGGGCAAAGATGCGCCCCAGGCATGGATAATAACAGGCGACACTTCAAAAAAGGAATAAAGTCCGCTTGACAAAACAGGGAGCAAAGTCCTATACTAAAACATGTAAACCAAAGAAAAAACAAGGGCATTTATGGCACCGCGACTAACTGCATGTCACCAAATGACACACTGCCCCACCCCGCCAAATGGCAAAATGTGGGCAGGACAAGTGCGGCCCGACGGGATGTCATCATGTGCCCAAAACAACAGTGCATGCAACGGCGTTTGCGGTTCAGATTCTGATGGGGGAAAATCCGGCTTTTTGCCGGATTTTTTCGTTTTATTCGCAGGAAAAGATTCGCATTTGCCGCCGCGTTATAGCCAAAGGAGTACTCCATGATGCACTTTAAGAAAACCGTTCCATATAAGCTTCGCCGCATCTTGCCGATATTGGGCCTGGCCGGCGCCAGCCTGCTTCCCGCCTGCAGCAAGGATGACGAGCCACCACACGACATCACACTGGAATTTTATGAAACACTACGTTATTCATATTATAGCGAAATAGACTCCAAAGAACAGCTACAGGCCTACGCTGCGGATAAAAGTATCGCCAACATATACTTGTATGTTACAGAAAAAAATGATTACACTTTCTGTGATGAATCCAATCTGGCTTCACTACATCTTTACTTAAAGAACCGGATTAAAATATCCCCCAAAATACATGGTAGCGGAAACTTTAAGCTTCCGGTTGGCATGATACACCCAGTCGATAGCATGTGGTTTGTCAATAACGGCTGGACAATAAATCAGCATTTACAAAACCAAAAATAAAAAAACCGCCAATATGGCGGTTTTTTTATTTGCCTTTGTCCAACTGTTTTTCTAAACTCTATCTCAGGATGAGAAAATTTTTAATCTATACATTATTTTTACCCCTTTTCATAGTGCAAGCATACGCGGCACCTGAACAAATTGAATGCACGTATGATGGCAGTGCCGACAACAAACAGTGCATCGAAGGTTGCTATTTGAACGCGACAAATCGATGCATCAGCTGCCCACAAGGCTACTATTGCCCTGGCAATAATATGCAAAAGGAATGCCCTAAATCCCATGAATTAGCCGATGCAGGCGCCGAAATAATATATCAGTGCTATAAACAGTGCGACGCGACCGAGGTCAAACTTGGCACAAAAGGTAAAGAAAAAGCATTTTATAATACAGACTGCGATACAAAGATACATTGTGTTGACCATGCGCACGTTAATAACTCTAATGACGGCTGCGAATGCGACGACGGCTTTGAACCCAATTCTGATAACACCGCATGCTTGGGAATATATAGAATTGACCTTAAAAGGGGATGTACAGTATGTACAGTTAAAGAATATCCAATGTATGAAAAGTACAGCATAGGTTTCGCATTTGATAAGACACAAGACTGGGAACCTGCCAAAACGTTTTGTATTGACTTAAAAAAACAAGACACAGCCAGATGGTGGGGGATAAAATTTACTGGATATTACACATCAAAGTCAGGTGGCCAACAAATAATTGACCGTAATGGATGTTTGATAACCAAAAGTGCAACGCAGTTTAACAACAATCAAACATTATACGCACACTATGATGATACAAATATGACAATCACATATATAAATGAAAAAAATAATAGCGATAATGGCAACGTAACATTTGATATTGATAAAAGCACACACATCATAAAGTCTCCAACGAACAAACCAACAGGCTTCATATTTGAAGGCTGGGAATGCACAAATGGTTGCGTTGCTGGCACAATACTACAGCCTGGAAAAATAATAACAGAAGACGACAAGGACACTATCACTGCAATGCAATTAACCCTAAATGCAAAATGGACAGAATGCCCGGCAGGTTCTTACTGCATCAATGGGGTTAAACACGATTGCCCCGCAGGCACAACATCAGACACAGGTCAAAGTACCAACACCAGTTGTTATATCGACACTGGCAACACCGAGTTCTGTGATAACCTGGGCTGCTTTGACCTAACAAAAGAAGCAAAAAAGTTTTACTTAGTTAAATAATGTAATCCCTACTATGGCCTGGTGTATCTGGGCCATTTCTGTATCAGAAAAACGCCCTAAAACCCAATCTGCCGGCGACATCGGCAGGCCCAAATCACGCGGATGCCCGACGCCAATCCGAATGCGACGATAATTATTGCCAACCGCTGCATCAATTGACTTAATACCGTTATGCCCCGCACTGCCGCCGCCGATTTTTTGACGCACATCCCCTATTTTCAAATCCATATCATCATGGATAACTATCAGATTTTCCAATGGAATTTTATAAAACTGCATCAGTGGCCCAACCGCCCCGCCAGATAAATTCATAAACGTTTGCGGCATGGCAAAGATTACACGCCGCCCATCAATATTGACCGATGCCGTGCGGGCGTTTTTTTCACTTTTCCAACGCGCGTCATCCCCGGCCAGGACCGCCACCGCCATAAATCCGACATTATGCCGCGTGCGCGAATATTCATCCCCCGGATTGCCAAGCCCCACGACCAAAACAGGTTTATTTTCTTGCAT
>JAAGKN010000890.1_pt1 | contig 53714 bp, 50 predicted proteins | sample 6206371 | NCBI WGS metagenome assembly JAAGKN01 (sample SAMN11533720, study PRJNA540317) | gut metagenome | isolation source: fecal pellets from male and female animal of same cohort | host: Peromyscus leucopus | place: USA:CA | collected 2017
CCTGCACGTCAAACACGAAAGGTTCAAACTCAAAATCAGGCTCCTGTGCTTTTTGTGCACCAGCCATGCCTGCAATGCAAAGGAACATGGCCATGATAACATACATTCTTTTCATAGTTGTTTGTATTAAAAAGGTTGAACTTTAAGTCTTTAAACCCGAATCGGTCATTAGATTTCCAATCCGTTTTGCCTTTATGTTCGTGCGTATTGCAACCGTTTTGTCGAAGGCATAGCGAGCTATGGCGAGACCAGACGGGAAGCAAGACGGTGAAGAGAAGGGCAAAAATGGAGGAAAAGGCAATATAAAGCAGATGATTTATACAAATTGACGTTCTAATGACCGATTTGGGATAAATGCGCCCTTGACAATAGTATTGCCGGTATCTTGAGTATATTATTGTCACGCCCTTGACAATAGTAATGTCAAAACAGGACTTTGCTATGATTACGGCTGATGTACGTTTGTTTCAATCTCGCATGTAACTATTGTCGTGACACGGCTCTGTGTAATGCATGATAATGTCAGTTTCCGTAAAACCTAAAGTAATTGAAGTCGGCAATGCCTTCAACACCCTCGTCTGAGGTAGAGAAATTGAATAGGGCAAAGCGGTTTGCCGTCCATGGCAGCCCCAGTCCCATGTTCAAGACATTGCCCACGGGATGGAACGTCTTGCCGTCAAGACTATAGTAAAATCTTGCCGTGAAGTCCTTGTCTGTGGCGCGTGCCCTTATCCATATCTTGTCCTGGGACAAATGTGCCACCGGTGTCTCCATCACATTGCCGTCGTTGCACATTATCACTTTTCTCATGCCGGCCTCCTGCTGCACGGCAACGTAGGCGTATGGAAATTCGAAGATGCCCATGCCTGCGACGTTGCCGTCTTTCAGGCTGGAGACATCCAGTTCGACGGTTCCTGTGCAACTCGGTCCCTGTACACGCTGGGTCAGGGTGTTGCGGGATGTCTTCAGATCATTTGCTTTTGAGGCCTTGAGACGCATGTATCCCGGACGTTCTTTCAGCGACCATCTGGTGTTGTCGGGATTGTGGTTCCATTGCCATTGCAGACCAAGAGATTTTCCATTGAACTCGTCGGTGGTGGCCGGGACCTTTGTCTTGTGTTGTCTGCCAACGGCAGGTTTCGTGTATGTTATGGCGTCCTTGCCCCCTACGCCCAGCATTGGCCAGCCGTCCTCCCATGTTACAGGAACCAGGTGCGGCACGCGGCCGATGGGGCCGCGATCCTGCATGATGACGAACCACCAATCGCCGTTTTTCAGTTGAACCATGCCCCCTTGATGCAGGCCGTTGGTGGGGTAGGAAGTGTCGTCCTGCATAATCACGCGATGCTCGTAAGGGCCATGTATGTTGCGCGAACGCAAGCATAGCTGCCATCCCTCGGTGCCACCTGCGGGACAGAATATGTAATACATTCCGTTGACCTTGCATACATGGGAACCCTCCATGCCGGCATGTTTGCCGGAGTTGTGGGCATCGTCCACTCCTTTGTTCCATATCTCCACGGGCTTTCCTTTCACGGAGAGGGCATCCGGACTCAGTTCCGTCACATACAAGTGGTGCTGGCCATGTACCACATATACCCTGTCGTCATCATCGAAGAACAGCCCCGGGTCGTAGAGGTATTCCGGGAATATGGTGCGCTTCCACGGCCCTTCCGGCTTGTCGGCCACGCAGACAGAGAAGTGCCCTGTCTCTCGTCCCCAGCCGTATGGCGTGCAGAAGGCCACGTAGAACTTGCCGTCGTGATAGCGGATGGAATTTGCCCAAGAGCCATTGAGGTATAGTGTGCCTCCTTGCATGTCATAGCGCGGATCCTCGTCGTACCTGTCAACAGCATAGCCCACTATCTCCCAATTGACCAGATCCTTGGACTTGGCCACTGGAGAGCCTGGCACGTAGTGCATGCTGGTAGATACCATGTAGAAATCATCATCCACTCGAATGACGTCGGGGTCGGGCCAGTCACCCCACATGATTGGATTCGTGAAAGTGCCGTCGCCATTGTCCGGCGACCATACGTGTTGCGCCTGCACCGCAGTACTGCCCAATGTGCAAAGGCTTGCCATTAGGAACGTCTTGATGTTCATGTATGTTTATGGTTTGTTTTTACGCTTTTTATGCCTGACCTTACGCGCGTTTAGTGTAATCCGTTGGGTATGTTGTTTTGTAATGGTATAGTCCTGCATGGGCTTTGTGTCATCTGAGTCGGTTGGCGATGAAGTGTCGGCGCACATATGTGAAGTAGAATGCCACACCAAGTGCGTTGGCCGAGAAAGCGAACCAAAATGCCGCAGAGTATCCAATGGCATGTATGGCCATGCCTCCAAATACGACACCAAGACCCATGCCGATGTCCCAGCAGGTCAGTTGGGAGGAGTTGGCTGTTCCGCGTTTGTTGTTCGGTGCCAGATTGATGAACATGGTCTGCATCCCCGGCCATATATGTCCGTTGCCGAGGCCTATGATGAGTGCCGCCCCATAGAATCCGGCGGGGGACTGGGTTGCGGCAAAGATGAGGTAACCGAAGACGCTCACCAGGATACCATGGTCGACATTCTCCACCACCTTGCCCTGACGCAGGGTGCGGGCGCCGGCAAGGCGTGACAAGATGAGGCCAAGGCACAGAACTGCGAACCAGGCTCCAGTGCCGGTGCTCATGCCCAGCTCCTCTTTGCCGTAAATGGCCAGATATGTTGCCAGAACGCCATAGGACAGACCTATGCACACCATCACCACCCCCTCGCTCCAGCCATCCAGCAGAAAAAAGCGGTCGAGAGACAGAGGAGACTTGTCGGGTACTATCTCTTTGGACGGGAAATGCACGGAGGAGTTTATGAGCAGGCCGAGAGCTGCAGTGCAGAGGGCGATGACGAATAGTGTGTCGTAGTTGCCAATGTGGTCATAGACCAACAGGCCGACAGTTGGGGCTATGCTTGTGGCAAGGTTGTTTGACAGACCGTAATATCCTATGCCCTCGGCTCTGCGGGACGATGGAAGCACGTCTATGGCACAAGTGCTGTTGGCCACAGTCACCGCCCCCATGGGTGCTCCGTGTAGTGTGCGTACCAAGGTGAACAATGTCATGGTGCCGGCTATGAGATAACCGGCAAAGAATGCAAAGAACATGAAGTAGCATGTCAGAAGAATCACGCGCCGGGGATAGCTGTCCACAAGGAATCCTGCGATCGGGCGTGCCAGCAGGGCTGTGAGCGTATATCCGGAAAGTACCAGGCCAATGGTGTCCTTGTCCGCCTGATACGTGTCGCTGAGATAGAGTGGTAGCAGAGGCGTGACTATCATGAAAGAGAAAAATATCATGAAGTTGGCCAGCCAAACCTTTACATAGTTGGGGTTCCACAGTTGTTCTGTTTGTTTCATATCAATTGTTTGTATGTGGATTAGTCTTTGGGGTAAGCGGAAGATGCTCGGGAGTATTGTTGGCTCGAAGTGAAACAGGACGCTCTTTTATGACTGGCATGCCAAGCAGTCCAAGTTCCATTGTCAGCGGCACAACGGAGCCTGTACGCATGGTGCGATATTGTTTGACTGGTATTTGTAACTTCTTGTGCTGCCCGTTGCCGAAGATTATATCCATGAAATATACTTTGTATGCTCTGCCTCTTCTCACATGGTTGCGTCCGATGCGTTGGGTGTGGTAATGAGTCTCGCAATACTGTTTCTCAATCGTTACTTGTTCGGTGTGCCTGGATTGCGGGTCTGCCCATACGTAATTTGCACCATAAGTTATGGCTGCCGTCATGCCTGTGGCTGCTACAAGATGACACAGATAGTTGGGGACGAATTCGTTGCGTTCGGTCAGTCTGCGCCATTGGCGCCATGTAATGGTGCCTGTGAGCATGGCTGTCGTTGCGGAGATGCCCCAAGGTATCCATGGTGAAGTCACGGTGTTCTCCTGTAGTCCCAAGGCCGTTCCGTAACATACAAACAGGATGAGGGCCAATGAGGCTGTTCCTGCCATGCGCCATGTCCTGTGTCGTGAATGTTTATGATGTGCGTCCATGTAGCTGTCTGATGTTGATATATAGATAATGTATACTGACAGATTTGTTCTTTTTTCGCCGGTCGGTAGTGTCCTTGCAATGTAAAGTATGCTACCGTATTGCCTTAGTTGATGCAAAGTTAGCAAAAAAAGTGCAACTGCTTGGTGCTGATGTCCGGAAATATGTCCTCGGTCGGGTGTATGATGCCGTTGTTTTTGATTTAACATGCTTTATATTTAGGGTGGCACTTTTTAATCTTTCCTACTTTGCCATATGTGGGAAAGTTGCTAACTTTGCAAGCAAATCAATAAACACAACTAAGGACAAAATGAATACCTTTGATATCCGTGCTCTGAACGAGCAGATAGAACGTCAGAGTGCCTTTGTGACCAACTTGCAAACGGGTATGGCACAGGTGATTGTGGGGCAGAAGCATTTGGTGGAGTCTCTGTTGATAGGCTTGCTCAGCGATGGTCATGTGTTGCTGGAAGGCGTGCCGGGTTTGGCGAAGACTCAGGCTATTAAGACACTGGCATCGTTGGTGGATGCTCAGTTCAGCCGTATTCAGTTTACTCCGGACTTGCTGCCGGCCGATGTCATAGGTACCATGATATATTCGCAGAAGGAGGAGACTTTTGCCGTGGAGAAAGGCCCTGTTTTTGCCAACTTCGTTCTGGCGGATGAAATCAACCGCGCTCCGGCCAAGGTTCAGAGCGCTTTGCTGGAAGCCATGCAGGAACGTCAGGTGACTATAGGCAAGGAGACGTTTGCCCTGCCCAAGCCATTCCTGGTGCTGGCTACTCAGAACCCTATAGAGCAGGAGGGCACTTATCCTTTGCCGGAGGCTCAGGTAGACCGTTTCATGCTGAAAGTCATAATCGACTATCCCAAGTTGGAAGAGGAAAAATTGATCGTGCGCCAGAATATCAAGGGCGAGGCTCCCGTTGTGACTCCCATCATGAGTACAAGCGAGATAATGGAGGCACGTGCCGTAGTTCGCCAGGTGTATTTGGATGAGAAGATAGAACAGTATATTGCAGATATAGTTTTTGCTACCCGTTATCCTGAAAAGTACGGGCTGGCGGACATTAAGGACTATGTTGAGTTTGGTGCCAGTCCGCGTGCCAGCATAAACTTGGCTTTGGCTTCACGCGCCTATGCCTTTGTCAAGCGTCGCGGCTATGTCATTCCCGAGGATGTTCGTGCTGTGGCTCATGACGTGTTGCGTCATCGTGTTGGCCTGACTTACGAGGCGGAGGCCAATAATGTTACACCGGAAGAAATCGTAAGCAAGATAATCAACAAGATAGAGGTGCCTTGATGTCCGGGTTGTCCTTTTGAAGGCAACATAAGAGCGAGAGAAGAGTTACGCTATGGAAACAAGTGAATTGCTAAAGCGCGTCAGGCAGATAGAAATCAAGACCAAGGGCCTGTCCAACAATATCTTTGCCGGAGAATACCATTCAGCCTTCAAGGGCAGGGGTATGGCTTTCGCCGAGGTTCGTGAATACCAGTACGGCGATGATATTCGTGACATAGAATGGAATGTGACTGCCAGGTTCAACAGGCCGTTCGTAAAGGTCTTTGAGGAAGAACGTGAACTGACGGTTATGCTTTGTGTGGATGTGAGCGGAAGTTTGGAATTCGGCTCTTGTGTCCAGACCAAGCGTAGGATGTTGACGGAAATCGCCGCCACTTTGGCTTTCTCTGCTATTCAGAACAACGACAAGATAGGCGTGGTGTTCTTTTCTGACCATATAGAGAAGTTCATTCCTCCCAAAAAGGGGCGTAAGCATATCCTGTACATTATCCGTGAACTGTTGGAGTTCAGACCAGAGAGTATTCGTACTGATGTGGGGCAGGCTGTTGAGTTTCTTACTTCAGTAATCAAGCGCAGGTGTACGGCCTTTGTTATAAGCGATTTTATCGATGACAAGGACTTTAGGCAGCCTCTTACCATAGCCAACCGCAAGCATGATGTGGTGGCAGTGCAGGTTTATGACCGGCGCATAGCAGAGTTGCCTGACGTTGGCCTGATGCAGATACGCGACTCCGAGACGGGCATGGAAATGCTTGTGGATACAGGCAGTAAGAAAGTTCGTAATCAGCATGCTGCATGGTGGAAGACTCAGCAACGTCGCCTGAAGGATATTTTTACGCGCAGTGGCGTAGACAATGTCAGCGTGCGCACGGACCAGGACTATGTTACGGCCTTGATGGGGCTGTTTAGGCAGAGGGCTTGAACACGTGGATTGGGGAGCGATGATGGGAAGATACAAGAAATAAATCTCGGCAATGGTTGACACAATACGATATATTCATAGGTCTTGTATGGCACGATGCCACAGGTTGGCGGTGACGTTTGCACTGGTGCTGTTGGTTGTATCGGTGCTGCAAGCGCAGGTGACGGTGAATGCCCGCTTGGATAGTGTGCAGTTTTATGTAGGACAGCAGGATGGCTTGGAATTGAGCGTGACCATGCCTGTAGGCAAGACGTTGCAGCTGCCTCCGTTCAAGAAAGGCATGGAGATAATTCCCGATGTGGAGATTGTGGATGTGGATGTTCCTGACACTGTAAGCATTAACGATGGCAAACAATTGCAAATCACTCAACGTTATGTCATTACGGCGTGGGATTCTTCATTCTACTATCTACCTCCATTGCAGGTCAAGGTGGATACGGCAGTATATGAGACCAAATCCTTGGCTTTCAAGGTTTATACCTTGGATGTGGATACCCTTAATGCCGATGTTTTCTTCCCACCTCGTGATATACAGCAGTTGCCTTTCAGTTGGGACGATTGGAAAGAAATATGCTATGCCTCGTTGCTGGTACCTGTACTCATTGGTATAATCATTCTGTTGCATTATCTTATAAAGAGAGGCAAACCGATTTTCCGTTTGGTGCGCCGCAAGAAGAAGTTGCCTGCGCATCAAGTGGCTATCAGTGAGATAGAGCGCATCAAGGAGCAGCGTACTTGGGCAAAGGAGGACAGTAAGGAGTATTATACTTTATTGACCGACACGTTGCGTACCTATATACAGGAGCGTTATGGTTTCAGTGCCATGGAAATGACAAGTACCGAGATAATCGAGCGTTTGACCCGGGATACTGACCAGAAGAGCATAGATGAACTTCGTGAAATCTTCCGCACGGCAGACTTGGTTAAATTTGCCAAATGGACCACGCAAATCAATGAGAACGATGCTAATCTGATGGCAGCGTTGCAGTATGTCAATGAGACCAAAGTGGAGGAGGATCCCAATGCTCGGCCCGAGCCGGAGGTTGTGAAGGAAACTGACAAGACACGACAGATGCAGGTAGGTGTAATGCGCGTGTTGATTGGTCTCATGCTTTTGGGAATAGTTGTAATAGTTGGAACAATAGCCATGCGGCTGTATGAAATGTTCTATTGAAGTGCTTGGGATGAATGTAGAAATAAGTTGGACATGGCATTTGTAATGTTTCCAACGAATGTTGACGCACAATAATGTTGACTTATCATGATGGAATTCAATAATCCTCTATATTTCCTGCTGTTGTTGTTGATTATACCTTATATAATATGGTATATCTTGAATCACAGGAAGACGACGCCTTCTCTTAAAGTCAGTTCCGCAGCGGCTTTCCTCAAGGTTAAGCCTACATGGAGAATTCGTCTGATGCATGTTCCTTTTCTCTTGACCATATCGGCTTATGTGGCCATGGTATGTGCCTTGGCACGTCCGCAAACAGCCAATTCATGGAGTAATACCAGCATAGAGGGTATAGACATTATGCTTTGCATGGACGTGTCCACCAGTATGCTGGCAGAGGATTTGAAACCAAATAGAGTGCGCGCTGCCCGTAATGTCGCTATACAGTTTATCAATGGTCGCGAGAACGACAATATCGGTCTTACCGTTTTTGCAGGAGAGGCTTATACACAATGCCCTATGACTATGGACCATACTGCATTGCTTAATCTTATCAACGGATTGGATTGCAACATGGTGACCAGCGGCATGTTGGAGGATGGTACTGCCATAGGCATGGGGGTGGCAAATGCCATAACCCGCCTTAAGGATTCCAAGGCAAAGAGCAAGGTGATTATCCTGTTGACGGACGGTACAAACAATCGTGGCGATATATCTCCGGGTATGGCTGCAGAGATAGCCAAGAGTTTGGGCATCAGGGTGTACACTGTTGCTGTTGGTACCAATGGTACGGCACCTTATCCCATGACTGTAGGCGGTCGCAAGGAGTATGTCAATGTACCGGTAGAGATAGATACAAAGGTTTTGTCGCAGATTGCCGAGAAGACGGATGCCCGTGCCTACCGTGCCACAAATACGGATAAATTGTTTGAAATATACGAGGAGATAGACAAACTGGAGAAAACCAAGATGAATGTCCGCAAGTACTCGAAGAGGTACGAGGCTTATCAGATGTTCGCCCTCGTCTCTTTCCTTTCGTTGGCATTGTCCATAGCTTTGAAGGTCACTATATTGAGGCGGCTTCCATAGGTAATAGGACACTTATGTTTAGATAAAGCTGATAACTTATGTTTAGATTCGAGACTCCGGAATACTTATATCTCTTGTTGTTATTGCCAGTGTTGGCGGTGGCGCATTATTTATGGATGTTCAGGAAGAGACGCAACCTCAAACGCTATGGCGATCCCGTATTGCTGAGGCCTTTGATGAAGGATGTGTCACGTTTGAGGACGGAAATAAAGTTCTGGTTGTTGCAGTTTTCCCTCCTTTTTCTTGTAATAGCTTTGGCACGTCCTCAATATGGTACCAAAGTAGAGACCCGTAAGCGCAATGGCATCGAGGCCATCATTGCGATGGACGTCAGTAACAGTATGCTGGCCGAAGATGTGAGACCCAACCGACTGGAAAAGGCCAAGATGATGATATCCAATCTTGTGGATAACATGACTGATGATAAGATTGGCTTGATCATTTATGCAGGCCAGGCTTATGTGCAACTGCCAATAACCAGCGATTATGTGTCAGCCAAGATGTTCCTGGAAACCATATCTCCATCGCAGATAGAAATGCAGGGAACTGATATCGCCTCGGCCATAGACCTTGCTTCCAAAAGCTTTACAAGCCAGCAGGGTGTGTCGCGTGCCATATTTGTCATAACCGATGGCGAAGACAATGAAGGTGGGGCTGTGGAGGCGGCACGTGCTGCGGCACAAAAGGGCATACATGTTTATGTCTTGGGCGTTGGCGAACCTACTGGCGCGCCTATACCTGTTCCTGGTACTGGACGTTATATTACAGATAACGAGGGTAATACGGTCATGTCTCGTTTGAACGAGGACATGTGCCGCGAGATAGCAAATGCCGGGCATGGCAACTATATATATGTAGATAACAGCAGTTCGGCTCAGAAGAAATTGGACAAGTATGTCGAAAATCTTGGACGAACGGAAATGGAGTCATCCGTATTTTCCGAATACGATGAACAGTTCCAAAGTTTCCTCCTTTTGTCTTTGCTGTTTCTTTTGGCGGATGTATTCATATTGGAACGCGAGAACCACATCCTGCAAAGGTTTACGTTCTTTGCCAAGAACAAGTAAAACGTATATAGCATGCTTTGCATAAAGCATGCAAAAGCATTGCAACAAGCGTATCTCAGTACTACGTGGTATTGCATGAAGGGTAGATATTATGAAAAGATTTATTATACTGTTGTGTGTTTCTTGTTTCGGCCTTGGATCGGTGAAATCCCAAACCGTTCGCGACTATGTGCGTAGAGGTAACCGTTTGATGACAGATACTGTGGGAGGAAACGATTTCTCCGAAAAGGCTATTGTGCAATACAAGAAAGCTTTGGAGACTGATTCCACTATGGCAATAGCCAGATACAACCTTGGCAACGCGTTGATACGACAAAGCAAGGCCCAGGAAGCCATGAACGAGTATAAAATGGCGGCCCGATATACCACTGACAAGCAACAATTGTCTGATATATATCATAATATGGGCGTATTACTTCAGGCTTCCCAACAATATGAACAGGCTGTGGCCTGCTACAAGGAATCTTTGCGCAATGACCCGTCCAACAATGAAACGCGCTATAACTATGTCTTGGCCAAGTGGCAGCTGAAGAACCAGCAAGGGGACGGCCAAGGCGGAAACAACAATGACAAACAGGATAGCAAGGACGATAAGCAACAGAACAAGCAGAACGAACAGCAGGATAAGCAACAACAGCAGGAACAACCTCAGCAGCAATCACAGTCTCAAGAGCAGGACAAGCAAGAGATGCCCAAGGAAACTGCCGAGAGATTGTTGAAGGCTGCCATGAGAAATGAAAAGGAAACCCAAGAGAAAATACAGAATCAGCAAAAGGAAGCTCCGCGCAGACGTTTGCAAAAGCAATGGTAACGCAGCGGTGCACATTCCATAAACTCTATAGACATACCAAAAATAAGGAATGATAGTGAACAGGTTACTCTCGACAATAGTTTTCTGGGTTCTGGTAGGCACCTTTGGTACGTTGGCCCAGACTGTACATGTGCAGGCACCGGATAGGTGCGAGGTGGGCAGGCGTATCAATGTCAGTTACGTAGTGGATACACAGGACGTGGAGGACATAAGGGTTGGCGAGTTTACCGGATTTGAATTGCTGTATGGTCCTTCTACCAGCAGGCAAAGTTCTTTCCAAATGGTCAACGGAAAGGCTACGCAGTCCAGTTCCATCACCTTTACATACGTTCTTCTTGCCCAAAAGGAGGGAGAGTTCAAGCTTCCGGTGGCCAGCGTAGACGTTACCGGCAAGACCATACGCAGCAATCCGACCACTATCACTGTATTGCCCTCTTCCGGAGGAAACGGAGGAGCGACGGGAACGCAAGGACAGCAAGGTCAATCGCATGGGCGTCATAACTCTACTGAGACTCTTGATGACAGGGACCTTTTCATAACGGCAACGGCCAGCAAGACCAAGCTTTTCGAGCAGGAGGCCGTAGTGCTTACGTATAAGTTATACACATTGGTCAACATACGTCAGTTGGCTGGCGAGATGCCCGAGTTGGATGGTTTCCATTGCCAGGAACTCAACAACAAGGCACAACTGTCACTGAAGTACGAGCACTATAATGGTCGCAATTACGGTACGGCCATATGGAGGCAGTATGTCCTGTTTCCGCAGAAGAGCGGCAAGCTGACCATTCCCAGTATATCTTTTGACGCCGAGGTGGAGATAACCAATGCGTCCGCTGACCCGTTTGATCTTTTCTTTGGAGGCGGTTCACTTACCCAGATGGTGCGCAAGACCATAAAAACTCCATCCATAGACTTGGATGTGACGGCTTTGCCAACGCCTTGTCCGGACAACTTCTCCGGAGCAGTGGGTAAATTTTCCATGACAGGCACTTTAACGCCAGAGCAGTTAAACGCCAACGATGCCGCTACGTTGAAGCTGGTGGTATCCGGTCAAGGTAACATGAAATTGATGAAAGCACCTTCCTTGGAGGCTCCAAAGGATTTTGAGGTTTATACCCCTAAGGAAACGGACAAGACCACGAACACCGCATCCGGTGCCAAGGGAAGTGTCATTTTTGACTATGTGATGGTACCTCGTCACGGCGGCAATTATACCATACCTGCGATTGAGTTTGTGTACTTCAACCCTGAGGCAAAGAAATACGTTACTCTGCATACGGACTCGTTCAAGTTGTCGGTGGCCAAGTCCAAGACAGCCGCATCGGGTTCTGTAACAGAAAAAGAGGATGTGCGCATTCTCTCCTCAGATATCCACTTTATCAAGTCAGGCCGTGCGGATATACGTGACAGTGTCGATGATTTCTTTGCCACTCCCTATTATTATCTCTGGTATTTGTGCCTTGCCGCAATGTTCATGATTATATTTGCCGTATTCCGCAGGCATGCCAAGGCCAATGCGGATATTGTTCGCAAGCGTGGCAAGAGAGCCGGCAAGGAGGCTGCCAAGCGATTGAAACAGGCACGCAAATTATTAAAGAATCATGACACAGGTGCTTTCTACGAAGAGACATTGCGTGCCCTTTTGGGATATGTCGCAGACAAGCTCAACATACCCACTACCGACCTTGCCAAGGAGAATGTACGTGAGGCATTGGTTGCCCGTGGTGTGGATGAAGCATTGATACAGCAATATGTCGAAGTACTGGAGTCATGCGAGTTCGCACGTTTTGCCCCCGGAGACCCTCAGGCTACGATGGATAAGATATATGACCTCTCTACGCAAGCTATCACTAATTTGAACAAGAGTCTGTAATCCATCCTGTCGCGGCCGTCAGAACCCGAGATGTTCAACGCGGATGTCCACTACTATATATGTTAGATGTAGATTGAAATCCAATAAGGCTCACGTTGTGCCTTACAATATAGAATTAAATTGAAACGAACCGGATATGAAACCCATATATTCCATCATTTTGCTATTCCTTCTGTGTGTACACATGCCGTCATGGTCCGCAGATGCCGTATTGCCGGTCACGAAAGAACTTAAGGAACAGGCTGATTCTGCCTATGCGTCCGAGGATTTCGAAACGGCCCGGCAGATGTACTCGCAATTGGCATGCCAAGGCGAGAATGCCGCTATATATTATAATCTCGGCTGCACATATTACCGTTTGGACAGCATGGCCAAGGCAGTATTGTGGTTTGAACGCGCTGCACAGCTGGATCCGTCAGACGATGATATTCGTTTCAATTTGGCCATGGCGCGCAACAAGACCGTGGATCGTATCATACCGCGTCATGAAATGTTCTTTGTCTCGGTATGGAAAACCCTTATGCACAGTCAATCCGTATCGGAGTGGGCATCTTTGGCAGTAGGCTCTTTTGCTTTGGCATTGTTCCTTGTGGGACTGTACATCTACAGTTCCCGTGTCGCTTTGCGCAAGGTCGGTTTCTTTGGAGCTATTCTGGCTACGGTATTGTGTGTGGTTTTCAATGTCATGGCATATAATCTGAGACAGTACAACAACACCCATACTGCCGGCATCATTATGGAACCGTCCGTTACCGTCCGCAGCACCCCCACCAAGTCTGGTACCGACCTATTTGTCATACACGAAGGAACACGTGTGGAAATACGTGACAACAGCATGCGCGACTGGGCGGAGATACAGATAGCCGATGGCAAGGTAGGCTGGATAGAACGTTCTGTATACGAAGCACTTTAATATAAGTAATACAGCAAGCTTCAAGGACGTATGACATTATTGAGCATTCATTCCATAGATAACGACGTGTTGTTGTACATCAACCATTGTTCCAATGTTCTGTTGGACGATGCCATGATTAAGTTAAGCAGTACCTGGACGTGGTCGGTGCTGCTATTCACCGTGGTCTTTGTGGTATTGAAGGACCGTCCTTTACGTGAGGGAATTGCGGTATTGACTGGAATACTCCTGTGCATACTCTTGGCCGACCAGATCAGCTCCTCGCTGATAAAACCATGGGTCTGTCGGCTAAGGCCCACGCATGATCCGGAATTGATGTTCCAAATCAGAATCATCACCGGTCGTGGAGGACTTTATGGTTTTGTCAGTTCTCATGCCGCCAATACTTTTGCCATCGCCACTTTCCTCGCCCTTGTCTTTCGCCACGGACTTACGTCTGCCTGTCTGTTCCTGTGGGCCTCGGCCGTGGGATTCAGCCGCATCTATTTGGGCAAGCATTTTCCTACGGACGTTTTGGCCGGTGCCGCTTTGGGAGTAGTCGTGGGAGGTGTATTGTATTACCTCTTTTATATACTGGTGTCCAAGGTAGTGGTCTCGTCTTCTCAGTATTACAGTAGCGCATACACTACTTCCGGATTCCTCCTTAGCGACATGCACGTCATTCTCACCTCTTTGTCGCTTACGCTGGCATATATCCTGTTTTAGTTGCCCTTTCTGTACTTCAGTGGCGGATATCCGGTGGCTTTGTGGAACATTCTCGTAAAGTGATTGGGATATTTGAAGCCCAATTCTTCCGCGATTTCATTTATAGTCATGTTTGTCTGGCGCAATAGCACTTGGGCATGTGCAATGACCTTGCTTCGGATATATTCTTGGGCGGTTATGTGTAGTTCTTTTTTTATCAGGTCGCTGAAGTAACCCGGACTAAGCTCCAGCTGTGTGGCGCACCATGCAACTGATGGTTGCCCATGTTGTGCGGGAAATCCGCTACCCAGATATTTGGCCAGCAGTGTGTCCAGCTTTCCCACTAATGTCTCCGTCCGCATGGGGCTATATGTATGTTGTTTCTCGAAATAGCGTTTCACATAGCTCAACATGGTTCCTATGCCAAGACGAATCATTTGGCCCGACAGGTAATCCTGCTGTGTGTGCAACTCGGCACAAAGGTTGGCAAAACAGTTGCGTATTACCCCGTGTTCCATATTCGTGAGAGCTATGGCCTCCGGGTAGTCGGAATGAAAATACGAGAACATGTAGAAATCGCGCCCCAGCCCGGTCTTTTCCAAAAGTTCTTGCTTGAATGCCAGCATCCATCCTTGCGGTTTCTCGTTGTGTTCCAGTATTATTTCTATGGATTGCCCAGGCCGTATGGTTACCAATGAGCCACGCGAGTACGACATGGGGTTGCCGTCCCGGTTAAGCTTTCCCGACATTTCCTCTATGAGTATCAGTGCATACATGTCGTAGATCCTGGGTTCATATAATGAACTGTCGGCACAGGAAAGTTCTACCACGGAAACCTGCGGGTGTAGCGTGCGTGTGGAGAAGAATCGGTTGAAATCATCTATAAGGCTTAAGGCATCCATATGCTTGGGCTTGTTTGTATAGGAGCAAAGATACACATTTCCTACCAATAGTCCATGCAATGGTGCGCGTTTTTTAGCATCATTCCAGACTTAGTGCATTGCTGTTGAATTGTCTCGGCCAAGATCCGCGCTTATTTCTCGTCTCCATGGAGTTCCAAATGACCGGTTTGCAAGGCAAGGGGACATAACTCGCCATGGCATAGCTCAGGCGAGTTTGGTTCTGCTCATCGGAAGCAAAGATGATAGTGGAAAAATCCTTACATATATGCTGTCCTTTCCGGTATTGGTTTTAGACAATACTGTTGTCACGCCCTTGATCATAGTATTGTCGGGGGCGTGGATACGTATTGTTGAGGTCGCATCAATAGTATAGTCGGTGTGGCGACAATACGGGAGCCAAATGGCAATGTAACTAAGACGTTTCTTCTTGGATATGTCGCTTGGACGGAGGAATACCCTTGGACGGGATTATGTAACAATCTGTATGTACGGTTGTTGTATGTACTGGAGACTATGCCGTTTTCAGACTTGCAATAGGCTTTCTGTTGTAGGGACTAACCCCTATGGTCATGAAGAATCAAGACGCACTCCTGTCTCATGTGCATAGGGAGTGCTCGTCGCCTTTTGTGTTGAAAAATCCTTACATCGATGACCCTATGGCATGGGAGAAGCGCGCTTGATTGCAGGGGTGGAAATACTGGCTGTGCGCTTGAAATGCATTGCTGATTGCATGATTGAGGCGGGTTGAAATAAAATGTGTTCGATACCTCCACAAATACTACGCAATTGTACGATATTGCCGTGATTGCTTGGTTGCTTGCTTTTTTTTGCATATCTTTGTACGCGTTATTTATTGGACTCACTGTGTGAAATGAACAAGACGCATGGATGAAGTTGTTATGGGAAAAGTAAGAGTAAGAGAGGTAAGTACAAAAAGGGATTTGGATGCCTTTGTGGACTTCCCCCTTAAATTATATGCCGGTAATGAACAGTTTGTTCCCGAGATGGCTGATGATGTTCGCAGCAGTTTCGACCCGGAAAAGAATCATGGCCTGTCCTTCACTGAGGTTCAGGCCTTTGTGGCCGAAATAGACGGGTGTACGGTAGGCCGTATCGTAGGCATAATCAATCGTCGTGCCAATACCAAGTGGAACACCAACGTGGTGCGTTTTGGATACATTGATTTTATTGACGACAAGGATGTGAGCAAGGCTCTTCTGGATGCGGTGATCGAGTGGGGACGCGAGCGTGGCATGGAAGAGGTGCAAGGACCTTTGGGCATCACCGACTTTGACAAGGAGGGCATGCTTATAGAGGATTTTGATTGCATCGGCTCCATGATTGACATCTACAACTATCCATATTATCCACAGCATATGGAAGCCCATGGATTTCACAAGGTTGCTGATTGGGTGCAGATACGTGTGGAGATTCCTGCCGAAGTGCCGCCAAGATATGCACGCGTGGCCCGTTTGAGCAAGGAAATGTATGGACTGAGAGTGAAGAAGATTACCAGAAAGGAGGCTTACGACGGTGAAGGCAAACGACTGTTCGACCTGATGAACGAAGCTTATGCCCCATTGTTCGGTTACAGTTCTTTCACCCCGCGTCAGGTTGAGTATTTCTTGAAAATGTATCTTCCTATTGCGGACATGGACATGATTCCCATAGTGGAGAACGAGAAGGGAGAGATGGTGGCTGCAGCAGTGACCATGGGCAGTCTGTCGCATGCGTTGCAGAAATCACGGGGCAAGTTGTTTCCATTGGGATGGTGGCACATGCTAAAGACCTTGAAGCTGAAACATGAGGATACGGCCAATCTGATGCTTATCGCCGTGCGCCCCGACATGCAGGGGTTGGGGGTGAACGCACTGATATTTGATGACTTGATTCCGATTTACAACCAAAAGGGGTATCGCTATGCCGAGACCGGGCCTCAGCTTGAGGACAATGTAAAGGAGTTGTCACAATGGAAACCCTTGAATCCAAGGACATTGAAGAGACGCCGTTGCTTTGGCAAGAAGATAGCAGGAGCTGACAGAGCAATATAAACACTGAAACACAAGTAATATCTATAACATATTATGGAAAATAGAGTCGTAATCACGGGTATGGGCATCTGGTCATGTCTTGGACAGACATTGGATGAGGTGCGCCAGAACTTGTATGATGGCAAGAGTGGAATAGTTTTTTCACAGGAAAGAAAGGATATGGGGTTCCGTAGCGGTTTGTGCGCGGATGTTCCCAAGCCGGATTTGAAGAAACTGGTTAGCCGCACAATGCGCCAGTTTATGCCAGAGGAGGCACAATATGCCTATATGGCCACCAAGTCCGCTTTGGAGCATGCCCGTTTGGACCAGGATTATATTGATGCTCACGAGGTGGGCATAATTTATGGTAATGACAGCGTGGCCGAGGCTACTATGGTGGCCTTGGATCGTTTTCGCGAGTTCAAGGATACCAGCGCATGTGGAAGCGGAGCCATTTTCCAAAGTATGAACAGCACTGTGACCATGAACCTGGCCTGTCTGTTCCGTCTGCGTGGCATCAACCTTACCAGCAGCGCAGCCTGCGCCAGTTCCTCATTGGCCATAGGCAATGCGTATCTGCTTATCAAGAACGGCCTGTCGGACTGCATCATTACTGGTGGCGCCCAGGAGGCCAACATGTATTGTGTCGCCAGCTTCGATGGCATACAGGCTTTTTCCACTCGCGAGGATGAACCGGCCAAGGCCTGCCGCCCGTTCGACAAGAACCGCGACGGTCTGGTGCCTGGCGGCGGTGCCGCCACGGTTGTTCTGGAGAGTTACGAGCATGCAGTGAAGCGTGGCGCGCCTATTCTGGCGGAAATAGTAGGTTGGGGATTCAGTGGCAATGGTGACCATATCTCCACTCCCAATGTGGCGGGTCCTGCACGCTCCTTGGAGCTGGCCTTGCGCAATGGTGGAGTCAATCCCACCGAGATTGGCTATCTCAATGCCCATGCCACCAGCACGCATGCCGGTGACGGTCGCGAGGCAATGGCCATCAAGCAGATATTTGGTGATTATGCCGTTCCTGTCACTTCCACCAAGTCACAGACAGGACATGAGATGTGGGCTGCCGGTGCCGCTGAATGCATCTACAGCATGCTGATGATGAAGAATGACTTTATCGCAGGCAATATCAACTTTGAAGAACCGGACGAGGAGACAGCCTGCGTGAATGTGCTTCCGGAGACTACAGAGCGGCACTTTGACATGTTCCTGAGCAACAGTTTCGGTTTCGGAGGAACGAACAGTACCATCATCGTGAAGAATCTTTGAAGCGATGAACCGGATATATAATAAGGTGTAAATTATAATTAGTATTAACACAATAACCAATTAAAATTGATTATGACAAGAGAAGAAATCATTGAGAAGGTAGCGAGCACTTTGTCAGAGGAGTTCGAGGTGGAGCAGGAAGTCATCACTCCGGAGGCTGTCATCTACGACACGCTTCAGTTGGACAGCTTGAGCCTTGTGGATCTGGTTGCCGTAGTTCAGTACACTTTCAAGGTTAAGATTCCGGTGGCAGATCTGCCCAGTGTCAAGACTTTCAATGACCTGTATGACTACATCGAGAGCCATCAATAAGATTGAAGACCTCATACCGCAGCGCTTGCCCATCATGATGGTGGACGAGTTGCTGTGGGCAGAGGATGATGTCTGCGCCTGTCGGCTTACGGTACGTGAGGACAATTTCTTCATGGAGGATGACGGCATGCTGGCAGAGCCTGGAGTGATAGAGCATATTGCCCAGAGTGCATCGGCGTTTGCCGGATACCGTGCTGTCTGCGACGGTGCTACGGAGCCTCCGGTGGGATATATAGGCGAGGTGAAGAACTTCAGTCTGTATCGTCGTCCTCGATTGGGGGATGTGCTTACCACGACCATCACCATGGGTGCCGCTGTTGGCGGAGTGACGATTATTCGCGGAACAACTCAAGCCGCGGATGGAGAAACTGTAGCAGAGACTCAGATGAAGATATTCGTGCGCGAGGAGTGATCCGTATGCGCGCCAAGCGTCTTGATGACATACATTATAATATAGCGATGCTGTTAGAAAATAAATTTTATAGGGTTATTTCCTGGGAACGCCATGCAGAAGGGTTGGGAGCCACATATCATGTGGCCATACTGCCGGAGTGCAATGTTTACGATGGGCATTTTCCCGGAGACCCCGTGTGTCCTGGTGTGTGCAACATGGAAACTATCAAGGAATGTGCCGTTATGCTGGCCGGAGAACCGTTGCGCTACACCTCCATCAAGCAGTGTCGCCTGACGGCTTTGGCCACACCGACTGTCTGCCCTGAGGTGGATGTCGAGATTATCCTTACGGAGAAAGAGAACGGTTATGCCGTGCAGGCAACCATTGCTGACGAGAAACAGACCTATATGGTTCTTAAAGCTCAATTGTGCAGGGCATGACACGTTTGTTCATAGATATATACCGTTTTTTGCGTAGACATCGGGCAGTCATGTGGTGCTCGATGCTCTTGCTGTTGTTCGTTTCGGGATGGTTCGCCACCCGTATACATTTGGAGGAAGACTTGAACAAGCTGATGCCGTCGTCCAAGAACGAGGATGGCACTACCAAGTTGGCTTTCTCCAATCTCAAGATAAAGGACAAGACATTTCTTCTTTTCGAGGCCATGGATGGAGCCTCGCCGGAAGAGTTGGTCGCATGTTGCGACGAGTTTGTCGATTCCCTCTTAGTGGACAATGAGGCGTTGGCCTCTGATCGTGTCTTCTCTGACATATTTCATAGGTTGGACGAGGACGTGATGCCCGCGGCCATAGATTATCTGAGCCGTAATATACCTGCATATGTCGATACGGCACTGTATGGCTCCTTTGATACATTGCTCACCGAGGAGCACATGTTGGCGCAAATGCAGCGCAACGCCAGTGATTTTGACAGTGACCTGGGAAGTCTCTTTCCGGAACTGATAGAGATGGATCCTATAGGCATGCGTGATGTTCTGGCCTCCACGATGAAGGACATATTGGGGGCCGGTGGAGGGGGCATGCTCACTTTGGACAACCATTTTTTCGTGCCGGACTCTTCGGTATGCATGGCGTTTGTCTCTCCTCAGTTCTCGGCTACCAATACAGGGCAAGGCAACCGCATGTTTGAGATAATAAACAACCGCATAGCCGAATTTGCCAGTTCTTATCCCAATGTCCACATTTGTTACTACGGTACTCCGGCCTATGGATACTATAATTCCACCACCATAAAGGGCGATTTGGTCGGAACTGTGGCATGGAGCGAGATACTGGTGCTATTGTTGCTCTTTTTATGCATGCGTAACTGGAATACTATACCACTGCTGTTCCTTCCTGTGGCATTCGGCACGTTGTTCGGCTTGGCCGTAATGTATTTCATCAAGGGACAGTTCTCGCTTATGGCTTTGGGCATAGGTGCCATTGTCCTTGGCGTGGCCATGAGTTATGTACTGCACATTCTGGTGCATTACAAATACATTGGCGATGCCGAACAGGTGTTGAAGGATGAGACCAAGCCTGTGCTTCTTGGTTGTGTCACTACGATAGGTTCTTTCATTGGCCTGCTGTTCGTACAGACTGATCTTTTGCAGGATTTCGGCTTGTTTGCTGCCTTGGCCATCGTCGGTACTACCGTGTTCGCCTTGATTTACCTTCCTCATTTGATGGAGTTGGAAAAGAATAAGGTCAACCACAAGGCCTTTGCTTTCATAGACAGAATCAATACCTATGCTTTCCATGAGAAGAAATGGCTTTTGGGAATGATAGCTATACTGACGTTGTTCTTTGTCTCTGCATATGTATATAAAGGAACGTCGTTTGACTCTGACATGAACAAACTCGGCTATGTTGAGGAGGAAGTAGGTTATGCCAGCAGATTGCATCGCGAAAAGACTGCTACAGGCTACGGTTCAACCTATTTTGCCTCGCAAGGCAAGAGTATGGAGGAGGCATTGGAGAATTTTGCTTTGCTTGATGCCAAACTTGATTCGCTGCAAAAGGAAGGTCTTGTCAGACAATATACCCCAATTACACGTTTCTTTGTTCCCATGCGGGTGCAACAGGAGAGGATAGACGCCTGGCACAGGTTCTGGACGCCGGAGAGACTGGAACGTGTCAGGATGCTGATTGATGTAACGGCTCCCACTGCCGGACTTAATCCGGAGGGTTTTGAGGCCTTCTTTGACATGGTGACCGATGATTATGTCCCTGTTCCTCTTTATGAGGCTGGCATTATCCCGGAGGGCTATCTCTCCACAATATTGGAGCAGACATGGAATGGCGAGTATCTGTGTCTTACCAATGTCAAGTATGAAGGCAAGGATGACTTTACCGAGAGCAGTGACTTTCTTAAGATATGTAATGCAGTGGCAAAGGAGCCCGATCTCCTGGTATTGAGTACTGCATATTATACACAGGACACATTGAGCGCACTTAATAGTGACTTTAACATATTGCAGTGGATGAGTATGGCCTTTGTGTTTGTAGTGTTGCTTGTCAGTTTCGGCTTCAATCTATGGCATACGGTCATAGGCTTTGCTCCAATCCTGTTCAGCTGGCTCATAGTGTTGGGGGCAATGGCTGTCTTCGATGTGCAATTTAACTTGATAAACATAATCATCTCTACCTTCATCTTCGGCATAGGTGTGGACTACAGCATATTTGTCATGAATGGATTGATAGCCGATAGCAGGCGCTCCGGAGTAGGAAATGATGCGATGCTGCATTTCCACAAAACGGCTATTGCCTTTAGTGCCATGATACTGATAGTGACGGTAGCAAGCATGCTCTTCGCACGTCATCCTGCAATTCAAAGTGTCGGCTTCGCCACATTGGTTGGCATGATTGCTGCCGTGATACTAAGCTATGTGTGCCAGCCTGCATTGTTCAGATGGATGAAGAAACATGCAAATGCGTCAAAATAATATATGACAAAAGTCGATATTATCGTAATAGGAAGCGGCTTGGGAGGGCTGGAAGTAGCCTTGACGATGGCCAGGGAGGGCAGGCGTGTCATGGTTTTGGAACGTCAGCATCAGCCTGGAGGTTGCATGCAGAGCTACCGAAGAGGCAAGTTGCGTTTGGACACGGGACTTCATTACGTCGGTGGCTTGGAACCTGGAGGGCAATTGTATGACGCTTTCGTCAGTCATGGTCTGATGGACCTGCCTTGGCGGCGAATGGATATGGATTGCTTTGAGGAAATACATATCGGCGGACGCATATTCCGTTGGCCTCAGGGTACAAAGGAGTTCATCAATGCGATGAAGGGATACTTCCCTAATGAAGAAAAAGGCTTGGACCTGTATAACGAGCTTCTCGAAAGTACGGACGAAATATGGTTGCAACGCACAAACGCATGGGAGTATCTTAGTTCAATCATATCCGATCCTCTGCTTGTTCAGGTTCTGTCGGCTCCGGCTACATGCAAGATGGAGCTCAGAAAGGAAACTCTGCCTCTCTTCACTTTCATTCATGGCACTGCTCCGTTTATACAAAGTAGTTGGAGACTCAATGGAGACGGCAACATGATTGTGGGCAAGTTGCAGGAACAGATTCGCGCTTGTGGAGGAGAGATACTGACAGACAAGGAGGTTGTCTTGCTGCAGGAGAACAATGGACGTATAGCTAAGGCCGTATGTGCTGACGGCACAGAATATGAGGCAGACTATTTCGTGAGCAATGCTCATCCGGCCGTCACTTGTTCGTTGGTTGGGGACAGCTTGCTGATGAAGAAGGTTTTCCGCCACCGTATGAGTATGCAGCCAAATACCGTGGGTATGTTTACCCTTCACCTTCAACTCAGATGCGGTACCATGCCATACTTCAATCACAATAAACTGGTCTTTACCGAGGACAATTGTTGGGACATGGCCGTAGACAAGACGTTGAAAGTAAAAGGAGTGATGATTACTGCCCGTCGTCCGGAGAAAGGTGATTATGTCACCAATATGGACATCCTTACCCCCATGCTTTGGGAAACAGTCTCTGGATTTGAGGGTAGCAAGCTGTTTCACCGTCCAAAGGCTTACCGGGAACTGAAAGCCGAGGTGGCACGTCAATGTTTGGAGATAGCTGAGACTGCCATTCCGGGACTCGGCGACATGGTTCTGAACACATGGAGCAGTACACCATTGACATATAAGGATTACAACCTTTCTCCTGATGGCTCCGCATTTGGCTTCCGCAAGGATTACGCCAATCCAATGATGACCATAGTATCCCCAAAGACTCAGATACCTAACCTTTTCATGACAGGTCAAAGTCTTATGTTGCATGGTTTGCACGGTGTGACGATGACGGCTGCATATACATGTCAGGAGATAAGCAGGATTACCGTTTCCGAATAACAGACATCACATAATAACAGACACAACTATATACATGAAGCGCAGTATTCTATTCGTATTATCCTTGTTCCTGTTGATACCTATTTACGCCCAGTATCTGACCGGTAAAGTTGTTGCCGATGATGATGGCATGCCTTTGGTTGGAGCCACGGTGTGGTTTCAGGATAATCCCTCTGCCAAGGTGCGTGTGGGAGAGAACGGCCAGTACCGTATTCGTTTCCGCAAGGGCACGCTGGTTTTCCATTGTTTCGGATTCAAGGATTACATGGTTGAGGTTACTCGTAACAATTCTGTCAATGTCAGAATGGCACCTGCATCCTTGGACATGGCCGAGATTGTTGTAGAGGCAAAGAAAAAGAAATATACGCGCAAGAATAATCCGGCTGTGGAACTGATGCAGAAGGTTATTGCCGCCAAGAAAGTCAGAGACATGCGTCAGAATGACTATGCCAGATACAACAAGTATGCGCGTACTATGATTGCCTTGAACGACTTTTCCGTAGAGGCACTGCAGGAAGACGAAACCCTCAAGAAGAAGTCCTTTCTGAAAGACTATGCCGAATTGTGTCCCGAGACAGGCAAGACTATAGTTCCCATCTCCATAGAAGAGAAGCAGAGTACCGAACTGTATAGAAAGAGCGACAACAAGAGCAAGAGCGTGGTTCATGGACATCATGCAGAGAGCCTGCTTGATGTCTTGGCTGCCGGCGAGTTCCTTGAAACAAAGTTCAAGGACAACCTGAGGGATGTGGATATATACAAGGACGAAATGGTTCTTTTGGAACATAATTTCATCAGTCCCATCGGAGGTCCCGCCGCCATACGTTTCTATCATTATGCCATAGAGGACAGCGTCTTTCTTAATGGCGAAAAGTGCATAAAGGTTGCCTTTACGCCCTCTAATCCGCAAGATTTCGGCTTCAGCGGTTCCTTATACATCCTTGCCGACAGCACATACCGGGTTTGCCGTGCCAAGTTTGGTGTACCTGTGGCAAGCGGTATCAATTTCGTTGAGGCCATGGACGTGGACATGGAATATGTGTCACTGCCTACCGGTGAACAAATATGCGCAAAGAACCGCATGATGATGCAGTTGAAACTGACATCTTACTTGCGCAGGCTTTTTGTAGACTATAATGTTCAATATAGCGACTGGTCGTTTGAGCCTATTCCAAATAGCGATATAGAATTCATGGGTGATGAACGCTATGAGAAAGATGCCAAGAGCCGGGACAACAATTACTGGTTGCAGAGCCGTCCGGACACGCTCAGTTATGCCCAGGCCAATGTGGCAGAGATGAAACGCCGTTTCGTGGACCGTCCTGCTATCAAGGCCATGATATATGGCATGCGTATTATTTTGGACAACTATCTTGAAACCAGCACAGATCCAAACAAACCAAGTAAGGTGCTCATTGGTCCTTTCTTCTCCATGCTGGGTAGTAACTGGGTGGAGGGCTTCCACATGCGTGTCGGTGCCCAGACCACCGGTGCCTTCAACAAACATTGGTTCATGTCCGGATGGGTGAAGTACGGCTTCAAGGATCGCCGTCCCAAGGGGTTCTTCGAACTGGCCTATTCATTTAACGAGAAGGAGAAAGAGCTGATAGCCTATCCCATACGCACTTTGTCCTTCTCTTATGCCAATGACATCCACAGTCCGGGTGACAAGTACTTGCAGTTCGACAAGGATAATGCTTTCATGTCGTTTGCCTGGAATACCACGCACTTGCAATCCTATTACGAGTTGTTCAAGCTCAAATATGATTGGGAGTTTAACAATGGCCTGCGCCTTAATGCAGCCTTTGTCCATGAATCCAACCGTGGTGCCGGTGATTTGTACTACAATACCGTTCGAGAATGGGACAATGCCAAGAAGATACAACAGGATGTGTATGACAACATGAACACCTATGTGCCTTTGGACGAGGTCATGCAATCCAATAAGATACGTTACACCGAGTTCCAAGTAGGAGCGGAGTATCAGCCAGGCGTAAAGTATCTGAATACCAAGACGCATCGTTATCTTGCCAACCGTGAAGCTCCAATTTATGGCATTCAGCACACTGTCGGCATCAAGGGATTTCTGGGTGGTGACTATAATTATAACTATACCGAGTTGACCTTGAAGAAACGTTTTTGGCTCAAGTCTTGGGGTAGCATAGATGCTTTCCATTGCGCCGCATTCCAGTGGAACACGGTGCCTTATCAGTTACTGGCCCTGCCGCGTGCCAACCTTAGCTATGTTCGTAGCGACAATACATTCTCCTTGGTACGTGGCATGGAGTTTCTCAACGACCGTTCTTTCACACTCATGTATCGTTGGGACCTGAATGGCAAGATATTCAACCGTATCCCACTTATCAAGAAGGCCAAACTGCGTGAGAATATCGGTATCAACATGATGTGGGGTTACCTTACTGACAAGAACAATCCTTTCCGTTTCAACGATGCATCGCGCTATCCCACCTTGGAGAGCAAGATGGCCGATCCCGGATATGATTATCTCTACAACATGCCGGGTGAATGGATAACACATAAGGATGGTACTCGTGAATATCAGCCGATAACTCAGATTATGAACAGTTGGAAACCATACGTCGAGGTGAATGTCGGCATACACAATATCCTCAAATTCTTCAGTGTGGATTATTATCATCGTCTGACCTACAATAGTCCAGGAACGCAGAAGTGGGGTCTACGTTTCGCCTTCGAGGCATCATTCTGACCATAAAGACAATATTATATCAAACAGTATGAAATATGCACTTGTAACCGGTGGCAGCCGAGGTATCGGTCGTGCCGTGTGTGTTAAGTTGGCTCAATTGGGCTACAATGTCCTCATCAACTATGCAGGCAATACGGCCGCGGCCGAAGAAACTTTGCGCCTTGTACGTGAGGCCGGTACCGATGGAGAATTGATGAGATTCGATGTTGGTAACGCTACGGAGACCCGTAGTGCAATAGAAGCATGGCAGATTGCCCACGATGGCGAATACATAGAGGTGTTGGTCAACAATGCCGGTATCCGCAAGGACAATATCATGGGACTGATGCCGAGTGAGGATTGGGCAGGCGTGTTGGACGTCACCCTTAACGGATTTTTCAACGTTACCCAGCCTCTGCTCATGCCCATGCAGTTTCACAAATTCGGCCGTATAGTCAATATGGCCAGCGTCAGCGGTATCATGGGCATGCAGGGACAGACTAATTATTCTGCAGCCAAGGGAGGTCTTATTGCCGCCACCAAGGCTTTGGCCAAGGAGGTGGCAAAAAAGAATATCACCTGCAATGCCATAGCTCCAGGCTTTATCAAGACGGACATGGTGGATGGATTGGACGAAGCCAGTCTTAGGAAAACCATTCCCGCCAACCGTTTCGGCACTCCGGAGGAGGTTGCGGAGTGCGTTGCATTCTTGTGCAGTCCTTTGGCAGGCTACATAACGGGAAATGTAATCTCTATCAACGGTGGTTTGTATACTTGACGGACATTTTGCATCTTCGCGGCGTGTTCCAACTGTATCCGTATAAAATATATAAATGCATATGACAAAGAAACTATACGCTTTCTTATTGTTCTGTATCTTGTCTGTTTCCGCCATTGCCCAGAATGCTGATTTTCAGAGGGCTGTGGCGCGTTTCAAGGGTGCCACGCGTGTAACTGCCTTGGCCACACGGGTTGATCACAAGGCTGCCGTGGCCAAGGATGACAAGGTAACAGGCACAATGACTATCGTGTCTCCCGGCAAGATGAATATCTCTGTTGCCGGTGGCAAGGAGCAGTTGGACATGAATGGCAATGTCTTTACCATGGTCATGCGTGGCTGCGAACACAAGGCCAATAGCAAGAAGGACAACCAGTTCGTGGCTTTTCAGGCTGTGCTTACAGCCATTATCAATGGTGATGGCAGCGGCATAGAGCAGGTGCCCGGTGTCACCATGACCGAGACCGACGGCATACTTGCCATCACCATGGATCCCACGGTAGGGCAGGCACAGAAAAAACGCATGATGTTTTATTCCTTCGTCATCACTTTGGATGTGAAGAAAGGGGAAATACGCAGTCTGCGTATGAATGGACGTGGAAAGAACTATACAGAGTATTCTTTCAGTAATTTTGTCTTCAAGTAGTTTTCCACGACTCGGATATGGAGCTTACGGATATATGCCGCGTACCGGTCAAGTTCAGTGAAATAGACTCCATGCGTATTGTATGGCATGGCAACTATGTGGTTTATTTCGAAGATGGCCGTGAATCTTTCGGACGCCATTTTCCAGGCATCGGTTACGACATAATGCAGGAAACTGGCATCTATGCCCCCATCTACGATGTCCACACCCGTCATTACGCTTCGTTGCGTATGGGAGATGTGGCTGTCGTCCACACCACGTTCGTTCCTCGACGTGGTGCACGTCTGGACTACAAGTACCGCATTTACCGCGAGAGCGACGGCGTGCTGTGCTGCGAGGGCGAAACCACCCAGCTTTTCATAGAGACGGACGGCGAGTTGATGCTCCAGTTGCCCGACTTCGTGCAGGCGTGGAAAGACAAGTGGCTGAAAGAATAAAATTCTATTCCGATATATAGCACTGTCCCCGGAAAATCACATAAGTGTATTTCCGGGGACAGTAATGTCTGGGCGTGTCAATCTCACAAATCATATGAAGTTCTTGCTGAGGAGCTCTTATCCGCTGCCCTGCCGAGGTCTTGTATATCCTTTATGTCGAAAGTATCCTTCCACATGTCCACGGCCATTACTATTCCTGCTATTGCAATGGTCCCGAGCACCATGCATACGAACAGGTGTTGGTTTTCAGTCAGAATGCGCATCAGCATGAAATGCGTATCCACCGTGATGGATGGCAGGGCATCGTCAGGTGCCATCAACATGGCGTACAGTATGCATCCCACTACAAGTCCGCAGGCAAAGGCACAGAGTGTGGCATAACGGTTGCGCCTTTGCTCCTTGGCTTGCATCTGCCTGACATACTCTATTGCATCCAGCCGCCTATCCAACTGTTCCATGAAGTCCTCTTCGCCTTTCAGCTTGGGACGGTAGTCATCGAATATCTGCCTCAAGTCCTTGTCTTTCTCTTCTTTCATCTTTTCATCCTCGTCTTTAAGTGGTCGCGCCCTCGCGACAGTTGTTTCTTCACTGCCTCCTCGCTGCTATCCGTGATGTGGCTTATCTCCTTGACACTGTATCCCTTGATGTAGAAGAGCAGCAGGGATGTCCGTTCATGTGCCGGCAGGGTGTCAAGAGCCATGTATAGTTCCTGGTAACAGAATGCTCCGTCCGCTTCGTTCCCGCTGTCGCATATGTTCGTGGCCTGCTCCAAAGGCTGTGTGCTGTTGCAGCTGCGTCCATGGTCCAGGAAGGTACGGTACGCTATCTTGTAGAGCCATGCGGCAAAATTTCCTGTTTCGTTGTATTTCCCTAAAGATAGATAGGCCTTTACCAAGCTTTCTTGGGCTATGTCGTCGGCCTTGTCCATGTTGCCGCAACAGAGAGCCAACAGGAACCGTCTCAGCTGTTCCTGTTCGCCCCTTACCTGTATGCTGAACTCTTCTCGGCTCATGACATGTCCGGTCTCATTCCTTTCTTGCTGCTTTGCTTTCGGCCTCCAGTTCATCTTTCAGCATTTTCTTGCTTACGAAGAAGGCTATTATGATGAAAATGCCCACAAACAGCGAGCTTAAACTCCCCAAGTAGAAGAGTTGGAGCTCGTTAGTGGCATATCCTCCACGGTAGTCTAGCCACAATGCATATGTCAGCATCCCGAGACCCAGGGCCGTGAGGATAGCGCCCCATTGCAGGTGTATCAGCAATTTGTATTTCAGGCTTTCTGTTTTGGCTTTGGCATTAAGTTGGGTTATAATGCCGCTTAGGTCTACCTGCGTGTTGCTCTCTATTGCCGACTTGATTAGTTCTGCCTGTTTGTTGGATTTGTTTGATTTGTATCTAAAGACTATCCATACGATGCTGACGGGTAGTACTACGACTATGCCAAGAGGGAGGATGGTGGATTCAAATAAATTTACAATTGCTGTTGCTGTGTCCATAACATAATTTTGTTGGTTAATGACTTGTTCTTCTTGAGCCTGCTCATATATATAACGATTGTATGGTGGCAAAGGTGACGTGACAGGGCAACTTTTTTTTGAGATTTTTACTCCTCCGTCTACCGATAGTTTTCTGACAGTGCCATATATGTCTGTGTACGTGAGTGCTCTGAGTGCTGTTGCCTGTCGGAAAATGGTTCACCCGGTGTGCTTGGGAATTAGTTCCTTGCCCATGTGACGGGAAAAGGACGAGGTCGGAAACCTTGTCATGTAAAAAATGCGTGTGGAAAAGGCCGCCCCCGTGGAGATGCGGTGTAGTCCACGTGTTGTCGGCACCTCGGTAATACTATTGTCGGCACCTTGACAATACTATTGTCCCCCCCCCCGATAATGCTATTGTCAAAGTAGGCCTCTGCGGTGTCTGCCGACGATGTAAGGATTGCTCAATGTCCATGCCCATAAGCAGCCCTGCCTGATTGCTCGGAGCAAAGCCCCTCCGTTGTGTACAAGGTTGCCTGTCGTGCCAATGATTCAAGCCTCCCAAGGTACGCATGGTTCCTTGAAAGGCTTGAATATATGTATCGTTTGAAGTGGCATTATTCCGGATTCTTGGAATCCATGACTATGGTTACTGGTCCGTCGTTGGTGAGGCTGACCTTCATGTCGGCACCGAAGCGACCGGTGGGAACGTCGCGTCCGAGGGTCTGTCGCAATTGCTGCACGAAGTATTCATAGAGAGGTATGGCCGTGTCAGGACATGCTGCACGGATATAGGACGGGCGATTGCCCTTTCTGTAGGAGGCCATCAGTGTGAACTGGCTCACCACCAAGGCCTCGCCTCCGATGTCCTGCACGCTGAGGTTCATGACACCATTGGCATCGTCAAATATGCGGAGGCGTGAAATTTTGCCTATAAGCCAATCGGCATCCGCACGGGTATCCTCGGGAGCTATGCCAAGGAGTATCATCATCCCACGGCCGATGCAACCGACCGTCTCGTTGTCTATGGTCACGCTGGCCTGTGTGACACGCTGTATTACTGTACGCATAAACTGTCTGTGGTATTGTCCTGTTTTGTGGGAAAGGTCTTTCCCTCGTGGATGATTTCAATGGCGCGCAAAACAGTCGGGTCGTCTTGATTGAGGAAACGCATGTAATCGTTCATGTCGCTGCTGTTGTATATGATGCCTGAGTATATGGCACGACGGAAGAGACGTTTGCTGCGCTGCAACATCAGGTTGCGGCGTGGCAGGGAATGTTTCTGACCATAGCGTGCAAAACTTTCAAGCATGTTGCGGCCGTCCATCCAGTTGACTTTATCTTCCATCGTTTTCAATGCGTTGAGTGTTTCACGGTTTTGGTCCACCACTTCAAAGCAGAATTGGGCTATCAGTCCTGTAAAGGCGGCCTCCTTGTAGTATGATGTCACGCCTGTGCTGTCATCCGGGATGAAGATGTCCGGGCGTATTCCTCCCCCGCCGTATACGCTACGTCCGAGGGTAGTGTGGTAGACAGGACCGTCCTGGCGGATGGAGTCTTCCACATAGAACTCGCCACGTTGGTATCGCATGAGCAATTCGTTTTCATATTCCTCTCCGTGTCCCTTTTCGTATGGTTTCTGTATGCAACGGCCGGATGGGGTGTGGTAGCGAGCTATGGTCAGCCGCACCACGCTGCCGTCCTTGAATTCCATGGGTTGTTGCACCAGGCCCTTGCCGAAGGAACGTCGGCCTATGATTGTACCGCGGTCGTTGTCCTGGATGGCACCGGCGAATATCTCGCTGGCCGAGGCGCTGATTTCGTCTACCAGCACCACTATGGGCAAGGACTTGAACGAACCGTAGCCATTGGAGACATAATCCTCGCGCTTTACCTTGCTGCCTTCGGTGTAGACTATCAGCCGGCCTTCGGGCAGGAACTCGTTTGCCATCTGTATGGCTATGTGCATGTATCCTCCTGTGTTGCCGCGCAAGTCGATTATCAGTGATTTCATCCCGTCGAGACTCAGGCGCGCCAAGGCGGTAATCATTTCTGCATAGGTTTGTTCTCCAAACTTCCTGACACGGATATACCCTATGTTGTCGTCCATGATGTAGGCGGCATCCACGCTTTCCACCGGTATGTCGCCGCGAATCACGTTGAATGTCAGTGGTTCGGGATTGCCGTGGCGCACTACTTCCAGCCTGACGTTTGAGTTCTTTTCGCCCTTGATGTGTTTCATTACCTCGGTGGATTCCATCTTGCAGAGACTGGTATCGTTGGCGGAGATGATGCGGTCGCCTGCCAGCATACCGACCTTCTCGGCCGGGCCGCCGTGGATGATGCTCATGACCGTGGCGGTATCGTTTTCCATGCGGAAACTTATGCCTATGCCTGAGAATGAACCTTTCAATTCTTCGTTGGCCTGTTTGGAATCCTTGGCAGGGATGTATGCCGAATGAGGATCCAGTTTGGACAGGATTTCGGGCAATGCGTCTTCGATGAGGGCATTCATGTCAACGGTGTCCACGTAGTTGTTTTCGACCAACTGCAATAGGTTGTTGAGCTTGTTGCCTCCAAAATCGATGATATTGAGTTTGTCGCTGCCGAAATGTGATGTGAGGAATGTGCCTAAGACAATTCCCAATGCCATGCTGATGGATAGGAGCAGTGGCGTACGTGACGAATGTTTCATGTATATATATAATAATGTATAGTGGACTGTGGTGGAGTGATGGCGTGGTTAATTGGTTGTGTGTAGTTGGTCTTTGTCTTCTATGGGAAGGAACTCCACGGATATGCCAGCCTTGCGCAGAAGATCGACGCCATCGGTCAGGCGGTATTCCCGACTATAGACCACACGCTTGATTCCGGCTTGAATTATGAGCTTGGAGCATTCTATGCAAGGCGAGTCCGTGACATATAGTGTGGCTCCGTCGGAATTGTTGCCGGAACGTGCTATCTTGGTTATGGCATTGGCCTCGGCATGCAGGACATAGGGGTGGGTGACGTTGTTCTCGTCCTCGCAAACATTGGGAAAACCGCTTGGGGTGCCATTGTAGCCATCGGAGATAATCATCTTGTCCTTCACGATGAGAGCTCCCACCTGTCGGCGTAGGCAATAGCTGTTTTCGCTCCAAATGGCAGCCATGCGCAGATAGCGGCGGTCGAGCAGTGTGTTCTTGCTGTCGGTCATGTGAGTGTTGTTTTGTGTTGTAAGTTGCTTAGTTGTTCTCGTGCTGCGTTTCTATGCCGTTGCGGTGTAGCAATGCGTCTATCGTGGGTTCGCCGCCGCGGAAGTTCTTATAGAGTGTCATCGGGTGTTCGGAACATCCTCGTGACAAGATTTCACTGCGGAACCTTTTGGCTGTCTCGGGATTGAATATGCCTTCTTTCTGAAATACGCTGAAAGCATCGGCGTCCAGGACTTCGGCCCACTTGTAGCTGTAGTAGCCTGCGGAATAGCCTCCGGACATGATGTGGCCGAAACGCACGCTCATGCAACTCTCGTCCAAGGTGTCCAGTACTATGGCCGGCGACCATGCCTCGCGTTCGAAGGCGGGGATGTCCTGGGAGAGGGGAGTGGTAAGCGTGTAGTAGGCCATGTCCAACAGACAGAAGCTGACCTGGCGGCAACAAGCGTAGCCGCACTGGAAGTTGCGGCTTTCGCGTATGCGTTGTATCAGTTCCTGCGGCATGGGTTCTCCGCTCTGGAAGTGACGGGCAAATGTTGCAAGAAATTCCGGTTCGATGGCATAGTTTTCCATGAACTGTGATGGCAGTTCTACGAAATCCCAGTATACGTTGGTACATGACAAGGCCTCATATCTCACCTGCGAGAAGATGGCATGCAGGGCATGGCCGAATTCATGCAGGAACGTCTCCACCTCGCCCAGTGTGAGCAGGGCTGGCCGCTCGCGTGTGGGTTTGGTCAGATTCATCACTATTGACACGATGGGGCGTACATTCTTTCCGGTCTGCTCATCCACCCACTGTTCGCGATAGGTGGTCATCCATGCACCGGATTGCTTGTTGGAGCGCGGGTGGAAATCGGCATACAGTACGGCCAGGAAAGTGCCATCGGCATCCAGCACACGATAGGCCACGACATCGGGATGATACACGGGAATGTCCTCTGCGCGATGGAAAGTGATACCATATAGGCGTGTTGCCAGTCCGAATACTCCCTGCTGTACTTGTTCCAGAGGAAGGTAGGGACGGAGCATTTCGCTGTCGATATTGTGGCGTTGCATCTTGAGCAGGTAACCGTAGTGTGCGAAATCCCAAGGTTGCAGGACAAAGTCTTCTCCTTCCTGTAGGCGTGCAAAGTCCTCTATTTCCTTCACCTCCCTGACGGCAACAGGACGATAGGAAGCAAGTAGCTTGTCCGTAAGGTCGGTGACATGTTGTATGTCCTGTGCCATCCTGCGTTCCAGGACAAAGTCGGCGTATGTCTTGTAGCCCATGATTTGGGCTAACTGTTGACGGAGGTTCACTATGGCGCGAACGTTTTCGAAGTTGTTGTTGGCATTGTCGTGGGTACAGATACTGTTCATGGCACGATAGGCCTTTTCGCGAAGATCGCGTCTTTGGCTGTATTGCATGAACGGACCGTATGAAGGAGCCTGAAGTGTGATGACCCATCCGTTCAAATCCCGGTTCTCGGCCTCTTGCCTGGCTGCGGAGCATGCGCTCTCTGGCAGTCCGGCAAGGTCTTCCTGATTGGTCAGGTGCATGAACCATTCGTTTGTGTCATGCAGTTCGTTTTGGGAAAACTGCAGGGAAAGTTGTGACAGTCGGGTACGTATCTCCGCCAATGCCTCTTTCTTGTCTTTGGGGAGATTCGCACCGGTACGAAGGTAGCCGTCATATATCTTGTCCATTAGGATTTGCTGGTCTTTCTCCAGCAGATGACGATTTTCCCATACATGTTTGATACGCTGGAATAGTCGCTCGTTCATGGTGATGCTATTGGTGTGCTGGCTCAGGAGTGGAGCCATCTTTTGGGACAACTCTTCCATTTCCGGACTGTTGCAGGCTGAGAGCAGGTTGAAGAACACGCTGGTGACGTTCTCCAGCATCTCGCCTGTTTTTGGCAGTATGGTGTTTTCAAATGTTGGCTCCTCGGGATTGTTGCAAATAGCTTCTATGGCTTCCTGCTCCAGACGCATGCCTTCCATCATGGCTGGTTCGTAGTGTTCGAAGCGTATTTTGTCAAAAGGCGGTACTTCGTGTGGTGTGTGATATTCCTTGTCGTAAAAAGGGTTGTCCATGCTTGTATCGTTATATGATGTTGTGTATAGTGATATGTCCTCGGGAGAGTGTCATGATTCCCTGTTGCTGCAGTTCGCGCAAAGCCCTTGAGACATTGAGGCGTGTTTCGTCCACGATGCTTGCCATGGTGGTCATCTTGATGTACAGGGATTTGGGAAAAGTGTCGGTGTGGGAAATCGTGTGTATGAAGTGTAGTATCTTCTGTGCCGTATCGTGCGGGGCGGAATCTCTGGCAGAAAACTCGTTGCGTTCCAACCTTGTGGACATGCGTGTGAGAAGGTTTATGCGAAATATGTCGTGGTGCATCAGAGTGTGCATGACATGATTGCGGTCTACGATAATCAGTCGGCCGTTGCTTGTAGGAGTGTATGTGTGCTTGTAGCTCTGCGACAGGCTCCACAGGGCTTCTTCCTCAATGACTTCTGGGGCATGTATTTCTTCCGTCAGTGTCCATCCGTCTCCCTTGGTAGTGCATGCGACGGTACCGTCCATTAGGAGAATCAAGGTCTTGCAGTATTGTCCTTCCACGACGATATTGCCTTCTTCCGGCTCCATGCTGATGATGCGTATGGCTCCGCGTTCTTGCATCTGTAGGAGGTCTTCGGCCGATATCCCTTGCAGGAGAGGGATGGAGGTTGCTTGTATGTAGAAATCATTTCGTGTCATCTGTCCGAGAGATAAAGTTGCTCCAGGTGCGATATGTACCCATGCTGTCGGTATAGATGAAGTAGACCTGTAATTCGGGATGTTGTTCAACTACCTGGATAGCACTGTCTATACCTATGACCATGAAACTGGTGGCAAAGGCATCGGCCATGGCGCAGGTGGGAGCAAGGACGGTACTGGATAGCAGGCTGTGTTGTACCGGGTAGCCGGTTGTGGGATTGATGGTGTGGGAAAGCTTGCGTCCGTCAGGTGTGACGTAGAAATTGCGGTAGTTGCCGCTGGTGGCCATGGCACGGTCGTGCACTTCTATCACCTCCTGTATCTCGTTGTTGGTGCCCGTGCTGTCTTCCACTGGACGGTTTATGCCTATGCGCCAGGCTTCGCCCTTGGGGTTGTTGCCTCGGCATACTATCTCTCCGCCGATTTCCACCATGTAGTCTTTGACAGAATGCTCGTTGAGCAGTTGCGCAACCATGTCGGTGCCGAACCCTTTGGCTATGGCGCTGAGATCTATGACTACATCGTTATTCTCCTTTATGACACGTCCGTCTTGCCAGGAAAGGAACTTGTAATTCACCATGGACCGTAGACTGTCCACTTGGCTGGCGGTGGGCAACTGCGAATGCTTGAAGCCAAATCCCCATGCGTTTACCAATGGGGCCGTTGTGATGTCGAAGGCTCCGTTGGTGGCATCGGATACACTTTGCGCCATGGGAAGTATAGCTTGTAGATATGTGTCCAATGTGTCGGTCTCACCGCGGTTGATGCGCGAAAGCGTGCTCTTGGGATTGAACATTGACAGGGAAGCGTCTATACTGTGCAGGCATGACATGATGGTGTCGTGAAGATCCTCGCCAGAGGTGTAGGTGACATTCATCATGGTGCCGAAGATGGGTTCCGTGAACTTGCGGGTACGTACATCAGCACCGTTTCCGTGCTGTTGGGTTGTGGCAATGTACATAGTTCCTGCAATGAGTAGGAATAGAAACGTTATTTGTAGTTTGCTTAGTTTCATGTGGGCATGTAGATGGTATAATGTGAGTATTGACGTGTTTATTTGCCTTTTTTCATCGTTCGGCCGAAGTCGAAGATAAGGTTTACTGTGCCTCCCCAACAGTTAGCACCGTTGGGACCATATCCGGGAATGTACCATGGCTGACCGTATTCGTAGTGCTTTTGTGACATCCGGAACTTGTATCTGGCATTCCATCCCAAGCGGACGAAACTCCATATTTTTGTTTCAAACCCAATGGCGGCCTCGCCCCACACTGCACTGGCATTGATTCCGCGCATTTCCAATGGTATGGTCTCCCCCCAAACCGGATCCTTTATGGAAGGTCCCGTATAGTCGTATTCGAACGAAGAATAACCGACACGGACTCCGACCATCAGGCGGTTGGAAGTACGCTTCTTATTTGCATTGACATCTACGCCGACGCGGAAATATGGTGCGGATGTATGGAATATGTTGTCCTTGGAATTGCCTGTGCGGTTACCCTCTGCCAGGCCTATCTCAAAAATGGGAAACACTCTTTCCTTCAGGTTGAGCCGTCCCGCAATTTCCAGTTGCGAGAATGTGCTGCCGGCCACTTTCATTACCAAGCCAACGAAATCGGCACTTACTGCAAAGCCGGCAAGGAAATATGTTTTTTCTTTTGCCGGCTCTTCCCACTTCTTGGCTCCTGGACGACCTGCCGGAGTGGGGGGCTGCTGGTCTGATGCTATGTCTATGGTGTCTGTCGTGCTTTCCGGTATGGTGTCTGCCACTTGGGCCTGTACCGTTGCCGACCAGGCGATTAAAAGCATGAGCAGGAGCGTACTACGTATCTTCATGTCGTGTTGGGGGGGCTTGGTTATTGTCCGATGAAAAGCCGTATATGGGTTGTCTCCGTGAAATTGACTTTTGCATCCACGAGGCTTACCGAGTCCACATACTCGTTGGTACAACGGACTGACTTGATAGTATGCATCATCACTGTGGGACAGTCCGGAGATTCGAAATAAATGTCGTTTGACTTGGACACGAAGAGGGTGTCCTTGAAAGAATATCCGTTGCCGTAGTTCAATAATATGAACGTGTCTGCCGGGGCATGGTAACTTAAAGGCAAGAGTATCTCTTTGGTATCAACGTTTTTGTTAATCAATATGCTGTCCGTACCGCATGCTTTCACGGTGAGGGTGTCGGGCAGGGTAATAGGATTCTCTTCGCTATCGTAAAGGGCTATCTGCAGACACCTGACGTCGGCTTGGGTGCAGTTCAGCAAGTCGCACGAACTGACTAATGTTGTCAACATGGCCAAAACGAATAGTAATCTTGCCTTCATCATAGCGTGGCTCGGATTTGATATTTGTTGCGTTCCTCGGAATTGCGACTTATAAGCTCGCCCAAGAATCCCGCAACGAACAGTTGTGTCCCCAAAATCATTGTTGTGAGCGCGATATAAAAATACGGTGTATCGGTTATTCTGGGGTGGGGGATATTGGCGGATAGACAGTACAATTTGGTGCCACCCACTATCAGTACGGCGATAAACCCAAGAAGGAACATAAGAGAACCTATAAAGCCGAAGATGTGCATAGGCTTTAGGCCAAAGCTATTCAAGAACCACAGGCTCAACAAGTCCAGATATCCGTTTACAAATCGGTTCCACCCCATGAACTTGGACTTGCCGAACTTTCGCGCTTGATGGTGGACCGGTTTTTCACCGATTTTGGAAAAGCCTGCGTTCTTTGCCAGATATGGAATATATCGGTGCATTTCTCCGTACACTTCGATGTTTTTGACCACTTCCAGCCGATATGCCTTCAGTCCGCAATTGAAATCGTGCAGGTTGTGGATGCCGCTGACAGCTCTGGCCGTTGCGTTGAACAGCTTGGTGGGTATGGTCTTGGATAAGGGGTCTCCCTGTTTGCGGTTCATCTTGAAACCTGAAACCAAGTCATAGCCGTCGTTTTGAATCATACGGTACAGTTCCGGTATTTCGTCCGGAGAGTCCTGCAGGTCAGCGTCCATTGTTATGACGACATTACCGATGGCGGCAGCGAAGCCGCAATACAATGCCGGGCTTTTTCCATAGTTGCGACGGAAGCATATACCGCGTACTGTGTCCGGATTCTCTGTGTGCAATGCCTCTATTGTTTCCCATGAGGCATCGGTGCTGCCATCGTTCACGAAGATAATCTCATAGCAAAAGCCGTGTGTCGTCATCACTCGTTTAATCCATTCGTGTAAAGGACGCAGGCTTTCATCTTCGTTCCATAATGGTATTATTATTGAAATATCTTTTGACTTATTCATAAAATCATGTCGTGTAAGTGTGGAGGTGGCTCTCAATGGTTTGTGTTCATTGCATACAAAGTTACAACAAAAGAACAATAATATATAATGTATGTTCGTCTTTTGCCCTTTTTCTTGAAAAAATGCAGCTAAAGCTTTGCTTTTTCAAATAAAAGCCATACCTTTGCACTCGCAAACACGGGTAAGTCCTGTACGGCATGCTCCCTCGGAATTCCCCCAGGGCTTGACCGCAGCAAGGGTACTTGGTTGTAGCGGCGCGATATAGATCGCTTACCCACCCGCCTCTTTAGCTCAGTTGGCCAGAGCACGTGATTTGTAATCTCGGGGTCGTTGGTTCGAATCCGACAAGAGGCTCACAATAAGCACAGATGATAAAAGGAACCTTATTTGAGGTTCCTTTTATCATCTGTGTCGGGCAATCATGGCATCTATGATGTTGGTCTATGGGCGCAAGCCTTACCGTCCACTACGCCATATATTCTTTTCCGTAGGACTCAAGTTGTGGTCAGCACATAATTGTGTGCTGCATGCAGCCTGTTCAAATAGCTTCCCGAGAAACTTATTGTCAATTTTCAATCATCAAAATCCTTTCTTTGTTCTTTCCGATGGTTTGTCTGTGGCCAGAACAAGTATGACACAAACCTCCATACAGCCTTCCCAAAAACATTAAATGCCTCCATTTGTTATCGTTCGGTTACAATCACCTTAAACGTCTGGAAAATTAGTTTAATATCGTACCAGAAACTGGCATTCTCCACATACTCCAGATACAGGCGTATTTTCTCCTGCATGATTACGTTGATGTAGTAATCCTCTGGATCCGCAGCCTTTTCCATCAGTTCGTTCTCGTTGCGGAACTTGATGCTTGCAGGATCGGTGATGCCGGGGCGTACATCCAGCACATGCATCTGTTCCTCCGTCCAGTAGTTCACATAGTGGCGCACCTCAGGACGTGGGCCGACCAATGACATATCGCCCACGAATACATTGATTAACTGAGGTAGCTCGTCCAGCTTGTACTTGCGGATGTAATAACCGCTACTTGTTACGCGAGGATCACGTCCACCTATTGTTACCAATGAACCTTTGTCGGAGCCTACACGCATTGAGCGGAACTTGTAGATACGGAAGTCCTTGTTGTATCTTCCAACACGCACCTGGCGATAGAAAACGGGACCTTTTGAATCCAGCTTAATCCAGATGGCAACAATAATCAGCACAGGGCTGAGGACAAGAAGTCCACAGCCCGATGCGATGATATCAAAAAGTCTTTTCATTGGCCTTTCAGTACTTCAGTCATACAATCAATTACATACTCCAGATCCTCCTCCGTCATTTTCGTGTTCAGAGGCAGGGTGATCTCATTGTCGAAAGCAGCGAAAGCATTCGGGAAGTCCTTGATGTCGAAGCCCATCTTCCTGTATGCCGTCATCATGGGCAGCGGCTTGTAGTGCACGTTCGTAGCCACTCCCATCTCGGCCATCTGCTCAATCACGCCATTCACCTTCTCTCGGTTCATACCCTCCAGACGGCAGATGTACAGATGTCCGCTTGATACGTATTCATCCGTGTAGTGCCTTAGTCCCTTCACGCCCAGGCCGCTCAGAGCCTCTTCATAGCGTGCAATCATCTTCTTGCGCTTGGCCAACATCTCGGGGTAACGCTTGAACTGAATCAATCCAAGAGCAGCTACCACGTCTGTCATATTGCACTTGAACCATGGACCGACAATGTCGTATTCCCATGCCCCCAACTTGGTCTTGGCCAAAGCGTCTTTGTTCTGACCATGCAAACTCAGCAGCTGTGTGATGCGATACAGCTTCCTGTTCCATGTTTCGCCCTCCATCTGTGGCAGACAACTAAACGTATTCTCTGGATCAGCGTCCAGCTTCATCTCTGCAATCTCGTCACCGAAAGGCAGTTTCCATGTCAACGCACCGCCCTCTGCCGTTGTGAAGTTCTTCACTGCATGGAAGCTGAATGACGAGAAGTCAGCTATGGCACCAGCCATCACCCCTTTGCGACTTGCTCCAAACGAGTGAGCGCAGTCGGCACAGATAGCCACACGTCCGATTTTGCTTTGCAAGTCAGTCTTAGGTTGAAACAGATCTTTCTTTCGGTTCACGATTTCAAACAGACGGTCGTAGTCGCAAGGAATACCGGCCAAATCCACTGGTATGATAGCCTTGGTGTCTTGAGTGATGGCAGCCTCCACTTTGTTGTAATCCATTTCGAGACTGTCCTTCTGGATATCTACAAACACCACCTTGGCTCCCACATGATCCACAATGCTCGCACTGGCGGTATAGGTATAGGCTGGAACAATCACTTCATCGCCGGCACCAACCCCAAGCAGACGTAGAGCCATCTCCGCACAAGCCGTCTGCGAGTTCAGACAGACGCAGTTGGGAGTCTGCACGTCAGCAGAAGTATTCACGCCCACATACCGGGCAATCAGCTTCTCCAATTTCTTTGTACGCGGACCGGTAGTAATCCAACCACTCAGAATAGCATCTTTTACTTCATTTGCCTCAGACTCCGTCATGTCAGGAGGCGAGAAAGGTACGTTACGCAATTTTCTTGTCATAATTCTTGCTATTTAACAGTTTCAGTATTTGCAATAATTTTGTTCATTGTTTTCTTGTCATAGTAGCTCTCTCGTACAGACTCGTCATTTAGATACTTCTTGTCCAAATCCAAAGTAGAGCCAATAATCTTTGCAGGACTACCTGCAACAATCGCATAGTCTGGCACATCCTTGGTGACAACAGAGTTCACCCCCACTACGCAACCCTTGCCGATAGTTACACCTGGCATGATGTAGCAGCCACCTGCTATAAACGAGTACTTGCCAATTTTGACTGGCTTAAAAACATATCCCGGTCTCCCTTCTGGCGAATTCTCCATGTAGTGGATACCTGTGAGACGGATGGCAATGTGACTACTATGCGAAAGAATGCAGGAACCATAACCAATCTGGCATCCCTCGCCAATCTCAACGCCACCTGTCGTGTCGATTCTTACGTAATGGTTAATCCAGACGTTGTCCTCGATTTTCAGTTTCTTCTTGTCCGAGATGATTGCGGTCGAGCCAATACGACAACGCTTCAGATACCTTCCTTCCGCATTCCGATAACCATACACCACGCATCTCTTACCAAACATTGCCAACGTCTTTAATCCAAGATGGATTAGATAACCTGCTGGTGAAAAATAAACTTTTGCTTTTAGATTCATATCGTTCTAAACGTATTTCTTGAAATACCCGTGCCTCAATCGCCATGCGTATTCCTTGATTCTCACAAACGGACTCGTTGCAATAATCCACGGAGCCATATCAAAGTACTTCCACATTCTGATGTTGTGATACCAGAACCTGTACCAGCTGCTATTCATTCGCCTGTCATCGCGCTTCTCGTCATATTTGCCGAAGTTACCCTCTTCCATCACGCTCTTCAGGATGCGCTTGCCAAAGCTTTCATTGGCAGGAATAAATCCCTCCGATGCACCAAAGGCAGTTTGCAGCACGTATTCCACACCCTGTGCAAACTTATACATCTCAAAGCGTTTCATGGTGGACACTATCTTCGACTTTTCTTCATCGCTGAACGGTTGTTGCATCACGAAGTAATAATCCAGCAACTGCCTCAATCCCACACCCTCAAACAAGAAATGCCCGAAGGCATGATGAAGAATGTGTATTGCCTGAAATGCATTGTCGGGTGCAACTAATACTTCACCGGATTGCAAAGTAATCTTATGCTCCATCTGTTGTTTCTTCTCACTTTCATAATACTCGGAAACACGTCTTCCTATGATTGGCGTTGAAATTCCAGCAGGTACGAAATGTGCTTCTACGATAGTATCATCAAACACAGAAAACTCAATGTGCTTGCTGCTGATATCAACGTCATCATCAGGACACATATGCTTCACGTACGCAATCACGTCATCGCGGTCGGCCTCCATCCAAACATCGATGTCGCCCGATTGTCTAAGTCCGGAAATACTGGTCGGGTACAAGGCGGCAACTCCTTGGCCTTTCAGTATGCAAGATTGCATCCCGTCAGCATAAAGCCTTGCTTGCAGATCAACACACTGCTTATTCATTATGGCATTCCGCTGCTGTATCTTTGCAGCCATTCCCATCCACGTCAGGTATTGCAACTCCGTCATGCCGGCATAATGCCTTTCATCGGAGTTGCACAACCGTTGTACGCCAGCAAAGCAGATACCGACAAGACATTGTTTCTTTGCCATATCGTAGAGAACACTCCATTCCTCATCAGTAGGTGTTCGCGACAAGCCTGATCTGAGCCATGTTGAAGGGCAATGACAGTTGCCAATCGACATTTGTACCAATTCAAAGAATGATTCATTCATTTCTTCAAGTAGGTATTGAAAATTACTGTGCAGTTAAGACGAAGCTATTTTGAATTGATTAGTGCGCGGAATGAAGAGGCAATGTGGGCATTGTGGCTGAACGACAAGCACACGGCAAGCAAAAAGAGCAAATATTAACGGACATGACATAATATCAATATGGTATAATTCTCAATTCCTACTTATACCTTGCTGGAACTGCTGGAAAGCAAGAGTTCAGAAACAACTATAGAGGTGCAGGCCCACAGTGGGAACGGCAGCATGTCTCCCTCCAAAGCCCTTGTCTGCTTCAAACGTATGCAATCACTAAGGGCAAAAAGTTCTATGCCTGACTGAGGTCAGTCCGGACACAATGACCAGACCAAAGAGCAGACCATTGAATCCTTTATGTAAGGTACTCCATCTTTCGTCATACCAGTCACTTCCCCCAATAACATCCGCCTTCTACCAAGTTCGCGTTCTTAGGTTTGTCAGCTTCACTTGGATACACGAACCGTTCGTTTATGAATTTGGCTGTCCTATGGTTCTCTTCATAACGTACACTCTTGATTCCAAACAGGAACTGAAGCACACCGCCCATGTGAATAGCCTTCTTGCCTTGACGCTTGATATGAGCGGCTAACGGCATGGCATAGGCGCCACAGCCAAGAAGAGCTATGTCATAGTCACATTTATCAATCTCTTGCTTCATCCATTCAAGAGCATCAAACCAACTGCCAAAACCAACGGGATTGCCGGCGATTGATTGTACAGCCTTAACTGTTTGCAATGAGGCGAATTCAGGTAGTACCTCAGGATTCCTGAACAAATCCGTCCGATGGTTGTTGTATTGGCTCATGATAGTTTCGGCAAATGGGTGAACGACAAGAATACGCTTACCTTTCAAAGCATAAGTCCAAGGATGTTCATGATCATAGAACTGATCAAGAGTCGTCTTTTTTATCTGTAGCTTCTTACCTATCCAATCTTTGAAGAAAAACTCTTCGATACGCCAACTCACAAGCATATCCATCTGTTTTACGTCTTCCTTGTAAATAGCATGAAATCGTTTAAGGTTTTCGTGCGTTACAGGAAAGAAGCCTGATGCATACTGGATATTAAAGAATGTGCGTTTCTTTAGAGGCAAAGAGAATGGGTAAAACCTGATGTATGATAAAGTCTGCAGTTCGGTAGAGCCAAAACGTGAAATCATGCAGGGTTTATCTGATTCAAGTATTGCCTTGATGTCAGCAGTATCCTTTTCTACGCCCTGCGGTTTCTTGGAAAGGAATCTGTAGATTTTATCTGTAAATGCAAAAGTACGATGTTTCATAAGTAAGTAGCGGAAATTAGTTTATATTGTTATTTGAGGTTATCTGGCTGAGTGTCAATCTTACGAAGATGGAGTTATGAGAGTCCATAATGACTGATGAGTAAGAACGAAAATCGACATGAGAATCTGGAAGAATGGTATAAACTAATTCTTGCTGCTTACTTATCATTTTACGATTATCCATTTGTCACTATACAGGCTGGAGCAATCCCTGTCGTTCATCCATTTGGAAGGTGCAATTACAATCTGTTCCTCTCGGGAATTTAAGAATGCCCCCCACCAACTGAATGAGCTGTTCGCCAGGATATTACAACGAGCCATAGACATGAGCTGCATATCTCTATAACTCTCTTTGCCTTTGTTGTTGTTTACAAAATGGACAGGCGCGTCATCAAAGGCTTCTTTCAGGTTTTCCATACACCATTCTTGATCATTCGAAAACACAAAGAACTCTGGTTGCGCTATATGCTGTCGTGCAATGGTAATGGATTTCCTATAATATGCCAAAGTACAGATATTCGCAAATGCTCCAAGTCCCATATAATCTCCTCTACGAACATGAATGCTGACAGAATTGTTTTTTGCAAGAGCAGCAGCAAAGGCTATGTTTTCCTTTGTTTTGAATGCAGGAAATGCGTATGCTTCTTGAATTCTGGATCTACAAGATTCAAAATACTTATACGCCATCCAGTAACCTTCGAAATAGCTATGAGTTTTGTCCTTTAGTGCTTTCTCGTCATAGCAATAAGAATCTTTTGCTGGTTGGATGTATTCGGAACTTCTGACCGGCATAAGTTTCCTGATAACTCTGGATAACTTGAAGTTCGGCATATAGTAGCTGACTTTCATTATGTCCAAGGGGGAAGCTTTCTCCAGCGTTGCATTTGGAAAGATTTTATCAATCTCAAATCCATTATGGTAGAAATCGTTGCCATGAAATGTCTTTGAGAAGATATAGTGATAATGATGGGTATCTATCTTGACATCCTCGTCATTCCACTTCTCTTTCAAAGCCAAGGCAAAAGCGTATTGAAACATTTGATTGCCAAGACCTCCTATTATGTTAATTATTTTCATTTCTTATAGTTGTATGTACCTTTCCAGTGTTCTACCTACTAATACAGACAAAAACAAAACCATAACGAACAAGCCACACCATTGAATTACGGGGAGCAAATCGTGGTTAAGATCCAAGAAGTGGCCTACACATCTGATTATGCAAATGTGTATGCAATAAATCCCATAGCTTCTTTTTCCGATTCCTGAAATTACCCCCCCCCATTTAATTGATTGTATATCTGATATATACAGTAGTACGCAGAAAAACATGAGACCAGCAACAAGAGAACTTGTCATGTATATTTTGTTCAAATGGAAAAGTACAAAGAACAAGGACACTATGATTGTAATTGCCACAGCAACTATTTTTATTCTTTTAATGGTAACTGTATCACTGGACTTCTGTTTATGACAATAGTATAAAAGAACACCCAAAAATAATACAGGCAGTTGATTTATGATGCAGAACGTATGGAAAAATGTCTCGTAAGTATAAAGGTTAGAAATGTGTTCTGCGAATACCGAATTCGTTGTGATAGTGAATACAATACTGATTGCAACACTTACCATGAAACAGATAACTGTACTATTTAAATTGTAAGCAACTTTTCGTAATAAGGGACACATCAAATAGAATAATCCCAAATCAGCAATATACCACTCTACACCCATTAAGCTGTTAATGTACGAAGGAAAAAGTCCATTGGTAAATGTGATATGAGATACTATATTCAATAAAGACCAATCAGATAATAGCACGACAGGAAAAAGTCCAGTCAACAGCAATGCAACATAATAAAGAGGTGCAATTTTCGCAAATCGCTTTTTCCAAAATGCCAAGACACCAATATCTTTTCTGTCTAACGAATACCATGTAAGGAATGCACTGATAATGAAAAATAATTGAGGGCACCTTGAACCTGATGTACACAAGGCTCCGATAATGTGATTGGGCGATGGACATAAAATGGAATAATGAGCCAACACAACACCAAGTATGGCTATGCCTTTGAAAAAATCCAAATAATCTAATCTTTGTGACATATTATTAAAATTTGAGGTACCACCTTACAACATTCCACAACATCCTACTACCTTTCTTAAACCTTGCCTCTAATGTAAACTTACGTCCCTTGTTGAAATATGGATCAATCTTGACTTTATCTCGAAAAATCATCTTTGGAGGGAATTCCGGTGTAACTTCCTCTGGCCAACAATACTCGGGAGTGATGATTTTACAAGCATGAGTACGCATATAGGCATTTATATGGCTTTGGTCATGCACCTCAGCTATTATACCACGGTTATAGTCATCGCGGATATTGGCCGCCAGCGTGCGAGCCATTGCAAGGTACTCCTTTCTTCGCCCACCATTGATCCCCCCCATGTAATATACATAGTCTTTTCCGTAAGGGGCGACGTAGGCCAACGACTTTTTGTTACGTTCGTAAGGATATAAACAAGCTGGACGTTTAAGCATGACACCCCCCCAGATGCCCATTGCCAAACCGCTTTCATCTGGAAGAATCTCTTCACCAACGGGCTGGAGGAACTTCGCATTAGCCTGAATGAAGTAGATGTAATCAAATTCCTTCAACTCTTCTTCTGCCTGAAGGTACATTTCGAAACGGAAAAGCGAATCGGCAGGGAATCCAGCACACTCCTTGTGTATGACATGGACATTATCAAGGCCGTCAGCAATATGGTCGTCATCTGTCCAAACAAAGAAGGTCTTTTCGTGGTCAGTCAAGAACAACTTCATGGCCGACACATAGAATCCTTCAAAGAATTGATTGTACTTACCTGTACAAATGTATAAGATTGCTGTTTTCATCTTCATTACTGTTTACGGTTAATTGAACGTCATCCAAGTATATATTTGATACAAAGAATAACAATATCCAACCTGGCATAAACGATGCACCAGGAAGCGTCAACAAACTAAGCATATCTGCACAAAGCAAGCATAATAGCAAGTAGAATCTCTTGTGCCTTAGAGATTTATATGCCTTCCAAAATAAAGTTAAATAAAAAAACAATCCAAATATTCCCATTTCGTAAAGGACAGAAAAGTATGTTGAATGCAAATCGGCTTGATGGACATAACCATATTGTCTGTATTCTGCCATTGTAGCCATTGTATTGCCAACACCGATTCCAAAAGGAATAAGTTCAGGTTTATTTGATAGAACCGTCAAACAACCTTTTATTCCTCTCATTCTCACATCCGTGCTTACTTGATCTGATTCAGATTCATTTGAAAATCTGTGTTCAATAAAAGCAAAAGTATCAGAAAAGCGTACGGCCATAGTTCCAGATGAGGCCAAAGTGGCAAAAGCTAATACATAGAAGAACTTTTTACTTCTTTTTCTGACGTTTAGGGCAATTACTGACATAATCATAATCAGACCTAAAATACCACCTCTGGAAACACCAACGAGAATCAGCGGTATTGCTGCTATTATTGAAATACAGCCGATGATTTTTTCAATTCTTGACTCTGTTCTTGCTACTTGCATGTAGGTAACAGCAATCAAGAAATTTAATCCAAGTGCTAAGAAATTGGGGTCTCCGTAAAAACCAGCATATCGATAAGCACCATATCCAAAAGGATTTGTTAGTACATAGTGTGGAAGTACAATTATAGGTGATGCCCATAAGAAATACTTAATGACAATAGCTGGATTAACAACGTGTAGTTTTCTGAAACATAAGAGCCCCATGACAAAACGAGTCAAGCCCCATGTTAGGTAATTGGAGCCGTGTGGTGGATGAAAAAGAGAAGACATCAAAGCTACCGCTACCAATATATTGACGTTCTTTTCAAAGCTATCATTCGCCGATTTGATAAAAAAAGATAATACCAAAGCAATACCACATGGAAAGTAAAAGGCTTTTCCTATACCCAGCTCCACAACAGCACCCTCTGGCGATTTTATGCTCTCTGAGTTAGCATAGAATAGCAATCCCATAGCAACAACAACTGCACCTATGTAGATTTTTTCTGCTAATGAAGAATTTGAATTACTCATTTACCAAATCGCTTAATTATATCCTTTTTACTAACTATGAAAATGTTATATTTTATGTATATTTGATACAAGCAAATGATATACAGAATTGACTCAACCATACAAATCCATATACTGAAATGCCATACATATTTGATGGCGTATAATACTATCCCCAAGAATATGGCAGGCAGAAGTATCTTCGCTAATTGCTTCCACGGAAGGAAAGAAGCAAGATTCATGTTCAACAAACGACTTTCCATAACCATCTGAATTAGACGGGGGAGTATCATATTGATGAAAGCTCCGATGATGGCTCCGTATGTACCATAGGTTGATACCAGCCAATAGGTTGTAGGAAGACCTGCAAGACAAGTGATAGCGAATGCTAAAAAAGATGATTCCGTCTTGCCCATAGAGCGAAGGATGGTTCCGGCACCTAACATGGAAGTAAGGAACGTCAAAGAATAGATGCGGAAGAAGGGGGCAGAAGTTGCATATTGGTCTGTATAAAGGAAAGACATAATCTCTTCTGCATAGATGGCCACTGCAAAGATAAGAGGTGTAGAGAAAGATAAAGTTTTAACCACAAAATTTTGATACTGTGGAGCAACTTCTTCTAAATGCCCTGTCTTGTAACTACGAGTCATGTTAACGATGTTCACTTGACAGAGTGAGTCGTAAACTTGGGTAATTCCTGGAATGCTCAAAAATGCTACACTATAAATGGCGTATTCGGCTGGTTCGAGGAACTTGATGCAAACGAATTTGTCGAAGTAATTAGAAAAAAGTTGCAAAGCAACAGCACACCCAAAAGGCAGAGAGTATGCCATCTGTTTTTTTGCAAGGTTCAAATCTAAACGGAAATGGACATTTCGTAACGAGTAAATAGCAACTACTACCAAAATGAATAACTGATAGAACAGAAGCCACTTGAAAAGTTGGTTCAGGTCATTATACACTAAAGTGCATCCCACTACAGTAAGAATTCGCATCACAGCAACAAAACCAGGAATCAGCATAGCCCCCCACTTGTCCTCTCGTACAGTATTCAATGGCGATACAATATTCATGGGAGTAGCGAGCATGATGGCTGTTATGATAACACCCATGTGCTTGCCCAACTCGCTATCTCCGAAGATTGCCTGTTGGAGCGGTGGAATGTACATAATAGTTCCACCAATAATTCCAAACAGGAGAAGTAGTACAGTTGTATTGGATACGTACTTGTCCGCATCCTCTTTTGATGCTGTAGGATAAAAGTAAAAGATATTGGTATGTAGGCCTAATGCCAATATGACATATACTGCCGTGTAAAGCGTATAGAACTGCGAAAATACACCATAGTCAGATTGGGACATGAAGCGCACCAGGATGAGTGGCATGGTAAAAGATGCCGCCATGGTGAACATGCGCCCAATGAGCAGGTATATTGCAAAACGATTAGAGCCGTGTGCCATTTTCTTTCATATAAATTTCAAATTCTTTGCAGCCTTCTGGCTCTGGCATTTCCTCAATATTAGTCTTGACTATCTTGGCAGGGTTGCCAGCAGCAATGCAGTTGTCTGGAACATCTTTTGTTACGACAGAATGAGCTGCTATTACGCAATTTTTTCCGATGCTAACACCCTTGCAGATGCGTGAACGTTCGCCAACCCAAGTGAAATCACCTATAGATACAGGTTTGTGGGCTGACCATTTCCAAAGGTGCATTGGACTATTCAGAGGAGCTAATGCACGTGCCTGTTTGAAATAGAGAGAGGTGGGATGAGTATTGTTGTCGGTAACAACAACATCTCGTGCAATGGTTACACCTCTACCTATGGTGATGCTCTCTACGCTCTGTATCATTACACCTCTGCCTACACGGCTATGATCGCCAATCGTAATCTTGCCATGGCTCTGAGACATCAGAGAGCCAAAGACGAAGACGTGGTCATCAAGTATGATGTCTGATTGTGAAGAGCCGTCAGCAAATGAGACAGAACCGGAAGGGCCGATCGTATAATGAGTTCCTGTCATTGTGACCAGTTTGCGGAATTTGTGAAGTTGCCAAGCATAGGCAGCTTTCTTAATAATTGATCTCAGTTTCATGTTTGTCAGTACTGAACGTTTAGATTTAATTCAATCTTGTGCCTTAGGTGTAGTGCAGAGATGAAGAAATACTTCAATTCTTTATAAAATCACAAGTCGCAATATTTTGTCCTACCAAGCCATTGCTCTGTTTATGTTCCATGTGGACTGGCGACAACGTTCTCCGTGTTCATTCCGCCACCTCGAAGTCCTCGTTGTGCACGTTCCTGATGGCAACGGCATAACCTCCGAGGTCCATGACGAGTTGTCTGTCTCTCTTTACCCGGACAACGTATCCCTCCTGTCCTTTGAACAGTCCCGTGAGTACGCGCAGCCTTACGTGGTCCTTTGCGAACTTGACGAAAGGGTCGCGCAGGAATGTGACGCGCTCCGGCTCGCTTTCCATGACGGTCATGAAAGGTTCCATGACGCTGTCGGGGATGGAGGCCGGCTCTCCGGTGCAGCAGTCGTTGACGAGGTAGTACTGGGGGAAGTTCTGCGCGAGGAAGGATTTCAGCTGCCTGGTGGTGCCTTGCAGGAAGACGAGTCCGCTTACCGACGGCACGCTCTCCTTTATGACTCCCTTTCCATCTGGCCTCTTCCTGTGTCTGATGGTGCGGTGTATGAAGCATCTGGGGCTGAAGTCTCCGATTGTCTGCCGTGTCTCCAGCTTCTTCTCGAAAGTGCCTGCCGCCATGTGTTGTATGAAGATGTATCCCCAGGGCAGGGCGGTTTCGTCCGCGGACATTCCTCCCACTTTCGGAGCCGTATTTTCTTCAGCCCCGATGATGTTTATGCCCCTTGGCAAACGTTTCTCGTTGTGAGTTCCGTTTGCTCCGGCCGTAGAAGTTGGAAGCGAGCATGCCTGCGTCATATTCCTGTCCTACTTTATGTCATTGCGTCCGGCCGTCATCGCAGTGGATGAGTGTCCGGCTCCGGCACCGTTTTCTTTAATCCTGATGCGCCCGGCCAAGTTTGCCTGCGCCATGCCCCGGTGAGAAAACGGAGGATGAAATCCCACGACATTGTCCATAATTCATACCATAACGTTAATACGTGGACCGTTTCAAGGAGCAAGCCGCAGATGTCTCGTGGACAGATATGTCCTGATAGTCAGTGTCTTGCATTGTTCCTCGCGGTACCATTTGCTTGTCAGTATGTGCGTGTCTTCCAGCGGTAAGATACGCATCTTGGTGCAAAGGTACTGATTTTCTCGCATTTATCATAGCATTGAAAACAAAACTTGCTAAACATTTGTACGTTTTTACACGAAATGTTTTACAAATCTTTTCCGCGACATTCACGAAAATTACTGATTTACTGCGAATAACGTACATGTGCGTATCTTACCGCTGGAAGACACGCATATTTGTAGAACATTTTCGATGTGTCTCCTGTCAGGCAAATGCCTTGCTTTTCCTTTGGTAGGTGTGTTGTTCAGGTGGGGATACCCATGTGTATGGGGCTTGTATAGGTTATTTAGAGCTAATTGCTGTATATTTGTGTACAGTTTTTTTGTTTGTGCTCACTTTTTTACTAACTTTGCATCCGAAAATCAAATAGAACGCCCGGTTATACGATATATGACAGCACCTTCGCCTAATGATGATGGCACTTTACCTAATTTTAGTAAGTGTGCTTTGTATGTTGTTTGGTGGGAAAACTGCAGTCGCGTTATTGTCGCAGTGTCAGGATCTTCGTATCTATTCTTTCTTAAGACATTATCGGTAATAATAACATGGGTATGGCGAAATGTGCCTGACAGGTCTGCTGGTCATTGTTGGGAATTGCACAGTGGCCTGTCCTGTATCTATGCCAACATCTGTTATGTAAATAGGTGCAACATGTTACTTGCAAACATATCATATATATTAAAATAAGGCAATGGGACTAATCATATTGTATTTTTCTGGAGCATTACTTCTTTCTTTCCTGTGTTCGATACTGGAAGCTGTGTTGCTTTCTACTCCGATGTCGTACATATCCATGAAGGAGGAACAGGGAAATGCTACCGCCACCCTCATGAAGAAGTACAAGAATAATGTTGATCGTCCCGTAGGTGCCATATTGTCGCTCAATACCATAGCCCACACCATAGGTTCGGCCGGTGTGGGCGCGGAAACCATACGGGTGTTCGGACAGGAGTATTTTGGAATCACTTCGGCCATCCTTACATTATTTATATTGGTGTTTTCTGAAATAATACCCAAAACCATAGGTGCTTCTTATTGGCGTTCATTGGCAATGCTTTCCACTAAGATTATAAGCGTGCTTATTGTCCTGACATATCCGCTGGTATTGCTTTCTGAACTTATCACGCACCTGTTCACTGCCAACAAGCATCAGGTTTCCATCAGTCGCGAAGAGGTTTCTGCAATGGTAGATATGGGAAAGGAAGAGGGAATATTCAAGGACTCGGAAAGCAAAATCATTAAGAGTTGCATACGCTTGTCCAGTGTTCAGGCCAGGGAAATCATGACTCCCTCCATTGTGGTGGAGTGTGCCAGCCAGGACTTGACTTTCAAGGAGTTCTATGACAAGCAGGACTGGAACTTTTCGCGTATTCCGGTATACGGCACGGACAAGGAGTATATTACAGGGTATATTCTTAAGGATTTGGTTTTGAAGGAACTCTCCGAGGACAGGGACGATGGCAAATTGGCAGATATATCACGGCCCATTCTTACGTTCCGTGAGGCGGAGCCCGTTTATGGCATTTGGGAGAAGATGCTAAGTGAGCGAGAGCATATTTCCGTTATTTTGGATGAGTACAATTGCATGAGAGGCATCATCACCATGGAGGATATTATCGAGACCATGACCGGTGTGGAAATCGTTGACGAGGACGACCCTGCGGTGGATATGCAGACTCTGGCAAGGGAAAAGTCCAGGATGCTTTCGCAGGGAAGGTGAAATGAAACGGGAAGGCCTTGAACCGCAATGAGGTGAGGTGGGATAAGCAGGTCTTGTATGTTTGATATTGCGGGTAAGCGCTCTCGGCACTTGCTTGACGAAGAGAGTGAAGGAATCCGACCTTCGCTTACACTCCTGCGAAGGTTTGTTTTTAGCCATGATATTGTCGGTGGCTTGACAATAGTATTGTCGTTGGCGTGAGAATACCGTTCTCAATGGTGAGAGTATGGTATATGTGAGGACTGGACAATACGGAGACCGGGTCGCATGGCCACATAGGCTGGTTTTTATCCATTGACTTTTGCCTGTAGCAATGCCATGAAGTTGTACTGATGATAGTAGTATGGCCGATGCGGTTTCTTGAAGGCCTTTTGCCTCTGGCTGGCTTTTCTTAACATCGTGGCCGCGACAATAATCATTGTCGCGGCCACGATGCATTGGTTGGACTATCTTAAATCCATACCCTCTTGCACGGGAAGAGAGGCTCGAACTCCCGACACCTGGTTTTGGAGACCAGTGCTCTACC
>JAAGKN010000469.1_pt1 | contig 53485 bp, 31 predicted proteins | sample 6206371 | NCBI WGS metagenome assembly JAAGKN01 (sample SAMN11533720, study PRJNA540317) | gut metagenome | isolation source: fecal pellets from male and female animal of same cohort | host: Peromyscus leucopus | place: USA:CA | collected 2017
AGTTCCACTGAAACTCAGGTATATTTTGTTTTTTGTAAGGAAAAATTATAATTGTATTATAAAATTTAATGTCTATGATGAAAAAGTTAACTTTTACCTTACTGTGCCTTGTGATCAGTATGTGTACAGTGGTTGCGCAGAATGTGAAGGTGACGGGAACTGTCACTAGCGCAGATGATGGGCAGCCGGTTATTGGTGCATCAATCATTGTCAAAGGGACAACGATTGGTACAGTAACAGATTTTGATGGTAAGTTCTCTCTGGATGTGCCGCAGGAAGGGAAAATATTGCAAATCTCGTATGTCGGCATGAATACACAGGAGGTGGCTGTGAAGCCGGTCGTTAAAGTACTCTTGCAGTCGGATACCCAGAAACTGGAAGAAGTAGTAGTTACGGCGATGGGTATCACCCGCTCTGAAAAAACCTTAGGTTATTCTGCTACGACCGTAAAGGCTGATGATATCATCAGTTCGCGTACGACAAATGTTGCTGATGCTCTTTCTGGTAAGGTAGCAGGCCTCTCGGTTAGTTCAACCTCTGCTGATCCGGGTTCGGTTAGTAATGTGGTGATTCGTGGTTTTAGTTCTATCAATGGTAGTAATCAACCGCTTTATGTAGTGGATGGTGTGCCTTTGCAGAATAATATGGTTTCCGGTACTGGTAAGAACATATCGACTGGAGGTATCTCGAGTGTAGCTTCAGAAGATATCGCTTCGATGACCGTATTAAAAGGTGCGGCTGCGACTGCTCTATATGGTAGCCGTGCCGCTAATGGCGTGATCGTAATAACAACGAAGTCCGGAAAGAAGGGTGATGGACGCAATTTCTCGATCAGTTATAGCGGTAACGTTCAGTCACGTGTGGTTTCTTATTTGCCGGAATTGCAGAACTCATTCGGACAAGGATGGAACGGTGCGCAGACTTTTATTGAGAATGGTTCTTGGGGCCCCCGTTTGGATGGTTCGATGCAGGTATATGGTCCGATCTGGAATAACCAACAATTAATACATGAGTATAGTGCTAAGAAAAATAACTTGAAAGATTTCTTCGATCCGGGTTGGTCTCAGAATCATACGATCTCTTTGAGTGGCGTCTCTAACGATAGCAAGATGGATTATTACCTGTCTTATTCTTATACGAATGATGATGGTATCATGCCGGACGACTATGATACGTATGAACGTAATACGGTGGCCTTCCGTGGCGGTTACCAAGCGACAGACTGGTTGAAAGTGTCATCGTCTGTCAACTTCGCACGTAGCCAGACGGATGCTGTAGGTAGTTTCCAAGGTACATCCGTAATTGATGGTGTGCTAGAGTTGCCGCGTGATGTATCTATTGTGGATATGAAAGATACCAGTTCTCCGTTTAATACACCGGAGGCTTATTTTACCCCTTATGGTATTACCAACCCGTATTGGGCGCTGGAAAACAATTATAACCATACGGCATCGAAACAGATCTATGGTAAAGTGCAGCTGGATGTTAATCCGATTAAGGAATTGAAGCTTTCTTATCGTATGGGCTTCGACTATACGGATTATGATCGTAAAGTCGGTTCTCCGCAAATTAACTTGGATGATGCCTTGATCGACGAAGATTATGGATACGCTCCGTCCAATATGAACCAGAGTGGTTATGTTTATGCGAGCTATGGCCGTTATTATGAGTTGAACCACGACTTCTTGGCCAACTACGCTAAACGTTTCTTGGATAATAAGCTGGACGTTAATGTAAATGTCGGTGTGAACATGAATGAACGTGGTAATACGCGTATGACCGGGCAGACTGATGATTTATCTTTCTATACCGGTTTCTGGGATTTGAGCAACGGTTCAACGAAGACAACTTTGGAGGAAACCCAACAGAAACGTCGTTTGGTTGGTCTTTTCGGTGATGTAACTTTTGGATGGGACGATATGGTTTACTTGAACTTGACGGCCCGTAACGACTGGTCGTCTACGTTGCCGATCGACAACAATAGCTTCTTCTATCCGGGTGCTACATTAAGCTGGATCTTTACCCGATTGATCCCTGAAAATGAAATTCTCACCTTTGGTAAAGCCCGTTTGGCTTACGGTAAGACCGGTAATGATGCTTCTCCTTATCGTACCGGACTGACTTATGTACAAGGTACGGCGCATGGTTATTATGGCAGCGATGTATCTAAGTTCCCAATGAATGGGGTGAATGCTTTTATGGCTTCCAATACGAAGGGCAGCAACACGCTGCGTCCGGAAATGACTTCCGAGTTTGAGGTAGGTATGAATTTACAATTCTTTAATGGACGTTTCGGTATCGATGCCGCTTATTACGATCGTAAGACGAAAGACCAGATTTTCACTCTTCCGACCGATCCTTCAACAGGTTTCAGCTATATGGTGACTAATTTTGGTGAAGTCAGCAACAAGGGTGTCGAATTGGTTATCAATACGATTCCGGTACAGACCAAGAATTTTCGTTGGGACTTGAGTTTCAATTTCTCGAAAAACAACAATAAGGTGCTTTCATTACCTGAGAGCTTGGAAGGTGGAAAAGTTTCTATTTATAATTTCTCCGCCGGTAATGATGCGATTTATATGTATGCGGAAGAAGGTAAGCCGATGGGACAGTTCTATACTTATTTACCAAAGAAAACTGCCGATGGAAAACCAATTGTAGATGCGAATGGTTATCCTGTTTTAGGTACGTCGGTTGAAGATACTGGAAAGAACATGAATTATGATTGGACTGGTGGTATCAATACGGCTCTTACTTACAAGGATTTCACGTTGAGCGCGGCTTTGGATATCCGTAGTGGTGGTTATATGTTCTCACGTACAAAGAACTTGATGCAGTTTACCGGTAACGGTGTGGTTACGACTTACAACGATCGCCGTCCGTTCATTATCCCGAATTCGGTTGTTGATAATGGTGATGGTAGTTATTCTGAAAACACAACTCCTATCTATCTGGGTAATGGTAGTTATCAGACCTATTTCAATGATTATGGATATGGTGATGGTGGAGAGGCCTATTTGATGGATCGTTCATTCGTCAAATTGCGTAACATTAGTTTGACTTGGAATGTCCCGAAGCGGTGGGTACGTAAGATGTCATTGAGTAATTTGGCTATCACGGCGTTCTGTAACAATGTATTTACTTGGACTGCCTCAGACAACCGTTATGTTGATCCAGAATCAACTACCGTATCACAGTCTTCTTATGGTGATTTGGCTACGCAATTTGGTGAGCTTTATACCAACCCGTCTTGCCGTGTATTCGGATGTAACCTGAGTGTTAAATTCTAAAAACAAGGAGAAAATAAGATATGAAAAAGATATTATTAGCATCAGCACTACTTTTAGGTGTGAGCTTTACTTCTTGCAACAGCTATTTGGATATCAATACTGATCCAAATTCGCCTGCAGAAGAAAACATCGAGACATTTATGTTGATGCCTGCCATCGAGATGAATACGGCTTCCAGTTATGGTAACTTTCTGCGTATCGCCGGCGGTTTCCATGCCCAGCAGTATGCTCATCTGTTCGGTACGAGCAACTATTTGGATTATTCGAAGTTCAATATGTCGGCAACCCGCAGTAGCGGTACCTATACGCAGTTTAACCAAAAAGGTTTACAGAACTTGAAAACATTGTTGGCTAAGGCCACAGAGGATGAAGACTGGGGTACTTACTTGGCCGGTACGGTTTTGCGTGCGTTCATTTACGAAGCTTTGGTGGACTGCTATGGTGAAGTGCCCTATACGGAAGCGTTGGACTTGGAAAACTTCCCGACCCCGAAGTATGATGAAGGGCAAACTGTTTATGAGGGCGTGATTGCCGAAATCAATGCGGCATTGGAAAAGGTTTCCCCTGCGAATATCGTTTGTACCAACTTCCTCTTTCCGTCTTCGACGGCTGATAAATGGATACAATTCGCCAATGCGTTGAAGTTGAAAATGCTTATGCGCATGTCTAATGTTAAAGATGTACGCTCTGAGGTGGCAGCTTTGATTGCGGAAAACAACTTCCCTGCTTCTGATGTCTCTTATAAAGGTTGCTGGAAGAATGAACCGGGACAGATGAACCCATTTTATTCGGAAGAGTTTGCTACGACTTGGGGATCTACGCAGACCAATATTGCGGCCAACTTAGCTATTATCGGTACGATGCAGGTGAAGAACAGCGAAGGCGCTATTGAATATGAGGACCCGCGTTTGTCTGCGTTTTTCGAAAAAAACAAGGCTGGAGAATATGTCGGTGGTATCTCGGGTACCAACTATCCGAAGTCTACGAGCAAACTACAAGATTGGTGCCGTCCGGTAGCTACGTTTGACATGCCGGTTTACTTGATCACTGTATCGGAGATCGAATTCTTTAAGGCTGAATATTACGCACGTTATGGATCAGCGGCAGATGCTCAAGCTCATTATGCGGCTGCAATCGAGGCATCGTTTGCTTCCGCCAATGTGGATGGAGCGACCGATTACATAGCCCGTTATCCATTCGAGGCTTCCAACTATAAGAAGAGTATTGGCTTGGCTAAGTGGGTAGCACTTTCAGGAGTCAATCCGTTCGAGGCTTGGTGTGAAATGCGTCGTTTGGATTATCCGACATTCGGCACAGCCAAGGGCAATGATTTCTATACCGAGGGCGATCAGGAATCATACAATGTTTCTAAGTATGTGCCTGGTACGCTGTACACTCCGATCCAAGTATTTGGCGAAGTAGGTGCGAATAAATTGTTAGAACGTTATCCGTATGCTGAAAGCTCATCCTCCCGTAATGAGAACACGCCGGCATTCCCGGGGTATACAGCACCGGTATTCTGGGGTAAATAATCAAATTAAAAAGAGACATTTATGAAAAAGGTAATTTATAGTTTATTGCTTTTTTGCGGTCTTGTCGGTTTGTGGGGCTGCGAGAAAACTACAGAAGGTCTGACGAAAGTGACCTATTATGTGAACTTTGAGATGAATGGCGACGATCCTATGTTGGTATCGGTTGGCAGCTCTTTTGCTGATCCCGGTGTCGTTGCCAAGGAAGGGGAAGAAGACGTGACTGCTTCGGTGATTGTCAATAGTAATGTGGACGCCAGCAAGATCGGTCTTTATTCCGTATCTTATTCAGCTGCGAATGCGGATGGATTTTCTAGCTCGGCTAAACGCACGGTGATCGTTTATGATCCGGCTATCACGACAAATGCATCTGGTTCATATACGGTGGATGCGAGTGTTAGTTATCGGGATATGAATGGTGCACAAGCTCCATTCAAAGGGGATTTCAGTATATCGGTGGATCAAGTGGCTCCGGGTATATTTGCGATATCCGATTTCTTGGGTGGATGGTATGATCAAGGTGCGGCTTATGGTGCGTCATATGCTATGAAAGGTTATTTTAAATTGAATGCCGACAATACGATCGAACCACTCAGCAGCCTCGTTGCTGGTTGGGGCGACTCTATGGATAGCATGAGAGAGGGTAAGTATGATCCGGAAACAGGACAGATCTCTTGGTATATCGATTATGCGGGACAGATGACATTCTATGTAGTAATGAACAAATAAACGGATAGGAATTATGAATAAACATATTGTATGGCTATTTTCCCTGCTGGTATTCGTATTGGCAGGTTGCGAGAAAGACGAAATCGGCGGTACAGCTACCGAAGCGCTTGCTGGTGAATGGTATGTGACGGTGGATGCGGTGGATGAAGGCAGTAATGTGGTGGCCGAGGATTGCTTTGGATTGGGGTATATCCACATGAATACCTATAATACGGCTGCTGATACGCAGGCTGAGATGTATGTGGATGATCTGAAAAACTTTTGGGATTTCAAGGTTCGGGTTAGTTCGGATGTTAATGCGATGACATTTGCGACAAATGGTGCCATGCCTAATGAATCCTACGAAGGTTGTGATGTGACGATTGATGGAGGTAAAATTTTGTTGGAGGCTGCTACGACACCTCACGGAACTCCTGCGGATAGCATAGTATATTATGTGTCATTTAGTGATGATGAACCCGGTATGCGATATAAGGTTTCCGGATATCGTTATACGGGACTCGCTGTTGACGATTAATGTATGAAAGCCATTTAGAAAAACATAAGTCAACCAATATATTTTAACAGGACACACTAAAAACGACCGGAGTAAGTAGGGATACTAGCTCCGGTTTTTCTTATTGACCTTTTGATCTTATTTATTTTATCTCGTTTGTAATTCAGCTTTTCTCATACCTGCGGAAACCAATCAAATAATAATTTTTCTACATTTGCATTACAGGAGATTTGAGGAAAGACACGTTGATCCCTTGTGAAATATTATGATAATAAAGATTATATGCCTGAAATTCATCCTGATAAGGTTTTAATGATAGCGATCGGAAATAATGATTATATCAGTTATAATAAACTGTTTGATCGTTATTACGGGCGTCTTTGTCAGTATGTGTATAGTCTATTGATGGATAGAAATGATGCGGAGGATGTTGTTTAAGAGCTTTTCTTGAATTTATGGAAAAATAGGGGGAGAATAGAGATAAAGGAAAATGTATCAGGATATTTATATCGGATGGCTAAACATCTGGCCTTGAACTTTATCCGATCAAAGGTGCAGACGGGAAGTTTATCAGAGAATCAAGACTTATTACTTCTATCCTATGAGGATAATCAACTGGAAACAGAAGAGTTTAGGATCGCTCTTTATGATTGTATAGACCATTTGCCGGATCGGAGCAGAGAAGTGTTACTTCTTCACAGGGTAAAAGGATTGAAGCAGAAAGAAATATCGGAGAAACTATCTATATCCGTGAAAACAATTAAAAATCAAATATGGATGTCTTTACAGAAGTTGAAGGAATGTCTGGAGATGAAGGAGGTATAAAATAATGAGAAAATTTTCAAGGTTCGTATAGGACCTTTTTTTATTTGTGGTGTCATTTAAATAAAGACTAGACTCATGGAGAAGAAAAAGCAAATAGGAGAACACATCGTTGACCATTTATCGGAGAGGATGAATGAGGAGATCGTGGATCCGGTTCTGGATGAATGGTTGGCTGAGGATGAGTCTAATCAAGAAGATTTTAAACGGTATAAAGAGATCTGGAAAGAAACAGGCTCTTATCTGGAGCAAGAAACTTTTAATGCTCAATACGCATGGGATAAGATCGATCGTATCAATAAGGAGAGAGATAATAAGCGGAAACGCTTGGTGAATATCGGATATATCATTTCAGGAGTGGCGGCTACTTTATTGCTTGTCCTCGGGTTTTCGAAAATGGGAGTATTTGATAAACAGCCGGAAATGCTGGTTCGAATGACCGCCGATTACGGAAGCCGATCGGAGGTGGTCTTGCCGGATGGTTCCGTTGTTAAGCTGAATTCTGGATCTGATATTACGTATTCCTATAACGCGAAGGAGAATATCAGGGAAGTGAATTTCCAAGGAGAGGGCTTCTTCGATGTCTCGAAGAACAAGATACCGTTCGTGATCAAGATGAACAATGGATTACGCTTAAAGGTACATGGTACTTCTTTTAATTTGCAAGCGTATACGGATGAAAAAACAGTTGAAGCCTCGTTGGTGGAAGGCTGTATCGAGTTGGATCATGGGAATGATAAGTTGCTAATGAACGCCGGTGACATGGCGATTTTTGATAAGCAAACCAACAAGATGAGACCGACATCGGGCGTGTTATCTCATTCGTACAGTTGGCTGGAAGATAAACTCTATATGGATCATATGCCGCTAGCTTCCGTCTGTAAATATCTGGAGAGGAGGTACGATGTGACTATCCGTCTTCAAAAGGATTTGGGGAATAGTATACATTACGATGGAGTCATACAGGAGGAAACCATAACGGATATATTGGGTGTATTGTCCCGATTGAGTGATATAAGTTATAGCGTGAAAGGAAAAAATATAAGTATAACCTCTAAATAAAGTCTGCCTATGAAGTAAAGAACAGAAATCGCATGAATACACATGAAAAACGGGAAATGCTGGAACATTCCCCGTCATCTTTTTGATCATTAAAATTAGTGCTCGAAACACTAGTGTTAACAAACAATCGAATTACAAATATATGAATTTTTGGAATATAGCAAGGCCGGAAGAGTCTCCGGTCCTTAAAAAAACTTTGTCTATTATGAGATTGACGACATTATTCTCTATCGCATGTTCACTTCAGATCTCGGCCTCTGTCTATTCGCAAGAGACAAAGTTGTCTTTAGACGTTAATAACCAGACAATAAAGGAGGTTCTTTTCAAGATAGAGAAACAGTCTGGCTTCCGTTTTATCTACGAGAGCGAGAAGGTTAACCTGAATAAGAAAGTATCTGTACATGTGAAAGAGCAGACGGTGGAAACCATTTTAAAGCGTCTTTTCGCAGGGGAAGGCGTAAAGTATGAGATTACGGAGAATAATTTCATCTTGATTAATCCCTCTACAAAAAACGAGAAAGCCGCCCCTTCCTCACAAGCCGTTTTGCAAAAGAAGAATTTAGTGCAAGGTGTAGTGACCGACGAGAATGGAGAACCTATTATCGGCGCGAATGTAGTTGAGAAAGGTACTACTAACGGAACGGTTACGGATCTTGATGGAAAGTTTGCAATGGAGGTAGCTGAAAACGGCGTCCTTCAAATCTCTTATATCGGATATGCCATGACAGAATTACGTCCCGGCAAGGAAGCGAATTTGAACGTGAAGTTACGGGAAGATGCTTTGCAAATGGATGAGGTTGTAGTTGTCGGTTACGGTACGGTAAAAAGAGCGAACTTGGGTGGTGCCGTATCTACGGCTGACGCGAAAGCGTTTGAATCTCGTCCGATTCAGAATGCGGCTCAGGCTTTGCAGGGAGAGGTACCCGGTTTGACGATTACACGTGCCGGAGGCGCTCCGGGTTCGGACATGACCATGAAGGTTCGTGATGTCTCTTCTATCAACGGTGGTACTCCCCTTGTTTTGATTGATGGAGCGGAGGGAAATATTAATATGATCAACCCTTCCGATATCGAGAATATTTCCGTATTGAAAGATGGTACGGCCGCTATTTACGGTGCTCGTGCCTCGGATGGTGTTATTCTGGTGACAACGAAAAGTGGTAAGCGCAATCAGAAGACATCTGTTGCTTTTGATGCATATTACTCTATTAAGACTCCTGCGTTGTTAAGGAAACCTACGAATCTATTACAACATGCGGAGATGGCCTTGGAGATCACGGATGGATCATTCACTCCGGAATACACGAGAGACCAATTGGAATTGATCCGGCAGAATAGTGATCTGGTATTGCCCGATGCGGAATGGGGGCGTTGGACCGGTTATCCGCAATTCTTCAAGGATCAAGACTGGAATGATATGCTTATTGGCAATGGCAATATGCAGAACTACAATGTCAATATCTCCGGTGGTGGAGAGAGATACTCGTATATGTTGTCTTTAGGCCATCAGCGGGAGGAAGGTATCCCTAAATTTGGTGAGGATGTGAACAAGCGTTACTTCGTACGTGCTAAATCGAGCGTCGAGATCTTCAAGAACTTGACTTACGATCTTAATTTAGCTTATGAGGCAAGCAACAGGGACTATTCCTCGGGTTTGACGGAAGGACAAAATATATGGGAGCTGATTTATAAGACTCGCTCTTGGACTCCGATGTACAATCCGTCGGGAACTTTCTATACATTCGAGGGATTTGATAATCCGGCCCAAGTATTGGAAGAGGGAGGTATGGTGAATAAGACTACAGGTAATATAACGGTCAACAACCAATTACGCTGGAAAGTGATCGACGGATTACAATTGGTGGGGCAAGCCGTGATCCGTAAGTATGATCAGGATGAGAACGTGACGAACAAGAAAATCATCAATTACGATTGGGATAATAACGAGGTCCGGGAGAAACGTACGCCGAATAGCGCGGAGCGTCGTTACCAGAAAACTTTATCCAAGAACTTCACGCTCTATGCTGATTATAAAAAGAACTTCAATGACCGGCATGATTTAAGCGTGATGGTCGGTACTTCCCATGAGTCTGAGAACTATGATAGGTTCACGGCGAAGCGTATTAACTTCGACCAACAAGAAAATATGTCTTTGCAATTGGGAAGCGCCCAAGATCAAAACGCTTGGAGCGAGGGAAATCAGTGGACGATTAATTCTTTCTTCTCCAGAGTGAATTATACGTTTGCCAATAAATATGTCATCGAAGGAACGATCCGTGCGGATGGCAGTTCCCGTTTTGATCCGGATCACCGTTGGGGATGGTTCCCGGGTGTAAACGCGGCTTGGCGTGTCGGGGAAGAGGGCTTCATGAAAAGATTGGGTTGGTTCGAGGACTTGAAGGTAAGGGCTTCTTACGGAGAGATGGGTAATCAGTCCGGTATCGGATTGTATGATTATATTCAATTGATCTCTTTATCGAACGATTATTATCCTTTCGGGACTGGCGTGAAAGGACAAATGGCTACGTCTGGAAATATTATTTCTACCTCTCGTACATGGGAGACGATCCAGACAACCAATGTGGGATTTGATTTCTCGACGCTCAATAACCGTTTATATGGATCGTTCGACTACTTCTGGAAAGAGAATAAGAACATGCTTATCCCGAAGACCTATCCTTCTATGTTAGGTGCGGACGCTCCGAGCACGAACAGCGGCCATTTAAGTATTCATGGATGGGAAATCTCTCTAGGCTGGAGGGATCAGATCAAGGATTTCAGCTACTCGGTTCGCTTTAATATCAGTGACGCAAAAAACAAGGTCGTGGATCGGGTTGGAAGTAACCTGATCAAATTAGGTAATAACGAGACTCCGACCGGATATCCGTTGAATTCCTATTTCGGATATGAATTTGATGGAATCATCCAGAATGAGCAAGAATTGGAGGCGTATAAATCTCGTTTCTCGGAAGGGGGTATCCCGGGTGACTTGAGCGTAGGTGACGCTATGTACAAAGACTTGGATGGAGACGGGAAGCTATCCGTATTAGGTGATGGTAAAGAAGGCTCCGGTGACGTGAAATACTTGGGCGACAAGAACCCGCGTTATAATTTCGGCTTTAACCTGAGTATGGCTTGGAAGGGATTCGATTTGAGCGCTTTCATACAAGGAGTCGGCCGTAGGACGATGTTCTTGGAAGGGGAGAGCCGGTGCCCGATGCCAGAGGCATGGTATCAATCCGCCGAGTATTGGTATGGAAAGACTTGGACCCCGGAAAGAACGGACGCCCAGTATCCGGCGATCACGTTGAAGGATAAACGAAACTACAATTATTATGTATCTACGAACACGAAGTTTAACGTTGCGTATGCTCGTTTGAAAAACTTGCAGTTCGGTTATACGATCCCGCAGACTTTGACCTCGAAGGCCGGTTTGCAGAAGGTGCGGGTGTATTTTTCCGGCGAGGATTTATTTGAGGTACATAACACGCCAAATGGTTGGGACCCGGAGGAGAACAGCGGTAGCATTACTTCCTATCCGTTTACCCGTAATTATTCATTTGGTATAAATGTCGTATTTTAAAAATTAAAGCGAAAAGTCATGAAAAACTATCGGATAATATTGGGAAGCTTTATTGTTTCCGCTTTGTTCTTGTCAAGTTGCCAAGATATAGACCTGTTGCCAAAAGATAATATGCCGGACGAGCTATTCTGGAAAACCCCGGATGATTTCGAGAAAGAGGTCAATTGGCTCTACACACGTACCGAGACGTTCGGCACGAAGGATACGGATAGCGATATCGCCTATGAGTTGAACGAGAATACGACGAGCAACGGTACGTTGATCGCCCCGAATACGGATGCTCTATGGGACTCTACTTTCATAGACCTGCGTCAGAGCAATATGATTATCGAGAAGAGCCAGACGTACGAGGGCGATCCCTCGGAGATCGAGCGGTATGTGGCTGAGGCCCGTTTCTTTCGTGCTTACTCGCATTTTCGGTTGATGGCGAAATACAACGATATTCCTATCTTGACGAAGGTGCTTACCGTAGATTCCCCGGAGTTGTATGGTTCTAGGAATAAGCAACAGGAGGTGGAAGACTTCATCTTGTCGGAACTCAACGAGGTGTATGCTAAACTACCCTTGCAAAGTGAGTTAAGCTCGGATGAGGCGGGACGTGTAACCCAAGGCGCTGCCTTGGCGTTGAAAGCGAGGGTTGCCTTGTTTGCCGGGACGTGGGCGAAGTATCACCAGCACCGTTCGGACTATCAGCAGTTGTTGCAACAAGCGATCGATGCCGCTACAAAAGTGATCGATAGTGGTGAGTATGCTTTATATGAAGGCTCTGGTGAGGAGAGCTACCGCTACTTGTTTATCAATGCGGGCGATAATTCAAAAGAAGGTATCTTCGACAGTCGGTACGAGACGGATATCCGCCACCATAGTGACGCGTGCCCTGTATATTGGGGATGGCGAGGGACGCCTACCCGTAAGCTGGCCGATATGTATTTGTGTAAGAGTACGGGATTGCCGATTGAGAACGCTAATTCCGGATTTGAGGGATATGCCACGATCAAGAGCGAATATGAGAATCGTGACCCTCGTATGAAACAGACCTTCTTGATGCCCGGAACCGACTATATCAGTCCGCAAGACGGCGCCTTGACTTGCCCGCCGCAATTTACCATACGTCCCGAGACACGTACGGGTTATAAGTTGTGGAAATATATGGCGGAGACTTCCGTTCCTTCTGACAAGGATGTATATGATTATCACATCATCCGTTATCCGGAGGTATTGCTGATATTGGCTGAGGCCACTTACGAGAAAGACGGGGCGATCAGCGATGACATCTTGAACAAGACGATCAATGTGATCCGTTCCCGGAAAGGCGTGGAGATGCCTCCTTTGACCAACGCTTTCGTGAAGAGCAATGGGTTGGATATGCGGACGGAGATCCGTCGGGAACGTACGATCGAGTTAGCGTTCGAAGGCTTCCGCAGGGATGATTTGAGACGTTGGAAGACGGCTGAGACGGAATTGATAGGTGCCATAAAAGGTATTAAGCTGAAAGGTTCGGAATACGAGAACTTGGATGTCTTGAACGAGGGAAATCCCGGTTTGACAGACGAAAATGGTTTCTTGGTTGTGGAACCGGCGGAGAATCGTAACTTTGTGACCCCGAAGCATTACTATTATTCCCTTCCGTTGGATGAGTTGTATCTGAACCCGAACTTGGCTCCGAACAACCCGGGGTGGTAGGTGATATACCTCCCGACACCTCGGAAATGGCCGCTACGGTCGTGGCGATGCCTCCCGACGCCTCGGAAGTGGTTTATCAAGGTTGAGCGGCCATTTCTTGGGCGTTCTCACGAAAATAATAAGTTGAACTAAATATTTTGATCGAATGTCATTCAGAAAGAAGATAGGGCTTATCTGCCTTATAGCCATATGTTGCGTGGGATGCCGGGGACGGAAGGAGAAGCCGGGCGAGGCGATCGCTGCTCCCCGTATTATCAACATCATCAATTTCATCCGCCAGATAGACTACCGGGTGGAGAACGCCGATAGCTTATTGTACGAGACGGTTTGTGAGCAAGTGAAATTGGTGAATAAATATGATTTACCGGCAACCTTCTTATTGCAGTACGATGCGTTGATCAACCCATTGTATCAAGATCTGTTGAAAAGTAAACTCAATGATCATTCCGAGATCGGCGCTTGGTGGGAACTTACGCAACCGCAGATCGAGGCCGCCGGGATCAAGTGGCGTGGCGAGCATTCTTGGGTCTCGCACGCGAATATCGCTTTCAGCACCGGATATACGAAAGAAGAACGGGAGCGATTGGTGGATGTCTATATGGCGAAGTTCAAGGAGATATTCGGCACGTACCCGAAATCGGTCGGCTCTTGGTTTATCGACGCGCATACCTTGGGGTATATGTACGATAAATATAAGATCGTGGCGTCGTGCAACTGCAAAGACCAAGTGGGGACGGATGGTTATACCCTATGGGGTGGTTACTGGAACCAAGCCTATTACCCGAGCCGGGTAAACGCCTATATGCCGGCGCAGACCGAGGAGGGACAAATCTCCGTTCCTATTTTCCGTATGCTGGGCAGTGATCCTATTTATCAGTATGATGATGGTCTGGGACAAGAGCGTCAAGGGGTGATCTCTTTGGAACCCGTGTATGAGAAGGCGGGCATGGATCGCCGCTGGGTGGATTATTTCTTGGAATCGATCGTGGATCAGCCTTGTCTGGCCTTCAATTATGCGCAAGCGGGACAGGAGAACTCTTTCACGTGGAGTAATATGAGCAAGGGACTGGAGATGCAGATCCCTATCTTGGACTCCTTGAGGAAGGAAAATAAGATCCGGGTGGAGACGCTGGGCGAATGCGGTGCGTGGTTCAAGGATTGCTTCAAGGTTACGCCGGCGACGGCTGTCACTACGTTGACGGATGTCCGTGGAGAAGGCAATAAGACGGTCTGGTTTAACAGCCGTTATTATCGGGCGAACTTATTGTGGGAGAAGGGAACGTTCCGCTTTAGGGATATCCATCTTTTCGACGAGAGCTATAAGTCCGCTTATCTGGAAAAGCCCGGAGACGGGAACCAGTTCCTATTCTATACGTCGCCCGTCGTGGACGGATTCATGTGGAGCGAGGGACTCGATCGTGCCGGGCTTCGGATCGTCCGATTAGACAAGGATGGAGATAAGGAGGAACTTACCTTGGATCATCCGGTGGTGACGGAGATAGGCAAGGATACCTTGGTAGTTTCCGCCGAAGACTCAAAAGGCCATGCTTTCAAGATCACCTTCTATGAGACCCGCTTCGAGGTAGCCGCTCTGTCAAAGGAGGCGGATTTCTCATGGGCTTTAGAGCTAAAGGTCGCAGCAGGGAAGGAGCTACCTTTCACCGTTATAGAGGATAAGGCGGTCAACGCTAGCTTCGATGGTTTCAACTACGTGATCACTTGCGAGAAAGGCCATATAAGGAAACCTGAATCTGGTTCGGATTATGTCTTTAGGATACTTCCGTCGGATCAGGAAATAGTAATAGATTGTACACATGGAAGATTAAATTGTACACATGAGAAATAGTAATATGAATATATCAGTTTGGAGAAAATGGGCGATCGTATGGATGGTCTCTGTGCTCAGTGGTTTTCAATTAAGGGCGGCGGATCCTGTGGTCATCCCGGCGAATACGGAACCGCTGACGATAGAAGGAAATCGTTTTGTCACCTTATGTATCATGATACGTACGACGCCTTGGGAAGTCTCCCGGGATGTCAAGTTACATCCCCGCGATGAGGTGGATTGGCATACGCTTGCGGGAGTGCGGGCCTTGCGGGAGGCTTTCGCCACGAATAACCCGAACGGTCGTCTTACATGGGGATTCACGATGAATGCCTTGGAGGACGGACGGAAGAATTACCGGGAGATCCGTGATTACGTAGTGGAGTGCCAAAAGAAATATGGGGATGAGGTTACTTATTTCCCCGGTTATTTTCCGGCGATGTATCTACCCCGTGAGCGGGTAAACCGTGAGATGTCGGAGGCGATAGAGATCATTTCTAAAATGGTAGGAAATGGTTATCGTCCCCAATCGATTATGGGAGGTTTCTTATCGGCCGATAATTTGAGATATTTGGCGGAGAAAGAGAACATCCATGTGGCGCACGCCGTGATCTGGAGCCAGCATAATATAGACGGTGGTGGTGCCGACGGTTCTCCTTCTTATCCTTTCTATCCCTCGACGGAACACTTCTGCAAGCCAGCGCAGGGAAAAAGCGATTTCATCGATTGCGTGAATCTGGATGGCTGGACGATGGACTTTATCTGTGCCCGCCGTAGCGGACAGACCGGACATGGTATCGATGGATACAACAGCCGTAGAGGTGTCGGCCCGATCGAGACGTACAAAGGTTGGGGGCTTGACTTGGGGCATCGTGAGGTGATGCACACGGAAGCGATTCACTTTGATAAAGGTCTTGAGTTGAATGGCTTTGGCTGGGTCGCCAATATCTGGGAGGCGCAGATGGTACATGAGTTCGGGAAGGATCTCATCTGTGATGCCATGAAGATGTGGGTAACGGGTACCAAGGAACGCTGGCCGGATACTCATTTCGTTACGTTCGGAGAATTTGGCGAACTTTGGAGAAAACAATATAAATCGAACGACGACTGGAACTATCGCTTCGTAGAACGAGGCTCTGGTTTGGGAGACTCTTATAATAATTTGGAGATAAAATGGTTTATGAATAAGGAATTCCGCTTGGCCTTATTACGTGATTGGCATGCGAAAAATTCCCCGGCTTACGTCATCGACTTTACCCGTTATGATTTGCCGGCTCATGAACCTGCCGATCCCAGCCCGGAGAAACCGGCTAAGGATTGGAGCTTGATCAACAAAATTAACCAAAAAGGTCTCCGGCCGCAAGATAAGCCAGTCTTGATCGATAAGTTGGAGAAAGAAGATCAAGATTTGATCCGGAAATATTATCCAGAATTATTTAAATAGTTGGTTTATGAAAAAGACTACCGTTGTTAGTTTAGCTCTTTGCTCCTTTCTTTTTGGGGGAGATCTCTTCTCCGTAAAGGCGCAAATCCCAGAGAAGTTCACATTGCCTACCCCATGGACAGAGGAGGCATTGAAGGCTGAGATTCCTTTACCGGAATATCCGCGTCCGCAGATGGTGCGTTCGGAATGGTTGAATCTGAATGGTATATGGGATTATATGGGAGGAAAAGACCTGCTTGATCCTGTTACGGCAACCACCCCTCTAGTCTTTCCCGCGAAAGTAGAAAAGATACGTGTGCCGTATCCTCCTGAATCGGAATTATCCGGTATAGCTCGTGGGGGTGATACTTGCCTGTGGTATAGGCGTAGCTTCTCTGTTCCTCAAGCATGGAAGGGCAGGAATGTATTGTTGAATTTTGGGGCTGTAGATCGGATCTCGTCCGTGTTTGTCAACGGTAAGAAGGTGGGTACCCATACGGGAGGGTACGATGCTTTTAGTTTAAATATTACTGATTATTTGAAATCCGGTGAAAATGTCCTTGTGGTAGGTGCTTATGATCCTAACGACGGCCGGGCCGCTTCGGGCAAGAACGGCTCACGTGGAGATTATATTTTTACCTCCGGTATCTGGCAAACCGTTTGGCTTGAACCGGTAGAGAAACGTATTTTTTTATTTTGTAAGTAAAGAGCTAATATTTTTCCCTTTTGTCTTAAAATATTTGAGCTGGTGATAATTGCAAATGAATATGAAAAAACTTAGAGCATAGATTGTACGGAACCGCAGGTCATTACTGAGAAGGTGGTGGAGTTCGAGGAGAATCTGTTGATAAATAATGTTGTGCTATTCAAAATTAACCAAACGAAAGTAGATACTTATCAAGGTTATTTATTTTATTTATTAAATTTTTGAGATAAAGATAAATATGTAATCTGTAAAAATTAAGGGACGTATCCATGTGGATACGTCCCTGATAAAATTTGGTTGTTACATATTGACTGTCCCTCGTACTAAGATCATGATGTTATTCTACCTTCGGGGTTTGGCTGAAGATATCATGAATACGCTTCATGTCGAATTTTGGCGTACGGTCATAATAATAGATACCGTTTTGCTCTTGTTCCACATCAGTCAACTGTGTATAGCAATATCCCCAGATATCCTTCGAAAGAGATAGGACAGCGTTAACTTGGCCCTCCAAACGTTTGTAAAACTCTTCTAAAGAATGGGGGGGCTCTCCATATCCCCAAGATGTATTTTGGGCACTTTCCATCTGTTGTGACGGGTTCCATTTTATACCGCCAAACTCATCAACTAAATAAGGCATATCTTTTTTATATTCCGGGAATTGGTATTGGTCTGTATATTTCAGGCCGTTGAAACCGATATTTTTCGGCATCAATTGTATTTCCCATTTTGGGGTGACAAATAGTTTACCGTCATTATACAGTTGCTTTTTCAATTCTTCCGGATTTTGCTCGTAATTGTGGATTGTCCAGATATCGGTAGCGATGTGTACACCACCGCTGGTACCGTGGAAAGGACGCGTCGGGTCTATCATTTTCGTTAGGTTATACAGGTCGTGCATCAGGCGCGGATATTGTATGCGATCAGGCCAGAACTCCTCGTTTGTAGGTGTCCAGATAAGAAGGGAAGGATGGTTACGGTCACGTTCTACGATTTCGGTCCATTCAGTTATGAAATTCCGGGCGGTTTCCGTATCATTGCAATCCATTCCCCAACTGGAAGCTTCCCCCCATGTAAGATAGCCCATCTTATCCGCCCAATAATAGAAACGTTCCTCGAATACTTTCTGATGGAGACGGGCACCATTAAAGCCGGCCGCCATGGAGAGTTCGATGTCATGCTTTAACGCCTCGTCGCTAGGAGCCGTCCAAATTCCATCGGGATAGAATCCTTGATCAAGTACCAAGCGTTGGTAATAAGGTTTGTTGTTCAGATAAATCTTATTGCCTTCGATATGTACCTTACGCATACCTGTATAGCTTCTTACCTCATCTACTACCTTTCCGTTCTTATCTATTACTTTGTATTCCAAGTCGTACAGAAAAGGGTTTTCCGGACTCCATGTTTTCATTTTCTTGATGGGTAGAATAGCAGAAGATAAGGAGCTTGCCGTAATGGTTTGGCTGGCTACTATTTTACCGTTGTCTTTTACGGTTACTTGCAATTTACCTCCTAGTTCCTTATAGAAACGAGGACGCACAACCAATTGTTGTTGGTCTATATCTGTCAGCAACTGCACGGATTGCAATCCTTCCGGATGGACAGCCTCCATCCAAACCGTTTGCCAAATACCTGTGGTCCGGGTATAATTACAGGCGTAGGATTCAAATTGTAGGTTTTGTTTTCCTGCCGGTTGTTTTGCGCTTCGTAGGTCACTTTCTACATATACGACTAGGCTATGTGTCTTTCCTGGTGTTACCAAGGAGGTGATATCTACTGCGAAAGAAGAGGTTCCGCCAAAATGGCGATTGGCTAAGACTCCATCAATGTATATTTCCGATTTATAATAAACAGCTCCAAAGTTAAGTCTTATATTCTTTCCATTCCATTCTTGTGGGATCGTGATAGGACGCTGATACCAGAAATGTTGAATGAAATCCGTGTATTTTACGCCGGATAACTTACTTTCCGGGCAGAAAGGCACTGTGATCTTTTGGTCAAAACCGTTCGATTTATAGAACTCCCGTTCCATTCCGGTACCTCCGAAATCGAATGAGCAAGTCCATTCTCCGTTCAAATTTACCCAATCCATGCGTTCAAATTGTGGACGGGGATATTCGGGACGTGGGATAGACCATAAAGCGGTGATGCACCAAAACAGTAAGAATGTAGTAATGTTCAATTTTTGTTTCATAATGTATAATTGTATTATAATAAGTGCAAAAATAAAAATTTGAATACTATTAGACAAATTCTTGAAAGACTATGTAGGGTAACCGCATTAAAATGTCACTTTTAGTTTTTTTGTCGCAGGAGATATACTTATTTTGTCGCAGGAGATAGCTTACTTTGCCAATGAAGTATATCTTCTCTACCCAAGTAAGTAGTACTTCATTTGATTTAAAATCTATATATTGGGACATCTTGAAGGAATTGATTTATTTTATTATATGTGTAAAAAGGAGATTAAATGAGAAAAATTGTTGTTGCTTCCGATTCATTTAAAGGCTCAGTATCTTCTATTGAGGTGGCTGAATGTGCCGAGTTGGCAATCCATAAGGTCTTTCCGGATTGCGAGGTCGTGAAAATCCCGGTTGGGGATGGGGGAGAAGGTACCGTGGAGACTTTAATTACGGCGATGGGTGGAGAAGCCGTATATTGTGTCGTACATGATCCGTTGATGAGGCCGGTCGAGGCCACTTATGGGATACTGGGAGATAATCGTACGGCGGTTATCGAGATGGCGACGGCGAGTGGCCTTACGTTAGTGCCTGTGTCGGAGCGTAATCCCTTGCGGACAACGACGTATGGAACCGGTGAGTTGATAAAAGACGCTATGGATCGTGGTTGCCGGGATTTCTTGATAGGAATAGGGGGAAGCGCAACGAATGACGGAGGAACCGGTATGTTGCAGGCCTTGGGTTTTCGTTTTCTTGATAGAAAAGGGAATGAGCTGGGATTGGGTGGGCAGATCCTTAATCAGATTTATGAGATAGATTGCTCAAGGGCATTATCGCAATTGCGGGAAACTTCATTTACCATAGCCTGCGATGTGAATAACCCTTTTTATGGTGAGAAAGGGGCGGCGTATGTCTTTGCCCGCCAAAAGGGAGCGGACGACGCTATGGTCCGTTTGCTGGATGAGGGCTTGCGAAATTTTGCGGAAGTCATAAAAAGAACGGGACAAATAGAGATAGACGACATTCCGGGTGCGGGAGCCGCAGGTGGTTTAGGTGGAGGGTTTGTCGCTTTCCTAAAGGCTGAACTTAAACCCGGTATCCAGATGGTTCTGGATGCCTTGCGTTTTGATGAATGTATACGGGGGGCGGATCTGATTATTACGGGAGAAGGTAAACTGGATAAACAGACTTGCATGGGAAAGACCCCATGCGGAGTATTGCAGGCAGGCATGAGACAGGGTATCCCGGTTATCGTAATGGGTGGTTCCGTAGAGGAGGTAGAGGCGCTTAATAAATCCGGGTTTCTGGCGGTCTTGCCACTTCTTCCTTATCCGGTTTCCTTGGAGCAGGCGATGGATAAGGATTTCACTTGCTGGAATATTGGGCGTGCCTTGGAACAACAATTGCGTGTAATCCAATACTATATGAATCACTAATACATGGGTATTATGAGTGCATGGGGAGCTTTTATCGGATTATTGGTATCGATTTTCTTGATTATAAGAAAGATATCGCCAGTCTATAGCCTTATTTTAGGGGCATTAGTAGGAGGATTATTAGGGGGTGTGTCGTTGCCGGAAACGATCTCTTTAATGATCAGTGGAGTAAATGACGTAACTCCGGCCGTCATTCGGATCTTGACGGCGGGAGTATTGTCGGGGATATTGGTGAAAACAGGTGCGGCGGCTTCTATCTCCAATACGATCATTTATAGATTGGGAGAACGGCATGTGTTTTTTGCGCTCGCTTTCGCTACGATGTTGCTGACGGCTATTGGAGTGTTTATTGATGTTGCTGTTATTACGGTGGCTCCGATTGCGTTGAGCATCGGCCGGAAACTGGCGGTTCCCCGGGGTAGCCTTTTGTTGATGATGATCGGTGGAGGCAAATGTGGCAATATCATTTCTCCAAATCCGAATACGATTATCGCCGCTGAGAATTTTCATGCGGATTTGTACTCTGTCATGTATGCGAACTTGATCCCGGCGTTGGTTGGCTTGTTGTTTACGGTATATGTCATAGGCCGTTTCTTACCCCGACAAAATGGATTTTATGCGAACGAGGAGATAGATAACCTGCAAGCGGATCTCCCCTCCTTCGCCTCTAGCATGGTCGCTCCGGTAGTGACGATCCTACTGCTGTCGTTTCGCCCTTTATTCCATGTGGCGATCGATCCGATGATAGCCTTGCCCGTTGGAGGAATCGTTGGTATTCTGGCGATGAGGAAATGGTCATTGATTACGGACAGCCTCTCGTATGGACTCAAGAAGATGTCGAATGTCTCGATCCTGTTGGTCGGGACAGGCACTATAGCGAGAGTGATCAAGGCTTCCTCTATCAAGGATGTTTTATTAGATGCGTTATCGCATACGAATATGGGAGAGCTTTTATTGGCTCCGGTTTCCGGCGTATTGATGTCTGCCGCTACAGCCTCTACTACAGCCGGAGCGACAGTTGCCTCTTCGTCATTCGCGGATATTGTTATCGCCGCCGGTATCAGTGGTGTCTGGGGAGCCGCTATGATTAATTCCGGTGCTACCGTACTTGATCATTTGCCGCATGGATCGTTCTTCCACGCTACCGGTGGGGTAGCGGATATAAGCATTCGTGAGCGGTTGAGGCTGATTCCTTATGAGACCGCGATCGGCGCTATTTTGGCCATTGGGACTATAATTGCTTATCTTACCGTGAATTAATTCTTTTCGTGATAAGGCTTAGTGTTTTCGTTTTGGAGTTATTCCCGAGTGTATTGGTCTACCTTGGATTTACGGTCATACAGATCGCATTTAGCCAGCATGGGTTGTCCGGCTTGCGCTATGTCTCGAAGGAGTGGTTACAGCGGATCGGCACGTATATGAAATGGCAATCCCTTGCACGCTAGTCTCTTTGGATATACTGATATACGATCCGGGATATATCCGCAATGATTGCCGCAGTTGCTTCCGGGCTCTCTTCCGAGTCTTTAGCGAATACCGCAATCGTATATCTTTCTTCATCCGGTAGGAAAACGAAACCTATGTCGTTCGTACCGATCAGTTGCCATCGGGCATTCAGGTCGCCCGTTCCTGTTTTATGCCCGATAATGGCATCGGTTGCCTCTAGCGGTTGAGCCAGCCGATCTTTTCCGGTCTCACATTCGATCATAGTCTGTTTGATGAACGTTTGATGAGGTTCGGTAAAGAGAGGGCGGGATACAAATAGGTCTAGCAGCTTGGCAGCATCCAGCGGAGAAGTCCAATTCTGATAGCATAATCACAGGTCACGGTGCATATCTTCTTCTGTTTGGGAAATATATAAAGAAGTTGTGAGTGGTAATTTGTTTTGTTCCAGATAATGTATCACGGATAACGTACCTTATTATTCAGTGTAATCGTATCCTCGCCATTGATAATAACTGCGATTCCTACTTGGGCTTTTTTGTTGGCTATAGCTTCTCTCAATAATTTCTTTAATTCTCCTTTCTTGTCTTTGGCTATGACAGGGTAGTGCGAATACAAGTAAGATTGAGAGAATCGTGCTAACGTATTTGTTCATGGAATATACCGTTTTTATGCGAAGGTAGGAAATTTTTCCATGTCCGGCTTGCCATTGGGTTATTGTATATTTTTCCAAAGGCGTTTACGATCTCATTATTTGTTTCTCAAAACACGTACGTGTTTTCCTGAATTCTCGTACATGTTTTTGAAAAAACACGTACATGTTTTCCCGAAAATATGATTGATGTTTTATTCTTTTGATTATTAATATATTATAGTGTAAGGTCGTTGAAGTACTTATTGTTTTTTTTACTTCTAGATTAACAGGAAATCTCAAAATGATCTCATCACCATATTGCCTGTCCATATATTTTTGATAATTAACCTTCGGAATTTGGGGCAGCCAAAGAACAAACAATTAAAGGATACTTCGCCTTATGGCAAAGGCGGCTAAACATCATTTGTTCGTGCAGTTCCATGGTTCCAGTAAGCCATCTGGATTACATCGGACTTATCCGAATGAATTTACCCGGGAAGGGACGCTCAATTATGAGAATTTCAAAGGATGTATGGTCACGACCGCAGATCATGATATATCTATGCCTTTTACCCGTTTATTGGCTGGAACTGCCGATTATCATTTAGGTGGGTTTCGGGCTCTTCCGAAAGACAAGTTTAAGATACAACAAAGCAACCCTTATGTCACTAGCACTCGCTGCCATATGCTAGCGATGTATGTCGTATTGGAGAGTTATTTGGGAATGATCTGCGATACTCCGGAAGCTTACGAAGGCCAGCCGGGATTCGAGTTCTTACAAACCGTACCGACTACTTGGGACAAAACGGTCGTACCGGATGCCTCTGTCAATGAGTATGTAGCGATCGCACGTAGGCATGGAGACGATTGGTACGTTGGGGCGATCAACAATAGTCAAGCCCGTGATGTGGAAATAGCCTTGGATTTCCTCGGTAAAGGAGATTATAAAGTAACTCTTTATAAAGATGCGCGAGACACGGATACCAATCCTAATCATCTTATCAAAGATACTTTAACTGTTACCGCAAAGGATAAAATAACAGTACCGCTCGCTTCAGATGGTGGTGCCGCTATGCATATTCAACCCGTATCCTTTTGATAAACTTTATTCTAGATAGAAAAGAGGTTCACTTCAAAAGGAAGGTAGCCTCTTTTCTAGTTATAATACGGGAACACGGCATGTAATTCTCTAGAGAGTTTTGCTTTGAATAGTTTACGATAGTTTTGCTTCATCAATTTTAATTTTCATCTTTGTAGGGAGAAAGATGCTAGAGAATCGTTATTATTAAATACAATCTCATGAAGAAACTATTATTTCAGACAACCTTGTTTCTATTATTATGTAGTTGCATAAGTAAAATAGAAAAAACACCAGTAGATTATGTGAATAACCGGATTGGGAATATCAGTCATTTACTTGTGCCTACCTATCCCACTACCCACCTGCCTAACAGCATGTTGCGAATGATTCCGACTCATAATGAGTTTACGACGGATCGTATGGAGGGACTGGCCCTAAATAGTCCTTCCCATAGGCAAGGCCATTCATTGTTGCTGTTGCCTTATAGGGGGGACGTTAAGGATTTCGATGGGAATTTAAAATATCGATATGATCATGAGAAATCTACTCCTTATAATTATTCGGTGTATTTGGATGATTTCTCCGTAGGGGTGGATTTTGCGCCTGCTGCTAAATCGGCGATCTATCGTTTTCGGTTTGAGGATTCGGATCGACGGTTGATTTTGTTGAAAGCCAATGGAAAAGGAGAGATCGATATAAAGGATGGAGCTTTGTGTGGATATGATAATTTCGCCGGGATAAAACATTATTTTTATTTGGAGTTTGATGCCCAGCCCATTCAAGTTGATAGCCTCTCTCATTCTTTGGTATTTGCTGAATTTCCGGAATCGAAGGATGTGGTAAATGTTCGTTATGGAATTTCTTATATTGGAGTAGAGCAGGCCAAGCGGAATTTATATAATGAAATCAATGATTTCAATCTGGAGAAATTGGCCTCGCAAGCTCGTGATAAATGGAACGACGTGTTAGGCAAAATAAAGATTGAAGGAGGCACGGAGGATCAAAAGACCACATTTTATACCGCCTTGTATCGGGCGCACGAAAGAATGATCAATATTTCTGAAGATGGTAAATATTTTAGTGCGTATGACGGAAAGGTACATGAAGATAATGGGGTGGATTTCTGGGTGGATGATTGGGTATGGGATACCTATCTGGCCCTTCACCCGTTGCAAGTGTTATTGAATCCGGAGGCTCAAGAACAAAAATTGGCGTCTTATATCCGGATGTATGAGCAATCCGGGTGGATACCTACTTTCCCTTGTGTATTTGGGGATGCGCATTGCATGAACGGTAACCATGCGGCAGGTGTCTTTGCGGATGCCTTGAATAAAGGCTTGCGGTTTGACGTAGAAAAGGCTTTCGAGGGTATGAAGCATACGGTGATGACTGAGTCCATGATCCCTTGGTACCGGGGACCTAAAACGGCCTTGGATGATTTTTATCATGAGAATGGCTGGTTCCCCGCTTTGCATCCGGGAGAAAAAGAAGAGTTTACGGAGGTAGGACCATTTGAACAGCGACAAGCGGCAGCCGTAACTACAGCCGCATCCTATGACGATTGGTGTATCGCCCAATTAGCTAAACATTTGGGAAAAGATGAGGATTATCGATTCTTTCAGGATCGTTCTTATAATTACCGGAATGTCTTTAACAAAGAAACTCATTTCTTCCATCCGAAGGATAAAGATGGGAAGTTTATAGAACCGTTCGACTATATTTTTTCCGGAGGTATCGGGGCTAGGGCTTATTTTGATGAGAATAATGCTTGGACCTATAATTGGGATGTACGCCATCATATTCAGGATTTAATAGATCTTTTTGGAGGCAACACTCCTTTTATTGAGAGATTGGATCAGTTATTTGTTGAGGATATGAAAATGTCAAAATGGCAATATTACGCTCTTCATCCGGACGCTACGGGCAATGTCGGGCAATTCGTGATGGGAAATGAGCCTAGTTTCCATATTCCTTATCTGTATAACTACGCCGGTCAACCGTGGAAGACGCAAAAACGGATTCGTATGCTTATGGAAAGTTGGTTCAGGAATGATCTGATGGGTGTTTGTGGTGATGAGGATGGTGGTGGAATGTCGGCTTTCTATGTATTCTCCGCTTTAGGTTTCTATCCGGTTTCTCCGGGAGTGCCTGTTTATACGATAGGTAGTCCTTTATTTGATAAATCGGAGATTCAGTTGGCGAACGGGAAAGTGTTTACCATGATCGCTCATGGGGTTTCGTGGGAAAATAAATACATTCAATCCGCTAAGTTGAATGGCGCCGAGTATAATAAGACGTGGTTTACTCATGAGGATGTCATGAAGGGAGGAACATTAGAATTGTTTATGGGAGACCGCCCTAATAAGAAGTGGGGAGTGGGAGAAGGTGCGAATCCTCCTTCTGGTGAGTTTGTCGATTGATTTGGCTTGACGGCATGATTCTACGGTCAAAGATTCGTGAAATCATTTTGTAGATGTTATCTTTGCGTAAGTAAGTTACGGACAAGTGATTTATTCGTAAGTGACAAATAAACAGGAGGAGATATATTATGGCAACGAAGCAAATTCCATATGGCCTGACGGATTTCGAGCGAATCCGTACCGCCAATTATTATTATGTTGATAAGACTCGCTATATTGCGGAGGTGGAGCGGAACGCAAGTTTCTTTTTCCTTATCCGCCCGCGCCGTTTCGGGAAGTCGCTATTCTTGAATGTCCTCAGATGGTATTATGACGTGAACCGTAAGGATTCTTTTGAGGAACTCTTCGGCGACTTATATATCGGCTCCCATCCGACCCCGGAGCAGGGACAATATCTTGTACTGGATTTCAATTTCGCAGGCGTGAACCCAGATCCTGACGAGTTGATCCGCTCTTTTAATGATCACTGTGCCGCTCGTTTCCGGGAGTTTGCCTACTACTACGAACGTTTCTTCAATCCGGGCTTCCGGGAGAAAATGGAGAGTCTGCCAAATGCTGACGAGAAGTTGACCTACACGATCAGTGAGGCTAAACGCTTGAATCTCTCTATCTATCTCTTCATTGACGAGTATGATAACTTCACCAACGCTATCCTCGCCAATATGGGTGAGAAGCATTACAAGGCATTGACACACGGTACGGGCTTCTTCCGTTATTTCTTCAATAAACTGAAAGAAGGGGCTACGGGCGATGGCCCTATCAAGCGCATGTTTATCACTGGGGTATCTCCAGTGACGATGGACGACGTGACCAGCGGTTTCAATATCGGAGCCAACATGACGACAGATTACCGCTTTAATGGAATCATAGGTTTTAGCGAGGGAGAGGTACGGGAGATGCTGGCCTATTACAAGAGCGAGACAGGTTTCGAGGATAGTGTGGACGATCTGATCAACTTGATGAAGCCGTGGTACGATAACTACCGTTTCTCTACAAAGAGTCTGGACGAGCCTATGTACAACTCGGATATGGTACTGTATTTCATCAGCAATTACCTGCCCTTGAGATCGGCCCCGGATAAGATGATCGACAACAACATCCGCACGGACTACAACAAGCTCCGCCATTTGATCCGTCTCGACAAGCGGTTCGGCACGAACGCTTCGATCATCCAGGAGATCGTGAACAACGGCGAGACCACCGCAGTAATCAAGGATGCTTTTCCTGCCGAGGATATCGCCAAGCCGGACAACTTCAAGAGCCTGCTTTACTATTTTGGGTTGCTCTCCATCAAGGGTACCAAGCGTGGAGATACCCTTCTGGGCGTTCCCAACCTGACGGTACGTGAGCAATTATATACCTATCTGATCGAGGCTTACCGGGAAGCTGATGTCTTCTCAATAGAGTTATACAAGCTTCATGATCTGGTAAAGGACATGGCTTACGACGGAGACTGGAAGCCTGTGTTCGAGTATTTTTCCTCCGAGCTGGAGCGGCAGAGCGCTATCCGCGAGTTCATTGAGGGGGAGGCGCACGTGAAAGGTTTCCTACTGGCTTATCTAGGCTTGACCCGTACCTATATAATTTATCCGGAGTATGAGGCCAACAAGGGGTACGCCGATTTCTACATGATGCCCGACTTGATCCACCAGCCCGAGATAGGCTTTAGCTATATCGTGGAGGTGAAATACGCCCGTCGGGACGCTTCCGAAACGGAAATCGAGGCGTTGAGAGCCGAGGCCGCCATCCAGTTACGCCGTTACGCCGCTGACCCGAAGGTTCACGCTACCAAGGGGGATACGGAGCTTCGCCTTGTCACCTTGGTCTTTAAGGGTTGGAAGCTTGCTGTTTGCGAGATGGACTTGGCTTGATCTTGTTTTTATGCTATTTTTGATGGTAGATAATAATACGTTTAATCATCAAAAAAGGAGATATGAGCAAAAGAAAGAATAACCGCTTGGGCAAGGCGGCTGCTGACGTATGGAACCAGCTATTGAATCGTGTGTTGGTGGATGGTGGAAGCGAGGAGGATATGAAAACCTTCTACTCCTGCATGTTCCGTGCCAATTTGTTTTCCCATAAGTTTTATGAGGAGAAAGAGGATGGTTCTCCTTACTACTATAGTCCGTACGATGAGAAGATTCATGATGGATATATGTTTACCGATAATGGTTTTTGGGACACTTTCCGTTCCCAGTTCCCGCTGACCAATATCTTGCACCCTACGATGCAGGGGCAATATATGCAAGCCTTGCTAGATGCTCAGGAGCAATGTGGCTGGTTACCTTCTTGGTCGTTCCCGAGTGAGACCGGCGGGATGGTCGGGAATCATTCGATCTCTTTATTGACGGATGCTTGGGTGAAGGGTATCCGCATTTTCGATCCGGAGAAAGCCTTGAAAGCGTATGCGCATGAGGCGATGAATAAGGGACCTTGGGGCGGTGCCAACGGACGGGTTTGTTGGAAGGATTATTATCAGTTGGGGTATATACCTTATCCGGAATCCATGGGATCTACGGCACAGACGTTGGAATATTGCTATGATGACTTTTGTGCGTATCAGTTGGCGAAAATGACTGGGAATAAGTTTTATGAGGAGGTCTTTGCCCGCCAGATCTATAATTACAAGAATGTGTACGATCCATCTGTCGGTTTTATGAGAGGCCGTAAATTGGATGGTAGTTGGGCGGATTTCGATGCTTTCGAATGGGGCGGTCCTTATTGCGAGGGGAATGCTTGGCATTACAATTGGTCGGTTTTCCATGATGTCCAAGGGTTGATCGATTTGACAGGAGGTGATGAGCGTTTCGTGGCGAAGATCGACTCTGTTTTCGCTTTACCCGGTATCGTGAAATATGGAACATACGGAACGAAAATTCATGAGATGCTGGAGATGGAATTGGCGAAGATGGGACAGTACGCCCAAGGTAATCAACCGATCCAGCATATGATTTACTTGTATAGTTACGCAGGCCAGCCTTGGAAGACGCAATATTGGATTCGTCAGGTGATGGATCGGTTATATAATAGCTCGGAAAATGGTTATCCGGGTGATGAGGATCAAGGCGGTATGTCTTCTTGGTACGTATTGAGCGCGTTGGGAATCTACAGTGTTTGCCCGGGGACGGATGAGTATGTATTGGGTAGCCCGAAATTCCGGAAAGCTACGATTACGATGGAGGATGGCAAGAAGTTCGTGATCGAGGCGAAAGGGAATAGTAAGGATAACGTATATATCCAAAACGCTACCTTGAACGGGAAGAGACATACACGTAATTATATCCATTACAGCGATATCGTGAATGGGGGCGTGCTGGAGCTTCAAATGGGCAATCAACCGGAGAAGACGAGAGGAACTGCGAAAGAGGATCGTCCTTTCTCGTTAAGTAAATAAGTTTTTGGCTGTAAAATCTGTATATTTGTCCCCGTAGTTCCTTGAAAACAAGGCTACGGGGAATTAATCATTAATATTCACTGATATGAATTGGATGAAAAAGGTAGCGGTAGCGTTGGTTTGTTTGCTTCCGCTCGGTTTACAGGCAGCGAAGGTAGATACTTTGCAAGTGAAAAGTCCTTCGATGAATAAAAGTATAGAGGTAGTCGTGGTAAGTCCGGATGTGGCCGTGACGAAAGCGTGTCCGGTGATCTATTTGTTACATGGCTATGGCGGTAACGCTTGTACATGGGGCGGTATCAAGCCGGATCTACCTAAGATCGCTGATGAGAAGGGCATCTTTTTCGTATGCCCGGATGGTAAGAATACGTGGTATTGGGATAGCCCTTTGAACGCGGATGTACGGTATGAGACTTTCATCTCGAATGAGTTGGTGAAATATGTGGATTCCCATTATAAGACCGTGGCCGATCGTAAGGGACGTGCTATTACCGGCTTGAGCATGGGTGGACATGGTGCTATGTGGAATGGCCTTCGTCATAGCGATGTTTTCTCCGCTGCGGGAAGTACCAGCGGTGGCGTGGATATCCGCCCTTTCCCGAAAAACTGGGAGATGAGCGTGCAAATAGGTGAGAAGGCGAAATATCCGGAAAACTGGGAGAAGTACACGGTTATCAATTTGGTTCCAACCTTGAGGAAAGACCAGATCGCTTTGATCTTCGATTGCGGTGACAGCGATTTCTTTTTGGAGGTGAATAAGAACTACCACGAGGCGTTATTAAAACAAGGCATCGACCACGACTTTATCACTCGCCCGGGTAATCATGATTCACAATACTGGAATAATTCTATTGATTACCAGATCCTCTTTTTCTGGAAGCATTTCTTGAAGATGAAGGCCTTGTGATAAGACCGTTTGGCGATTTGACATTCTGACATTTTGTAAACTGAAGTCCCGGAGAACCGATTTTTCCGGGACTATGTACGACTCGTTGCCAAATACGCAAGAAAAAAACAATAATTCGTTCATTGATAATACAATACCGAAAAACCGCCTTTCATTCTAGCGAAAATAATTTATCCTAATTCATATCCATTGACTTCTTCGGGCTATCCGATAGGGTTACGACTGGGTTCTAACCGGGTTACGATGCCTATTCACGACTACTGACAACCCTATTCGTGACTGTTTATAATGCCTAACGGCAGTATTGGCGTCGCCCAACGCGACTATACGTGTAGGCTTTTGTCGCCTTTCGTGCTTAAAAACGGGAATACTCTCACTTAAAAGGGCGTTTTATTGCCCTTCACGTCTACTGGTTGGGGCGATTCAAACGAATGCCTTGTCACGATTCGCATTCGAAAAGAAGCATAAAGAAAGTTTCCCGCTGTTATACTCCATATGTACGCTAATTTTCGTACTTTTGCCTCTTGAATCTTGAATATACGAAAGCGATGAATTATCAGATAGATGCTCCGGGTTCCGCTATCCGGACTACCGTAAAGCTTCCCGCTTCTAAAAGTATCAGTAACAGGGCATTGATCTTGAATGCGCTAAGTTATAGCGCATACGATGTAGAGAACTTATCCGATTGCGATGATACGAATTTGATGGTAAAGGCATTGAACTCGAACGATCGGGATTTTAATGTGGGTGCGGCGGGCACGACGATGCGTTTCCTTACCGCTTTCCTCTCGAAGGTGGTGGGCGAATGGACGATTACGGGAACCGAACGCATGAAGAACCGTCCGATCAAGGTGTTGGTGGATGCGCTGAACACTTTAGGCGCCCGGATCGAGTACATGGAGAAGGAGGGTTATCCTCCTTTGCGTATTTTCGGAAGCGCCTTGCAAGGCGGAGAGATCTCGCTACCGGGAAATGTCAGCTCTCAATATATATCCGCTATCTTGATGATCGCCCCGTTAACAGAAAGTGGGGTTACGTTGCATTTGGAGGGCGCTATTATCTCTAGGCCCTATATCCATATTACCTTGCAATTGATGGAGCAATATGGAGTGAGAGCCTCTTGGACGGAGAATACGATCAAGGTGCTCCCCCAAGAGTATAAGCCGATTCGTTTTACGGTGGAATCCGATTGGAGCGCCGCTTCTTATTGGTATGAGATCATGGCGTTATCGAAAAATGCTGAGATCGAATTGTTAGGTTTATTCAAGAATAGCTTGCAGGGAGATGCCGCCGGAGCGAAGTTGTTTGCTCAATTAGGAGTGGGCACTATTTATACGAGCCGTGGAGTTGTGTTAAGACATACTGGAAATATCTGTAAGAAGCTGGTTTATAACTTCGTGAATGAACCGGACTTGGCTCAAACCTTTGTGGTGACTTGCGTGTTATTAAATATCCCTTTCCGTTTCACGGGACTTCAATCCTTGAAGATCAAGGAGACGGATCGGATCGAGGCATTGAAGACAGAGCTTCGTAAATTAGGTTATGTGTTGACGGATTGTAATGATAGCATCTTGGAATGGAATGGTGAGCGCGGGGAATCGGCATCGCATCCGGTAATCGCTACTTACGAGGACCATCGGATGGCTTTGTCATTCGCTCCCGCCGCTTTGGTACGTCCCGAGGGAATAGAAATCGCCCACCCGCAAGTGGTCAGCAAGAGTTATCCCCATTATTGGGAAGATCTTAGGGCCGCTGGTTTCTCTATGAGGGAATCAGCCCTTTAATTTTCTATTTTCAATTCTCAACTTTCAATTGAATTATGTGGTACATTGTCATAAGTCTTATAGGTCTGGGTGTCGTAGCCGCTATCGCCGGGTATTTCCGGAATAAGAAACTTCAGAAGATGCTGGAACGGGGGGAGATCTCGGAGATCCCCGAACCACAAGAGATCGAGGAAGAGTGCTGTGGACAACATGAGACCTGCGAACGAGACAGCTTATTGGCTGCCGTCAGCAAGAAAATCGAATACTATAACGATGAGGAACTGGATCGGTTCCAAGGAGTGGAAGCGGACGCTTACGATGAGGAAGCCGTTGAGGAGTTTAGTGAAGTGCTTTATACCCTCCGGGAAGTGGAGGTGGCTGGTTGGCTCCGTAGCCTGCAACTGCGGGGGATCAATTTGCCGGATGCCTTGAAGGATGAGGCATTCTTGATCATTGGCGAACGCCGTACTCATTAATTTAGGAAACGAATCATATGGATTTATTGCAATATGCCTTTTTTCAGAATGCCTTGATCGGGAGCTTGCTAACCGCTATCGCTTGTGGGATTGTCGGGACTTACATCGTATCCCGCCGGTTGGTATTTATCAGCGGAGGGATCACGCATGCTTCGTTCGGTGGTTTGGGCTTGGGTTTTTATCTGGGAACAAATCCGATCTTGATGGCGATGCTGTTCTCCATCCTCTCCGCTTTTGGCGTGGAGTGGGCGAGCAAGACACAAAACGTAAGGGAGGATTCCGCTATAGCGGGCGTATGGTCGCTGGGTATGGCTTTGGGAGTGATCTTCATCTTTCTTACCCCGGGGTACGCCCCGAATCTATCCGCCTATCTATTTGGTAATATATTAACGATCTCTACGGCCGATATCTTATGGATTTTAGGGTTGGTGGTATTGTTGATACTCATATTCTCCCTTTTCCTCCGTGAGATTGTTTACGTGGCGTTCGATCGTGACTTCGCTGTCACGCAAGGCCTGCCGGTAAAATGGATCGAGTATACGATGATGTGCTTTATCGCCATGACGATCGTCCTTTCGATCCGTTTGGTAGGGATTATGCTATTGATGAGTTTGCTGACCTTGCCGCAAATAACGGTGAACCTGTTTACTTCCGACTTCAAGAAGATCATATGGGGAAGTATCGCGATCGGCTTTCTGGGTTGCGTCTCCGGACTGGTTCTTTCTTATTTCCTGAACGTGCCTTCCGGTGCGTTTATCATCTTGTTTTTGGTAGTCCTGTTTTTGGCCTTGAAGGCAATAAAACCGTTGTTCCGGCGTTAATTAAAGAATGAAAAAAGGGTTTTATTACATAGTGGCGTTGGTAACGGTACTCTTGCTTTGGTCGTGCAGCACGAAGAAGAACACGAAAGCGAGCCGTTTCTATCATGCCTTTACGACCCGTTATAATATCTATTTCAATGGTAAGGAGGCTTTTGACGAGGCCCTCAAGAGCCAGCAGGACGGATATAAGGAGAATTATTCCGAGATGATCTATATGTATCCGGTCAGCGCCCAGCCTAAAGACAAGGCCGAGCCGGGAGGCCCTTTCGACCGGACGATCGAGAAAAGTAATAAAGCCATTAAACTACATTCCATAAAAGCGAAACCGGCCAAGAAACCGGGCTGGCGGAATAATCCCAAACTACGTGCTATCCAAGAACAAGAGGAATATAACCCTTTCTTAAAGAATAGTTGGCTGATCATGGGACAGGCGCAATTCTACAACGCCGATTTCCTGCAAGCCTCCGCTACCTTCTCCTATATAGCCCGTCATTACGCGAAGGACGAGGAGGTCGTGGCCGAGGCCCGATTGTGGCAAGCCCGTTGTTATTCCGAGATGGGTTGGTTCTATGAATCGGAGGATATCTTGGATAAGATGAACAAGAACGGTATTCCCGCCTCTGCCTTGAAGCAATACGCGGCGGTGTATGCCGATTATTTGATCAAGAACGGGCAGTTCGAGGAGGCCATCCCTTATCTGAAGACCGCTATCAAGGCGGAGAAAAACCGGAAGCAACGTACCCGGATGAAGTATCTTTTGGGACAAATCTATGCGGATCAAGAATTAGATGGCTTGGCTTATAAGACCTTTGGCGAGGTGGCCCGTTCGAATCCTCCGTATGAGTTGGAATTTGCCTCACGTATCCGTCAGACGGAAGTATTCTCGGGTACGAATTACTTGAAAGTGGTGAAGATGCTGGAGAAAATGGCGAAAAGCCAAAAGAATAAGGATTATCTGGATCAAGTATATTACGCTTTAGGAAATGTATACCTCAGCCGGGAAGATACGGTGAATGCCATAAAGAACTATCAACTCGGTATCGATAAGAGTACATTGAATGGAATGGATAAGGCGATTTGCCAGATAAAGCTGGGAGATATCTATTTTACGATGCGGGATTACGTGAAAGCGCAACCTTGCTTTAGCGGAGCCTTAGCCGGAATTCAAAAGGAATACAAGGATTATGAACGGGTTTCTAAATTGTCGGCGATTCTGGATGAATTGGTCGTGCATGTAGAAGCGGTTCATCTTCAAGACAGTTTGCAAGCCTTGGCTAAATTGCCGGAAGCGGAGCGATTAGCGATTATCGATAAGAAGATCGAGGAGGTAAAGAAAGAGGAGGAAGAGGCGAAAGCCTTGGCCGAGAAGGAGGCTTATCTGGCCGAGCAGGAAGCGAAAGGCACCGGAATCGACCGCCCCGGCACGGAAACCAACGCTGTTGTCTTGCCGAATGCGTCCGGTGGAGCCTCTTTCTATTTCTATAATCCTCAGACCGTAGCGCAAGGAAAGACACAGTTCCAGCGTAAATGGGGACGTCGTCCGCTGGAAGATCACTGGCGCCGCCGTAAGAAGGAACTCTCTACCTTTAATGAGAATCTGGATGAGGAGATGCTGGCCGAGGGAGATTCCTCCCAAATGGTAGGGCCGGACGGTGAGCTGTTGCCGACCGATTCGATAGGCGGTGACCTGCCGGCTGTTGCCGCCGATGATCCGCATACCCGTGAGTATTACCTACAGCAATTACCTTTTACGCAGGAAGACGTAGACGCTTCTAACATTATTATTATAGACGGCCTTTACAATATGGCGATGATCTATAAGGATAAGTTGGAGGATATCCCCTTATCTGTCGAGGCGTTCGAGAATCTGGAACGCCGTTTCCCGGATCATGAGCACCGTTTGGAGAGCTATTATCAAGTATATTTGATGGCCCTGAAAACCGGAAATACAGCGTTGGCTACCGAGTATAAGAATAAATTAATGAACGCCTTCCCGGAAAGCGATTACGCAGTAGCTGTGGCTGATCCGAATTACGAGTATAATATCCGCATGATGGATGTGGTACAAGACTCGATCTATCAAGCTACTTACGACCGCTATCTGGAGAGCGATACAGCGTATGTACGTAAGAGTTTCCGGTACGTAAGCGAGAAATATCCATTGGCTACATTGATGCCTAAATTCATGTTCTTGGATGCGTTGTCATATGTGCAGGCCGGGGATGCGGAAGGGTTTAAGAATGCCTTGAAAGCGCTGGTCGAGAAGTATCCGAACGCGGATGTCACGGAACTGGCCGGGGAGATGTTGAAAGGTGTTCTTCGGGGACGTGCCTTGGTGCAGGGCGGTGTGAAAGGTATGAGTTGGAACCTACGATTCGGTTTGGGCGAGGATGGTATGTTATCTGCCGAGGATTCGGCTCGTGTATTTAATCCGGAACGGAACACGCCTTATCAGATGCTTTTGGTATATCCTACGGGTAGCGTAGATCAGAACCAGTTGCTATTCGCTGTCGCCGCTTATAACTTCGCGAACTTCATGGTGAAAGAGTTTGATTTGGCTTTGGAGCAGGCCGGCCCGATCAGTATGCTAGCGATCAAAGGATTTATCAATTTCGACGAGATTATCCAATATTATAAGATGATATACGGTAAGGATGGCTACGCTACGGCCTTGAATAAGGCGGTTGCCGTATTACCGATCTCGGATGATAATTACGAGACCTTGATGCGTGGCAAGACCTTGGATGAATATATCACCTTCTTCGATGAGAGCTTCGGTGAGGAATTACCGGATCTGGCTGCCCGTTGGAAGGCTCGTATGGAAGCCGCTAAGGAAGAGGAGGCGACTGAAGATGAAATGATCACGGAGGAAGAAGCCGAAGTGCCGGAAGAGGCAGATGAATTGAAACCGGAAGCTGAGCCGGAAAAACAACCGGTCGCGGAGCCAGAGGAACAACGGCCTGTTCAAGAACCAGTCCAACAGCCCGAGATACAGCCTATCCCAGTCGTACAAGATACAATAGAGGTGCCTGCGTTTGACAAACCGGAGATCTTGCCTGTTGATACCCTCCGTAAGGATACGGTTTCTGTTGTCCAGCCGGCGGTTGAGGATCAAGGCATGACCTTGAAAGAAATCCAAGAGATCCGTAAACGGGAAGCTGCCGAAGAAGAAGCCCGCAAGGAAGAGGCTCGTAAGGCTTTCGAGGCCCAGCAAAAGGCGGATAAGGAATTACGTGAGCAGAAAGCGAAAGAACAGGAAGAACTTCTCAAGAAGCAAGCGGAGGAAGAACGTGCCTTATTGAAAGCGAAGGCTGATCGAGAGAAACAGCTGGAAGCCGACCGCAAAGCCAAGCTGAAACAAGCGGAAGCCGACCGTAAGGCGAAACTGAAAGCCCGCGAGGATCTTCGTAAGGAAAAGGAGCGCGCCTACAAGCAACGCTTGAAAGAGAAAGAAAAAGAGCGTAAGGAAAAAGAGCGCCTGTACAAGCAGAAGCTGAAAGAGAAGGAAAAAGCCCGCAAGGAAGCCCTGCGGGAAAAGGAAAAGGCAGCCCGGGAGAGAAACAAAAGGCGTTAATACACTATCGTAAGCATCCGAATTTTGAGGATTGCAATAATGTCAATCGCTTGGCAGAGGGGATTGACATTATAGTCTTTGGGTATGGCGCTCTTTCATTATCAAGAAGGAGGTTTCTCCTGCATAAGTCTGTTGCGATAGATATTATAATCTACCTCTAATAATATCTATTGTAACAGGCTATGAGCAAGAAAAAGAAGCAACACGGTCTACTCGCCTACGCCACCCGGCTGATTGGAGCGAGAAGACAGGAGGGACGGCATAATACGGCCGACCTATACCGTACGACCCGTAACCGGGTGCGTCGTTTCATGAAAGGGAAGGAATTGGATCTGCGGCGGATCACCCCCGATTGGGTGGCCCGCTTCGCGGCCTCGCTGCGGGCCGATGGACTGCGGCCAAACTCCGTACGTACTTATTTGAGCAACCTGCGTGCCATCTATTATCTGGCCTGCCGGGAGGGATTAACCCTACGTCCTGCCGTATCGCCTTTCGAGGGGCTGTTGCCCCGGAAGGAGCGAGGCGAATCGAGGGCATTGGACGAGAAGGCGTTGATGGAGATCGCTTCCTTTCGTCTAGAGGAACCGGATCGGAAGAGTGAACGGGCCTTGGATCTCGCCCGCTTCTCGCTATTGGCTTGCGGGATGCCTTTCGTGGACTTGGTGCGTTTGAACTCTGATAATATCCAAGGGGATGAGATCGTCTATCGCCGGAAGAAGACGGGTGTGTTGATCCGTGTTGGCATCACCCCGGTCATGAGAAGACTGATCGGGAAATATGCCGAGGAGGGCTCTCGCTATCTTTTCCCGATACAGCCAGCCAACCGTCCGGTGGGGCACGAGGAGTACAAGACCTTGTTACGCTCTTACAATCATATATTGAAAGAGATCGGCACCTCGCTCACTACGCCGGTTCGCCTTACCTCATACACGATGCGCCATAGTTGGGCGACGAACGCCTATCGTAAGCACATCCCCCTCTCCGTTATCAGCCAAGCCTTGGGGCACACCTCGGAACAAACGACGAGACATTACTTAACCGCCTTGGATCAGTCTGAGCTGAACCGGGCGAACGAGCGGGTGACGGGAGAGATCGAAAGGCTCTTGGCTACTGGGTAGGGATTACCTTATTCCGGGGATAAGGGGGAGGGGGTGAAAACGGGTCATACAACCTCTCGTGTCCTTTCTTTGGGGATAAGATTGGGCAAATATAAGGAAAAATTAATAGAAAAGCCTTCTTCTTCCTAAAATTAGCTAATAAAAAACGAGGGGGCATGGAAAAGGTATGTCCCTATCTTTTTGTATCCACATGTTTTCTTACGAGCCAAGGTATCAAACCCCTATCTTACCCTTATTATCCACCTTTCCATCCCTAACCCCGTGAACTCCGTGTTCCCTCCCCCTTATCCCCGGAATAAGGTATAGAGTTATTAATCTAATATTTATCAAAAACACAAAATTTATGGCAGATGAGAAAACTATCCTTACCGTCGATCTCTACGACAATGTACTGACCGAGAAATTAGGTGACTATACCGGAAAGATCCGTATCACCGGAACCGTCCGCACCAAGGACGTGGCGAACCGTGTCGTGAACAAACGTACCGAGTACCGTCCGGAGACGATCGTGAACATCCTCGACCTGTCTTATCAAGAAATCATAGAGGCTCTCGTACAAGGCAAATGCGTGGTAAACGCCTTGGGGCAATTCTTGCTGAACATCACCGGCCCGTTCGATGGCAAGAAGCAAGACTATAAGTCGGACTTGAACCGTATCACCGTCTCTTTCACCCCTAGCGCGGACTTGCTGAAAGCCTTGGGGAACATCTACGTGAACGCTGACGTAGCTACCGTCGGCCCGATGATCGAGAGCGTCACCGACTCTACCACGGGCGACACGAACCTCCGCTTAACTCCGAACGCCCCCGCCATTATCACCGGCAGCAACTTGCTCATCAAGGGAGAAAGCCCTTCCAACGGTGTCTATTTCACCAAGGATGAGGAGGGCGCCACACCGCAGAAGGTGGCCCTGATCGTCCGCAACACCAAGGGCGAGATCATCATCCAGATCCCTGCCTTGGCCGACGGGCAGTATTGGCTGAGTGTCACCACGCAGGTAGGCTCGAACTACTCGCTGGTGAAAGACCCCCGTACCTACCGCTTCCCGATCCTCCTCACCGTAGGCGAGAAGCCCGAGGGCGGCGGCGACAGCGAGAGCCCGGACGAGGTCTAGCCCCCTCATGGGTACGGGACTTCTAAGCCTTGCGACCGTGAGGGGCAGACTCCTCGAGTATGCGGGGTGTCCGCGCCCCGGACACGTGAGGGGTACACCCCAAAAGGGCACGGGGTGTCTACCCCTCGCATATACCAACTAATAAATGTTAAGATCATATTTACTAATCAAACAATCAACGAGTATGAAGCATTTTTTACACTTTGATAAGTTGTCTGTCAATAAGGCTCTTATCGTATTTATAGGCTTGCTCCTCACGCCGCTCGCTGCGATAGCACAGACGGGTTTTTGGACTGATGAGGGGAATTATGATAAGGACTGGCCAACTGCGGAGGATATAGATGGCGATTATTACAATATACGAAACGAGGCGGATCTAGCTGCGTTCGCTAATATGGTCAATACAGGAAAGGATACTTTCAAAGGAAAGATCGTCCGTGTCTATAACACGCATATCGACTTGAAGGAGCATTATTGGATACCGATAGGAAGCGATACCCGAAAATTCGAGGGTACCTTCGATGGTATGGAACATCGGTTTGAGAACATGGTGATAGATATCGACAAACTGTCTGATGAGGTCAAACGATATGGATTGGAATTAGGCTTCTTTGGCGATAATTACGGTACTATCCGGAATGTTTCTTTGCAATCTCCTCAAATACGAGGAACGGAGATATATAACGATTTACATGTAGGAGGAATTTCCGTCTACAACCGTGGTGGCGCAATGATCGAAAATTGCATTGTATTTGATGATGAAGAGAAATTGACTGGTGAACAGCCTAGCCTAATTGACGTGACTTATTGCGAAGGATATCATAGCAATCATGTAGAGTATATCGGAGCCATCTGTGGTATGAACGAGGCTAATGCGATGATTCAAAATTGCCGCAACGATAAACCTATTCGCATGGAATATGCCAGTATCGCTGGAATTGTCTCCATGAATGAAGGCATCGTCAAAAACTGTTCAAACAGCAGAGAATTGCGTTCCGTGGGATTTGGTTCTTATAGTGTAAGTGGTGTCACGCTTGATAATAGAGGGGAGGTTATGGATTGCGTCAATAGCGGTACGCTCTATGGTGATTATGGGAATGTGGCTGGAATCATCAATAATAACACGGGTATGTGTTCTGGTTGCCGAAACACAGGAACGATTGAATCGAGAAGATCTGGCGCTGTTGGCATTTGCTCTTCAAATAATGGAGGTACTTGCGTGCGTAATACGAATATAGGGCATATCATGGGCATAGATGCCGCTGGCATCGTTTGGGACAATTGTAGTGGTAAATTAACGGATTGTGATAACAGTGGTTCAGTGGATGGCTTTTCCGCTGCTGCCGGTATAGTAGGCGTAAATGGCTTTTATAGTGTTCCGGGGCAAAAAAGGCAAATACCTTCCAAGCCCATAGAGAATTGTGAGAATACAGGAAAGATCACGGTAAAAAATGATGGGACAAACAGTACTTATAACGGTGCTAAAGCCGGAGGTATTTGTGCGTCAGGAGACTCCATTATCAATTGCCAAAATAAGGGGGAAGTGACAGTCTTTGCCATAAGTTATGGATATGCAGGAGGTATTGTAGGATATCAGTCACGTGATGGAATAATCTCCTATTGTTACAACACGGCATCTATATCGGTCAGTGGAGGAGGAGAAGCGAATCCCTCTTGGAACAAATTTGGAGCAGGAGGCATTGTCGGCTTTAATTCAACGAATGGAGGAGGAATGGCTACGATTACCAATTGTTTTAATACAGGAGATATCTCCTGCGTGAATAAAGATATTGCGGATAATGGTTCAACCTGTCGTACGGGGGGGCTTGTCGGAGGAGCCGCTATCATATCTAATAGTTACAATACTGGAAATGTATCTTCTCAAAGTGAAAAAGCCGCTGTCTCTTTGGCTTATGGTATAGGTGGTTCTTCTGTAGAATATGGTTACAGTACAGGAAATGTGAATGCTTATGGTTCTTTAGAATCCGGCAGTTCTTATCAATTATATAAGACCGAGGCTTATGGTATAGGAGGAAAAGCTTCAAATTGCTTGGCTCTAAGCAAAAGCGTAGTCTCTACTAACATCGCTTTTAAAGTAGGAGTTAATAAGACTGAACAAGGTAATTACGCAAGCACTCTCTTGAAACTTGAAACTAAGGATGGCGATTGTTCCTCTCTTGAGGGTATTGACGCGAATGGCGACCATGGTCGCTTTTGGAAGCCGGACATGATTGCCCCGATAGACACGTGGCCTGCCGATGCATGGGATAAGTCCGACAACACGATTCTTCCCCGATTGAAATACGCCGACGGAACCTTGATGCCGGATCAGCCCCGTCTCTTGAAAGCGGATTATGCGGAGAAGGTACCTTCCGTATCCGTAGGTGATACGATCCTTGTCGAGCCGCTTAAATATAAGGTGTTGTCCGCTACCACGGTCTCAGTTCTCGGGCCGGACGTGGCGGAGGGTTCCGGTACTCAGGGGAACGATAATGACTCGTGGCCCGTAACCCAGTGCGAGATACCTGCTACGATCTCCTACCAAGGCGGGGACTTCGCCGTGAAAGCGATCGAGGACGAGGCCTTTAGTGGCGCGATCAACCTGGCCGGCCTGACCATTCCGGAAGGAGTGAAGACGATCGGGCGGGAGGCCTTCTACCGTGCCGGATTACAAGCGCTCCATATCCCGTCAAGCGTGACACTTATCAAGGCTGACGAGGATGAGGCACTCTTCGCTAAGATGGATGATTGCGAGCGTATTACCGTGGAGGAGGGAAATCCTTCTTATTCAACGCGAGACAATATCTTGTACGATAAGGCGAAAACCGAAGTGTTGTGGGCTGCCCGACCAGACACGGCATTGATATTGCCGTCCGGTGTTTCCTCTATCCGGACACGGGCGTTTGAATATCAGGAAGGCATCACGTCTATCATCTTCCCAAAGGGTTTGGAATCAATCGGCACTTCCGCTTTTGAGGGGAATTCGGGATTACGGACTATCCGATTCATGAATACGGAGGCAGTTCCAACGATCGGCGAGGACGCTTTCTATGGCACGAAGTTAGAGCAAATCACCGTCTATGTTCCTAAAGGAACAAAAGCGATGTACGAGGCAATCGCCCTCTTCCCGAATATCGTGGAGGAAGCAGCTGGGGAGGTAAGCGTGAAGATCGCTTTCAATGCTTTCGATACGCAATACATAGCAGTCGGAGAAACGGTCGTGAGTAGCATATCTCCGATTTATCTAGACTTTTCATCGCTAGAGCAGGACTATCGTATCATATTGGAGATGGAGAATGCCGATAAACTGTCGGGTGACTATGGTGCAGGTTCTTTCGGAGAGATGAAGCCGCTAACCTTTGCCGATGGCAAGGCCACGATCCTAAAATCGGAGTGCCGTATCGATACCGAAGGGGGCAAGATGAGAGTAATCCCCTATTTGGATATTATTGCGAAGGAGGCTGGAGACTATCCTTATACCATCAAGGTATATGATGAGAGCGGAACGACATGCTATGCGGAGTTTTCTTCAGTGTTTAAGGCGGTGGAACCGGTATCGTTTGCGGTTGTCGAGACGATAGAAGGTAATATACAGGCCGGTATCCCTTTCAATATTCAAATAGCTAGTGCGGGTATGTTCAGCGGTAAGGAAGCCGTACTGCGGGTGTTTACGAATTATCATGCGGATGACTCCTTGGCGATCTCTTATGGGGAGGTCAAGGTTCCTTTCGTGAAAGAAAATGAGGAATATATGAATACAGGATTGGATCTTGCTTTAGTGGACCAGACCTATTCGTTTACCTTGACGGGTAAGAAGGCCACTGTATCCGATTTGGCTTATATTTCTTTCGGCCTCTATCATGAGAATCGCACTATCCCTATTGTGGGACGTACTCACGCAAATCTGTCGTTATCTAGCTCGCTTGTAATCGAAGAGGCGGGATCGGAGGTGGAGGATGAAGTGCTGGACGAAATCACGATAGCTGACAATCCAGCCGGATCCTCTGATACGCTTGATGTAAAGTTAAGTGGCGTGACAACCAGAAAGCTTACCGTTGCTACCGAGGTGATCACGAAACTGGATCTCTCCGGTACGAACAACCTTGGAGAGGTGATAAACAACGGTACTTTGATCTTTAAAACTACGATCGATACGGAGGTAGCCCTTACTTACAAGAATATCGTGAACCATGGCATATTCGTAGATAGTACGGGTTTGGTTAACGAGGTTGAGGGCACTGCGGCTCTTACGATTCAAGGAATCCGGCAACAGGTTGGTGTAGGCTCCACTATCGCATTGACCGCTACGGCTATTCCGGGAGAGGATTATGTCTCCGTGATATTCATTTGGCAAATGTTCGTGAACGGAGAGTGGATAACGTTAGATACTAACCAGAAAGTAGTTTCCAAGGCTGCTTCCTTCCTGCGTGCGATCAAGCCATTGACCGATACTTATACGGTAAATGCGGAGGATGCCGGTCTGTATCGTTGCGTGGTCACAAATAAGGCCAGTGAGGGGATCTCTACGACACTCGTATCAACGACCGAGGTCAGAGCCGCTTCCATACCGGACCTAGATCCTACTCCCGAACCTGACTTAGATCCCGAGAACCCGACTAGCGTGGAACAATCGGAAACAGACTCCTTGAAAGTATGGAGTAGTGGAAATCATCTGTATATCCATACACCAAAACCGGAGACGGTCTATATTGTTACTTTTAGCGGTCGCTTGCATAAAGTGTTGCCCTTATCTGTCGGAGAATACGTGGAGAATATGCCGCAAGGCACATACATCATTCATATAGGTAAGCAGTCCTATAAGTTGAGGTTCTGATAAATTCTCCTTTTTCAGGGAAGGACCGGAGAACATAAGAAAGGCGAGGCTTCTATCCAATGCGGAATGCCTCGCCTTTTGTATATCAAAGTTTGTCTTCGGACTATGAGAAAAGTTCTATTAAATTCATTTACAGGAACTAAAAGCATCCCGGTTTCTTTCCGCCCGAAATGACAAACTTCCGGTTCCTCATGGAATTCCAGACCGACGCTATGTCCGCATAAATCCCGTATGACCGAGAATCCGTTTTGTTCCCGATCATGAACATGCGAGACGCATCCGAAAGGTATGACTTTTTAAGATACCCTGTCCTGTAGATCCTCTTTATTTATCCAAATAGCTCTTCTTGAAGATATCTATACAAAGAAGGAATAAGGATAATAACAACGGCCCGAATATGATCCCCATAAATCCGAATAAGGACAACCCGATAACGACTCCGAAGACGGTGATCAACGGATGTATGTCCGCCAACTTCTTTTGTAGGATAAAACGAATCAGGTTATCGACATTCGTAATAACGAGCAAGGCATAAATAGTCAGTCCCAAGGCATGTACCCAATCTCCGTTTAAAGCCATATAAGCCGCCAGCGGAACCCAGACCAAGGCGGTCCCTACAATGGGAATGATGGTAGCGATACAAGTGAGAAATCCGAATAACAGCGGATCGGGAGTCTGAAAGATAAAGTAACCGATCACTGCCACGATACCTTGTATCACCGCCAAAAGAGGGATACCTATGGCATTCGATTTTACGATCATATTGATCTCGTTGAGTACCTCATCCTTGTTTTGGTCACTGAAAGGGAATAAGGTATATAGATAGTTTTCCATCTTTCTTCCACCTATCAGCATGAAGTACAGGATGAAAATCAATACGACGACATTTACGGCGAAACTGCTTATACTACCCACTAAGAATTGTCCGATTTGTGGGAGTATAGAGGCCGCTTTTAATAAGTTTCCTCTATCCAGTACATCAAACCCGGTCTTTTCCTGAACGAGATCCGCTATATGCTGGCCTGTATTCAGCAGTACAGTCGGGTCTAAATTAATATTCTGGATTTTATTGATAACCAACCAGATCGCCAATGTGATCGGGATTAAGAAACATAAGATCGTTTCCCCTAGTAACAGTAAAGCCGCGAAAGCCGGTCTCATATTTAGCTTTTCTGTCAGACGGAACATCTGCCCACGCAGCAATATATAGATGGTGAATGCTCCAAGTATACCTCCAAGAAACGGGGTAATCTTAAAAAATAAAATTACCCCTAGTCCTAATATAATGGTGATCAATGAGTATCTCCAGTAATGTTCTTTTACGTTTTCCATATACATTCATGCCCTTATTTATCTAAAAACAAGATAGGAGAAGTCATTGTTTATCGGATTGCTTATTCTTTGGAGAGCTGCTTGCCTTCGACGAAGGTCTCTTGAATCTCTATGTCGTTGTTGAAAAGGATGATATCCGCGTCTTTCCCTGTTTCCAGCGTTCCTTTATGATCCAAGATTCCCATTAAACGGGCCGGGCTTTCGGAAGCCATACGAACTGCGTCGTGCAATGGAATTTCCGCTTTCTCGACCAGGGTACGGATCAAACGGATTCCGGTGGCTATACTTCCCGCGATAGCGGAGCGATCGGCTAATTTACATACGCCTTCCTCAATAATTACCCGGGAGTCCGGAAAATGTTCCGTACCGTTATCGCAAGCGGCGGCGGCCATTGCGTCCGTGATTAAGGACGTACGTTCTACCCCTTTGATTTGATATACCAACTTTAAGATCGCCGACGGTACGTGGATACCATCGGCTACGACTTCAACGGTCATGTCTTTCATAAGATAAATACCCTCTACCGTTCCTTCATGTTTATACTCACGGTCTTTATGGACGGAAGTCATGGCATTGTAGAAGTGGGTGGCATGGGTGAATCCGGCCTCGTATGCTTTTTTTACTTGGAGATAATCGGCCGTGGTGTGGGCCAGTGAGACCAACACACCATGAGCTGACGCGTATTTACCGAATTCCAAAGCCCCGTCAAGCTCGGGGGCGGCGCTCCAGCGTTTAATACATTGGGTATCGTTTAGTAATTCCTTATATTCTCGGGGATCGGGCGGGTAGATATAATTGGGATCTTGTCCGCCTTTCATAGCCATATTCAAATAGTTGCCTTCGAGATGTAATCCCATGATACGGGCGCCCTGTTCCGGGTGGTTCATGATGTGCTCGCAGGTCTTGATCGCTTCCCGGAAGGTATCGATAGGGGCAGCTGCCAATGTAGGATATAAAGCCGTTGTTCCCTGTAAAGCATGTGCTCTTGTGATCGCATAGAACGCTTTCGGGGTAGCTTCCGTGAAATCATGTCCGTTGCCGCCGTGTACATGCGTGTCGATACAGCCGGGAGCCACATAATATCCTTTTGCGTCGATGATCTCCGCATGAGGAATCTCCCGGTTTTGCCCGGTGATCTCCACTATTTTCCCATCCGAGATGATGATTTGCCCGTTTGGTAGGAGACCCGAAGGAGTTAATACTTTTGCGTTTATGATTTTAAGAAATGCGCTTTCCATATATCTTGTTTTTAGTCTTTTGGAATCAGTAATAAGTTATCCTTATAGGACAACGGGGGATTATATTGGATTTCCCGGTTGCCCCTCGGGGTAGCGGATCGTAAGAGTGGTGACTGGCCGGTTATCTCGTAAATAGCTTGTCCTAATAAAGGATCCTTCAAATCTCCGAATTCAGCTAGATCACTCTTGAATTCATCGATAGCTACATCGGGATGAAATCCGTCTTCATAATCAGCTTCCCTATCCTTATTATAAATATGGAAAGTGACGGGAGAAAGTATCCAGCCATATTTTTTAGATTCATTGTAGATCGTCATACCGACGGTCTTGCCAAAAGTCTGCTTACCGATAACCCGAACGTCTAGATAAGATCGTAGCGAGTTAATGATAAGTTCGGAGGCAGAAGCCGTAGTTGAACCTGTCAAAACAAATAGCCGTTGTAGGTTTAAGTTTCCCGCCATGACCTCGGTCGTTTTGAGCAAAGGCAAGGTCTCATTTTTATTGGAGTTTTTATCGTTATACTCCATGATACATAAAGGTTCTCCTAAAACGTTTTCACGGACTAATAGCGAAGCCAGTAATTGGGCGCAATTGACAAGCCCACCCCCATTATAGCGTAAATCAAGTACGAACTCATTGACGTTGCGGCTTTTGAATTTTTCGAAGAGTTGTTGCAAATAAAGATTATAACTAGTGTCGCTATAATCGTATTCATCCGGTCCGGAGGCGAAATGGTTGTACATCAAATAGCCGATTCGCTTATTGCCATATGTGTATACGGAATCTTTTAGGAATGGGGTGTCTTCTACCGTTCGGGATGCGTTTAGGGTGACTATCCGTGTCGGGACTATTCCTTTGCCATTTCCTTGGACTTCTCCTAGTTGGAGGGATACGCTGCCTCCGCTTCTCAATACATCATAGTCTTGGATAGTACCCCAAGAACCGTTTACGCCAAGTATCCAGTCTCCCCGTTTCAATCCGGCTTCTTCGGCGGGTGAATCCTTTAATACATAAAGGACAATGGCTATTTTATAGGTACTGCCTCCGTCTTTAAGGTTGGAAGTCGCGAAATCGAATCCATATGAGTTGTTCGCGTCGTAAATGCTCTTTGTTACGGTCGCTTTCTCTAATTGGGAAAAGTAATGATGACCTTCAGGAAGATCTTTCCCGTCTTTATCGGATAACAGGCCCTTGAAGAAGGTCTCCGGATCAAGACTAAAGTCCAAGGAACTTTTATCCGGGAACTCGGAATACCAAAGATAATTCTCTCGCATCGTTTGCTCGATCCATTGATTTACTTCATTGTCGGTTGCCGGAATGTCAATATCATCTTTCTCGCAAGCGGAGAATGCTAAAAGGCCAAAGATAACGATCGTATAATACTTATAATTCATAGTGGATATATATTAAAAACAGCCCTTCTCTCAATAACGGAAAAGGGCTGTTGATATTGTTAATGACAAATATACGCTATATTTTCTTCTCGATAACCGCTTGAACAACATTTAATACATAATCGCCCAGCTTTTCACTTTCACTAACCATGTCCATGTAATAAACGCCATCTTGATATTGGTACAGCTTATTGTTGATATCTTCGATATTCCGGCTCTTCAACTGGTTACGATAGTTGTTGATCTCGTTCTCTATGTTATAAGAAGGATTGATATCATCATGTACGAGTTCCGGTTTATGCAAAATTAGGTTCATGCGATTTAACGCCCCGGATACCAGCTCGAACATATGATCCAAGTGCTTGTTTTGCTCCTCCGTGAATTCGGATTTGAACTCGTTTCTGCGTTTGATACTTCGGGCAAGGTTATTACAAGAATCCGCTATACTCTCGATTTCCGAGACGGCACGTAGCATGATACGGATTTCTTCCTTACTTTCAGAACTCAAACGGCCTTCCGATACTTCAGTCAAGTAATTCGCGATCTCGATCTCCATGCGGTCGCTGATATTCTCGTATTTCTCGACGCGGCTATAAGTCTTGAGGAAGGTCTCCTCATTCTTCTCGTAGAATAATTCTTTCACCATATTAAACATCCTAGCCGTACGCTCGGCGAATAATGAGATTTCTTTATGAGCTTGTAGGATGGAAAGCTCGGCGGTGGATAACATACCTCCCGTGATATAGCGAAGGCGGTATTCCTCGTCTTCCACCTTGGGCTTGATAAGCGTACATACGGTCTTTTCGATCAAGCTTACGAACCAGATCATAATGAAAGTATTACTGATATTGAATGCAGTGTGGAACGCTGCCAGTTTAAAGGATACCGCCACAGCCGGATCACTGACCTTCATTACATGGGTAACAAACCATGAGACGGCATTCGTGAAAGGGTAGAAGAGCACCAAAACCCACATGACACCGAAAACGTTGAAAACAAGGTGCGCTAACGCGGCTCGTCGTGCTTGTGTGTTTCCGGTTAATGCGGCTAAGTTGGCCGTAATCGTAGTTCCGATATTCTCGCCTAATACCAAAGCGACTCCCAAATGGTAATCGATCCAGCCGTTGGCGCACATAATCAATGTAATAGCCATCGTGGCGGCGGAGGCTTGTACGATCATGGTTAAGATCGCTCCGATAAATAAGAACAAGATGATGGAGAAAAATCCCATATCCGTATAATTCTGCACGAAAGCCAGCATTTCCGGATTCGCTCCGAGGTCCGGGGCGTTTGCCTTTAAACTTTGAAGGCCCATGAACAGGAACGCGAAACCAAAAACAAATTCACCAATTGATTTACGAGAGCTTTTTCCTGAGAAGAAGAGTGGGAGAGCGAAAGCTAAAAGGGGAAGGGCGAATGCGGCGATATCGACCTTGAAACCGAGGGCGGAGATAAGCCATGCCGTTACCGTGGTTCCGATGTTGGCACCCATAATGACTCCGATGGATTGGGTCAACGTCAAGAGTCCGGCATTCACGAAACTCACGACCATGACCGTCGTGGCCGATGATGATTGGATAAGAGCCGTTATTAACACCCCGGTGAGCATACCGGTTACTCTGTTCGTGGTCATCGCGGTTAGTATTCGACGTAAACTGTCACCCGCAAATTTTTGTAACCCTTCACTCATGATCTTCATTCCGTACAAGAACAGCGCCAAGGAGCCGATCAGCCGGAGAAAATCAAAAAAAGAATAGTCCATTTAAATTACGTTTAAGTGGATTGTATATCCGATTAATATTCCTAACTTTAGGGGGCGAATTTACAAATAATAACTGAGATAGTATGTCTGAGACAATAACAATTTACTGCAAAAATAATAATACCTACAAGGATGTACCCATTGGTTCTTCGTTGTTGGACATTTATACGGCGGTTGGCGCTCCGCTTCGGTACAGGCCGATGAACGCGCAAGTGAATAATAAGACGGAAGGCTTGAACTTCCGTTGCTGGCAACCGAAGGATATCGAATTTATCGACTATACTCAATTATCCGGATTGAGAACCTACGTCCGCTCGCTTTGCCATATATTCTCCAAGGCGGTGTATGATATTTGGCCGACGGCTACCTTAAATCTGGAACATCCGGTATCGAAAGGTTACTATTGCGTGATCCATAACGGCAAGAACATCGATCTGGAGACGATCGAGAAGATCAAGAAACGTATGTGGGAGTTGATTGACGCGGATCTTCCTTTCCTCCATAAGAGTGTCCGTACGGTGGATGCCGCCGTATTGTTCCGGGAACGTGGCATGAATGATAAGGCTCGCTTGATAGAGACGGCGGGATTGCCTTATACCTCTTATTATGAGTTGGAAGGTTATATCAACTTCTTTTATGGCTGTTTAACCCCTTCGACCGGCTATATCCAATTGTTTGACTTGGAACCGTATATGGATGGCGTTTTGCTCCGTATCCCGAAGCAGACCGATCCGATGGAATTGCAGCCTGTCATCAAGCAGGATAAGATGTTCGAGGCTTATAAGGAACACCTTACATTGCAGCGGACTGTCGGCTTAGATAATGTGGGGGATTTGAATTTAGCGATAGAGAAAGGCCGCTCGCAGGATATAATCCTTGTCTCTGAGGCGATGCAGGAAAAACAGGTTGCCAAGATCGCCGAAAAGATCGCCGATGGATATAAAGAGGGCATCCGTATCGTCTTGATCTCCGGCCCTTCTTCTTCGGGAAAGACTACGTTTTGCAAGCGTTTGCAAGTACAATTGACAACTAACCTGCTTCATCCGGTAGGAATTTCCTTGGATGATTATTTCTTGAATCGGGAAGATACACCGAAAGATGAGCATGGCGAGTATGATTTTGAATCTTTGTATGCGCTGGATTTACCTTATTTTAATAAGGATTTGAAGAAGTTGTTATCCGGGGAAGAGATCGATTTGCCGACTTTTAATTTCGAGACCGGCCAACGGGTTTTCAAAGGGAAGAAGCTTAAGCTTCGTGAGAACTCGATCTTGGTGATAGAAGGTATCCATGCCTTGAATCCGGAGCTGACGGAGTTTATCGATGATAAATATAAATATCGGGTATATGTCTCGGTCTTGACCTCTATCTCTTTGGATAACCATAATTGGATACCGACGACGGACAATCGCCTGCTGCGCCGTATTATCCGGGATTATCGCTTTAGGGGATATTCGGCGGAAGATACGATCAACCGTTGGCCGAGCGTTCGCCGGGGTGAGGATAAATGGATCTTTCCCTATCAGGAGAATGCGGACGCTATGTTTAACAGCGCCATGTTGTATGAGCTGGCCGCCTTGCGCAAATTCGCGGAACCGATCCTCGCACAAGTGCCGGAGAGCAGTAAGGCGAATGCGGAGGCGTATCGTTTGCTCCGTTTCCTCCGCTACTTTAATTACATCCCGACGGAGGAACTTCCCGGAACTTCCTTGCTCCGTGAATTCTTGGGGGGAGGAAGCTTCAAGTACTAGGTAGAATCATACTCTATAAAGCCTTTAAAAAAAGACGTACGTGTTTTTCCGAAAACATGTACGTCTTTTTTTGAAAACATGTACGTGTTTTTTTCATATCTTTGTCTATGAGTCACATTAAACACAAGACGATATGAACCAGACTATTTACCCCATCGGCATACAGAACTTCGAGAAGATCCGCAAGGACGGCTATCTCTACATTGATAAGACCGCCTTGATCTATCAATTGGTGAAAACAGGAAGCTACTATTTCCTCAGCCGCCCGCGTCGATTCGGGAAGAGTCTGCTGCTATCCACGCTGGAGGCCTATTTCCAAGGGAAAAAGGAGCTGTTCGAGGGACTGGCCATGGAGAAGCTGGAGAAAGAGTGGACCAAGCATCCGATCTTGCATTTCGACTTGAATATCTCCCACTACGATGCCCCTGACAGCTTGTATAAGATATTAAATGATACCTTGTCCAGATATGAGGAGGAGTATGGGACACGGCCTACCGAGGAGACCCTGCCCCTCCGCTTCGCCGGAATCATCGACCGGGCCTACCGCAAAACCGGACAGCGGGCCGTGATCCTGATCGACGAGTACGACAAGCCCTTGCTACAGAACTTGCACGACGAGGAGATGCAAAACCGATTCCGGAACATGCTCAAACCCTTCTACGGTGTGTTGAAGACCATGGACAGGGCCATACGCTTCGCCCTGCTGACCGGCGTGACCAAGTTCGGGAAGGTAAGCGTCTTCAGCGACCTCAACAATCTGGACGATATATCCATGCGGGAGCCTTACGCCGCCATTTGCGGCATCACGGAAACGGAGCTGCGTACGCATTTCGATGAGGACATCCATACGTTGGCCTCTGCCCTTGAGCGGACATACGAGGAGGCCCGATCCTTGCTACAGAAACGGTACGACGGCTATCATTTCGTGGCCGGGGGACCGGGCATTTATAACCCTTTCAGCCTGCTGAATACCTTCAAGTATATGCGGTTCAGCGATTATTGGTTCGAGACGGGCACGCCCACTTACTTGGTGGAGTTGCTGAAACGAACGAATTACGACCTGTACGACATGGCCAACACCGAGACCGACGCCGATGTGTTGAACAGCATCGACTCCGCTTCGAACAATCCCATCCCCGTCATCTACCAAAGCGGATACCTCACGATCAAGGATTACGAGCCGGAATTCAAGATCTATCGCTTAGGTTTCCCGAACCAAGAGGTAGAGGAGGGTTTCATGAAATACTTACTGCCGTTCTATACGAACATTCAAGCCTCGAAGTCTCCTTTCGAGATAGGCCGCTTTGTGAGAGAGGTACGGGCAGGAGACTACGACGCCTTCTTCCACCGCCTACAAAGCTTCTTCGCCGATACCTCTTACGAGGCGATTATTGGCCGGAACCCGGAACGGGACACGGAGCTGCATTACCGCAACGTGCTCTTCATCGTCTTCAAGCTGGTCGGACTGTACACGCAAGTGGAATACCACACCTCGAACGGACGCATCGACCTCGTCCTACAAACCGACCGCTACGTCTATATCATGGAGTTCAAGCTGAACGGAACCGCAGAGGAGGCTCTGCGGCAGATCGAGGAGAAAGGTTATGCCCTACCCTTCGCCGCTGATAAACGGCAAGTGATCAAGATCGGCGCGAACTTCTCCTC
>JAAGKN010000594.1_pt1 | contig 53471 bp, 45 predicted proteins | sample 6206371 | NCBI WGS metagenome assembly JAAGKN01 (sample SAMN11533720, study PRJNA540317) | gut metagenome | isolation source: fecal pellets from male and female animal of same cohort | host: Peromyscus leucopus | place: USA:CA | collected 2017
CTGCTGATGCACGCCATGGGCCCGAACGTGGCCGGCGTGATCGGTTCGGCAGTGGCAGCCGGTGTGCTTCTCGGCTTCCTCGCCTGATAACAGACTTCCATCAATACAACGCCCCGTAAAAATGCGGGGCGTTTATATTTAAACCATAATGAAATGAAAAAAGAAACAATCATACTTCTCGCGTTGATGGCAACTGCATGCACTCCACGGGACAATAACAGCGAAGAAGTCGAGACAGATGAAGAAGTAGTAATTGAGGACGTCGGAACTGTAGTAGTCGAAGCAGTTGAGGTAGTAGAAGCAACTGAGGGAGACGAATACTTTGAATTTTTTGACACCTCCACAGTTGCCTCAGTTATAGAGCCGAGCATAGAGGAACGCCCAAGAGCTAAAAAAGCTTCCGTCGCAGAAAAAACGAAGGACAACCCTGCCTACTCCGTTCCCGCCGGATATGACGGCGTGCTTATGGATTTTAAGAACGAAACGATAAAGGCGTGCATTTACTTTCCTAAGAATATGATGGCCACAAGTGAGAATCCTGTGGTAGCAGCAGCAGCTATTTTCGATGTCGAAGGAGAGTTGAAAGATGCAAACATCATGCTTCTCGGCAACGACAGATTTGTCGTCAACGTTAACCAAGGTGCTTTATCTGAATACTTTGATGGTGAAATAGTCAAAGAAAACGGCACCTATTATTGGGTCGGCAAAGAAAGTCTAATGGGCGAAGAAGTGAACCAGTTTAAAATCAAATGTTCTTCTTTCAGGTACGTAACACTATAGTGAACAACAATTCAACAGCCAACCGAGACATAAAACGAGAACGGTGTGCCCGGAGGGGAAAGTACAAGACGGCCTCCTTGCAGTCTGCCGTTGCGGATGGCGGCATCGGTTGTAAGACGGTCGGTGCTCACCCCGAAAGTGCCATGAGCACCCGGGGCTACATAGCGGTCGTAGAGGATGCGGCAGACATGGCCCATGGTCATGCGCAGATTGAGCTCAACGGCAGGAGCAAGGCTATAGGGAGCGTTTGCCACCACCATCATGTCTATGCCAAGAGGGCCGTCGTAGGATGTGCCAATTATTTCCTGAAGGATGGCCGGGAGAGCTTCCGCCACAGCCTGCAGCTGCCCCGGAGGGCATAATGCCGAGACATGCTCCCACAATTCATTCTGCGGAGCAAGGCGGTTGGACGCATAAGAGCCAAACTGCACAGTGTCGAAGACAGAAATCCCGGCATAGGTGCAGCGACCTTCTTTCATCGTGAAAAGAAGAGCGAAATCTTGTACCTTATCCATACGTGGCTCCGCCATTATCATTCCCTGCCTATTGATGGCGCCGGCAAGAGCCTGTGAACGGCCTGCAAACTCGCTGCGGTCAAGCACTATCAGACCACGGCCCGACGATGACCACGGGAGTTTAAAGACGGCTCTGGAGGCAGTTTCAAGGAATATCGCCGCTTGGTCGACACTCTTTATTTCCTGTGCCGCCGGAGCGACAACGAACGGGAGGACGGATGCAAGCCTTGATGCTATCAAAGACGAAGTACACCGGTGCGACAGCGAACGCATGGCTTCAAGCTGTCTGTCGTCAGGCAAAGCCGTGACAGGGACGCCACGGAGTTCGAGGGCATGGCGCGAAGCCCTGGACCATCCCCAAGGAGCGGGTTCAAGTCCGTCGCTCCAGGAGCCATAGACTTCGACATCCATTCCGAATGTGTTTCTGATTTCGTCAAGCCAGCGCGCGTTGATGCCGTCGGCGATAAAACGGTCGCCGTCACCGCCGTACCACAAGGGCAAAGCAGTCCCCGAGACGCGGAGCCGCGAAGCTGCCGGCGGGGGCGTATAGTGCGTCTGGTCGAGGGCCAGAGCAAGGTCGTTCTCAGGATAGAAGAAGTGGAGTTTCAATCAGAACGATATGCCGATTTTAAAAGTTACTGCCGAGATATTGTCGTGTCTCACGCCCGGGATGAGGTCTTTGGCATGGCGGTCGCTGAATGTGTAGGCCATGAGAATGTAGGATGTGAAACGTGAGCTGCGGGCGAGGTTGATACCCATGCCGAGGCTGCCGTAGAAGCCTGTGTCGTTTATATTATCGGGCAGATAGCTCTCCGTCACGCCACAACGGAGCAAGGCAAAAAACGGAGTGGGACGGTTGACAAAATTGGTGCGGAAATCGGCAAAGAAATTATAGAACCTCGATGACGAGGACACGGGGAACTCGACACCCACGCCGGCACCGATAAAATTGATCCAGCCCCGTTTGTAGCCGAAGAAGGCATCGATATCGACAGCCGAGAGGTCGCTGCCTGTCAGGTCGACGGTGGCGCCGGCATCGGCACCCCATGCGAAACTGCCTTTGATTTCATTCTCCTCCGCTGCAAAAGCAGGAAGGAAGGCAAAAAGACAAAGAAAAGCCGCTAAATACAGTCGGAGAGATTTCATATCTTCGGTGGGTTTAAAATGAAGGTCATCGACGACCAATTGTCCATCTCGGCCACGCTGCTGAGAGTGAGCCCGGCCTTGTTTGCGGCGGCTTCTACGACAGGACGGTCCTCGACGTAGAATCCGCTCACAGTCAGCTCTCCTCCGGGGGCCATTGCCGCAGCATAACGCTCGATGTCGTCTGTGATGATGTTGCGGTTTATATTGGCCAGGAAAACGTCTGCATCTTTGACATCGGCAATGGCCGACACGTCGCCATGCCTTACGTCAACTAATCCGGCTTTGGAGCCGAGGTTGAGCGCCACGTTGTCGACCGCGTTGTCAAAAGCGGGCCGGTCAATCTCGACTGCGACAACTTTAGCAGCGCCACGCATGGCGGCAAGGATGGCAAGGATGCCTGTGCCGGTGCCCATGTCCACCACGCGACGTCCGGTCATATCATGCTCGAGCAGATAGGTCATCATCAGTGTGGTTGTAGCATGGTGGCCTGTGCCGAAAGCCATACGCGGGTCAATCACAATGTCGAATTCGGCCTTGGGGATGTCGGTGTGGAAACTGCTGTGGACAACAGCCCGTCCGCCAACGACTATAGGTTTGAAATAATGCTTCTCCCACTCGGCATTCCAGTCCTGACCCTGGACGAAGGTGGCCTTGTAGCCTACCTGAACATCGAAAGGCAGGCCGCCAACGGCGTCGTCGACTGCCGAGGCGCTGTAGAGCCGCGCCGGCACGAATGCCTGCAGTGTAGCTCCCGGAGCATTGTCGTCGCTCACAAATGATTCGTAGCCGACATCGGCAAGTTCCGATGCAAGATAGTCGCAGGCGTCGACACTCGCCGGCGCAATGCTGAAATCCACCTGATAATAATCGTTCATAGTAGGGGTGTTAAGAACTGGTTCCAAGTGCAAAGTTAATTATTTTTTTTAACATAAGTCTCTCTCTGTCCAAAATCCGTGCTTCAAGCCGGCAACCGGAGGCCCCGTCAGTTTGTTTTATTTCCAAATATGAACTACTTTTGTTCCTCAAAAGCCAACAACGATGAAACGCACCATATACAGGCTCATAATATGCGCCATGCTCCTGACGGCATCGGCATCGGCCACCGCCCAGTTCAACCTCGGCAGCGCACTGAGCGCACTTCTCAAAACAGGCCAGGCCTTGACCATCACCGACCAACAGCTGGCATCCTACGTCCACCAGTCGGTGCAGGCAATGGATGCAAAAAACAAGGTACTGCCCGAGAACGACCCCTATACCCAGCGGTTGCGGCGACTGACGGCTGGCATGACCCAGGCCGACGGCATACCTCTGAACTTCAAGGTCTACAAGACCAACGAAATCAACGCCTTCGCGTGTCCCGACGGCAGCGTGCGTGTCTTCACCGGTATAATGGACATGATGGACGACGACGAGCTGCTCGGCATCATAGGCCACGAAATAGGCCATGTGCAGCGCCACCACAGCCGCAAAGCATTTAAGAACCAGCTCCTGGGCGACGCCCTGAAGGACGCCGTGGCTTCGGCCGGACAGACCGGCGCCATGCTCTCGCAATCGACACTCGCCACCCTCGGACAGGGCCTGGCCAACGCACAGTACTCCCAGAAGCAGGAGAACGAAGCCGACGACAGCGGATATGAATTCCTTGTCGCCAACGGACGCAACCCATGGGGTATGGTACAGGCGTTCCAGAAGATGCAGAACATGGAGCAACAAGGCGCGTGTCAGAGCAGCTACATGCAGAAAATGTTCAGCTCACATCCGGAGACCGCCAAGCGTATCCAACGGATGAGCCAGAGGGCAAGCAAGGAAGGCTGGCCCAAACCCGGCACAGCCGCCGCGGCAGCCCGTAACGCGAAAAACAATCTTCAGCGGAGCGCTAACCAAAGCACACTCCCCCGCCCCACCCGGCAGAAAAACAATATGCCACCGACAAACTACATAGAAGTGCGCTTCTGAATGTCCCAGACGGGCTGTCGGCGGAGTACGTAATAGCCATCAATAATTTTTGGGCTTGCGAAAGTATAAAATTATCACTACTTTTGCACCAAATTAGACCCCATTCAGCATCACAGCCCCAATGTGATGCTCCGAACCCAAAACATCACACTTCTAAAAATGAATACCAATGCGATGAACCGCACGGCAGACAATATCCGCATCCTTGCTGCCTCGATGGTTGAAAAAGCCAAATCGGGACATCCCGGCGGCGCCATGGGTGGCGCCGACTTCGTCAACGTGCTCTATTCGTCATTCCTCGTCACCGACCCCGACGATCCCACCTGGTTTGCCCGCGACCGCTTCTTCCTCGACCCCGGCCACATGTCGCCCATGCTCTACTCCGTGCTCGCCCTGGCGGGCCACTACTCCATTGAAGAGCTCCAGCAGTTCCGCCAGTGGGGCTCCGTTACTCCCGGCCACCCCGAAGTCGATCCGAAACGCGGCGTGGAGAACACCTCCGGCCCTCTCGGCCAGGGCCACACCATGGCTGTAGGCTGTGCCATCGCAGAGCGTTTCCTCCAGGCCCGCTTCGGCGATGTCGTCGCTCACAAGACCTACGCATTCATCTCCGACGGCGGCATCCAGGAAGAGATATCGCAGGGCGCAGGCCGCATCGCCGGCTTCCTCGGCCTGTCGAACCTCATAATGTTCTACGACTGCAACAAGGTACAGCTCTCGACAATGGTCGACGCCGTCGACAGCGAAGACTATGCAGCCAAATACCGCGCATGGCATTGGAATGTCATCGAAATAGACGGCAACGACCCTGTTGCATGCGCCGAAGCGCTCCAGCAGGCCATAGCCGAAAAGAACAAACCGACCCTCATCATTGGCCACACCGTAATGGGTAAAGGCGCCCGCACCGCCGAAGGCCAGTCGTTTGAAAACAAATGCTCGACACATGGCCAGCCCCTGAGCAAGAGTGGAGCCGACTACGCCGAAACCGTCCGCAACCTCGGTGGCGACCCTGAGAACCCTTGGGTTATTTTCGACGAAGCCCGCGAGCTTTATGCTGAACGAGCACGTGTGCTGCGTGAGGTTGTGGCTCAGCGCCGCAAAGAATTCAAGCAGTGGCAGGAAGAAAATCCGGCTAAAGCTCTGGAGCTCAAATCGTATATCGACGGTGTAATCCCCACCATAGACTATAACGCCATCGAGCACAAGGCCAACTGCGCCACCCGTACCGCATCGGCCGACGTTCTCGGCGTTCTCGCCCGCAAGGTAGGCAACATGATTGTATCTTCGGCCGACCTCGCCAACAGCGACAAGACCGACGGCTTCCTCAAGAAGACACACCCCTTCACGAAGGGCGACTTCACCGGCGCGTTCCTGCACGCAGGCGTGGCCGAGCTGACAATGGCATCAGTGATGAACGGCATCGCCCTTCACGGCGGCTTGTCGGTGCCTGCGGCACGTTCTTCGTCTTCTCCGACTACATGAAGCCCGCCATCCGCCTGGCAGCCCTCATGGAGCTCCCCGTCAAGTATATCTGGACGCACGACGCCTTCCGTGTGGGCGAAGACGGGCCTACCCATGAGCCCATCGAGCAGGAAGCCCAGATTCGTCTGCTCGAACAGATTTCCAATTTCTCGGGCAAACCCTCGATGCTTGTCCTCCGTCCCGCCGATGCCGCCGAAACTTCGGTGGCCTACCGCATGGCAATGAACAACACAGGCTCGCCCACAGGTCTCATCCTCTCCCGTCAGGACCTCAAGGACCTCCCGGGACACAACGGTCTGAGCCGCATTGAGGTGGCACAAGGCGCAGAGCGTGGCGGCTACACCGCTCTGCCCGCCGAAGGCAAGCCCGACATCATCCTTCTGGCCAACGGCTCGGAAGTATCCCTGCTTGCCGACGTGGCCGTTCTCCTTGCCGCCGACGGCATACGTGCATCAGTGGTGTCGATGCCTTCGACCGGCCTCTTCAACCAGCAGCCCGAAGACTACCGCCTGTCAGTTCTTCCGGCCGATGTACCGCAGTTTGCCCTCACAGCCGGACTGCCGTCGGTATTCCTGACTATCAAAGGCTTCCATGGCCACGTCTACGGCCTCGAACGCTTCGGCGCTTCAGCCCCCTACAAGGTGCTCGATGAAAAATTCGGCTACACCCCTGATAACATCTACAACCAAGTCCGCATCCATTTGGGCAAATAACCCCATACACCCCCACACGAAAAAGGCCGCATCCGCGGCCTTTTTTTATTTACCCTTACCCGAAACCTTATCCACAACAACATAGCCTGCATTCAATTACCAACAATGTCCTCGATAAAAGTAAAATTCCGGCCCTCATCTGTCGCCGATGCAAAAGGGGCAATCTACTACCAGATAATCCATGACCGTATAGTCCGTCAACTCCCGACACCATATAGAATATTCCCGAGTGAATGGGATAAAAAACGCTCTTCACTCTCGGCCGGACAATCGACCGAGCGGGCCTCAATAATAAAATCCATCAACCGGGAAATCCATGCCGACCTCGAACGCCTCGCCAAAATAGACCGAAAGCTAAAGAGCAAGGGCATTCCCTACACCACCGACAAAATCATTGACGAATACACTCGCTACACGAGCGAGTTCACACTTTTCAACTTTATGGAAACAATAATTGCCAAACTGAAGCAAAACGGCAAATACCGCACTGCAGAAACTTACAAATCAAGCCTGAACAGTTTCAAGAAATTCCGAAACGGCGAAGACATCATGCTCGACTGCCTGACTTCTGAAATAATGGAGGACTACGAAGCGTGGCACCACAACCGGGGCGTCACGCCAAATACAATATCGTTCTATACCCGCATTCTACGTGCGGTCTACAACCGCGCCGTCGACAACGAAATAATCGAGAACCGTCTTCCCTTCCGCCACGTCTACACCGGCGTGGACCGGACTGTAAAACGAGCTCTGCCTTTGGAAATCATCAGAAAAATCAAATCTCTGGACCTAAGGGCAAGCCCGGCGCTGGACTATGCCCGCGACATGTTTCTTATCAGTTTTTACTTCAGGGGAATGAGTTTTATCGACATGGCTTTTCTGCGAAAAACAGACCTCAGGAACGGCTCAATCACCTATCGACGCCGCAAGACGGGGCAGCTGCTTATCATACAATGGACACCGGAAATGCAACATATAATCGACAAATATCCTCCCAATACCAGCAAATATCTCCTGCCAATAATCAAAAGGTCGGGGATCAACGAACGATGCACATATCACAATGTTGGCTACAATATCAACCACAATCTAAAACAGATAGCCAAACTCGTAAATATAGAAATACCATTGACGATGTACGTCGCCCGACACAGCTGGGCGTCAGCGGCCAAGTCGAAAGGCATCCCAATAGCCGTCATAAGCGAAGCGATGGGACATGATTCCGAAACCACGACACAAATCTATCTTGCCAGCCTCGATACTTCTGTCGTCGACAAGGCCAACTCTCTCATAATATCATCCCTCTGACATTGACTTCGAATCGCCCTCAAAAAAGCAAACAGCCTCGTATCTGACCGGCTCGAGGCTGTTTTTATTCTTTTAGTTTTTTCAAAATCTCTTAGAAAAAGATTTGGATGCAATGCAGCCATCTTATAATCTGATACTTAGCGTATGTATTAACGCTATTAGCAAAACAAAAGCAGTATTTCTTCAGCCTCTTCGCAAAAAACACGCCTTGCAAATGCTTCTATTTCAAATAAAATTTGTAATTTTGCAAACATCAATACTCTTTTTCTAAGAGTTACTTAAATACAAGTCGCAACGACTTTTCGGTAGTTTGGCCAAACGTTATTACTATTCACTTGAATAACAGTGATATACGAATAGCCAGACAACTAAAAGAACACCCCGTCCGGCTTTGCTACAGACCGACATCCGCCCCGACAACCAGTCCTGGTATGTGCTCAATCACATCGGAATTTCATTCCAGGACATGGCAAGGAAAGAAATCGACCGCTTCAACTCCTGGCAAAAAACAGCCCTCGACCTCTTCGCACCTACATACGTGGTGAAGGAAGAGAAGAACGGCCAAATCAGGATGAAGACAGCCAATCTCACCTTCCACTATGTATTTGTAAGAGGTGCACTTCCGGAAATCAAACTACTCTGCGCCCAGAACAACGGATTCTCGTTTGTCATTGACCATGGTAGCGAACAACGCTACGCCATCATCTCTGACCGCGATATGGCCAGTTTTCAAAACATCGCCCGGGCATATAAAAACTGTTTACCATATTTTCCTCTTGATGAAATCGACCTTGAAGACGGCGACCTTGTGGAAGTCATCGACGGCGAATTCAGTGGCCTCGTCGGCACATATATGCCACGGCCACGAAGCACATCGGGCAATATTGTCCTGAACGTCTTTCGCGGTGTCGGTACAATCGCCTTCAACGTAAAAGCCAACAACATACGCATCCTGGAATTCTCTCGCCACACCACACGCGCCAACGACCAGATAGACGCTTTCATACCACATCTTCTAAACGCCCTAAGACTATTCCAATCCAATCAATCTCTCTCCACGTCACTTGCCGCGAAACTTGCAGTTTTCTGCAACCGCATGGAAGTGGTCAACCTCAACAACCGCAAACTACAGGCGAAACTTCAGGCTCTTCTCATCGGTGGAAACCATATACTTGGCAACATGGAAGCCGCCGATACCGCCCGTAATAACTACGAAAAGCTCAAAACCGCCATAACTAATCCATGGACGAAGACTCTCGTTGCACTCATACTTGCAGTCATAGACGGCGATACAAAAGCAATCAGAGAAATAACCCTCTCCACTCCGGTATCCAAAGCTCAACAACTCATAGCAGACGAACTAAGTTACTATAGACAACAATGCCCGTAAGAATCCCGGAACCAAATGTTCAAGGCTCCATGCTGACGCTTCTTGCTCGTTACTATGCCGAAATAGGCGACTATGCGGCCACGATTCTCGATGACGAACATCAGGAACTGGCCCGCGAGTGCGCCGCACGTCTCGACGATATTTCTGCCGAGCTAAGCCGCCAGGGTAAAAGCCTGGAAAGTGTTCTGGCAATTCCGGATGATTACGAGTTACCTAACGACTTAGTCAGCCTCTCCATCGCCAGGCTCTACGAGCTATACCGGGCATGGCCAAAACGTCACCGCGCGGCTGCCGATGCCGGCCAAGACGCTCTCGACTTTACCGGCGAAGCTCTCATCGTCGCCGAACTCCTCACCCGCACTCCCGCCAACGCAGCCGACCGCCTGATGATCGACCACTGCGCCACCACATACCAGAACGAAATCCAGAACCGCAGTATAATCTATCCATCTGCGGTTTAATTCCCTGATAATTCCGATTCAAAATCATGAAACAATATAACATAGCCGTTGCCGGCACGGGCTACGTCGGCCTCAGCATAGCCACTCTTCTGGCCCAGCACAACCATGTAACTGCCGTAGACGTGATTCCCGAAAAGGTCGACCTAATCAACAACCGCAAATCGCCAATACAGGACGACTACATCGAGAAATATCTCGCAGAAAAGAACCTTGATCTCACGGCGACTCTCGACGGTGCCAAGGCTTACACAGACGCCGACTTCGTGGTCATCGCCGCGCCGACAAACTACGACCCCGTCAAGCAACTATTTCGACACCCACTGCATAGAGGATGTGATCGACCTTGTGCTCAGCGTCAATCCCGATGCAGTCATGGTGATAAAGTCGACCATACCCGTCGGCTACTGCCGCAACCTCTATGTAAAGTATGCTGCCAAAGGGGTGAAGAAGTTCAACCTCCTGTTCTTCCCCGAATTTCTCCGCGAGAGCAAGGCCCTATACGACAACCTCTACCCCTCGCGCATAATCGCCGGCATTCCCAAAATAATCGACCGCCCTGAATTTGCCGAGGAAAACGCAGCCATAACGGCTGTCACCGACATAGAACGCATGACAGAGGCCGCACGCACCTTCGCCTCGCTTCTCCAGCAGGGAGCCCTGAAGCCCGACATCGACACACTGTTCATGGGCATGAAGGAGGCAGAGGCTGTAAAGCTTTTCGCCAACACCTACCTTGCCCTCCGCGTCAGCTACTTCAACGAACTCGACACATACGCCGAAGTCAAAGGACTTGACTCCAAAGCGATCATCGAAGGAATCGGACTTGACCCACGCATCGGCACCCACTACAACAATCCCTCGTTCGGTTACGGCGGCTATTGTCTGCCCAAAGACACCAAGCAGCTCCTTGCCAACTACGCCGACGTGCCCCAACAGATGATGAGCGCCATAGTCGAAAGCAACCGCACTCGCAAAGACTTCATCGCCGACCAGGTCCTCCGCATGGCAGGTTATTACACCGCTTCGAGCCAGTGGGATTCCGGCAAGGAAAAAGACATTGTCGTAGGTGTATACCGACTGACTATGAAATCAAACAGCGACAATTTCCGCCAGTCCTCTATACAGGGCGTGATGAAGCGCATCAAGGCAAAGGGCGCCAGGGTGATTGTCTTCGAACCTACGCTTGAGGACGGGACGACCTTCTTCGGTAGCGAAGTGGTGAACGACATAGAAAGGTTCAAGGACATGTCCAATGCGATTGTCGCCAACCGCTACGACGCTTGCCTCGACAGTGTGGCCGAAAAAGTTTATACCCGTGACATTTTCAAACGCGACTGAGATATGAAGGTATTAGTTACAGGCGCAGCCGGATTCATTGGCGCCAATCTTGTGCTGCAACTTCTCAAAAGGGAGAATCGTGTCCAAATTCTGGGCGTCGACAGCCTAAATGACTACTATGACCCGTCTATAAAAGATTTCAGACTTACCGAAATCGAAAAGGAGGCCGCGCTTCATCTGGAATGCAGCTGGGAATTCGTCAAAGGCAATATAGCCGACCGCGAGCTGATAGACCGTCTATTCAAAGGATTTCGTCCTGAAATCGTGGTCAACCTCGCCGCTCAGGCCGGAGTGCGTTACTCCATAACCAATCCCGACGCATATATCGAGTCGAACCTCATAGGCTTCTATAACATTCTTGAGGCCTGCCGTCATTCATACGACGACGGTGCTGAAGGTGTGAAGCATCTTGTATATGCTTCAAGTTCATCGGTTTATGGTTCGAACAAAAAAGTGCCGTATTCTACAGATGACAAGGTAGACAATCCAGTGTCGCTCTATGCTGCTACAAAGAAAAGCAACGAGCTCATGGCGCACGCATACAGCAAACTTTATAACATCCCCTCGACCGGTCTGCGCTTCTTCACAGTCTATGGACCAGCCGGACGTCCCGACATGGCATATTTCGGATTCACCAACAAGCTCATTAAAGGTGAGTCTATTAAGATTTTCAACTACGGTAATTGCAAGCGTGACTTCACCTATGTAGACGACATCGTCGAAGGCGTTATCCGCGTGATGGAGAAAGCCCCCGAGCGCCGGACCGGCGAAGATGGCTTACCGGTTCCACCTTATGCCGTCTACAACATCGGCAACAGTAATCCTGAAAACCTGCTCGACTTCGTTCAGATACTTCAGGAAGAACTCGTCGCCGCAGGCGTACTCCCCACGGACTATGACTTTGAGGCCCACAAAGAGCTCGTCCCCATGCAGCCCGGCGATGTCCCCGTGACCTACGCCGACACTTCAGCACTTGAACGCGATTTCGGTTTTAAACCATCAACATCTCTCCGCACTGGTCTCCGCGCCTTCGCGCGGTGGTACAAACAGTTTTATAGGAACTAAAGAATTTCTACAAAAATATGAACCCTTTTGGATTTTTAAACCGAATATATTGGAGGTTTATAGCTTCCCCTGAAAAATACGCTCGGCATATAGGAGTCAATATTGGAAATCATAATCTGATGGGGAAACACCATTGGCCGTCAGAACCTTATTTGGTAACTGTGGGTTCACATTGCCAACTAACCAATTGCCAGATATTTACACATGGAGGGGGTAATTCTGTCCGTAGGCTGCACCCTGATTTTGACTGCTTTGGTAAAGTGTCAATAGGTGATTATGTATATATAGGGACTAATGCGCTGATAATGCCAGGTGTAACAATTGGAAGTAATGTATTGATTGCAGCTGGAAGCATAGTTACTAAATCAATTCCGGACAATATGGTTGTCGCTGGAAACCCTGCAAGAATAATTTGTTCTATCGAAGATTACTACAAAAGAAATAAGAAATACGACTTACACTCGAAGAATCTCAGTGCAAAAGATAAAAAGGAATTGCTCTTGAGTTCTAATGACAATGTCTTTATTAAAAAATAATGAGAAATAAGAGTGCATACATATGGAACACAATTGGAAGATTCATTCCTCAGGGTATGTATCTCATCACAACTTTAATTCTTGCTAGATTCCTAACACCACAAGATTTTGGTAAAATTGGAGTTTTAACGATTTTTTTAACAATCGCAAATACATTAATGGATAGTGGATTTGGTGGTAGTCTAATTAATAAACAAAAGGTTGATAAGGATGATTATTCAACAATCTTTGTTTTCAATACTACAATCAGTGCTATTCTATATATTGTGTTATTTTGCTTTGCTCCAAAGATAGAAAATCTATTTAACACAGATGGAATATCAGGTATAATGCGACTTCTGTGCTTGGTTTTTCTAATCAACTCATGGGGGATTATACCTAATACATTGTTGATAAAGCAACTGCAATTCAAATTAATAATGATTAGAAATGTTATTTCAACCATTATTGCATCTTGTTTTGGTATATTATTAGCATTCTATGACTACGGTGCATATGCCATTGTTGGCTATCAATTGATGTACGCTAGTTTATGTGTGATTCAAAATTACTATTATACACGATATAGAATTCGATTTAAATTTGAATATTACAGATTTAGACAACTTTTTTCTTTTGGATTCTTTACTACAGTTTGTAATATAATTGACTCTGCTTATGAAAACATATTAACATTCCTTTTTGGAAAATACTTAAGTGTTCAGAAAGCTGGATATTTGGATCAGGCACAAAAACTTGAAGGGACAGCGACACAATCCCTCACAACCACTATTAATAATGTCTCTTTCCCAATTTTAGTTCAACTTAGAGATGACCTCAAAGAATTTATTGTTGAGGCAAATAGAATAACAATTGCAGTCATCTTTTTAATTTTTCCAATACTATCGTTAATTACGGTCTTCTCAGATACTATTATTGAAGTCTTATATGGAGAAGAGTGGTTGCCCTCTGCAAAATACTTAAGTATTTTAATTTTTGCTGGATATTTTGTCATTATTGAATATTTATATCGTAACTTTATTAAATCCTATAGCAGTGTTCGTATATTGTTATACGGTACAATTTTTAAACGTACAATAGGGATAGGGATTATTTTGGCATTTGTATTTTACAATGCGAATTTGGCAATTTGGGGATATGTTGTAAGTTCAATCATCGGTTCGATTACAAATATCATTTTATATATGTATTGCTTAAAATTAAAGCATTCAAATACTGTTAAAAACCTGCTCTATAGTTTAACCGGACAGGCTTTTTTATTATCGATTCTTTATTTTGTCTATTGCGTTATATCTAATATATATCAATTAATTATAGTAATCATTGCCATATATCTTATTTACTATATAGCAACATTCCTACAATTAAAGAAAAAGTCTTTACTCTAAGATGATTACTAAAATCTTAAGTCCCTTTTTTTTCTTAGCTGGAATATTCACAATCGCAATATATATGATGATGATACCGGGACCTTTTTCTGCTCCGCTCATCAGGAATAGTTTGACGGCAATTCTAATATCGGTTGTTCTATTCTTTTTATATTCCAGCAAGACTCAACTCAAAGGATACTATTTAAAGCCATCTAATTTATTCATAATCGGGTATTGTATAGTAAATTTCCAGTATATAATCGATTTTTTGTTAGGTTATAAATTTGCTAATACGCGATTTATTACTCACGCAGATACTTTAAATCAATGTGCGGTGTTAGGACTAATCGGGTTGTTTGCTTTTATAGCCGGGTATAGTAGCAACTTCAAAATAAGAATTAAAGAAGCTTCAAAGACGATCAAGAATAATAGAGAGCAGTATTCAAATGCCACACAAATTTTGTTTTTTTTGCAATTGCTCTTCTTTATAGGTTTTTTAGCTACTATAAATATAGTTTCTTTTTTGACTGGTCTAGATTATGTAAATTCCGAATCTAATAATAATTCGGAGTTTGAGGGGCTCCTATATGTTACTAATATTCTCATAATACTGAATGTTATAGCAAAAGGCCTTGCCCTTAAGAATATAAGACAATATTTATCATCGTTTCCAAAATTATCACTATTCATTATATTAATATATATGATAATGAGACTTATCAGTGGTGATAGAGGACCTTTTATTTATACTGTATTACTTCTTTTTTATGGCTATTGTTATGCGACTAGAAAAAAAATAAAAATCCAAACCATAATAATTCTTCTCGCAATTTGCATAACTGGAGTTTCAGTTATAGGTATAGCGCGAGGCTTAGATTCTCAAACTTCATTCTTTAGTCGGTTTATGGATTCTATTGAATTATTTTCAAAAGGTGGACGTTTCGGCAATGGAATGGAAAAACAGTCATTTTTTACTCCAACGGAAGAATTAGGTTTTTCGTTTCTTGTAAATCAGGAAGCAGTCAATTCAATTGAGAAAGAAGGGAAAGAGTATAATTGGGGCACCTATTCTTTCTATTCGTTGATTTTTGGTATTCCATTTATGCCTGGAATAGTGCAAAACCAGTTAGATGTACCACCTGAAAATTGTAGTTCCGTAAGCTATATCGATAATGAATATTTTGGGACTCAGGAAAAGACTTGGAGCTTAGGAACGACTATACTAAGTGATTTATATCTTCAATTTGGATCATTTGGCGTATTTATTGGATTGATGATAACAGGAATAATATTTAATTATATTGACAAAATAATTTTTGTATATAAAAAATCGAATGTCAGCATTTATCTTCTATTATTTGCTTTAACATTCGCTTCTAAATCTATCTATATGCCTCGAGCTGTTCTTTTTGCGGATCTAGCTCGTTTTGTCTGGGGTGCAATCATAATATGGACCATTTTGAAATTTAGATTATTCAAAGCAAAAATATGAAGCACATTACTTTTGTAGGAGCAGGGCTTAGTAGCGGAGGGGCTGAACATCAATGTGTTATCCTTATGAACATGCTTGTTGAACACGGTTATAAGGTCTCATATGTTTCAATTGGCGAAGTTGAGGACCATTATGTTACCTCGCCACTCATTGAGAGAGTTTCAATTAAACCAGGTAAAGGTTTATTTTGTAAGTTACTCTATTTACAAAAATATTTATTATCAGTTAAAACAGATGTAGTTATTGCTTTTTCTCAAAGAATGAGCGTCATCAGTATACCTGCTTTAATATTCAGAAATCAAATCAAACTGATTTCTAGTGAAAGAAATTATACTGAAGGAAGAGCGGATATTTTTGAGAAAATCCTTCTTAAATGGCAGTTCTACCGAAGGTCTAACGTTATTATATCTAATAATTATTCACAGCGAGATTATTTAGCAAAACAATACAAGTTTATAAGGAATAAAATCAAAGTCATTACAAATTATACGGATTTAGGTTTCTATCTGCCATCACCTTTACCTAGTAATAGAATTATCAAAATAGGCATTTTTTGTCGAATAGAAAAGCAAAAAAACGTGCTAATGATATTAGATGCCCTTAATGTATTAAAGAACAAACTTTTTTTAGACTTTAAGTTAGACTGGTATGGAAACCATAAATTTACTGCGAATGCTCAAATAGAATACTATAATGAAGCAATGCGAAAGATCGATTTATATGGTTTACAAACTAATATAACGATTCACGACCCAACAAAAAATGTCGATAAACTTCTTAGAAAGTTTGACTGTCTATGTCTTCCGTCTCTTCACGAAGGTTTTTCTAACTCTTTAGCTGAATATATTTGTTGCGGTCGACCGGTATTATGTAGCGATGTAAGTGATAATCATTTAATGGTTAGGGATGGTATTAATGGTTTCCTTTTTAACCCCAATGAAATCTCCTCAATTGTTAATGCATTTCAAAAATTCTTTTCATTGTCAAATGAAGAAAAGAGAGAGATGTGTATCGCGAGTAGAAATATTGCTACAGAACTTTTTAATAAAAAAACATTTATAGATAGTTATATAAATTTCATTGAAAATTAACAATGAAAAAAATCATAACATATGGCACATACGATCTCCTTCACAGAGGTCATCTAAATCTTCTTAGAAGAGCCAAGGCTCTCGGAGATTATCTGATTGTTGGTGTTACAGCCGACAGTTTTGACCGCGATCGTGGCAAGCTAAATGTTCGCAATAATGTGCTTGAGCGAGTCGAGGCTGTTAAAGCAACAGGTCTTGCCGACGAGGTTATCATTGAGGAGTATGTTGGACAGAAGATTGATGATATTCAAAAATACAATGTGGATATTTTTGCTATTGGTGGTGACTGGCTAGGCAAATTTGAGTATCTCAAAGAATACTGCGAAGTCGTTTATCTCCCAAGGACAGAAGGAATAAGTTCGACACAACTACGAGAGGAATCCACTGAAACCGCCCAAGTTGGTATCATTGGTTGCGGTCGTGTCGCAAGTCGATTTCCTTCTGAAGCTTCGGTTGTAAACGGCATTGATATTGTAGGAGTATATGATATTAATTTGGAAAATGCCATCAACTTTTCAAAAGCTCATAATAATATAAAACCTTATACCAGCCTCGATGCCATTCTGTTGAACGTCGATGCTGTCTACATCGCAACTCCTCATTTAAGCCATGCCGAAATAATTCGTAAATCGATTGAAAGTGGTGTACATGTCCTCTGTGAGACCCCGATGGTGCTTAATGGCACTGAGGCGAAAGAACTCTTTGAGTTAGCGGAAAACAATGGCGTTATCTTAATGGAGGCAAATAAAACTGCGCATTGCCCTGCTTTTAATCATCTTATGGTAATGATTAAAAGTGGTGTTATTGGAGATGTCGTTGATATTGAAGCATCACTTTCTAAATTATGGGATGACAATATGACCCTTCGAGAATTTGACCCTGCGCAAGCTGGCGGTTCTATGTATGAACTCGGGAGTTATCCCTTGCTTCCCATTGTTCGTCTTCTGGGCTGTATGCCTGAGAACCTTAACTTTTATTCGCGAGTAGTTGATGGTGTTGATATGTATACCAAAGGTGTCTTCCGCTATCCTCATGCCACTTGCTCTTTCAAGGTGGGTCTTGGGATGAAAACAGAAGGTAACCTCATTATCTCCGGGACTAAAGGTTATGCCTATGTTCCCGCGCCGTGGTGGAAAACTGACTATTTTGAACTGCGTTACGAAGACCAGAACCAAAACAAAAAATTCTTCTACAAGTGGGACGGCGCCGGTCTAAGATATGAAATTCAGGAATTTATCTCCTGTCTCATAAACAAACGGTTCTCAACGTCGCGTCTTCGTCGTCGCGAATCAATATTCATAGCACAAGTTATGGAGGATTTTATGAATCAAAAAAACTTTAATCAGATATGAAAGTAGCGGTTGTTACCGGTGGAACATCAGGCATTGGTCTCGGTGTCGCAAAAATGCTCATTTCAAAAGGTTACTACGTTTATGCGACCTATGTTGGCAAACCATTTGAAGAAAAGATAGAAAATTTCGAGCCAATACCTACAGACCAAAGCAAACGAGAAGATGTCTATAAATTCATTTCTTATGTCAAAGGGAAGACAGATCATATAGATTGCATAGTATGCAATGCCGGTTTGACAATTCGTAAATCCTTCACCGAAACTCAAGATGAGGATTGGTATAAAATGATGGATATTGCCGTTAATTCGCACTATATCATGATTCGCGAATTATTCCCCTTGATTCCTCAAGGAAGCCGTATTCTTTTTACAGGTTCTCAAATGGGATTAAGTCCTCATGCTACCGTACTCGCTTACGGCGTAACCAAAGCAGCCGTACATGCGCTTACAAAGAACCTAGTAAAAGAATTTGAAGGAACTGGCACTACTGTGAACGCCATCGTTCCAGGCTTCGTAGATACCCCTTGGCAAAAAGAAAAACCCGAAGAAATTAAACAAAACATATATAAAAAAACAGCGATACATCGATTCGCATCAATTGATGAAATTGTTGATGCTTATCAATTTTGTATTGACAATTCTTTTGTCAATGGAAGTCTTATTGAAATTAATGGAGGTTATTGTTACAAATGAAAAATAATGCAATAATGATTATGATGGATTCTGTAACTTGGGAATCCATAGGAACGGGTCGGTGTGGAATTTCTCCTACACCGTTTCTTGATTCTTTAAAATCTGAAGGGTTATGGACAACAAATTTATACTCTCATGGTCCATATACAGATGCTGCGACAAGAAGCCTCTACACTGGAAGGAATACACTTGATGATTTTGGCTATTTTTTTAAATTAAATTCATCTCCAATTAGCCACTATAAAGCATTTAAGGAGCAGGGATATCAGACGATTGGATATTATTATCCATATTACATGATGGGGAGCAATGTCACAAAATTCATAGATAAGCTGTATTATAAGACTGGATTCGAGTTTGGTAGTGAATGGGGGGGGATATTCAGTTATTATTATGAAATCGCCAAAGAAAGAAAACTTACTTCTACGGAGTATGTTATGCTTAGTCGAAGACTAGAATTGCTGTTTGATGTCTGGTTAAAATTTTATGAAGATATTGAGACCAAGCCAAATGCGGCTTTAAATCTTATCGACATTTTAAAATTTTCAGATGTAGAAAAGGGGAAATCAATTCTTATACAAGAATTCGATTCTTTTCAGGCAAATCCTTTCTGTTACATAGACAACTTTTTAAAAATGGGGTTGTCTCATGTGTTTTGGAGAATCAATGACATATCAATTGACAACCGAATAAGTCGAGACTATCTTAACAAGACTTATAAACGACATAAAAGATTCTTTAGAAGAATAATGATGAATAATTTTGTTGCAAACGCAACAAAAACATTACCTTCGCCCAAACGTATCTTTTATAGCTTCCAAAGATATATAAAAACGAAAGATCGATCGGAACTTGCTTTCTTGGAAAATTTTTTCCTCGGATTAACGCCGCTTCAAGTAGTGAAATCTCGTTGGGGTAAACCAAGATGGCAAAATATGCCTTCAACTAGATTCCAAATGACTTTCATAGAAGACCAAATACTGCCAAGTCTATCAAAAGATAAACCGTTCTTTCTTTGTTTTAATATCGAAGAAGCTCATAATAATCTTTCTTTCTTCACATACGACATCCAAGATGACAAAGTCGTAGATGAAGAAATCTCGGTTCTCAATGATTTTGTGAAAAAATTGGGAATAAATTTTAAAGGTAATTTGATTTATTATCTTGGGCTTAGATATATGGATTGGTGTATCGAAAAATTTTGCAACAAATTAAAAGCTCTCGGTTTATGGGATCATACCTCTATCTTGTTTACAGCTGACCATGGCTCGTCTTATACTTTTTATCCTATCCACAATGCACGCGTAAATAATTTTTATGATGAATGTTATCATATTCCCATTTTAATTCGTCATCCTGGTCTTAAACCAACAGAAATAAAGACTTACCAGTATTCTAAAGACATTTTGCCGACTTTCATGGATGTTCTCGGTTTGAAAATTTCTCCATATTTCAAAGGAATATCTATGCTGAGAAATACTAAAGAACGTGAATATGTCCTCCATGAATACATGGGCCCTGGCTGTCCTGATATCTTACAGAGACCAATATGGTTTAGTATTAGGGATAAGAATTACGCCATTGGCTACAAAGTTTCTATTCATGGAACTTTTAAAGATGGTCATGTTTGCGAAGTGTATAATCTGCGAAACGATCCGAAGTGTTATTATAACATCGTTGATAAAGTGAACTTGTCAGACATATCTTATCTCCTTGATCATATTTATAACAGATTTATGCAGCTAAAAAAGGGAGTTCCGGAATACTATGATATGCTGAAAAATAATGAAAAAATACCTATGAATCTCTAACAATTTTCGATGAAGCCAACTGTTATTCAGATAAATGAATGCTTAAAATATTCAACTGGTAAAATAGCCCAAGCAATTGGCGAATGTGCAATTGAATCAGGTTGGGAAAGCTACATTGCATATTCATCAAGGGAGCCTGCAATAATTTCTAAGTCAAAAATAATAAAGGTAGGCAATCGTTTCAGTCCATATTTTCATTATCTTCAGCATCGCATTTTGGATAGGGAAGGGCTGGGATCAAAAAAAGCGACTGAATTATTGATCGCAAAAATACGGAAAATTTCTCCAAACATAGTCCATTTACATAATATCCATGATCATTGGCTGAATTATCCGATTCTTTTTGAATATCTCAACCAAACGAATATTCAAGTCGTATGGACATTTCATGACTGTTGGGCTTTTACTGGTCACTGTTTCCATTTTGAATCAAAGCAATGTTACAGATGGAAAAATCAATGCCATAATTGCCCTCTACAGTATAGTTATCCCAATACACTACTAGATAATAGCTCTAATAACTTTTTATTGAAGAAACGATATTTTCAAAACTGTAAAAATCTTACGATTGTATCTTGCTCAGATTGGATGGGTGAGCTTGTAAAAGAATCATTTTTAAAAGATAAACGGCTATACGTAATAAAAAATGGTATTGACCTTGATGTATTCAAGCCAATCGAATCTTTATCTATGAAGAAATCTATTTTGGCAGTATCAAATGTCTGGAATAAAGAAAAAGGGTTAGAGGATCTTTACAAACTTCGAAGCATATTACCTACAAGCTTGGATATTATCATCGTTGGACTCAATAAAAAGCAAATAGGCAAGTTACCATCTGGGATTATTGGATTAAGTCGAACAGATAGTATTGAGCAATTGGTTAAATTATACTCTAATGCTAAAGTTTTTGTAAACCCAACTTACGCAGATACTTTTCCAACTGTCAATTTAGAAGCTATTGCTTGTGGCACTCCTGTCGTTACATATAGGACTGGAGGAAGCCCAGAGACAATTAATGAAGAAAGTGGCATTGTGGTTGAGCCTGGAGACATTCAAGGTTTAAAATCTGCAGTATTGAGTATCTTGTCAGGAACCAATACATTCAATACTATAGATTGCCGTAAGTTTGCACTTGCAAATTTTAATAAGATTCATCAATTTAAAAAATACATTGACTTATACAATAATTTAATTTTACAATAATTCGATAATGTCAATCTTCAAAGACAAAACTTTACTGATAACTGGCGGTACAGGATCTTTTGGCAATGCGGTGCTTCGCCGTTTTTTAACACTGATATCAAGGAAATCCGCATTTTTAGCCGCGACGAGAAGAAACAGGATGATATGCGCCATGAGTATCAGGTGCGCTATCCCGAAGTGGCCCATAAGATTAAGTTCTATATCGGCGATGTGCGCAGCCTCGAATCCTGCCGCGGAGTGATGCACGGGCGTCGACTACATCTTCCACGCCGCCGCCCTCAAGCAGGTGCCCTCCTGCGAGTTCTTCCCCATGGAGGCCGTGAAGACCAACGTCATCGGCACCGACAATGTGCTCACCGCCGCCATCGAAGCCGGCGTGGGCGCCGTGATCTGCCTCTCCACCGACAAAGCCGCCTATCCCATCAACGCCATGGGTATCACCAAGGCTATCGAGGAGAAAGTGGCCGTGGCCAAGAGCCGCTTCTCCGGTAATACCAAAATCTGCTGCACACGCTACGGCAATGTGATGTGCTCTCGCGGTTCTGTAATTCCCCTTTGGATTGAGCAGATTCGTAACGGCAATCCCATCACCCTTACCGAGCCTTCGATGACCCGCTTTATCATGAGCCTTGACGAGGCTGTGGATCTTGTGCTCTTCGCATTCGAGCATGGCCAGAATGGCGATATCCTTGTGCAGAAAGCTCCGGCTTGCACCATCGGCACACAGGCTGAGGCCGTGTGCGAGCTTTTCGGCGGCAAGAAAGAGGATATCAAGGTGATTGGTATCCGCCACGGCGAAAAGATGTACGAGACACTTCTCACCAACGAGGAGTGCGCCAAGGCTGAGGACCTGGGCAATTTCTATCGTGTGCCTGCCGACAACCGCGGTCTCAACTATGACAAGTTCTTTAAGGAGGGTGACGAAACCCGCAATCCCCTTCAGGAATTCGATTCAAACAATACCCGTCTTCTGAATGTAGAGGAAACCAAAGCCAAAATCGCTTCTCTTGAATACATCCAGAACGAGCTTAACGGAAACGGTAATTTCGTACAGTAATGAAGGTTCTTGTAACCGGTGCTAAAGGCTTTGTAGGTAAAAACCTCTGCGCCCAGCTCAACAACATAAAGGAGGGTAAGGCTAAGAATTACCCTGTCACTATCGATGAAGTCTTCGAATACGACATCGACTCGACTCCCGAAGAACTTGACCGATACTGCAAAGAGGCCGATTTCGTCTTCAACCTCGCCGGAGTCAACCGTCCCGAAAATCCCGAGGATTTCCGCAAGGGCAACTTCGGGTTTGCATCCACGCTGCTCGACACCCTCAAGAAGCACGGCAACACGTGCCCGGTGATGCTCAGCAGCTCCATCCAGGCCACCCTCATCGGTCGCTACGCCGGTCATCCCTACGGCGAAAGCAAGAAGGCCGGCGAAGATCTCTTCTTCCGCTACGCCGAGGAGACGGGCGCCAAGGTGCTCGTGTACCGCTTCCCGAACCTCTTCGGCAAATGGTGCCGACCGAACTACAACTCAGCCGTAGCCACCTTCTGCAACAACATCGCCAACGACCTGCCCATCCAGGTCAACGACCCCGCCGTGGAGCTCGAGCTCCTCTACATCGACGACCTCGTGGATGAAATGATTCTCGGCCTGCAAGGCAAGGAGCATCATTGCGAGTTTGAAGGGGTGGAAGCCGTTGGCAAGGAAAATGGACGTTACTGCTACGTTCCGACAACGTTTCATGTGACGCTGGGCGAGATTGTTGATCTGCTGCACCAGTTTGCTGAAATGCCGTCGACGCTGATGGTTCCAGAAATCCCCGCTGACAGTTTCGCCAAGCGCCTGTTCTCGACATATCTGTCCTATCTTCCCAAGGAAAAGGCCGTGTTTGATCTCAAGATGAACTGCGACCAGCGCGGTAGCTTCACCGAACTGGTCCACACCCCCAACTGCGGACAGGTGAGCATCAACATCTCCCAACCCGGCATTACCAAGGGGCAGCACTGGCACAACACCAAGTGGGAACAGTTCATTGTAGTTAAAGGCCACGGCCTTATCCAGATGCGCAAAGAAGGCTCAGACGAAGTGCTTAACTACGAAGTGAGCGGCGACAAGATACAGTCCGTCATCATGCTTCCCGGCTACACTCACAACATCATCAACCTCTCCGACACCGAAGACCTTGTGACAGTAATGTACTGCAACGAAATCTTCGACCCCAACCATCCAGACACATATTTCGATCCCGTAGTAAAATGAAAACCGATTATTCCGACATACATTTCGCCGACAATGGCAAACTGAAACTGCTCATTATCGTCGGCACCCGACCCGAGATTATCCGTCTTGCAGCCACCATCAACAAATGCCGCAAATACTTCGACGTAATCCTCGCCCACACCGGCCAGAACTACGACTACAACCTCAACGGCGTCTTCTTCAAAGACCTCAAACTCGCCGATCCCGAAGTATACCTCGACGCCGTCGGCGACGACCTCGGCGCCACCATGGGCAACATCATCGACTCCACCTATAAACTCATGGTGCAGACACGCCCCGACGCAGTGCTCGTGCTCGGCGACACCAACTCCTGCCTCTCGGTCATCGGCTGCCAAACGCCTGCACATCCCCATCTTCCACATGGAAGCCGGCAACCGCTGCTTCGACGAATGCCTGCCCGAAGAGACCAACCGCCGCATCGTGGACATCATCTCCGACGTCAACATCTGCTACAGCGAGCATGCCCGCCGCTACCTCAACGCCAGCGGCGTGGCCCCGCAGCGCACCTACGTCAGCGGCTCCCCCATGGCCGAAGTGCTGCATGAAAACCTCAAAGAAATTGAAGCCAGTGATATCCATCAGCGCCTTGGTCTCAAAAAGGGCAAATACATTCTACTTTCGGCTCACCGCGAAGAGAACATCGACACCGAAAAGAACTTCCTCTCCCTCTTCAACGCCATCAACGCCATGGCCGAGAAATACGACATGCCCATCCTCTACAGCTGTCACCCCCGCTCCCGCAAACGTCTCGAAGCAAGTGGATTCCAATTGGATAGAAGAGTGATACAGCACGAACCTCTCGGATTCCACGACTACAACTGCCTGCAGATGAATGCCGCCGCCGTCATCTCCGACTCCGGCACACTCCCCGAAGAATCGAGCTTCTTCACCTCTGTCGGCCATCCCTTCCCTGCAGTGTGCATCCGCACCTCGACCGAACGCCCCGAATCGCTCGACAACGCAGGCTTCATCCTCGCCGGCATTGACGAAAAGTCACTCCTTCAAGCCGTTGATACTGCCATCGCAATGAACAACAATCACGACGATGGTACACCCGTGGATGTTTATGTTGGTGAAAACGTCTCGAATATCGTAGTAAAAATCATCCAGTCCTACGTCACCGTCGTAAATAAGATGGTGTGGCGCAAATGACAATTAACCTATATATGGATTCAGCCAAGCCGCGTCTTTGGATTATTTCAGAACTTTTTCCTCCTGAAGAAACATCAACAGCATATATCATGGGGGAAATTGCTAATGCAATGACATCTAAATATGATGTAAAAGTTATATGCGGCCCAGAAATATATGATTCTTCAAAGAAAGGTAATGCCGCAGCTACAAATTCATCCTTAGACGTAATAAGAGTTAATGGTATTAAAGAGGATAAAAATAATAAGCTTTCGCGTATCAGAAAATTCTTATTGATGAGTTGGAGACTGTATTGTGTCGCAAATAAAAATATTCAAAAAGGCGATAATGTTCTGATGGTCTCCAATCCATTTCCTCTGATTCTCTTTATGGCCTATTTGAGGACAAGACGAAATTTCAATTTAAAAATGCTTGTCCATGATGTATTTCCTGAAAGTTTATATACCGACATAAAAATACCACGTTTCTTCAATTTAATTTTATCATCCCTGTTTAATCGTTCTTATGCAACAGCCGATCAATTGATTACAATTGGACGTGACATGAAAGAAATTATGTCCATAAAAACCAAGGGACGTACAAGTATTTCTATTATAGAAAATTGGGCAGATATTACCAACATTCATACACGTCCTCAATCATCCAATTTTAACGATAAAATAGTTATACAATATGCTGGGAATATCGGTAAAGCACAAGGTATTTCTAATATTGTTGATTTTATTAAGGATGCAAACAACCCTAAATTAATTTTTGAGGTATGGGGTAATGGTAGTAACATAGATAATGTTAAGGAAAAAATCGTTTCTTATAACTTATCCGAAAAGGTTTCTTTAAAGGGGACATATTTGCGAAGTGAGCAGGATCGGGTTCTTTCTCACTGCGATATCGCCATAGTTACTTTGGTTGAAGGTATGTATGGATTAGGAACACCTTCTAAGTCTTACAACATCTTAGCTGCAGGCAAGCCAATATTATATATTGGGGAAAAAAATACTGAAATATGGCTGATGGTTGAAGAATACAATATCGGTTTCTGTTTTCTCCCATCCGATAACAATGGCATAATTCATTTTTTGTCAACCGTAAGCAAAGAGCAGTTAAACGAAATGGGAGTACGAGCTCGCAAACTTGCCGAGCAGAGATATTCAAAGGAAATTATACTAAATAAATTCTGTGACATCATATGAAATACCTCTTAGTAGTAGCCCATCCTGATGATGAGGTGTTGGGTGCAGGAGCTTCGATATATAAATGGACGCACGAGGGCGATAGTGTAGATGTTGCTATCATGTGTACCGAGGCGAAAGCCCGTGCTTTCCGTCCCGAGGACAATGAACTCGATGATGATATGAATGCATCGACTAAGTTCCTTGGTGTTAGAAAAAAATACGAGGCTACATTCCCCAATATCGAGATGAACACAGTCCCTCATATCAAACTGGTGCAGTTCATTGAATCTGCTATCAAAGAGAGCAAGCCGGACATTGTCATTACCCATCATCCTGCCGATACAAACAACGACCATTTGCAGACGTCTATGGCCTGCCAGGAAGCCGTGCGCCTCCATCAGCGTCGCCCCGAGGTGAAACGGATCAAGGAATTCTGGTATATGGAAGTTCCTTCATGCACCGAATGGGCTATTAACAGTGCCATGAACTTGTTCCGACCGACTTGTTATGTTGAAGTTGGAGAAGAAGCAGTAGAAGCAAAAATAAAGGCTTTGGGCATGTATCGAGGTGTTATGCGTCCATATCCCCATCCTCGAAGCGCCGAGTATATCAAAAGCCTCGCTGCAGTGCGTGGCAGCCAGTGGGGATTAAACTACTGCGAAAGTTTTGAAATCGTCCTTAGAGCTGAATAAACTATGTATCGCAATTTCTTCAAACGCGTCTTTGACATCATACTTTCTCTCATCGCAATGGTTCTGCTTTCTCCGGTTTTCCTTATTATCGGGATATATGTAGGTATTACCATGGGTTGGCCAGTATTCTTTGGTCAGGAGAGAATAGGCAAGGACGAGAAGCCGTTCAAGCTCTATAAATTCCGTTCTATGACTAACAAAAAAGATGCAAACGGAATTCTTCTGCCGGAAAATCAACGTCTAACCAAAGCGGGGATTATGCTTCGCAACAGTTCTCTAGACGAACTTCCTGAACTATGGTCAATATTTACCGGTAAGATGTCGTTTGTAGGCCCCCGCCCCATGCCTACATATTATGCCCCATACTTTCTCAAGTCGGAGAGAAAGCGTCACAATGTGCGAGGAGGCCTTATCCCTCCAGATAGCCTGAGTGGAAAAGCACTTACAACCTATGAGGAACAGTTCAGGTATGAATGTGAGTATGTTGACAATATCTCTCTGTTCCTTGACATAAAAGTTATTCTCACAACTTTCAAGATATTGTTCCAACGTGTCGAAGATGATTATGGCACTTGTGAACGACCTCACCTGAATGTATATCGTAAGGATATGCACTTCTCTCAATAAACAATAAAGATATTTGAGATTATGCCAACTGTTGAAGAAGCTGTAATCGAATTGAGCAAAAGGACTGAAACCCCTTTTTATATATTTGATGAGAAAGGTTTTATAGATAACTATACCCTTTTACGCAATACTTTCAAAAAAATATATTCAAATTACGAAATCGCTTATTCGTACAAGACAAATTATACGCCATACATATGTAATCTTGTTAAAAAACTTGGCGGTTATGCCGAAGTGGTCAGCGATATGGAATATATGCTTGCTCAAAAACTCGGTTATGCAAACAGCAAGATTATATATAACGGCCCTAGTAAAGGGCCTTTGGCTTACGAACATCTCCAAAACGGCGGGATATTAAACATAGACTCAATCGACGAGGCCTCTTGTATTGTCGATTTCTGCAAAAAACAACCAGAGCATCATTTCTCCTGCGGAATCCGGATTAACATGGATCTTGGCGATGGCTTTATCAGTCGCTTCGGTCTATCGATATCCAATGACGATATTGAGAAGGTAATAAATCTCATCAAATCTACACCCAATCTCAGGTTGGTTGGCCTTCACTGCCATATAAGCCGTCACCGAGGACTTAACGCGTGGGCTAAACGAGCTGAGATAATGCTAGACATCGCTGATAGGTTTATCGAAGGTACTCCTCAATATTTTAGTCTCGGCAGTGGAATGTTTGCTGATATGCCAGCGTTCCTTAAAGATCAATTCGGGGGAGATTCAGTTCCTTCCTATGAAGAATATGCAGAAATGGCAATACGTCCTTTTGCTGAACACTATTGGAATATAGAAGTGAAACCCTTTCTTTTCACCGAACCTGGCACCACAGTAGTAGCCCGATATCTCAGTTTCGCAAGCAAAGTCTTAAGTATAAAAGAAATACGTAACCGCCAGATTGCCAACATGGATGGAGATTTCCATAATCTCGGAGAAATTTGTACGATGAAGAAGCTACCAGTAAACATAATTCCAGGTGGCGAACCTCAACAAATATATCCTAATCTTGACATCATGGGGTTTACATGCCTTGAACAGGATGTTATGTATTCAAAGTTCGAACAAAGAGTTGCTAAAGGTGATATCCTCATTTTTAACAATGTTGGAGGTTATTCGATTGTTTCGAAACCACAGTTCATCAAACCACAAAGTGCCATGTTTGTTATTAAATCAGATGGTTCGATGTCTGAAATAATGCGAGCTGAGACTTTCGAGGACGTATTCTCTAAATTCCACTTCAATTACTAATCTTTTTTAGATGAAACCCATAAATATATTAAGTTCGGCTTGTGGAGCGTTCTTCATGCCGGGCTTTTTTAAGTGTCTGAAAGCTAACGGAGAGCGAGACATCCGAATCATCGGCATCGATATGAGTGATGACCATACAGCTATGGAATTGCTTGTCGATAAATACTACCAAGTACCGGCTTACACTGATAAAGATTATGTTGATATATTGCTCGATATCTGTAAGAAAGAAAATATTGATATTTTCTTTCCTCATATTTCAATGGAGCTTCCTTTTGTTGCCGCCCGTATAAATGAATTTGAAAATATAGGGGTCAAGGTCTCAATGTCGGACCTTGAAACACTAAATATCGCCAATAGCAAATATAAGCTATACGAATTCATGAAAGCCCATGACCTTAAAGTCCCAGGCTATTTCTTCGTGGATTCAAGTAAAACACTTCGTAGACATATTTCAGACCTTGGCTTTCCGGAAAAACCTGTAGTGGTGAAGATGACTGAAAATAGCGGTAGCAGAGGTGTACGTATTATTAGAGCAGACCTTTCTAAATCAGATTTATTCATGCACCAGAAACCCAGTTCAATGTTTGTAACACTCGAAGAGATGTGTTCAATAATTGACGAATGTAAACATGTCCCTGAAATGATGGCGATGGAGTATCTCCCTGGGGTTGAATATACTGTTGACCTTCTTGCCGAGAAGGGAAAAACTCTATATATCGCAGGGCGGAGAAACACTACGAGCAACCTCAGCATAGCACAGACCAGTGTTGTGGAAAAGAAAGACGACGCCTACAAAATTTGTCAGGACATCACACAAGCATTGGGACTCGACGGCAATATCGGTTTTGATTTTATGCTCGACGAGAATGACGACCCTTGGCTTACCGACCTCAACCCACGCATAACAGCAACGATTATCCTTTATGCCGGGGCCGGTCTTAACCTCCCCTATCTTCGTGTGAAACAGCTTCTTGGAGAAACGTTGCCTGAAGTTGATATAAAATACGGAACTAAACTTCTCCGTAAATATTTGGACATATTGTACAACACAAACGGACGTATCATACTGTAATGGAAACATTGTTATATACAGGGGGCACTGGATTTCTTGGCAAAAATACTCGTCCTATTCTTGAGAAATTATATCAAGTCACAACTTGTGGAATTTCTAATGAGGATAATATCCAATCTAATCTTGCGAACGAAATACCTCTTCTGCCCCAGCGTTTTGATATAGTCCTTCATGCATGTGGTAAGGCGCATTCCGTACCTCGCACAGATGCCGAGAAGCAGTCGTTTTACGATGTAAATTATCAAGGAACCATAAATTTATGTCAAGCCTTAGAAAGGGTTGGGCTGCCTCGTGCCTTTATCTATATTTCTACCATGAGTGTTTATGGAGACATTCATGGTCATTTGAATGACGAGGATACACCCCTAAAGGGGGATTCTCCTTATGCAGAAAGTAAAATCATGGCAGAGCATTTCTTAAAAGATTGGTGTGCGAAAAACAACGTTACTTTAGGAATCTTACGTCCGTCATTATTGGCCGGCAGAAATGCACCAGGTAATCTTGGCATGATGGTTAATGGAATTAAAACAGGAGCCTACCTTAGCATAGCTAAAGGCAAAGCCAGAAAGAGCATTTTGATGGCAGAGGATATTGCTCACATAGTTCCAAAGATTGCTGACATCGGTGGAGTATATAATATTTGCGATGACTACAATCCTTCTTTTGGTGAATTAGAGACTATTATAGCCAAACAGCTTGGGAAAAGACCTCCTATTTCAATTCCTCTCTGGTTTGCTAAATGCCTTGCTAAAATTGGTGATTTTATCCCCTTTTGCCCAATTAATTCTAACCGTCTTGAAAAAATTATAACTGATGATACTTGGAGCAACAAAAAAGCAAAGAAAGCCTTGAACTGGCAACCAATGGATGTCCTCTCCAACTATAAGATATAACTGAATAAAGAACGATATCATTACTTATTCATATTGAATGTTGATTAACAATACTCTTCTTAACGAGATAACCAAAGAGGCAGGAGCGAGTCCGAGACTTCGAATGAATTACAATCTCCACGAAAGCCTTGATGCCAAGGCTCAACGACTAATCAATGTGCTTCTGCCCGGCACTCCTCTGCCAATCCACCGCCATCGCCATACTGCAGAAACCTACATATTGCTACGCGGCAAAATGTTTGTAGTTTTCTATAATGACCTTGGAGCGCAGATCGAACGGTTTCTGCTCGACCCGTCGCTTGGCAACTATGGAGTTCAGATTCCGAGAGGCCAATGGCATACAGTGGAAGTCATTGAACCGTCTGCCATCTTTGAAGTCAAGGATGGCCCCTACACTCCACTCGAGCCCGAAGACATGCTCGACTGATGTCCAGCGTTTCGGCTTTAGATTGATTTTTCGCATTTTAATGCATTTTGAGCCAAAAACAGAGTTAATTGATTTCAAACAAATCGAATTTTAGTACACCCAACATTTGTTATGGCGACTAAATGGAGTGCCGAAATATACAAGGATGCCGCAGAGCGACACCTTTGCACATGCCATCATTTGAAAGTATCAATCCAGAACACGACTAGACGGAAAGAAAAAGATAAACTATTACTTTCGTTTTACTATCTTAGCGGTTATATTGCAGAATGCTATATGAAATATGCCATTTTGCATGCTATGCACGAGGAACGAGGCCAATTCACACTTAAAGATTTATCGGACATGGGATTAAAGACTCATGAACTGAAACAGTTGAATATCAAGTTAGATCAAGAGGCCGGCAGCTCGTTGATTGGTCAATTTTCAAGCTGGCCGGAAGTCACAAAGTCATGGAACGAGCAGAAGCGATATCAAAGCACACAGTGTACGTCTAATTTTTCCACTGGACTTGATGAGCATTTTGATTTCATAAAGACTAAGATTATTGACCCGATTAAACAAAGATTCTGATGATACGTATTATTGCAGTTATAAAAGAGATTGAAAAAAAACTATGCGACAACAGCTACGTCGATCGTTTCCGTATAGTCCTTCGTACGAATGAAAATATATATTGCTATATAATCCTCAAGTCATCACTTCCCTTGGATCTCCTACCTCAAATACAAGACGAGATCTCTGAAGAAATTGATGCAATCAAGGAGAAAAGCGCTGTTATTTCCGGACTTGAAATAGAATATCTCACGAAGGAAGACCTTCAGGATTCCTTTTATTCAAAAATTTTCCAACACGGCGATCTAATTTCATTGGAGCACGGCAAGCGAAGATTCGGATCCTTTATGAACGATGTTGATTCTCATCCTAAAGTAAGTAAGGAGGGATGCCCCGTCGTAACTTTTTATAGTTATAAAGGAGGCATGGGCCGCAGCACAACATTAGCATCGTATGCTCTCTTCCTTGCTCTGAAGAAAAGCTTAAATGTCGTTATCATTGATTGTGACATCGAAGCACCCGGATTTACAAATTTCTTCCTAAAAAATCCGGGTGAAGAAAATCAACAAAACGGTTTTATTGAGTATTGCATTGACAAGGCGACAATAAACAATGCAAATCTTAATATTCTGTCATACTGTAGAACAGTATCAAGATCAATTACGGGCAACGGATCCATAATAATAATGTCGGCAGGAAACCTTGGACGGACGTCGACAGGAAATGATGCTTTATGCGGCGATTTTGAACATTTCATACACGCGCTTTCCAGAGTGGATATTTCCTCGCCGGAGTATTCAAAAAAATTATTTGCTTCGATTATTGCGGATTTCAACAATGCCGCCAAGCCAGACGTTATATTGATAGATTCTCGTACCGGCATTAATGATATCTTTGGCATTTCAATCGCAGAACTGTCTGACTATGCTGTCGGATTTTTCAGAAATGACATTCAGTCTCGTCCTGGCCTTTATTATTTTCTATACGAAAGTAATCGTCATGGAGTTGTGCCATTGTTGTTCAATTCTATTCTGCCGGACATTGCGTCAGAAAAGAAATCATGTCTCAACGCCTTTTCTAAACAGGCAAATGACATCTGGAAATCTATTAATCATGACGAAGAAGTTAACGTCAGATGTTTCCCTATCGCAAAAAACTCCACATTGCAACGCTTAGGCACAGAGAATGAAGTGCTTGACGATTTTATCTCGCTCATTGCAGATGAAGATTTCCCGGATTATAATAAATCTTTTGGAGCTATAACCAATCTGATTCTCGACAGTAATATCTCGAAAGAATCAAATAGTAAATGTCTTCAAGACGAAGTTAAACCGTCACCCGTAGTCGAAATCTCACATGCTCCGCTTAGCATCGCAGATGTTAACCGGCTTTCAGCAGATGAAAAGAAAAAACGGATAAAGTATACTAGAACAGTTATTCTAAAACTAATCAAGAAAAATGTTTCTCAGGTTGAGCTCTATGCTAAGAGTGCGACTGTGATAGATGATTTCCACAATCATCGTTTTTTTCTGCGTCCATGCATGAAAGATCTTTTTATTCCTGAGAAATATGTGATTCTGGGAAGCAAGGGAACCGGCAAATCATACATTTACGAGGCACTTAGGATTCCTGAAGTGATGAATTCCATTAAGCAATACGCCAATATGCATGGGACATACTCATTCATTGAAGCGGTCGACAAAAGGCACAGAATTTTTTCTGTGAGCAAACTCAGCAATCTCAGCGACGAAGAGATGTACCGGTTCTGGATCATATATACATGGCTTATAATATCAGACCAGTTGGAATCGGTGGCTCCAGATTTCAAGATAAATCACAAACTTACCATAAAAGATTGGGGTGATGATTCAACAACACTCAGGTGGTTACGCAATAATATTCCGGACGACTCATTTGTTGCCGAAGTGGAAAGTGAAATGAAACGTCTTGATAGATTCATGACACAGTCCTCACTTAATATCGTTACGATTCTTTATGATCAACTTGATGAAATCGTTGAGCCTCAGCTATGGAATAGTTGGATACCGCCGCTGATAAGGATATGGAGAAATCGACGCTATAATAAGATTTTTGGCAAACTGTTTCTAAGACGAGATCTGTTTAATGGTCTCAGAGGAGTGACAAATATAAAAGAAGTTGAAAACAATGCAATTGATATCGAATGGCGTAAGGAAGAAATTTATTCATATTTGATTCATACGATTTTCAATGACAATGACCATGGGTATCTTCGCGAAATGATGTATCTGTATTATCCAGAGCTAAAGCCTCTTATCCCTCAAATAAAAAAGCAGTATGCGAATGACAGTACTCCGATTCTGGACGAGTATCATCTCAGACCTCAAATGGAAACGCTTTTTGGAAGATCCGTCACGACTGCTAAAAAGGATTTCGGGATTACGTCATTTGATTGGTTTTATGATAATCTGAAGAATGCCGATGACACGATAAGCCTTCGCCCGTTTATCAAGCTTATTCAGTACGCAATAGACAGTTGGTCAAAAGGTAAATTCAAAGATAGCGAAGGTCTTTCGCCGGTATTGTATGCTGAATATTACACCGAAAAGAGCGCACGGGTCGCTGCTGTTGACCAATACTTCGATGACCTTTCAAGAAATCAAATCGGAAACTCCCCAATGGAACATATATTCGAGTACCTCAACAGCACAAGTGCCAAAAGATACAAATATATAACATTATCGATTACAGATTTCCGTGAAATGTTAATGAATGTAGTTAATAATTACCGTGATTATAATGATATGGAAGGTATTGGCGTTAGCCAGTTGGAACAGCTCCTTATCACAAATGGGATTGTAGCTAAACAATCATCCCACAATGGTTATAAGTTCCGCTTTTCTTTCCTATATAAATATAAATTAGGGCTGAGAGGAACGTAGGTTTTTTGTAGTAATCTTCTCAATTCTATGCAGAAGATTACACGCAGAAACAGATGAACTAATATATGTAATCGACTGGTCGATTTGGTTGCTATAAACCATTCTTATTATACGAAAGATTAGTGGGAAAACAAAGGATTCTGCTTTGCAAGCCGCGGATGTGCGGCAGGGAGATTGAGTTTATCAAGGCAGCGCTGGCCGAAGACTGGGCGGTGCCTCTTGGGCCGGACTGTGATGCTTTCGAGCATGAGCTTGAATCATTCGTAGGTCAGAACAAGAAAGTGGCGGCACTTGTCTCCGGCACTGCAGCCATACACCTTGCCTTGATTGCTTGCGGTGTAGGTCCCGGCGACGAGGTCGTGGTCCAGTCATTCACGTTCTGTGCCTCGACCAATCCGGTGGCCTACCTCGGCGCTACACCGGTGTTTGTCGACTCCGAAATTGGATTCGTGGAACATGGACCCTGCCCTGCTCGACGCCGCAATCAAAGACCGTATCGACAAGACCGGGCGCAAACCAAAGGCCATCATTCCTGTGGCACTCTATGGGATGCCTTATCGCATTAACGACATTCTAAAAGTTGCCGAGAAATATGATATTCCTGTCATCGAAGATGCCGCCGAAGGTTTCGGATCAAGGTACAACAAGCAAGTTATCGGAACGTTCGGCCACTTTGGCGTCTTGTCCTTCAACGGCAACAAGATGATAACTACTTCCGGTGGCGGCGCTCTTATTTGTCCGGACGCTAAATCGAGAAAAGAAATAATGTGGTATGCCACCCAAGCACGTGAATCATACCCTTATTATCAGCACGAAGCAGTCGGCTATAACTATAGACTGTCGAATATATCCGCATGCATCGGCCGGGCACAGATGACAGTTCTCGACGAGCACATCGCCCACCACAAGCACGTGCAGAAGCTTTACGAGGAACTTCTCAAGGACGTCGATGGCATTACAATGCACACCAATCCCGGTCCTGAATATGATTCAAACTTCTGGCTCTGCACTGCAACACTCGCTCCTGATCTTAAAATCAAGGGACAGGAAAATGCCTATAAGCAGATAATTACCGGAGCTGTGGGTGGCGCGGCCGGCGTTACACACGCTGCTTCGACTGCCGTGACCGACTGTCAGCCCAACGCAAACGTGGAGGCCCTGCGCGTGGCTCTCGATGCTGCCAACGTAGAGGCCCGTCCGCTGTGGAAACCGATGCACAAACAGCCCGTCTACCGCAACGCACCGGCATACGTGAATGGTGTAAGCGAAGCCCTGTTCGCCACCGGCATCTGCCTCCCCGCAGGCCCCTGGGTCACCGACGACCACGTCCGCTACATAGTAGACTGCATCCGAGAAGCCATCGTTTAAAATCCTATATATAGATATGACAACGGCTGCGCCAGAAGGCGTAGCCGTTGTTGTCTTATGGCCGCCGGGATGCGGGGCCGAGGGCAGGAGATTAGATGGTTTCGGCGACGAGGGACAACCATTTGCCGGCCGAGGTAACCCAAACTTCTTTATAACATGCACAATTGAACTGTGGCCAATATGGGTCGTCGCTGTTGCCGAGACTTCTTATGCCTACGGGTATGGAGCCTGTTATGCGCCCGGAAGAAAAATTATTCAGATCGGGATAGCGGTGGCCTTCACCATATATCATCGACTGGGCAAAGGGGTTCTTTCCTACAACCCAATAGAGTTGTTCGCGCGCAATGTCCATGAGTGCGTCGTCGTGCAGACAATTGGCGCATATAGCGGCCGACTTGCCCATAGATGTGTGTACGGCGAGATTCCCGTTATAGATGTTGAACCACACGGGGAAGCGTTTGACAAAGTAACCGCCACCGACGTCTATGCCTTGTTTTTTTTGTTCGGCAAACTGCTGTTCGGCATCTGAAGGCGGGAAAAGATGGACAGCAAAAAAGGCGTCTTTATCTTGGGGTTCGTCTTCGCGATAAATGCCACTGGGCAACATGCCGTATGGGGCGGTATATTTCATTATCGCTTTGAGATAGCCGCTGTATTTCGAAATGGCGTCGTACCACTTGGTACAGTCCTTATGAGATTGCTGAGTGCGGCATAGAGCGGCCAGGGCCTGCATATAAACCTGTTCCCGGGAGTGGTGGATGTGGTGCACGATGGAACGTTTCTCCGGCGAGCGGTAGAAAAAGCCGCAGAGACCTTCGTTGCTGACCGGCGAGCAGCACTGCGAGTCAAGAACGTAGCCGGCGTAATCCGCAGCAGCTTCTCCATAATCTTTTATTCCGGTCAGCTCATAGAGCATCGAGGCGGCCCAGCTAGCCGTGGCCATATACTGGCTTTCGCTTGTACAGAATGTATGCTCGTATGGAGTAATCCAGCCGCCGAAGCCGCATTCCTTGAACTTTGCGCAGGCAAAGTCAAAGTCCTCGCGGGCGACCTGTGTGAGATAGGCCGACAGCGCCTTGTCTTCGGCCAGGACTCTGGCGGCATAGGCTTCGTAGGCTGCATATAGATAATTGTCGTAAGACACATCCTGCACTCTTACACTGCTTATATCATCGTGGTTGCCGACAGCACCGTCGGTCCATATCAGCAAGCCCATGCTGCTTGCATGGAAACCGTCGCCAAAGCGATTCCGCAACACGAAGTCAAGGCCCCACAGAGCCTCTTCCCTCAGTCTTGCCGCCAGTGTGGGGTCGGTTTCTTTCTTTTTATCGTAAAGTTCCAGAAGCGAATATACGACATCGGCAGTGTTCAGGGTCTGCTGCGACAAATCGCCGGCATCATGCCATCCACCGGCATAAGACCTGCTGATGCCGTTGTGCACACTGGTCAGATCAGTGTGACATGTTGAATGGACACCAAACACAGGAAAACCGCAGCGCTGGCTGTAGATGAAATTCAGAACCTTACAGCACGAATCATCCCACAGAACGCCATCAGAGATGGCAAAAGCCTCAGTCGACAGGCCGCAAGCCTCAAGGGTATAACGCCCGGGGACGTTAAAACCGGTGAAATCCATGACACCATATTGTCCTATAGTGGTTTTATCCGTTTTTATCTTACCTTCGAAGACGCTTTTACCGGTATCAGCATTCCGAAGGACAAATTTATTATTTTTCTTCAGAAGGGAAGGAGCTATTATAGCTGTCTTTTGTCCGTCCGCGGCATATCCGGTCATGGAGTAGACAATACGGTCGGCATGCGGCGACCATCCGCTGACCCTTTCAACAGACTGCACCTTCTGAGCCGCGATTTTTTTGATATGTATTTTTGAAATACCTTTCAAGGGCAAGTCGAGACCTTTCAAAGTCACAGTGAAGCGAAGACCTTTCATCCGGTCACGCCTCAGGTCTTCGATTTCCAGATAACAGCGGTTGTCGCACCCATTGTCGAGGTGGACAAGATGTTCGCCGGTAGGATGATTATATCCATCGCCTCCTGCTTCAGCGTTTACAAATCCCACGGTGAGGTTTATCACACGCAACCCCGGGCAGTCGGGAGTTATGTCAAAAGCAAGTCTGTTATATTCTTCGATGGAACGGCCATCGAGGTCGAAATAAACAGATCTGTGACCATAGACAGCATAATCGGGATCGGACGGATGCCCCTTTGCCCGGGCCCCGTGCGGATCGATGTCGAATGCAATGATACTGTCTCCCGAATGTAGGATTTCTTCGGCCAGCACGGTCTTTGCGTCGGCTTCCGCCTCAAGAGAGCGGGACCTGTCGACCGGCAGGGGGAAGGATAGCAAACTGCATATAAGTAGAAAACAAGAGGAAAATGTCATTTTATGTAAGTCAATTCATTATCAGTATAAACTGAAGAGATCAAAATAATTTGTCGGCTGAACTTTCCGGCAGACCCTGAAAAATCCAGCCGACAAACACACCTAACGGTAGTCTAACAATCTATCTTTTACCTTAAATCCAGTGTGGAACACAACAATTAATCTACCATATCTATATCTTTAACCTTTGATCCTATCAGTGCATAATATAACATGATGAGTTCAGCCGCAACGACAATCCACCAGGTCGACTGCCAGCTTCCGTTGAAATCGGCCCAGACACCCTGGACGAGCGGAAGTACGGCTCCGCCGACAACACCAATCATGAACACGCCAGAAGCCACGGTTGTATATTTGCCGAGGTCTTTGACGGCGAGAGTGAAAATACAGCCCCACATAATGGAGTGGCAGAGGCCTACGGCGGCGAGCAACCATGGATTGTTGGCAACGATAGCCCCTATGGTCAGAAGAGTGGCAGCCACAGTGGTGACAGTAAGCTGGACACGGGGAGGGACAGTGCTCAGGCCGCTGCCTATGAGTCGGCCTACAAGAATGCCTACCCAGTAGATTGTGGTAATCAGCGCCACAGAGTCAAAAGAGAGTTCAAAAGCATACATCGTGATATTCGCGCCGATGCATACTTCCGCTCCGACGTAGAAGAAAATCGCAACAACACCAAGTGTCAGATGACGGAAAGACCAGACACTGCGCGGAAGGCGTTCTGACGCCTCAGTTCTTTTAGAGTTGAGGTCGGGGAGGTTTATTCTCCGCAGACTGGCGGCCAGGGCAACAATGCAGACAGTGAGGATGATGAATGGAACGATGAGGGAATCCAAAGTTATATCTTCAAGTGCCAGACCGCCGAAAATCACACCGGACACAAAGTAGGGAGCGATAGCAGTGCCTATCGAATTCGCCGAGCCTCCGATTGCCATTCGCTGGACAGCCTGGGTGCCTTTGACGTGGCAGGCAGTGAGGTATGGATTGATCACGACCTGAAGAACAGTTACACTGCCGCCTGTCACGAAGGAGCCTAAGAGAAAGACAATAAAAGCCACCGGAAGAGAAAAACCGCCAAAGGAAATCGAGGAACCGGGGAACATGGTAGCACCTTCGGCAGACAGCAGGAACAGGAGCAGACCCGCCGCCATCATGGAGAGACCTTTCACCAGCGTGGACCTATAACCGCCGGCATTAATCCAGCGCGAGCCAAGGGAACCGCAGACCGGGTAGGCAAGGAACCATGAAAAAGTGATGAGCGTTGCAAAAGTGTTCTGCATAGGGCCTATGTCACCAAGGAAAGCTTCTTTGAGAGGTGCCTGGAACTGGGTATTCACAGTTGTAAGAAATCCCACAATAAAAAAGAGGAACACCATTGTCAGGAAAGCGCTGACATAGCTTGTCCCGCAGTCGGAAACTGCTATCGTATTCTGAACGTTGTCTTTGTTTTCCATAGTCATTTTCTTATCTGATTGACATCTATATCAGCGGCGGCAAGGCCGTCAAGCAGGAATTCGCAGTCAGGATGAAGCTGAAGCACCGAAGCCGGACAATCGCTGCAGACCGGACCTGTGAGCATGCGGTGCACCGCTTCGCGCTTGTTTTCGCCTTTGGCAACAAGGACAATACGACGGGCATGCATAATGTCTCTCAATCCCAAGGTCACACCACCAAGAGGGATATTGTCGGGAGTGGCTGTCTCCTTGCGGATACGTTTTTCAAGCCGTTCGTCCATCGATGCTGTCGCCGCAGTGCCGTTGAGCGGCGAACCGGGCTGGTTGAAACCAAGGTGGCCGTTCTCCCCGAGACCCAGAATGAGAAGGTCAATTCCTCCGCGACGTTTCAATTTATTGCGGAACTTGTCGCATTCCTTCGCGAAATCGTCAGAACAAGTGGGGAGCATGAGGAAATGATTGTCATCGACACCCAGGCCCTCGATAATTTCAGTACGGAGCATAGTATAGCAGGCTCCGGAATATTCTCTGGGCACATTAGTCACCTCGTCAAGGCCGAAAAAGGTGACATCGGCGACATCGAAGTCGGTCTCGGCATGCATAGAGCAGACAAGACGGTGGATATTGCCGGTGGTGCGTCCGGTCGACAGGCCTATGACGCTCGCCGGTTTTTCACATATCTGATTGACGATGCGGGAAGCAGCCTCCCTGTCGAAAATCTTCTCATCTCTTGCTATTGTAATCTTCATGCGGGTTCCATTATTTTTTTAGATTCAGTCATAGCCACAGCGGCGGCTCCGAGAAGGCCGATGTAGGCAGGATTAAGGTTTGTCAGCACGACACCGTTGGACACAAACCTCATGGTTCCTGCATGGAGACGGTCGATAATCATCGTGTACATCATGGGGTCGCTGACAATGCCTCCGCCAAGCACAACCGTGTCGGGGTCCGTGACACGGACGAGGTTCATAATCAGATTGGCGATGGCGGTGGCTGCGTTCTCGACAAGGAGTTTGCAGAATTCATCGCCCTGACGATAGAGGTCATAGACAAGCCTCACATCCACCCTCGTCCCGTCGGTGGGTATATGAAGGGGTGAGTCGGGATAGGCCGGGGCGAGCAGACGCGCGCAGCTGTCGAACCCCACACCGGCGGCAATGGCCTCCACACAGTCGGTTCTTCCGCAGCAGCATTTTACCCCGGTGTGCACACCCACCTGAGTGTGCCCTACCTCACCGGCATTGCAGTGTGAGCCTAAAATCAGTTTTCCACCTACCACACAGCCCGCGGCTATGCCTGTTCCTATATTTATATAAATGAAATTGTCCGATTCTCTTCCGAAGCCCCAGCATTGTTCTGCCACTGTGGCACTCTTGACATCGTTGGAGATAAAGCAGTCGAAGCCGAAAGCCGAGCTTATCTCGTCGGACAGATTGATGCTGTCGGTGCGGTCGGTATCTATCTGCAGCCACTGACCCGTCGCAGTATTCACACGGCCAATCATGCCTATGCCTACGGCTTTCGGCTGCCTGTCGCCTGTCCCTACCGTATTAAGGTAATCGTCCAGCGAAGCCATTATCAACTCGACAGCCGAATGCTGGTTGACATAGCCTGTGGAATATGATTTCTGGCTAAGGATATTGCCGTTGCAGTCCACCTCTCCGATGAGGAGTTTGGTGCCGCCGAAGTCCATGCCGATGTATGTTTCCATAGTTTCAATATTGGTTTATCAAACGGGTTAGAAAGGGAACTAATCCGAATGCGAAATTACGGAATCACAATGTCGGGATAGTTGAATTTATGTCAAAAAAGGTAGAGAAATGAATAAGTACATACCAAATCAGCTGCCGTTGCCGAATTTACTCGGGCTGACACCGAACTGTTTCTTGAAGCACGTGCTGAAATACTTGGGATCGGAGAAGCCTACCATATAGGCCACTTCACTCACATTATAAAGATTGGAGGATAGCAGCTCCTTCGATTTGTTTAGGCGGACGATTCTTATGAACTCATTCACCGACTGCCCCGTTATGGAGCGTATCTTGTTGTAGACCGAAGTACGGCTCATGCCGAGCTGCGAACAGAGGTCACCGACAGAAAATTCCGAGTCGGCGAGATGTTCGTTCAGCTTCTCCATGACGGAGACCATGAACTGACGGTCGAGTTCGTTCGAATATTCCGCATCCTCGGGCTTACTGTCCTCGGCGAGCACCTGTTGGTTGAGCCGTTTCCGGTTCTTGATGATGTTGCGGATGCGGGCTTTCAGCACAATGATGTCGAAGGGTTTCAGAATGTAGTCGTCGGCATGCGCTTCGAGCCCTCTCACAACATCGTGGCGGCCGGTGAGACCGGAGAGAAGAATTACCGGTATGTGGCTGGTGGCTATGTCGGACTTTATTACTTTGCAAAGCTCGTCGCCTCTCATCCTGGGCATCATCACATCGGCTATAACCAAGTCGGGACTTTCCGTTCTGATTCTCTCAAGCAATTCCGACGGGTCACTGAAAAGAGTGACGTCATAGTCCGACCCGAGAGTCTCTTTGAGGAAATTAAGGAGGTCGGTATCATCGTCGATAACGAACAGCCGGTTTAGCTTTCTGCCCTCATCGTCCACTGCTGTTTCGGGTTCTTGATTGTCAGCAACAGACACCCGGCTGGCCGGGGTCAAGGCAGTTCCATAGTCCAAGGGCAGCGACACAATGAACTCTGTGCCGTTAGCGGACTGGCTGGTGAATGAAATTTTGCCGCGAAGAAGCCTTACTAATCTTTTTGTGATGAGCAGGCCCATGCCGGTTCCGGGAATATCCTTTTCAATAGCCTCATTCCCTCGGTGACGGTAATTGAAAATCCACCGGCCTTCATTTTTTGGAATGCCTATACCGGTGTCCTTGATGGAAAGGGACCAACGCTTCCTGGCATCGGTCGAGGCGCTGACAGTTACTGAGCCTGCAAAAGTATATTTAATGGCATTCGACAGGATGTTGTCGACAACGTGTTCAAGTTTCTCGACATCGACGGGCAAAGTCTCGGGCACACCGGGCGCCACATGACAGTCAAGTTCAATGCCTTTGAGTTTTGCAAGAGGCAGAAATTCCTGGCATTTGTCGCTGATGAACTGACGTATGTCGCACAATTCGAGGTTGAGTTTGTCCCGGGCCATCTTTCCTCCCGGAATCTCCAACATGGCGGTGAGCATGTCAAGCGTTTTCTCAATGCCCGCGCGGGCGAGCGTAAGATTACGGTGTCCCTGTTCGCTAAGACCGGGGTCCTGCTCTACGCTCAGCAGAGGAGCCTTGATCATTGACATCGGCGTGCGGATGTCGTGCGCTATGTTGGAAAAAGTCTGAATCTGATTTTCTATCCTCTGCTCGCGGCGGCGGTTGCGGAGATAACCTATGCACAGGACGGCAACAGAAAGCAGGATGATGACATAGGATAGCTTCGCCCACCACGACTGCCACCAAGGACTGCGGATTTCGATGGGCAGTTCCCTCTCTTCCACCACAGTGCCGCTGTAGAGGTCGAGAGCCCTAACCTTGAAGATGTATTTGCCGTAGTCGAGAGCGGTATATCTCGCCCTGCGCGATGCATCGGATTTTCTAAAACCGGAGTCATAGCCTTCCAGCATATATTCATAGTCGATACGGTTGGGCGAAGGGATGTTGATAACTCCAAAATCTATGGCAATGTTATTGTTGTTGTGACCGAGCACCAGCTTGTCGACCATGTCGATGTTGGCAGGCAACAGATCGCCGTCATCTCCCGGCGTCACAGTCCGGTCGTTGAGAATCAGGTTAGTGAGCATGAGCCTGGACGAAGCTATGTTCCTCGACTCTTTATTAGGGTTGAAAATGAAGCTGCCCTCGGGCGATGCAAGCATCACGTCTCCGTCGGCGGCCACATAACCGCCTGGGTTGAACGACACCTGATCGACACCTTTATTAGTATAGGCGAAATTTGTAAAGCGGCCCAGGACTTCGGTCTTGGGATTATACCTGTAGATGTTATTTTCGGTGCATATCCATGTTCCACCCATTTTGTCGCGCAACACCGAATAGATGGTGTTCGACGACAGGCCGTCGGCCGTTGTGAAGCGCTTGGCCTTTTTCGACATATAATTATAGCGGATAAGACCTTCGCCCATGGTGCCTATCCACATCTCGGCGTTGACGGTGTCGACCAGAAGGCTTCTGACGGGATAACGGATGTCGATGCTGTCGAACCTGGATGTCCAGCGCACGGAATCCGCCCGGGAATCATAGACACCGACACCCTTGTTGCCGCCAAGCACAACCTGATTATCACCACCCTTTGCGACAAGAGCTATGCAGTCTTCGTCGTAATAGTCATAGGTGTCGTTTTTGATATTGTACTTTGTGGTCAGGCCGTTGATTCCACCGAACCACACGTTCCCTTCATCGTCGCAATAACTGGTGAAAAGATACCGCGTGCCTGTTCCGACTGAACCGCCGGGCGTAAGTACCGGCAGATGTTTCACCTCGCCGGTATTCCTGTCGATGCAAGAAGCGCCTTCGCCGTAGGATCCGACCCAGATGTTTCCGTCGGCGTCCTCGCCTATGGAAAGAATCACATTGGCACTATAGTCATGGCTGTGCAGATAATGCTTCCAGACGTCGGTCTTGGGATTATAACGGCTTACACCTTTGTCGGTACCGAACCAGCGCTCACCGAATGAATCTTCATATACAGCATTGACATGACCGGACGAAAGCGAATTGGGATTTCCTCTCTCAGGTTTTACAATGGCCAGCGAGCTTTCATAGGGCGGGAGATAGTTGACGCCGCTGTGGGTTGTTGAAATCCACACACCCTCCTCTTTATCGACAAGAATGTCGGTGACGGTGCTGCCCGAAAGCTCATACTGTGAATTGTCGCCGTCCCTGAAGTGTCTCAGCAGGCGTCCGTTGCGCGAATCAATCATATAGACACCCGCGCCATCGACACCTATCAGAAGCGTGTCGGTTCCGAACTGTGTCATGGCATTCACGGGAATGGGAGGAATCTTGAAGGGAAGGGAGTGTCGGCGTCCGTTCTCCAGGTCTATGGCAAAAACATCGTTTTCAAACGGTCCCACATAGAGACGGCCTGATGAAATCGAAAGGGATTTGACATATATGTCCTTGGTACCGTTCAGAAGCGCAGGCTCGTTGTTGCGGCTAAGGTCTATGTGGTAGACACCTTTCTGCGTTCCGGCATAGATGCTTCTTTCATGGGGAAGGACGTAGGACACAAACATGTTGTCCAGTGCTATTCTGACAGGCGTCTCGTCCGGAGCCGCCAGATAGACGCCTTTGTTTGTAGCCACTGCAATCTTGCCGTCGGGCAGGAGTGCGAAATGGTAGATGCCCACCGACGAGTCTTCGAAACCCACCCTCTTCACAAACTGGTCCATCTCCTTTGAATAGGAATAAATGGAGCCTGATTTTGTTGCAATCCACAGGGTGCTATCGGGCCCCAGCTGCATGGTGGTGGCCGCCGCTATATGGTCGTTGGACTCTTCGCTGTCGTCAAGAGAGTAATGACGGAACCTATAGCCGTCGTATCGCTCCAGGCCAGAGTTGGTGTACATCCATATAAAGCCGTCGCTGTCTTCCTCCAGTTCATAGACCTGACGGCTCGAAAGACCGTCGCGCATGGTGATATGACGTATATCTCCTGCCGAAAGACAGAAAGCTATGGACAGCAGACTGAAAATAAAAAAGATATGCCGCAGTAATTTCATTGGTTATAGATGTTGATGAAACCTTGCGGCTTCATCAGTTATTATTTTGGATATTGATGTGAAATCTATAGCAAGAGCCCTCTGGAGGGCTGAATTATCTACGTTATGGCATTAGGCCTCGGTCATCCCGGTTTCATCTGATTATGGCAAAGTTAGTAAAAATGATTTATACAGACAAAAGAAATCCGGGCATATTTTTCGTCGAGGTTTCAAGGCAGTTTTTTATGGTATGAAATTTTGGTTGTTGACAAGATTTCGACTATTTTTGTCATTAAACAAACCCTGCTGTTGGATTTATGTCTTAATATTGCAACCGCCTTTTCAGGCATCGCATGACTTATACTTATCCAATCATCACATTATGAAATTTTGCAGCATCTTTTCTGTAGCGTTACTGAGCATCTCGGCCCTGGTCGCATGTTCGTCGGAGGATAATGAACCCAAGGGGCTTATCCCACTGCCTGACGAACCTGTCAAAGAGGACCCGAAACCGACACCCGGCACAAGCGACAAGATTGTGGTCGGCTATGTCACTTCCTGGTCCAGCCACGAAGTCAAGCCGGAATATGTCACACACATAAACTATGCCTTCGGCCATGTCCAGAGTAATTTCCGCGGAGTGAGAATAGACAACACCGACCGCCTCAAGGCAATGGTAGCGCTAAAAAAGCAGGCAAGCCACCTCAAGGTACTTCTGTCGATAGGAGGCTGGGGCAGCGGCAACTTCAGCGAAATGGCAGCCGACGCCGACAACCGCCTTGCCTTTGCAGCCGACTGCAAGCGTGTGATTGATGAATACGGCATCGACGGCATAGACATTGACTGGGAATTTCCCACAAGCAGTTCGGCGGGAATATCCTCGTCGCCCGACGACACAAAGAACTACAACCTGATGATGCGCGACATACGCCAGGCCATAGGTGACGACAAGCTGCTAACGCTGGCAAGCGTATGTTCAGGCGACTACATCGACTTCAAGGGCATCATGCCTTATGTCGATTTTGTCAATATCATGAACTACGACATGGAGAATCCTCCAAAGCACAACGCCCCGCTCTACCAATCGTCAAAATTCGGAGGCTGGATGAACTGCGACCAGGCCGTCAAAGCCCATATCTCAAAAGGTGTGCCTGTTGAAAAACTTGTCTTCGGCCTGCCTTTCTATGGACACGGCAAGGATGTCTTCGACAGCTTCACCGACTTCAAGAATGTCAAGATACCCGCAGGCTACACCGACCGCTGGGACGACGAGGCGAAGGTCCCCTACGTCACCGACAAAAACGGACAGTTCGTGCTCAGCTATGACAATGCCCGCTCGATAGGCATCAAATGCGACTACATCATCGAAAAGGGCATGCGCGGCGCCATGTTCTGGGACGATGCCGGCGACGACAGCAACCACACACTCCACAAGGCCATCGCCAACAAACTGTTTATCGAAAACAAATAATTAGATGAAATATGAATCTTAAATCTTTAATCCTTCCTCTCCTTGTCCTTTCGCTGTCAGGCTGTAAATCAAACAGTTCGGCGGTGGGAGCCACGGCCGACAACGCCGACGAAAAAGTGGTTGTCGCCTATGTGACCTCGTGGTCCGACGTGATTCCCGACCCCAAGTTCATGACACACATCAACTATGCCTTCGGCCATGTCAACGAGACATTCAATGGTGTAGACATCTCCAATCCCGAACGTCTCGAACAGATTGTAGCCCTCAAGAAGGACGCGCCGAAGCTCAATGTGCTGCTTTCCATCGGTGGCTGGGGCAGCGGACGTTTCAGCGAAATGGCAGCAGACTCGCTGTTCCGTCTTTCATTTGCGCGTGATTGCCGCCGCGTCGTGGACCAGTATGGCCTCGACGGCATAGACATAGACTGGGAATATCCCACCAGCGACGCCGCCGGAATCTCGGCCTCGCCTGACGATACCGCCAACTTCACGAAAATGATGCGCGACATACGACAGGCCATCGGCACCGAAAAGATGCTCACTCTCGCGACCGTGCACAATGCCAACTACATCAATTTCCACGACATACTCCCCTACATAGACCTGGTGAACACCATGTCCTACGATATGGGAAATCCGCCCTATCTCCACTCCGGCCTCTACGATTCGAAGAACACAAACGGCAACACGACCGACGCCAGCGTCCGCGCACACATCGCAGCCGGCGTACCGCCGTCGATGCTTGTTGTGGGCATGCCTTTCTATGGCCGCGGCAAAGGTCCGTTCCATTCCTTCGCCGACTACAAGAAAATGAAAGACCTGCCCGGAGGCTACAGCGAACTGTGGGACGAGGAAGCAAAAGTGCCCTACATCACCGATTCCCTGGGCCAGCTTGTCCTCGGATTCGAAAATGCCCGCTCGCTCAAAATCAAATGCGACTATGTGATTGACAACGGCCTCCGCGGAGCCATGTACTGGGAATACTCAAGCGACGACGACAACAACACGCTCCGCGCCACTGTCGCCGACAACATTCTGGGCAAATCCACAAATAAACGTGTGCTCGTCCTCAGCGAAGGCGGCGGACAGCATGGCCCCTTCACACAGGCCGCCATGGAATGGCTGCACAAACAGGGCCGGGAGAAGAATTTCGCCATTACAGAAATACGTCGCGCAGACCCGGTCAGCGAGCGCTTCCTCAGCGACTACGACCTTATCATACAGCTCGATTTTCCTCCCTATACCTGGCCTGATTATTCTCAGGATGCCTTCGTCAAATATATTGAAGAAGGACGCGGCTCCTGGATCGGTTTCCATCACGCCACACTGCTGGGCGACTTCGATGGCTACCCCATGTGGAAATGGTTCAGCGACTTCATGGGCGGTGTCACCTTCAAGAACTACATCGCCCCCCTCGCCGACGGCACTGTGGCCGTCGAAGATGCAGAACATCCTGTAATGAAAGGCGTAGACAAGAATTTTGTACTGCCCGACGACGAATGGTACACCTACGACGTTTCGCCGAGGCCTAATGTCCGTGTGCTTGCTTCCGTCGACGAAGACAGCTATACACCCGCATCCGATGTCAGAATGGGCGACCACCCTGTAATCTGGACAAACGAGACCATGAAAGCCAAAAATATATATCTCCAGTTCGGACACAGCCCCAAGCTTCTTGAGAACGAATCGTTTACGAAAGTTTTCTCCAATGCTTTGGACTGGTGCCTGAATTAAAGTTTTAGGTTGATGAGTAAAGGAGCGGCCCTGTGAAGAGTCGCTCCTTTTTTGTGTGATTGTCTGCTATGTTATTTCGAGCCTGAGAAGTGGTTTATGCGGGCCACATACTGGCGTTCGTGCGGATAGGTGCTTTCCACCATGCCGTTTATCACGTTGCCGAAGCCTTTCTTAGGACCGGGAATGAACGATGTGTTCACAAGGTGATGGATTTCTATGCCCTTGTTATATGGTACTTCCACAGAGTTTTCAACGCGGATGTCGTGGAAGAGCACGTCATAGATGCCGAGACCGAAAGCACGGTGGTTCACGACATTATCGGCAACCTTATATGCCGCATAGCCGTCGCGTGTGCCGTTTTCGCTCCTGTATATGTCCTGTGTCTTGGCGTCGTAGGGCGTTTCGCATTGATAGAAGTACATTCGGCCATCTTCGCCGTTCCAAAGGGTCTGATACTCTTGGAAATGCTCGTTGAAAAGGCCGTAGACGGTGAAACGGTCGCCGTTGACCACGAGACCATTGCGAGCGGTGTTGACATCCCAGCCCGTGCCTCCTTTCACGCCGTGGTCGGCGCGCCAGATCCAGAAATGATCACCCACGACATCGTTGCTGTTGATTTCCAGGGCCGTGTCGACGTGGGTTTTCTGCGGCAGGATGCCACCTATGCGGAAGAACATGTCCGAGAGAACAATGGGGTTGTCTGTATGCCTGACGGTCGTTCCTTTGTCCCCTACTTTAAGAAGAGTACGTGTTGAATGGTGTGCATCGAAAAGAATGGAGGCCAGACGTACACCGTCCATATCCTCGACCTTGATGGCCACTTCGGCGCCGTCCGGCGGAACTATGGTGGCCCAGCCAAGTCCCATGACAATCGTATTGGGATGGGACACCGTGAGGGGCTCGTCAAGAAGATAGATGCCGGGGGTGAGCAGCAGATGCTTGCCGGAGGCAAGAGCTTCGTTCATCTCTGCGGCTGTCGTAGTGGGTTTGGCCACGAGGAACGCATCGAGCAGGTCTATAACTTCACCGTCGCCCATAGAGGTCCTTGTATACGACACACCTTTGCTCTCGCGGCGGATGACGGGGCGGAACACCTTGTAACGGTTGTCGTCACCCATAAAGAGGAAGGGCTTCTCGCTCACAACGGGTGTCGTTGCCTCGAAGGTCACGTTGCCGCCCTTGTCCCAGTTAGTATCGACGTATGTCTCCTTAGCAGCGCCGTCGCCGAGTTCCACACCGGTGAAGACAAAGTTATACGCTCCTTCGGCAAATCGGCCTCTGCCCTTGTTCAGAAAGCTGTTGCGGGTGAACCACTGCTGCTGGCCGTCGGAGCCGACGGGTGCGTCGAAGACGCAGTCGGCCGTAAAACCTCCGCTCACCCAACCGTTCTTCCACTGGTTCCTGACTGTGCGCTGCGAGTACATGCGGCGGAAAGGCGCAGCCTGCGACACGGCCCAGTTGAACATGTCGTCGTGCTCGTAGGATTCCTCGCCAACGACGGACAGATTTTCCAGCGAGCGCCAGAAAGTGCATGTGCCGTTGTCGTTGCGCAGATGCGGAGGTGTATGGATATTGCTCACCTTCACTTCGTAAGGCACCTTGCCAAGACCGGCCACATGGGTGTAGAAACCGACGTTAAACAGTCCTGCCTCAGTGTAGTCGCCGGGCTTGAAGAGCAAGGCATAGCGGCCCGAGCCCATCTCGGCACGGAACATTTCTTTGTGGACCTTGTCGATATCGCGGGCAATGGCCTCGGGCGAATCAGAAGGACTGTAGATATGAACGTCGTCGCCGAAAAGCTCCTGCTCGGCCGACATCCTTGCAACCGTGTCGCCTTTCTCGTCGAGCACAAGATAATAGTAGGAATAGGGGCTGCCCTTTGCCTTTTTGTCGACAAAGACAGGTTTTGCGGTGGTGCCGATTGTAGTGAACTCTGAATAACGTCCGTTGGCTCTCTTGACGGTGTATTTCCGAGAGTCTCCGGCGAAATCCAGAGTTATCTTGTTTTTTTCAAACTTCATCCCGGCGTATGCTTCCGGAACGGCCAGAAGCATGCCGAGACAAAAAAGGGCTGCAGTTTTTTTCATGTTTTAAAACCGTATTCAACGCTTGAAGGGGTCTCCTTTGGGCGAGCGGCTCACGACCCAACGGAGGCCATTGATAATGAGTAGATTCTGGGTAGCATCGCTGAACTCGCGGTCGCCGTGACCGAAGTTGAAATAAATCATGCGGTAGTTACGGTTGGTCCACACCACGGGGTATTCACCGAAGCTGACCACATCCTTGATGCCTATGGGGAAGTTTTGTGGCGATACAGACAGGAGAACGTCTACATTCTCACGCTTGTCGGCGGGTTCGTTCCACATATACCACTCGTTCTTGGGAGCCACAAAGCTGACGGGCAGATTCTTGGTCACAGGATGGTTGGTGAGAACCACATCAAGAAGAGCGGGCTGAGGCGGCCAGTTGTTGCAGAGGAAGGTGCCGCAGCCGAGGAACTCATTGAACCAGGGCCATTTGGTGCCGGCGTCGTTGTAGCCTGCGGCATGGAAGCCTACCCAGCCGCCGCCGTTTTCCATATACTTCTCGAAAGCCTCGCGCTCGCTTTTGGAACCGGGGGCGGTATTGATGGCGATAACCACATCGTAGGCAGCGAGCTTGTCGTAGTCGTAGCCGGTAAAATCAGTCGCCACGTCAAGTATATAGCCGTTACCTACTGTAAGGTCTTTGAAGAAGTCGACTGCCTGATGGCCGAATTCAACGTGGGCGGGTTCGGCTGTCTCGCTATAGCAAAGCAGAGCCTTGAAACGGGGTGCTTTGGCATAGTTGCCGGGATAGTCGGACTGAGCCGACATGGAAAAGAAGCTGAAAACAAGGAGTATGCCGAGGATACTGCGTAGACCTAAGGATTTCATATTGTTTTTTGTTTGCAAAATAAATAAAAAAACGGCCTCAAACCAAGAGAATAACCCACTTAGTTTGAGGCCGCGGTCAGGAATTAGAATGTTTTGATCTGTATTTTTGTGACGGTGATGTCACCGCCGATGATGAGTGCGGTTTCGGTGCCGTTCATCGTTGCCGCCATGCCTTCCGAAATCTCAAATTCGAGGAAGTCCTCGCTTCCGGCAAGTGTGATGTTGTTGGGACTTTCACCGCCGTCGCGGATGAAGGGAGCACCCCACCAGCCGTCGCACAGACAGAATGTCTGGGGAGCGTCGTGGTGAGTGAAAGTGAAGCGGATAATCTGTCCGGCTTCGGGAGTCACGCCCGAGAGGTCGAGGTCCGATGCGGGGAGGTACCACCACCAGCCGGTTGTGTACTCACCCGACCAGAGTGTGGGATATTCACGGTAGATTTCAATCTTCTTCAGTGTGTAGTTACCGCCACCGACGATGATGCCGTTTCCGCTGTTGAAGGTGTCGACCATACCCTGCGAGATGGGGAATTCAAGTTCTGTAACACCTGCTTCGACCCACTTGGAGTTGGCTCCGTTGCCGTCTACGTTGGGCTGGCCCCAGTTTGCATCGCAGACGCAGACGCTGGCACCATTGGGGTTGTCGAATGTGAGGCGCATCATCAGGCCTTCGTGGAGCGATATGCCTTCCATATTGAACTGTTCGGTGGCCATATACTGCCAGTTGGCCCAGTCGTAGATATAGACATCGCCTTCCCATACGGGGAAATAGCCTTCGCCCTGCGGACCGTCGGAACCGCCGGCAACCTTATTGGACAGAGTAACTTCGGGAAGTGTGTACATGGCTCCGCTGCAGTCCTCAAGTTTAATGGCTGCCGGACCGGCGGCTATGCCCATGGGGGTGTAGATATAGAGTGCTCCGGTCGATTTGCGGCGGAAGTTCTCGGCGTTCACGACAACATCGTTGCCGTCTTCGCCGGGAAAATGCGCACGGGTGATGAATTCAAGATCAGAACCGTAGACTTCGACGCACTCGTTGATTTTAACCTCTTTGTCGAGAGGGGCTACGCGCGAAGCTTCGGGCTTGCCGAGTGTAAGCTCCGTGAGCGACACCACTGTCTCACCGTCGGCTTCGACTGTGACAGCGCCTCCTTTGGCGGAGACACCGGCGGGGGTCACGACTGTGATGTATGTGCTTCCCACTTTCTGAATGTCATTGACAGTAACATCGCCCGGGAAACGGACAGATGTAACCTTGTCGAGCCCGGTACCGGTGATGGTGACAAGCTGACCTTCCATAACCTTAGTCGGCAGGACAGACTTCACCGCGAGCACATCGTTGGCGTCGGTCACCTCGTCATCGCACGCGGTGAGAGCCACGTTCGACAACATTGCGATGCCTGCTGCCAAGAGATATAAACTATGTTTTTTCATAAATCTAAATCGTTTGAAAATTCGTAGAAACCTGTTTTTACCAATTGGGGTTTTGTGTCAGATTGCCGTTTTTCTGGCGTTCCGACTGAGGAATCGGGTAGAGGTTGTACTTTTCATCCCACTGGCGGGTCTTGGCTACACGTTTGAGGATTACGTCGCCGTTGGCATCGAGAGTGATGTCGGCGACATCGACGTTTGCAAACATTTCGGCGCCCTTCTTCC
>JAAGKN010000891.1_pt1 | contig 53452 bp, 49 predicted proteins | sample 6206371 | NCBI WGS metagenome assembly JAAGKN01 (sample SAMN11533720, study PRJNA540317) | gut metagenome | isolation source: fecal pellets from male and female animal of same cohort | host: Peromyscus leucopus | place: USA:CA | collected 2017
TTTTCAAAAATGTAAAAAGGTCTGTCAAAGAATATCTGGTCTATCTCGTGACCATGACAATCTGCGTTACACTGTTCTACTCGTTTTTGTCTATTTCCAGCAGGTATTATAAGCCGGATATCGGGAGCGAATATAATTTTAGGATATTGGGTGACGGCATGAAATGGGCAATCTGCGCGGTCACGTTATTGTTGCTTTTTCTGATACGCTATGCAAATCACTACATGTTACAGAGCAGGCAGAAAGAATTTGCGCTTCAGGCTGTTATGGGAATGGAGCAAAGGACGATAGGCAGAATCTTTTTTGCAGAGACGTTTCTTATGGGAATTTGCGCCATTGTAGCGGGGATTTTCTTCGGAGTGTTCGGCTCTCAGTTTATTACGGCGATGGTGCTTACTTCGTATGGGAAAAGTTATCGGATATCATGGACGCTATTTCCGGACACGGTTTTTCTTACGATCGGGTTTTTTGTACTGAGCTATATTGTTGTCGGGCTATTCAATCTTCGTACAGTTAGAAAAATTAAAATTATTGATATGCTTTCGGCGGATAAGGAGAATGAGCCTTCCCTGAAAAAAAGCCGCCAGATGCCAGTGCTTGTGATATTATTTGAGGTATTTTCAATCTGTATGATGGTTACGGGGATTCGGACAATGTATTACTATTTTGACAGCCGTTTTGTGATTCCGGTGCATATCATGTTTTGGGGAAATATTGTATGTCCGGTGGTTACAATCCTGTGGGGTGGCGTGTGGCTGGCGGTGAAAATGTTGGCGGGGCAAAAAAGGAAAAAGCAGGTCGTTACGGGAAGTGAGGAAGGAGCAGACAATGAGAAATTCGGGTTTCCGACGCTGGTATGTGGGTTGTTAGCCTGTTCGATATTAAATGCTTTCTTTGCCGCAAGTATGCCGACGATGCAGAATAAATATTATCTATCCTTTGGACCGGGCATCAATAATCAGTATTTGATGGGTGTTTTGGGGGATATGCTTTTTCTGATCTGTGCGATAGTTTATCTTTCAAATCGTTTTATCATTGCGTGGAAAGAAAAGTCGCCGGAGCATAGATACCATGGTCAGAATTTGTTCTTTTACGGGCAGATCACAACGAAACTGTCCACTACCAATAAGACAATGTCGCTGATCAGTATAACTCTGGCGCTTGCGATCTTTCTTTTTATGGCAGCGCCGGTGTTGATCGGGTGGGCTGACGGATTTTTGGAGATACGTTCAAAGTATGATGTGCAGATTTATTCAAGATATAATAATGTCTATGAGGAAGATGATCTTGCGCAGGGTGATTATGGATTTGTGACAGATTTTTTGACTGAAAACGGCATTGAGACATCGTATGATCTTACTTTTAATCTGTACTTGCCGACCAGAGAGGATTTTCATCGACGGATAAAATATGATTTTCCGGCGGTAGCGATTTCGTTGAGTGATTATAACACGATTAGGCAGATGCTGGGATATGAGAAGATTTCTTTGGGAGAAAATGAATTTACAACGCAGTGGCAGACGATTGCCACTGAGGATGAGCGCAATGAGTTTTTGCAGGCGAATATGCAGATTGCGACGGACGCTGGGAGTTTAACTCTTGCCGAACACGCCTGCTATGACGATGCGATAGGAGAAACGCTCTACAATTCCTATACAGATGTTCTGCTTGTGTTCCCAGACAGTGTTTGTGAGAATCTGCTTGCGGTTATGCGGGACCGGTATATCGTCACGACAGAAACTATTACTTATGAAAAGGCAGCCACACTTGAGGAACTTTTTTTGTCAGTATATCCGGAAGATACAGAGATCGGTGCCGAATACGGAATCCGCATGAGTACACTGCAGATTAATCGTACAAAAGCTGAGATGTTTGTTTTGCAGGCGGTTATGATATATGGGGCAGTCGTCCTGATGGTCATCTGCCTTACGGTGCTTTCCTTACAGCAGCTTTTGGACGCGGGGCACTATCGATACCGCTTTTCGGTGTTGAGGAAATTGGGGGTTGAGGAGAAAGATATTGAACATCTTATCTTAAAGCAGTTAGGTGTATGGTTCGGGCTTCCGATCATAGTTGCGATTTTTGTCGCGGGCGTTATTGTGGCGTATTTTATGCAGTCGGTATCGGTGCAGATTTCGGCTTATATCGGGTTTGGTACATTGAGTGCGCAGATTGCGATGGTCGGAGGGGTTCTTGCGCTGTTGCTGTGCTGTTATTTTGTGAGTACTTGGGTGCTTTTTAGGAGTTCGGTTGGGGAGTGAGGATGAAGGGCGTTTTTGCAAAACGATTGCATTTCGCAAGCAAAAAGGATATACTAATGAAAAAGGAGGCGATTGTTATGGCACGAACAGCAAATGTATTTGCACGAGTGGAACCTGAAATTAAAGAACAGGCGGAGCAGGTACTTGATTGTTTGGGAATTCCAATGTCCAATGCAGTGGGTATGTTTTTGAGACAGGTGGTTTTACAGAGAGGTATTCCATTTGAAATGAAGCTGCCGCAGACGACACCGCTGAATTACGGCTCTCTTACCAGAGAACAATTTGATGCGGAAATGGAAAAAGGCATGGCTGATGTAAAAGCGGGCAGGGTTTATTCGACAGATACCATTGAAGCGGAAATGAAGAGAGACTTTGGCGTATGAGCTGGAATATTGTATATACGGCACAGGCAAGACAAGACTTGCGTGATATTTATGAATATATTGCATTAGGGCTGCTTGCTCCGGAAACTGCGACCGGACAAACTCAGCGGATTATGAAAGCGATTCGTTCCCTTGGAGAAATGCCCATGCGCCATCAGCTTTATGGTGAAGAACCGTGGCATAGTCGGGGAATTCGATTTTTGCCTGTAGACAATTATCTGATATTCTATCTGTTGGAAGAAACTCAGAATACAGTAAATATTGTTCGAATTATGTATGGCGGCAGAGATGTACGCAGTCAGTTGAATGAAACGGTATTATAATTTTCTGATTGAGCGTGCTGTACCGGAGGATTTGTCAAAACTGGAGAAAAGTATGATAGAAGCGCCAAAGGAAGAAAATTAATCTTTGAAGGCGCTTTCTTTGTGCCCCACTGTCTGAAATATATTTGCAAAGGAAGTGTTCATCATGTTACATCACCCCATTTCACCCGTCTATGACGCGGAATCCAGAATTTTAATATTAGGCAGTTTCCCTTCCGTAAAGTCGCGGGAGCAGCAGTTTTTCTACGGGCATAAACAGAACCGTTTCTGGCGGGTCTTAGCTCAGGTGCTCGGCTGTGCCGTGCCGGAAGACATCGAGCAGAAGCGTGAGATGTTACTTGCACATCACATAGCAGTGTGGGACGTGATTGCGAGTTGCGAGATCACGGGTTCCTCAGATGCAAGTATACGGAATGCGGTGCCGAATGATCTGTCGAGTATTTTGTCTCATGCGGATATTCGGGCGATCTATACGAACGGTTCTAAAGCGAATCAGTTGTATCAGAAATATATTTTTCCAGTGAATGGGCGGGAGGCGCTTCTCCTGCCTTCAACGAGTCCGGCGAATGCGGGGTATTCGCTGGAGAGACTGGTGGAGGCTTGGAAGGTGATTGCAAAACAAGTTTCTTAAGCTGTCAGATTGTATTTTGGAAAAATGCATATTATACTTATATCAAACTTGAGATATGGAAATTGCAGGAGGTGCCTATGAGTACATTAGAATATACGGTTTCGATGCTTCAAACGATGCCCGAAGAAAAACTAAAGGAAGTGCAAAATTTTATTCAATATCTCCTTTTCAGAGATGGGAAAGATGCGGCGATGGAGATGCTTAGTGAAGATGAACTTGTGGATCAGCTTACAACATCCATGGAAAAAAGCGATATGGGAGCAATGACACCGGCTAGTGAAGTTTCGCAGCGGATGAGGGAAAAATATGCACTTTAATGTATATGTGTCAGATTTGGCAAACAAGCAGTATGATAAGTTCTTAATGTATATTTATGATACACTGAAAAATCCACAGGCGACGGATAACTTGATGCAAAACTATGAAAATGCAATAGGATAATTGGTTAAAAGGAGAATCGCCATGCTATGCGATGACATCAGATACTTAACGGACAGAGCACTATGGGAAACGGAAAATCTCATGAAGTGCATCCCAGATGAACTCTGGGCGAAGCGATATGACGGGATTCCTATGTGGAAATTTCTGTATCATACACTTTATTCCATGGACAGGTGGTATATCAATCCGTGCGACGGGTCATATCAGAACCCGCCTTTTCACACAGATAATTTGGCGAACCTGAATGTGATACCTGAAGACGAATATTTAAGCAGAGAACAGTTGGAGGGATATTTCTATCAGATTCGCGACAAGATACGAAAATATATTGCAGGACTAAACGACGCTGAACTTGCTGAGAACCCAGAGAACTGTGATATGAGCAGATTCCGTCTGATTTTGGGGCAGTTTAGGCATTGGCACCGTCATATGGGTGTAATTTACGGATTTATTATAGAGGATGCGGGCAAGTGGCCATATGTGCTCAATATGCTGGGTGCGTATCCGGAAGAGCCGATGCCGAATTATTATTGAAAAGCAGCATATATTATGAAAGTAATTTGGTTCGTAGGAAAGGAAATCTGAAAATGAACATTGTTATTATTCACGGGCAAAGCCACCAAGGTTCTACATGCCACATTGCGAGAATGCTTGCAAAAAAATTGCAGGGAAAGGTTACCGAATTCTTTTTGCCAAGAGATTTCGGTTCTTTTTGTGTTGGATGCACATCCTGTTTTGAAAAATCCGAGACACTGTGTCTGCATTATGAAAAACTGAGTCCGATCACAAAAGCTATAGATGACGCGGATGTCATAATTTTGGCAAGTCCGGTATATGTATATCATGCGACAGGTGCGATGAAGGCATTCTTAGATCACTTCGGTTATCGATGGATGGTGCATCGTCCGGAAGAAAAGATGTTCCGCAAGCAGGCAGTCTGTATTTCCACGGCGGCGGGCGCAGGTATGAAAAGCACGAATAAGGACATGGCAGATAGTATGTTTTTCTGGGGGATTGCTAAGATATATAAATATGGGGTAGCCGTGCGCGAGGTGGTATGGAACCGGGTAAATAGCAAGATTAAAAGACGTGTGGAAAGAGAAACTACAGTGTTGGCACGCAGGATTAGGAGGAATTGCGGAAGGGTTAAACCGTCTGTAAGGACGAGAGCTTTCTTTTTTGTCATGCACTTGGTGCAGAAGGCGGGATGGAATGAGGCGGACCGGAAGTATTGGGAAGAGAAAGGGTGGACGGGGAAGAGAAGACCTTGGAAGTGAAGTATCATGTTTGAAATCATAGTCTGCCAAAGTCTAGGGCAATCGCAAAGTCATAAATAATATTGCAGGCATTGAAAAATAAGGATCTTTTTAATGCATGTGACCAAATGCAGAAATCTTGAGTTTCCGCAAACTGTAATTAAAAAATGAATATATTTATCCAAAGTGCCGGTCTGCTGATTTTTGAAAGAACCATGAAAGGCAGTTTTGTGTGCAGAGGCACTTTAATAAGCCCCGCCGGAACCGGACTTAAGGGAGATATATTCTTTTATCTATTCAGACGGTCAGCTTAAGGCAGAGTTGACGGTATGCCGGACGCCTTGTCCGGAACCAGAGCCTGACGCCCTCTTTTGCATACGAGAGTATGCCGGTGATGCCTTTTGCCAGCCGGTAATAGCAGAAATGCACTTTTTCTTTATAGGATCTGCTGTTTTTATGATGGAAACCTTAAGGGCATTTGTCTCTGGCTTCATGGAAACCTGTGCCAGAAATGCCATGCATAAGGTAATATAAAAATTTAATGCATTTATGGCGGTAAGCTTTCTTACCCTGAAATTTTCAAACTGGAACATCTGCTTTTTACACCGGAAATATTCTTCGATCCGCCATCTGGAAAAGTACAGCTTTGCCACGGCAGCCACATCTTCTTTGGAATGAATTGGTTTATTTGTGGCAAGCATCATGGGATTCTCTGTAATGCCATAGACCAGCACCAGATAAATATCTTTTCTGGATGCCGTGATCTGGACTTTCACATGGGAAAGATAAGCCTGGTGTTCTTTCCCTTTATAAAACAGGGGCAGTTTTACTTTTCCTTTCCTGCGGTTACGCAGTTCAGTGGCATAAGTCCATTTGTTATGATAGAACAGCTTACGTCTGGAAGTGAGGCGTATCACATAGTCCTGTTTCATGGAATCCAGTTTAAGGAACATCTTGTTATCATCGTATCCGCGGTCCATGACAAAGGTTGCTCTGCCAAACAGGGAACATCCCCGCTCCATGGCGGAGAATGTGACATCATTAATGGAGGTAAAGTCCTTTTCACTGGAAGAATGGATTTCGGAAAAGATACTGACCGGATGCTGGCTGTGGGTAAGGACTGTGGCTTCGGTCACATGATAGCCTTTTTTGTAAACGTTTTTTGTGGAAGTGCTTTCCGAACCGTCACGCACCCATCCGAGGGATTCAAATTTATACCCGTCCGGCTTGACAACATCACTGTCATCGATATGGATGACAGGCTGTCCGGGACACCATTTTCTGACCTGGGAAAGGTAAGCATTGAGAGCCTTTGCGGGAGTGCCCTTAGCCAGATGTCTGGAAAGGCGGTCAACAGTATTGATCTTTTTAGAGGGTTCATGAAGCTGGTGGACGATGTCGGTGAGCAGGCAGCTTTGGGAAGCGAGCATGCCGTAAGTCATTTCGGCGATAAATTTTTGTTCCGGTTTAGGAAGTTTTCTGGAAATTTTATTGGAGAAATTTAAAATATTCCGTTTCATTTGATAAGTATTTGATGTAAAATGAGCCATAAGGAATCCTTTCTTTTTTTGTTTAGTGGATTATTGTTTGGTCACATTAATTCTACAACAAAAACCAAGAGGATTCCTTAAATTTGGGGGTATTTTTTAAGTTGTGTATAACTTATAAGGCAGAATAGTGGTTTGACAGCTAAAACTGCGGAAACTCAAGGGGGAAATATATTGACTTTTGATGATTTTTTTGGTATTATGTGCTCGAGTTTTCAATTATGGGAAGCGAAAAAACGAGAAAATTGTATTCAATAAGGAGGTGTGTCTTAATGGAGTATACTAAACCTACTGTTATTACCGCTGAGAAGGTAAACGCTGCTAAATGTGGAGATGGTCCTTGCGGAAGACCTTGTGACCAGAAAGCGTAATGTGCAGGAACATGTAGAACGAGGACGCAGAGTGATTTATCACTGCGTCTTTTGTTTTTTGTGAAAAATTCTACTTACGAGAGGTAATATGGTAATGTATTATAAAATAAGACAAGATATATTGTTTAGACAATATGACGAATATGGATTTATAACCGATAATTCCGAATATGGATATAGAATGATAAATGACACAAGGCGTTTACGTGGTGAGAAATATGTTTCGAAAAGTGGAGCAGTAATGTTGGCAACGCTTGATAGAAATCCTAAAAATATTGATGATATAGTTGATGAATTGGCACATATTTTTGTAGGTGTTGATTTAGAAACATTGCAAAAGGATACTGTTGAATTTTTACAATATTTTGTTGATGAAGGGTTTTTATGTATTGGAGAGAATGAAGATAGTTGCCAAGATTATGAGAACAAGAAATCAAATGAAAATGATCACTCAGAAAATACTGCAATCGCATTTAATTCAGACGATTGCGTAAAAAGTATATTTAAGACAAACGAATTCCTTAGAAGTATTCATATTGAAATTGCAAATGCATGTAATGAACGGTGTGTTCATTGCTATATTCCACATAAATATAAAATAAATTTTATGGATTCTGACCTTTTTTATAGAATTATCGAGGAAGGAAGGCAAATGAATATTATACACGTTACTTTGTCTGGAGGTGAACCGCTTTTACACAAAGATTTTGTTGGCTTTTTAAGAAAATGTAGAGAATTAGATTTGTCAGTTAATGTTTTATCTAATTTAACACTATTAACAGATGAAATAGTAGATGAGATGAAGCAAAATCCATTGTTATCAGTTCAGACATCAATATACGCAATGGATCCTGACGTTCACGATGAGATAACAAAACTACAGGGAAGTTTAGAAAAGACAATTTGTGGGTTAAAAAAACTAATGAAAGCCAAAATACCAGTACAGATTTCCTGTCCAGTTATGAAACAAAATAAAGATGATTTTGTAAGTGTTATTAGATGGGGGTGTGATAATAATATTTCGGTTGCGGTCGAACCAGTTATTTTTGCATCATATGATCATACAGGTAATAATTTGTCAAATCGCTTATCTTTAGAAGAGATTGGAAAAGCTTTTGAATATGAATTAGCAGAAGGTTATGCTGAAACAGTTAGCAATCTCGCTAAAGAAAAAGAATCCTTGAAAGATGATGATCCTATATGTTCAATATGCAGATATAGTTTTTGCATATCAGTAACAGGAGGGGTTTATCCTTGTGTAGGATGGCAATCAAATGTTATTGGGACTTTGGATAACAAAAATTTGAGCGAGATATGGAAAAACTCTGATAAGATAAAGTGTTTACGGAAGATAAAGCGAAAAGATTTTGTGAAATGTGTTGATTGCAACGATAGAGGCTATTGTACTGTATGTATGATGAGCAATTCAAATGAAAATCAAGATGGCGATGCATTTAGAATTAACGAATTTCATTGTAATGTAGCTAAATTGAAACATGAAAAATTAACTATTTATAGGAATGAAAATTCAAGTTTGGCTAAATAGGATAAAGAGATAATAGTATTCTTGATTGGAAGGATAAACTGAATTTTATGGAAAAAATAATAATAAAAGATGCACATGAGAATAACTTAAAACATTTGGATATTGAAATACCATTAGATGCTTTTACTTGTATCACTGGATGTTCTGGATGTGGCAAATCTTCATTGGTTTTTGATACATTGTATGCCGAGAGTCAACGCGGATTTCTTGAGGGAATGACAGGCAATATTTATAGTCAAAAATTAATGAATAAACCAAAAGTAATGTCCATAGAGAATCTTAGACCAGCACTGAATATCTCTCAGAACTATTACAATGTTAATCCTAGGTCTACAATTGGAACTATTACTGAAATATCCTATTATCTTAGGACACTATTTGCTTTAGTAAATGGCGATGCTAATAATGGGATTTCTGAAAATACTTTTTCGTCTAATAATCCAAAAACATTTTGCCCTAATTGTAATGGGCTAGGAGTTGAGATGGTCGTTTCACCAGAACTTTTGATTCCGAATCCTGATAAAACCTTAAGAGATGGTGCTATTCTTTATTTTAAGGGTTCACCAGAAGGTAAAGAACAGAAATGTTTAGAAGCCATATGCGACCATTATGATATTGATATAGACAAGAAGTATTCCGATTTAACAAAAAATGAAATTAATAAACTTTTATATACAGAAGAAGTAATAAGGGTAAAAATTTCTTATAAAGATGGGAAACGTAAAAAGCAACATTTTGTTTCTCTTCAGGGAATTATCCCGCTATTGAAAAAGCAAATTTCAAATGCAGATTCCAAAGCGCAAGTGGCACCTTATTCTAAGTATGCGGCAACTGCCGTATGTCATGTATGTAACGGAGCGAAACTTGGTCAGAAAGCCCTTGAATTTACTTTAGGTGGATTGAACTATAATGAAGTTGAGAGTTTAGAAATAACTTCATTGCAATCTTGGCTGGAAAATTTTAAAGATAAGAGAATAACGGAAGACAAAAAGGTATTAGCAGAACAATTAAAAGATAGCATTCTTCAAAAGTTGAAGGCATTAGTAGAACTAAATGTGGGATATTTATGTTTAAATAGATCAGTGCCATCGCTTTCGGGTGGAGAGAGACAACGTGTGAGAATTGCTACACAGCTAACATGTTCATTGAAAGGTTTGATATATATATTGGATGAACCTTGTAAAGGCTTACATCATAGAGATATCGTTCGCATTATAGATGCGACAAGAAGTCTTATTCAAAAGGGTAATACGGTTATTGCAATTGAACATAATAAGCAGTATATTTCAGAAGCTGATTATAGGATTGAATTGGGACCTGTTGGTGGACCAGAGGGTGGATATCTAATGAGTGCAGGTGCGAAACAAGATAAAAAGAAAATGATGTTTGACTTTAAGAAGTTAACAGTGTTAGAAGACTTTTTGAAGTTTGAAAACATATGTTTTAGAAATATTTCACAGCAAAAGGCTATGTTTCCTATTGGGGGAATTACATGTATTACAGGCGTTTCAGGTTCAGGTAAATCTACACTAGCAACTGCTGTTGCAGAAAGTCTTGATAAAAATACGGCAAAAAAATATGGTGAGATTTATGGTGCAGAATCAATTAAAAGGATAATCAAAGTGAATCAATCCCCTATTGGTAAAACACCGCGTTCAACCGTTGCGTCTTATTTGGAAATTTTTGATGAAATAAGGATATTGTTTTCAAAAACAAGTGCTGCAAAAAAACTTAAATTATCACCTTCCATGTTCAGTATGAATGTTAAAGGAGGACGATGTGAATGTTGCCAGGGAACAGGTCTTCAAAAAATAGAACTTAATTATCTTCCTAGTGCCTATATTACTTGCCCCGAATGTAATGGTCAAAGATACAATGATGAAATTCTTTCAGTTACTTTTCAAGGAAAAACTATACTGGATGTGTTAGAAACACCCATATCTCAAATTATTGAGATATTTAGGGATACAAAAAAAGTATATTTGGTTTTGGATAGTATGATTGAATTAGGATTAGGATATTTGACTTTGGGACAAATGTCTATGAATCTGTCTGGAGGTGAAGCGCAACGTATAAAATTGGCTAAAGCATTAGGCGTACTGTCAGGCGGACAAAGTCTCTATATTCTTGATGAGCCTACATCTGGGTTGAATGAAATTGATATTGCAAGATTTGAGAATGTACTTTTTTCTTTACAGGAAAAAGGAGAAACATTTTTGATTATAGAGCATAATCTTGAATTTGTAGCTAAGGTTGCAGATTATATCATAGATTTTGGAGTATATGGTGGTAATTTAGGTGGAAAAATTGTTGCTCAAGGAGAACCCAAAGGCGTTTTTACACAAAAACTTTCTTCATTATACAAGTTAGACAATTAAATGTCAGTAATATGGGAATAAAAAATAATACGGAGAGAATTATTATGGTGGATAAAAATATAATTAACCAATGCTCTGTTGTTTTAACAAGAAATTGTAATTTACGATGCAGTTTTTGTTATGCAAAAGATGCGGGGTATTGTGAAAATGAAATGGTGAGCTTTGAAAATTTAAAAAAAATAGTTGATTTCTGTTGCGATGCAAAAGTAAAGTATGTGTTTTTTACTGGGGGCGAACCCTTATTATATCCATATCTTAATGATATTTTAGTATATATAAAAGAGAAAGAACATCCAATAACAACTGCAGTTGCAACAAATGGAATTTTTCTTGAAGATTTTCAATTTAGCAAAAGATTGATGGATAGTGGTTTGGATTATATCGATGTTTCTATGAAAGGAAGAAATTCACAGGAATGGTTGAATACTACTGGATATGATGGGTATATTAAACAACAAAAAGCGATCAAAAATCTATCTTTACTGCAAATGGAATTTACTTGTTCTATGGTTATAACTATAGAAAATGTATATTCTCTATGTGATTCAGTTAAAACAGCACTTAAGAATGGAGCGAAACAATTCTCATTTACATTTGTTATTGATAACGATAAAAACATTGATACAACTGTACCATACATAGAAGGTCATAATCCTTTTAAACTTATTGAATCATTCATATCACAAATGGAACAATTGAACAATGTAACAAACGAATGGTGGATTGAATATAGCTTCCCACTATGTGTGTATACGGAAAAGCAATTGCATTTGTTAAAGGGAAGAATGGCAGCCCCTTGTCAAATTCATAAGAAAAATGCTGTCACATTTGATACTCAGTTAAATTTATTACCTTGTGATATGTACTTCGACAGAAAGCTTGGACGGTTAGGTGAAGATTTTTTTAGTGTTAATGACTTTTTAGAATTAAGGAAAAATAATCCATATAAAAATGCAATAGAATATATTAGTCATTTACCTTCTGAAAAGTGTGTTAATTGTCAATATTTTGACAAGTGCTATGGTGGGTGTCCTGTTTTATGGAATAATTATTCCTTTGATGAGCTAAGTGCATATAAAGAGAGATTAACTAACCAGTAAAGTGAATGTAGTTATACTGCAGATTTCTAGGATTTACAGTATAACTAGCCAGCAGCTTAAAAGAATGAAAACTTTTCGCAATAAAATAGCATGATTTTATGCAGACTTTCCCCCTGCTGCGTTAAAATAGAGAAAATAAATTTTACGCACAGGAGAGCATTATGAAAAAGCGAAACGAGAGGGTTCGAAAATCCCTTAAACGCAAAAAGAAAGAAAAGGACCGGGGAATTGTTGATCTGATGATGATCATGCACTTTTTTTCAAAGAACTTCCTCTCTGGATCGATGAAATGGAGGATTCCAGGCATTTGTCCTATATCATATACGGTCAGTCTGATCTATTATATATGGGACTGTTGAAAAATATATGCGGCGTGAAGACCATGCATGCCATGGAGGAACAGTTCAACGAGAAAATGTGCATTGACACGTTGCGGATTTTATCAGGGGATGATGACTTAGGAGAAATGCCGCATAGTGATACATTGAATTATTATCTGGAGAGTCTGTCTCCTAGATGCCTTGCAGAACTCAGGAAAAAACTGGTAAAGAACCTGATCCGTATGAAAAGTTTCCAGAAGGGCAGGCTTTTAGGGAAGTACTGGCGGATTATTCTGGATGGAACGGGACTGTTTTACTTTAAGGAAAAACATTGTGATAACTGTCTGGTAAAAACAGTTACACGGGAAGACGGAACAAAAGCAAAAACATACTATCATAATGTACTTGAGGTAAAACTGGTGCTTTCGGATAAGATGGTGCTCAGTCTGGATACGGAGTTCATTGAGAATGAAGAAGAGGATATATCAAAACATGACTGTGAAATAGCGGCGGCAAAATGGCTGTTAAGGCGTCTGGAAAAGGACTATCCGCGTCTTCCGGTCTGCATTCAGGGGGATTACCTCTATGAAGTGGAATCAGTCATGAAGATGTGCCGCCAGAAGAGCTGGAAATATATATTTACCCACAAGGAAACAAGGCAGAAGTTGCTGGATGAAAGCTGTGAATGGATACGGCAGGGAAACGGAAGCACCCGGATCAGCCGGATAGGAAAAGAAAAGGAGACAGGGGAATATGTAAACCACGTTGAGGGGACAGCAGGAAAAGAAGAGACGGCAAATCTGTTCCGTTACAGCTGTGCGGTAAAAGAAAAAGGGGAAGAGATGGAGGCAGCGTTCTGTTGGCTCAGCAACATAGAATTAACAGAAAAAAATCTGGAGGAAATGATCTGTGCAGCGAGAGGACGCTGGGAGATCGAGAATGAGGGATTCAATAATCAGAAGAACGGCATCTATGACATCGGGAATTTAAACAGCAGGGATGGAAATGCGACGAAGAACCATTACCTGCTTACCCAGATAGCAGATATGATCATGCAGATATACCTTGCATGGAACCCGCTGAGGAAAGAGATAAAGCAGAGCATAAAAAATACATCCTCAAGGTTATTGGAAAGTTTTCGCAGACAGCCCATAACGGATGAAGATGTACTTTACATTCAGCGATACACAACAGTGTATCGCTGAATAACAAGATAATTATAGCAAAGGTGGTGGTGGAATGGAATAGAAAATTGATTTGAGTTTCCCCATTTTTAAAATACGAATGCTCCGGAATCCTCTATTTTAAAGTGTTCAAACAGGTTTAGCTGTTGTGATTTATCTTTTCGGGGAAAAAGACGTTTATGCCTTTCCGGCTCATGGACAGAACCCGTTCTATTGCATATCCCAGCGCATAATAAATAAATTTGGGAACCTCATAAATCCGTCTGGAACATTCTTTCAGTTCCATAAGGAAAATGCTTTCCGCATGTACACAAGAGGTCAGCCCGATATATCCTGCTGCAAGGGTGGCAAACAGGTTCAGGTTCCGGATGGACTGCAGGGACATTACCCGCAGGTCTTCCAGTTCAAACTGCTGTTTCTTGAACTTGAAGTATTCCTCGATCCGCCATCTCATCAGATATACTTTTGCAACGATATGGCACAGCTGTTTCTTCTCCTGCATTTTAAACTGCTTAAAAGCAGCATTGGTTCCGCTCCAAAACCGTACACCGCGACAAGAGTCAGTTCCTTTGTAGGAAATTCACACAGTTTTACCGGAATGCAGCTCATTTTACAATTCAGGGTTTTCCGCTTTTATCTTTAAAATCCATGCGGTAATTCCCTTTGTATTTTAATGCCGCATCCATGATGTTACAGGTTTTCCGTTATATATGACATTCCTGTTTTTCTTTGCGCGTATTACAAAACGCTCCCCGCGTTTCAGAAAATAGCGGTAATACTCGTTGGCATCAAATCCCCTGTCGAGCGTGCGGACACATTTTCTGCTGAAATTTTCAGAAAGGGATTCCAGACAGCAGAGGTTTTCATGCGTTTCACTGACAAAGCCTTCTTCTGCAGCAGAAAAAACCTTTTCATAAACCGGCAGCGGCATTTTTCCGGTTTCAGACAGCACTGCCGCTTCAATGGTCAGATAGCCTTTCGTGATCTCCCCGGTGCTTCCGTCCCGGATTTCGGAAAGGGCTTCCAGTTTCCTGCTTTCCGGTTTTGCAATGTCGGAATTGTCGATGACGATAACGGCATAATCTTCCTTCACATGCTGTTTTACAAGGGAAAGGTAATCCTGCATGACAGACTGCTTTTCATCAAAGGAATTTAGGTTTCTGGAGAGCCGTTCGATCGTCTTTTTGAGTGTAATGTTTTCTTTCAGGGAACGGGCAATCTCGCTGAGATGGACTTTGTTTCCTGCAAGAATGCCATAAAGCATCTGGTGGACAAATTTCTGCTGCGGACGTTTTAGGTCTTTTGAAATTTTTGTGGAAAAACTGGTTAAATCCCTTTTAATTTCATACCCCAATCTGTTATAATTAATCATGCAAAAACACTCCTTTGTTTTGTTGTTTGTCGTGATTCAATTATAACAAAGATCCAGTGTTTTTGCATTTTTTATGCAACGGAAATGCCATAGCGAAATCAGTCTCGAAAAAATGGGGAAACTCAAAAAAATTGAACCAAATATCCACAAAGAGCAGAAAAACGTGGAAATGTTGCTTATAAGTTGTGGATAACTCCTGTGATTCTTGCGAGTAAGGATGTAAAAATGCAAAAAGAATGATTTAGAGGAGTAAGGGTCCTAATTTTATAATTTATTCTTTACCGCTGTCTGCATGACAATGGAATAGACTTTGCAATTTAGCTGTGCTATGCTTATTTTGTAACGGTACAAACAATGTGCAGAAAGCAGGTGAGCATATATGGGTATAACCAATAAACAGTTTCAAGGTTTTATCCGACTGGCTTTGGGATGAATAGGTAAAGCATTGCAAGAATCTCCGGATAATGAAAGCATGAAAGCGTTACGGGATATTTTTCATTCAATGTTAGAAGACGATTAAACCAACAACGTTTCCATATTGTCATATTACAATGAAAGTTGTAGAATGGTTGTCAAGAGACAGCGTTTTACAACTTTTTTACGTAATGGATTCGAGTGTCAAAAGCCCCTGTTATAATTTGTCAATTAAAGTTTATTGAAGTAGCTTTTGCCACCCAAATATATGGTAGAAAACCGCTATACAGAAGGAGCTGACTATGAATGCAGTATTCCGGGATATATTCCGTGCAATCCATGAAGGAAAGTGGATCAGCATCGAATACCATAACAGAGAAGAGCAGAACACAAAATACTGGATTGGTATCCGGAATCTGGATGTCCGCAATCGTACTCTGGCGGTGGAAGGCTTTCACCTTAGACAGCATACGGTGGAATCCTTTGATAAGATCAAAATAGATTCGATACAATCTTCGCGAATCATCGAGGGTTCTTTTTATCCTGTCAACGAAGCTCTTGTTAATGACATTTACTTAAATCCCCATAAATATAATACTGTTTTTGACAATACGGCGAATTTGAAAATACTCAGTTATCTTGAAATGTGTAACCGGCTTGACAGCGTACCATACAAATCTGATTTTAGTCTGATCCGTTATCTGGATCACGATCAGATCAGAGGAGACTTATATCAGTTAAGTGCGGAGCAGTTCCGGGAGATCGTGAAGAATTTCCAGTACCAGACAGAACATAATGAACGGGCGGACGGCGGCTTAAAGATAAAACAGCTGGCAATGAATGTACTGAGCATTCATATGGCTAAGGGTTTGTATGTGCTGGCGTATCGTAAGCTGAATTTGGATGTAAAACAGCGCGCGTTAAAGCCGGATGATGAGATTACGATCTGCATGGAGTTTACCATAGATGGAACGAAACAAAGTATCCGCAGATTTCTCGATGGAGACGAATATGAATTGCTTTCCAATTTCGAGGCGAATCAAGAGAAGATCAAAGATTGTATTGCAAGACGTATGAAGCAGGGCGGGAGCAATGTGGACGATATACCGTACGTTATTGGCTTGGAGACAGATGTGGCACTGGATCTGCATATGGAATACCGGTCGATTATGAAAATGTATCAGAAGGGAGAAATCCCTATTCCGATCAGAGCTTTTTTTGGTGACCTGCTGGAACGTCCGAGAAGGACGGCAGCTTATCCGATTGTGCTGATCAATCGTAGAATCAACATGGACCAGCTGCTTGCGATTCATAATGGGATGAAGTACCCGGTGGCGTATATTCAGGGACCGCCCGGAACAGGCAAGACAAACACGATCATCAATACGATCGTGACGGCATTCTTTAATGAGCGCACTGTGCTTTTCGCGTCCTATAATAATCATCCGATCAATAGTGTTTATGAGAAATTATCTACGCTGAAATATCGAGGCAAGACAATTCCGTTTCCTGTTCTGCGGCTGGGAAATAATGAGAAAGTGAAAGAAGCGCTTATCACGATTAAGAGGCTTTATGAAAATGTGCGGAATATCAAAGTATTCGAAAGCACGCTGGATCGGAATAAGGATGACCGCAAAAGGCGTGCGAAGCGTTTGTCGGAGCTATTGAAGCGATATGAGGATCTTTTGGATCTAAAAGAGCGTGAAGAAACGATAGACCGGGTGCTCGATTTTGAGAAGAAAAAGGGTGTATCTTTCCAGATGATGTCCTTTGAGGAAGACTTGCAGGTCAGACAGCGCGCCCAGATCAGCAATAAGATTAAGGCAACGGGAGAGGTGTCGGAAGAAGAGGCGGTTTCTCTTTTGGATGAAGATGTGGAGAAATTAAAAGAATACCTCTATTATACATCTGCAGGTTATATTAAAAAAATCGGTGCGCCGAGAAATTCCGATTTGAAACAAATTCTGGAGATGGAAGATGAATCAAAACAGTTTGACGCCTTCGCGAAATATTTAGGGGAGAAAGACAATATTATCAAACTGCAGAAAATTTTCCCAATCATTATCACGACATGCATTTCAGCGCATCGGTTAGGAGAGCCTGGACCGATGTTTGACATGGTGATCATGGATGAGGCGAGCCAATGTAATATTGCCGTATCCTTGGTGCCGATCGTTCGGGGAGAGAGTCTTATGCTGGTGGGCGATCCGCAACAGCTCAATCCGGTTATTTTGTTAGATGAGATAACGAATGAAAAGTTAAAGAAACGTTATACGGTGTCTGATGAATATGATTACCGCAAAAATTCTATTTACAAGACTTATCTTGCGTGCGATGCAGTCAGTGACGAGACGCTGCTTCATAACCATTACCGCTGCCACGAGAGCATTATCGGATTTAATAACCGTAAATACTATAATTCTCGTCTGAACGTTTTGTCAAAGAGCAGGGAAGATGAGCCACTTGTCTATATGGATATGCAGCAGACCTTTTCAGATTATAAAAATACGGCGCCTGCGGAGGCTTACGAAATTGCGCGGTACGCTGCGCAAAACAGGGACAAAAATATTGGCATTATCACACCTTTTGTAAACCAGAAAAAATTGATTGAAGAAGAATTGGAACGTGCAAAAGTGGCCAATGTGACCTGCGGGACGGTACATGCTTTTCAAGGGGACGAAAAAGACATTATTCTCTTTTCCACGGCGATTACGGATCAAACACAGGCGGGTACCTATGAATGGCTTAAAAATAATAAGGAATTGATCAATGTGGCGACTTCAAGAGCCAAAGATAAATTAATCGTGTTGTCTAGCAAAAAGAATCTGGAACGTCTTCACCAGAAAGAAGGGGACGACGATTTATATGAGCTTGCGCAGTATGTGTGGTCTAATGGGACAAGCAGTGTGACACCAAAACAGGTGGAATCGAGAGCATTGGGAGTGAAACCATTCAGCAGCGTTACGGAGGAAGCTTTTTTACAAAATCTGACTCATGCGCTGGAAAATATATGGCTGACCCAGAGCAGGTACACGATACATAAAGAGGTGGCGATTGCCCATGTATTTCAAGATAATGAGAATTACAATGACTTGTTTTATAATGGGCGGTTTGACTTTGTAGTGTATGAGAAACATGGAAAACAGGAATTTCCGATTCTGGCAATCGAACTCGATGGCAAGGAGCACTTTGAGAGTGAGGTCGTGATGAACAGGGACAAAAAGAAAAATGCAATCTGCGAGGAGCATAATCTGCAATTGATCCGGGTAGAAAATTCATATGCCAGAAGGTATAACCATATCAAGGAGATTCTGATTAATTATTTCTCGGTTGTGCATTGACCTTGATTGTGCGCTCGAAATTTTTGCGATATTATACACAAGCGACAGTAATTAGATAATAATGAAAAAGGGAAAAAGATTGTAATTATTACTTATAAGTAATATAATAAGGGCATAGAAATATAAATGAATAAAAAAGAAGCTTTATCAACATTAGTAAAACATTTAGAAGAATATCTGAATCAAGGATTTGGATTCCATTCTATGTTTATAGCGGAGTTTAAAGAACTGCTGCATGATGCGCAAGGTCATGAAAAGGAAATTTTTTCACTGCTTGTAAAGCAATTGAATTTTGTAAAAATGTTGGGCAGGCAAGTATATAATGCGAATGGAAATGAAATAATAAAATATTTGGAAAGAGAATATTATTCGTTGCATCTGTCTGGTAAAAATTTTAATTTACGATTACTTATGACTTTTGACGAGGAAGATAATCCCGTGTTTCTTGTCGCTTTTTATGAACGTGGTGGGAAAAAGACGTCTGATTATACACAATGGAAAAATGTATTGAAAAAAAGGTATGAGCAGATGAAGGGAGAGGAGTATTGATATGAGCGATTATTTAAAAAACAATACGCGGGGACTTACGGATTTATTAAGTTTATTTGAGAATGAGCTAACAATCTCAGACATAATAGCTTCAAATCTTTTAGGAAAAATTTCAGCATCCATCGTGAAGAAACGTATTGAACTTAACATGACGCAAAAAGAGTTTGCGCATTATATGAATGTTAGTCAAGGTATGATCTCAAGATGGGAAGGCGGAGACTATAATTTTTCAATAAAAACGCTTGCAGACGTTGCAGAAAGACTGAATCTGGAGCTGGATGTAAATTTAAAACCATGTAAAAGTGAAATTCATCTCCAACATATATCGGATATGAATGTTTCATATGTAGTATCTGATCAGAAAGAATTTGCTGGGAAGATTTGCAAAATAGTTGATTATAAGTACGGTACAAAGATAGTAAATGATGTAGATAAATGTAAAGTTTATTGTTTTAGTGAAAGATTAGAGATGTAAGGGAGGTATACTATGCAGCAATATACAAATGGATTTACATGCGCTATGGATCAAAAAAAAGAGGAGATAGTGCTTAACTTTCTTCAGCAGATACCAATGATTGGGGAAGATGGAAAAGTGGAGAACATGCAGGTAGAAGAAGTGGTTAAGTTGGTTATGGGAAAAGCTTTGGCACAAAATTTATTAGACACATTAACAGAAATGTTGACAGAAGATGAAAATTAGTAATGGCTATCGTCAAAAGCAGCCATGTAGAAGTTTTTGCAACATGCCCACAATCTACTACATAGAAGACGACCCCGCCATCGCGCGGTCCGTCAAAGAATATTTAGAACAACACAACTTCCATGTAACCGTCTACACTACAATCGCCGATGCAAAACAGGCAATTAAAGCCATGCCTCCGCAATTACTCCTGCTGGATTGGAACATGCCGGACGGGCAGGGTGACAGACTGTGTCGGTGGATTCGCTCTGAGTATGAAGAACTTCCAATCATTTTTTTAACCGTCAGAGATGAGGCAAAAGATATCGTTGCAGGTTTTAAGGACGGGGCGGACGATTATGTTGTGAAGCCGTTTGAACCGGAAGTGCTGTATTCCCGCATTCTGGCACTGCTCAGGCGGTCGGGACAAACGAGACAGACAAGGCTGCATTGTGACAACATTACGCTGGACAAGGAAAAATTATCGGTGTATTGTGAGAAAGAGGAAGTCGCCTTAAGCCAGCCGGAATATCAATTACTCCTTTTGCTTATGGAAAATAAAGGGAAGACGGTCATGCGCGAAAGGCTGTTGGAACAAGTATGGGACTTAAACGGAAACTATGTGAACGACAACACGCTGACAGTCACGATGAAACGTCTCAGGGAAAAATTGGGGAATCCGGCGTGCATCAAGACAATACGCAGTTTCGGTTATCGAATGGAGGAGACTTTATGACAGAATTGAAGAGACACGGAATCGTAATGTTTTGTGCTGTGTCTGTATGTTTGATCACTATATTCGGAACGATGGCGCTCTATATGTGGGAATACCGCAGGGCGCCTTTTGTATGTCTGTCAGCATTTTGTGAAAATTTGATAGCGGAACACCCGGAGACAGAGCAGGCGGTATTAGATGCTTTGAAGCAACAATACAGCGATTCAGACACATATGGTTTAGAAAAAGCGGATAATGCCATTAGAGAGCAATCCGACTATTATGGTGAGAAAAAAGTCGATAACATTTTTCTGACACAGTACGGCTATCGGGAAGAGGATTTTAGCAGGAATGTTCCGGTCAGCTTTGTCGTGCTTTCAGTCAGTATGATTGTGCTGATAGTGTGCGGTCTTCTTTTTATATGGTTCTATCCGAAAAAATATAACCGCGCGCGAATCGCAGAACTGACAGATTATCTGGAAGGAATCAATGTGGGTGGCGCGGACGTGAGGCTTTTGACAAAAGAAGACGAGTTTTCCCACCTTCAGGATGAGATGTATAAGACGGTCACAGAACTGTATCGCACGAGAGAGCAGGCGGTTGAAGCAAAAGTAAATTATGCCGACAATCTGGCGAACATTGCGCATCAATTGAAAACGCCCATTACGGCGGCGTTTTTATCGATATCGGAAATTTCCCGTTTCTATATGAGTTTGCGCAACAAATTTCACAATCGAAAAATGTCTGATTCTTTGCAGTTGATTGATCAGAGTGAAGAGTACACCAAGCGTATCAGAAAACAGTTGGAACGATTGCAGAATTTGGAGGAAGCGCTTTTGACGCTCTCTAAGATTGATGCAGGCGTGTTAAAGCTGGCGTATGCGGATGTAGATATTTACACGGTTTTGAGCCTTGCGGCGGACAACATAAACGATCTGCTTTTGCAAAAGAATCTTTCTGTTTCGATTCCGGAGAAAGGCTGCGTCACGTTTAAGGGCGACATGGAGTGGTTCATGGAGGCGGTCATGAATCTGATGAAAAACTGTATGGAACACTCGCCGCAAAACGGCACGATATATTGTGACTATCTGGCGACTCCGCTTTATGCGGAAATTCGGATATGGGACGAAGGAAAAGGATTTGCTGCGGAGGATATTCCGCACTTGTTTGAAAGATTTTATCGCGGAAACAATTATTATGAAAAGGAATGGGACACTATTGCGAGTGAACAAGGAGATAATGGTGACACGCACAAAAAAGACACAAATGTCGGAATAGGATTGTCCCTGTCACGTTCAATTATTGAATTGCACAACGGTACGATCACAGCACGCAATCTGCCGCAGGGCGGGGCATGTTTTGAGATAAAAATCTATAGTCACTGAGTTGTCACTTTCGGTTGTTATCATGAAAGTGTGAGATATATCTGACAATGAAAATGTTCCGCGAGCAGGCGGTACGATCAATGAGCAGGCTGCGCGGTTTTCTTTCAGATATATCACACGTCACACTATATCATGGAAGGAGTTTGTCATGGAAATTTTAAAATGTGATAACATCAAGAAAGTATACGGTTCCGGCAATAATCAGGTCACAGCGCTGCAAGGAGTCAATCTCGCAGTGGAGAAAGGCGAGTTTGTAGCGATCATTGGGGCATCCGGATCAGGCAAATCCACACTGCTTCATATTCTCGGAGGTGTAGATTCACCCACAGAGGGCAGAGTGATGGTGGAGGGAACGGATATATCCACAATGAACCGGACGCAGGCGGCAATCTTCCGGCGCAGGAAAGTCGGACTGGTGTATCAGTTTTACAATCTGATTCCGACGCTGACCATACGCAGGAATATTCTGATGCCGCTTTTGCTGGATAAGAAAAAAGTGAATCAGGAATATTTTGAGCAGGTGGTAACGTCGTTGGGAATTGCAGACAAGTTGGATTTTTTGCCAAACCAACTGTCAGGCGGACAGCAGCAGCGCGTGGCAATCGCACGTTCTTTGATTTACCGTCCGGCGCTTTTGTTAGCGGATGAGCCGACCGGTAATCTAGACCGGAAAAACGGCGAAGAAATCGTTGATATGCTGAAACTGTCCAACCGTAATCTGAATCAGACGATTATTTTGATCACTCACGATGAGAGAGTTGCTCTGGCGGCGGATCGTATTCTGACAATAGAAGACGGATGTATTATCTCCGACAGAAAGCGGGGTGACTGATATGTGGAAAGAGTATTCAATTAGTTCTTTGCGTGAAAACCGCGCCTCGAGCATTTCTATCATGTCGGCGGCACTGATCGCATCGATGCTGCTGTCAGTGTTATGCAGTTTTTTTTATAATCTGTGGATATATGATGTGGAGTCGGTCGTATTGGAAGACGGGGACTGGCAGGGACGTATTGTTGGTGCATTCAGCCCGGAAGATATAGAGTTGATTCGTAGTTTTGCCAATGTGGAGAAAGTTGTTGTCAATGAAGAAGCTATTATTGATGTAGATACTTTATCTGAACTGTATCAAATATCAGAGGAATATCAGCCAATTACCGTACTCGACCTGTACTTTCACAAGCCGGGTAGGATATATCAAAGCATGACACTGCTGTCAGAAAAATTCGGACTCGAAAAAGAGCAAGTGACATATAATTATCAACTTCTATCCATGTATTTGATCCGTATTCCGGGCGACGATAAGCCGAGAATGAATTTTCCACTTTATGTGGCGGTTTTGATAATTACCTGCTTTTCTCTGGTTCTGGTCATACACAATTCTTTTGCTGTATCAATGAATGCGAGAATCCATCAGCTTGGAATTCTCTCGAGTATTGGCGCGACGCCACAGCAGATACGTGCATACTTGATACAGGAGGCGCTTGCGCTGTGTGTTTTGCCGATTATAGGCGGCAGTCTGGCAGGAATAGGAATCGGATACGGTCTGATGAAAATGATGAATGCTTTGGCGGCACAAATGACAGGGCGGCATGATCTGGTTTTCCGTGTTCACCCGATCATAATCGGATTGACGATTCTTTTTTCCTTACTGACTGTGCTGATTTCTGCATGGATTCCGGCGAGGAAGCTGGCGAAGTTGACACCTTTAGAGGCAATTCGAGGTAGTGAGGAGCCACAACTTACGAGAAAAAAGCATTCTCCGATTCTATCGCTATTGTTCGGCATAGAAGGTGAGCTGGCGGGAAACGCGTTGAAAGCACAAAAAAAGGCGCTACGAACATCCACCATATCTCTGACGCTATCTTTTTTTGCTTTTACACTGATGATGTGTTTTTTTAAACTTTCAGAGATTAGTACGGACTATACTTATTTTGCAAGATATCAGGATACATGGGACGTGATGGCGACTGTGCGGAATGTGAGGATAGAGGAGTTTGAGCCGCTTGCGGATATTCAGGCGCAGATGACAGAGCAGGGGATAGCAAGCTGCGTAGTGTATCAGAAAGCGTCTGCAACAGCAATGATTCCAGAGTCAGCGGTGAGTGACGAGGTGAATGCGCTGGGCGGACTGGAAGCCGTCGGACAGATTCAAGCGATAGCGGGCGCGGGCATGGTAGAAACCGATACAGAGTCAGAAGGCGGAATGCAAGAAGAGGAAGTGGGAAGCACTGAGGGCGGAGAAAAAGCATATCTGATACAGATGCCGATCATCGTACTGGATGATGCAGGTTTTGAAGAATATTGCAGGCAGATCGGGGTGGCTCCACGGTTAGATGGTGCGGTTGTTCTGAACAGGATATGGGACAGCATCAACAGCAATTTCCGCTACAAGGAGTATATTCCCTATGTGAAGGAGCAAGGGAGCACGCTGTTGCAATGCGGTGAGCAGGGAACGCAGGGCATTGAGGAAAACGGTGAGACAACTGATGAAGCCGGAGACAGTGCGGGAGAAGGTACTTTTGAAATACCGACTATTGGATATACAGATCAAGCTCCTGTTTTGCGGGAAGAGTACGATAATTATGCGTTAGTGCATGTGATGCCGCTGTCTTTGTGGAGAGAAATATCGGAGAAAATTGGACAGAATATAAATATTGAAGAAAATATCTATGTGCGTATACTGACGAACCGTGAAAAGGTTTTCGACTTGCAGGAGAGTGAACTGCTTTTGTGTTTAAATTGCACCGAAGAAACCCTCACTCAACTGATTGGGCAGAAGTATGAGATAGAGACTGAGAACCGCATACAGGAGAAATTGACAAACGATCAGCTTATATGGGGATATCAGGTTGTAATCGGCGTTTTCTGTGTTTTGCTTGCAATTATCGGTCTCGCCAACGTTTTTTCCTATACGCTGGGATTTCTGCGCCAGAGAAGACGGGAGTGTGCAAGATATCTCTCGGTGGGCATGACGCCGGACAGCCTGAAAAAGATGTTCTGCATTGAGATGCTTGTAATCGCGGGACGTCCGGTTCTGATCACATTGCCAATCACCGTGTTAGCCGTGTCGTTTATGATAAAGGCAAGCTATTTGAATCCAGCGGAGTTCTGGTTGCAGGCACCTTATGTTCCGATTCTTGTATTTATCGCGGCAATCTTCGGTTTTGTTGCGATTGCTTACGGCATAGGAGGAAGGAAGATATTGCGGGATAGTCTGGTTGAAGCGTTGCGGAATGATGCGTTGCTGTGAGAAGGATTCCTCACTTCCACGCCCCATTCTTCAAGTATTTATAGAATGTATCCGCCGCAAGACTTTTCCCGCGCTCCTTATCAGCAACGATCTGTATCGAACGTTTCGGAATATCACAATTCAGATGTATTTGAACCAGCCTCTGCTGTTCCAGCAGGGGCTGTGCCAGTTTTTCCGGGACAAATCCGATTCCTAAGTTGCTTTCGATCAGAGGGAGCATAAGGTCAGATGTTTCAACTTCCATATCCGGTTCCAGATCAATTTTGTGTCCAATAAAAAAATCTTTGTAGAGATCATAAGTGACACTGCCTCTGCCGAGTCCGATCCACGGATACTTTTTGATGTCTTTTAAATCTAATGCAGTGTTGCACAGGCTCGTGTATTGTGTTCCGCCGACCAGTATCTCCCTAAAATCCAGTACGGTAATGCACGAAAATGTTCTGGGAACTTCAAAGGGTGAGGTGATCACGGCGAGGTCAAGCTTGCCGTTTACAAGCTGCTTTAACACTTCGGGCGTTGTGTGATTATGGATTTTGATTTTAATCGCAGGATATTCCTGCTTAAAGTCCCGCAGTGCATCTAACAGAAAAAGGTGCAGCGCCGTCTCGGTTGCCCCAATTTCCACGCTGCCGCATCTTTCGGAGTTCTGTTTTGATATTTCTTCCTGAGCATTCAATAAATGTCTGCATGCAATTTCTACATGCGAATAGAGAAGTTCCCCTTCTTCTGTCAGACTGATTCCCCTTGCCTCACGGATAAACAATCTACAGTTCAACTGTGATTCCAGCAGTTTCATGATCCGCGTCACATTTGGCTGGTTGCTTCCCAGCGCAGTGGCGGCTTTTGTTATATTCCCATATTTTGCCACAAAATAAAAAATCTTATAGTATTCAAAATTAATATCCATATATTTTTTATATTTCTCCAATATATTATATATATTTTTCATATTTCATAAAGCGTATTATAATACACTTTCGGAAAGATGTAAATGAAATCGGAAAGGATATGGTTTTATGAACAAAGATCTGACAGTGGGTAAGCCGGAAACGGTATTATGGAAGTTTTGTCTGCCGCTATTTGGCAGTATTATTTTTCAGCAGCTTTACAATATAGCCGACAGTCTGGTGGCAGGTAAATTTATCGGTGAAAACGCGTTGGCGGCTGTGGGAAACAGCTATGAGATCACATTGATCTTCATTGCTTTTGCATTTGGATGCAATATGGGGTGCTCTGTGATCGTTTCACAATTATTCGGTGCAAAGGATTATGCCAGAATGAAAACGGCAGTATCTACAGCATGTATTTTCAGTGCGATTCTCTGTGGGGTACTGATGATTGTCGGTATTTTCGGGTGCAGTCCGTTGCTTCATCTGATCCGGACGCCGCAGGAAGTGTTTGCAGACTCAAAATTATATCTGGATATTTATGTATGGGGGCTGCCGTTTGTATTTTTTTACAATATTGCAACCGGAATTTTCTCCGCATTAGGCGATTCCAAAACACCTTTCTATTTTCTTGCCGTATCTTCCACTTCAAATATCGCGGTGGATATTCTGTTTGTAAAAGCATTTGATATGGGAGTCGCAGGTGTTGCATGGGCGACTTTTTTATGTCAGGGGATCAGTTGTATTCTGGCGGTTCTTACGGTATGGACGCGGCTTAGGAAAATTACGGTTGCTGACAAACCGCTGCTGTTTGACATGGATTTATTGAAGAAAATTATGGTAATCGCAATTCCGAGTATTTTGCAGCAGAGTTTTATCTCGGTGGGAAATATCTTGATTCAGAGTGTGATCAATGGATTTGGTGCGTCTGTGATGGCGGGTTATTCCGCCGCAGTGAAACTCAATAATCTGGTTATTACATCGTTCACGACGATTGGAAACGGAATATCCAATTTCTCGGCACAAAACCTCGGCGCCCGCAAATACAGGAGAATCAAAGATGGATTTCGTGCAGGAATTAAGATGGTATGGTGCTTATGTATTCCGTTCTGCATTCTGTATGTTTTCTTCGGAAGATATCTGCTTCTCTTGTTTATGGAAAAAGATTCCGCCGCGGCGCTTCTGACCGGCAGACAGTTCTTGTGGATACTGTCTCCGTTTTACTTTGTTATATCGTCGAAGCTGGTTGCCGACGGTATTCTCCGGGGAATCAGTGCAATGGGGCGGTTCATGATTGCCACGTTTACGGATCTGATTCTTCGTGTGGTGTTAGCGTTTGTCCTTTCGGGCTGGACAAACGCCGCAATAGGCATATGGTGCGCGTGGCCGATCGGCTGGACGATTGCCACAGGACTTTCCATCTTCTTTTACAAAAAAGAATACAGGAAATTTGAGTAAGGCTAATATGCCGGTCAATTCACAGATTATTTGTTTATCATGTATATTCCGGCAAATTATGAATGGCATGGTGGAACTGTTACGCTCGTTTCGTATTCGCAGCGTTAATCTTGCAAGCGAGTTTACTCGTTTTTTTGTTGCTATGGACGCTCTTTTTATATGCAAAAAGATCACGCCAGATACTCGGATGGAACAGCAACAGCAGCGGGAACAGTTCCAGTCTTCCGGCGAGCATGTCAAACATGAGAACATACTTGGCGAAGTTGGAGAAGAATCCGAAGTTAGCTGCCGGACCGACCATCTCAAGTCCCGGACCGATATTGTTGATGGTGGCGGCAACCGCCGTGAATCCGGTCACAAGATCTGTATTGTCAAACGACACCAGAAATACCGAGAAGACAAAAAGCACCATAAAAGTGATGATATATACGTTGACTGTCCTCATGGTCTCATGGTCGATCGGTTTCTCATCCATCTGGATTTTCTTAATGCTCTTGGGGTGGATAAAGGAAGTAAATTCCTTTTTCACCGTCTTAAAAAGGATCACAAACCGCGATACTTTAATGCCGCCGCCGGTACTGCCTGCACATGCACCTACGAACATTAACAGAACGAGAATGACCTTACATGTGCCCGACCATGTGTTGAAGTCGGTGGTCGAAAAGCCGGTGGTGGTGATGATGGAAGCGACTTGAAAAGCCGACTGTGTCAGCGCCTCAAAAGCGCTGGCGCATGTTCCGAGAATGCTGAGGAAGATAATGCCGACGGATGCGGCGATCACCAACAGATAATAACGAATTTCTTCCATCTTTAAGGCTTTCTTAATTTTACCGAAGATAATCAGATAATAGGCATTAAAATTAATACCGAACAGAATCATGAATATCGTAACAACCCACTGCAGGTAAGGGGAGTAGCTGGCAAAACTGTCATTTTTGATGCCGAAACCTCCTGTTCCTGCGGTGCCGAATCCGGTACATAGCGCGTCAAACAAGGGCATCTTGCCGATCAGAAGTAAAATGATCTCCACGACAGTCATCCCCAGATAAATGAGATAGAGAATTCGCGCTGTATATTTTACTTTAGGCACGAGTTTACCTACAGAAGGACCGGGGCTTTCCGCGCGCATCAGATTGATGTTGGAGCCGCCGCTTAGGGGAACGATGGCAAGCAGGAAGACTAAAACTCCCATACCGCCGATCCAGTGCGTGAAACTGCGCCAGAATAATGAGCAGTGAGAGAGTGCTTCCACATCACTTAAAACGCTGGCACCGGTAGTCGTAAAGCCGGAGATCGTCTCAAACAGTGCGTCTGTAAAAGAAGGAATTTCCCCTGTCAGGTAGAATGGAAGACAACCGAAGAAACTTAAGAGTATCCAGCTTAGCGAAGTGGCGATACATCCTTCTTTCAAATAAAATACGTTATCTTTCGGTTTTCGCAGTGTCATTAAGAACCCTAATGCAAAGCTGGCAACAGCTACGGGCAGATACCATAAACCTTCTTTCTCGGTATAAAAGAGCGCAACAACACAGGGAAGAAGCAACAGTGCGGCTTCTGTTTTCAAAATGGACCCTAGAATATATCGAATCATTGAACTGTTCATTTCTTATGTTTCCTCTGTTAGTTTAAAATATCCTGAATCGAATTAAATCCCGTATGCGTGGTGACGATCATGACAGTATCGCCCACCTTGATGGAATCCTGCCCGCTGGGAATGATGATCGAACCGTTCCGGTTGATAAAAGAGATCAACAGTCCCTTCTTGAGGGAAAGTTCTGCCAGCGGAATATTTGTGACTTTCGATTCGTTTTCTACACGGAACTCGATCGCTTCCACGCGGGAATCAAACATATGATAAAGCGTCTCGATATTGCTGTTCATGGAATCCTTTTTTGCACGGACATAGGCAATGATCGCTTCGGAAGTGATGAACTTCGGGTAGATAACACTGCCGAGATCCAGACTGCTCACTACATCGTCAAAGGTGATACGGTTGATCTTCGTGATCACTTTAGCCTGAGAGACCATTTTGGCATGAAGTGTGAGCATGATATTCTCCTCATCGATTCCGGTCAGCGGAACAAAGGATTCCACGTATTCAATCCCCTCTTCTTTGAGAAGCCCTTCGTTTGTTCCGTCACCGTTGATGATGATCGCTTTCGGAAGCAGGATGCTGAGTTCCTCGCAGCGCTTCGGATCATTTTCGATGATCTTGACGGAAATTCCCATATGGAGAAGCTGGGATGCAAGATAATAAGCGGACTTTCCCCCGCCGATAATCATAGTATTTTTAACGGCGTGTGTTTTGAAGCCGATTTTTTTCAAAAAGGTTTTAGCACTTGCTCTCGAAGAGACAAAGGAGAGCAGATCGCCACTCTGTATCCGGAAATTACCGGAAGGAATATGAATGTCTTTATCGCGCTCCACGGCGCAGATCAGTATATGGTCGGCAATGTTTTTGCCAAGCGCCCTGCCCAGTTCCATAATCGTCATACCGTCTAACTGGTTGCCGTCCGGTACTTTAAATTTGATCATCTCCGCCTGTCCGTGCGCAAAAGTACTTACTTCCAGCGCGGTAGGGAGAAAAAGAATGCGCGCCGCCTCGCGTGCAGCTTCAAGCTCTGGGTTGATGATCATGGCAAGTCCGAGTTTTTCTCTCAGATAGTTCGCTTCTTTGCTGTAATCCGGCGTGCGGACTCTGGCGATGGCGGAACAGTCACCGACACGTTTTGCAACCGTACAGCACAAAAGGTTTAATTCATCGGAATCGGTCACGGAAATAATCAGGTCGGCATTCTCGATGCCGGCTTCCATCTGGACGCTGAAACTCGCACCGTTACCTACAATTCCCATGACGTCGTACAGTCCGGTCAGCTCCTGAATTTTCTGGGCGTTGTGATCGACGAGGGTAATGTCGTGCCCTTCCTTGACTAGTTGCGCGAGGATCGTTCTGCCGACTTTGCCGCATCCGACAATAATGATTTTCAATCCTTGGTCATCAGAATTCTTTTGTTTAAACATATCTTCTCCATTCCGAAGCGCCACTCATGTTCTACAGAGCTGCAATCCAACATTTCCGGTAAATGCAGTCCCGCTTTGCAGCGTTTCCGGCTGCCATACTGCATAGGATATGGCATATGCAAGTATAATATAGCACCTTACGGGGAAAAAAGCATTATGTTTTTTTATTAGTACAAAAAGGGTAAATGCAGAATCAGTCGTCAAAATTGCAGCTTGCGCAGTAAAGTATTGCAGTTATGATAAAAAACTGTAGAATAGGACAAAAGAAAAGATGTGAGGGACGGAGGAGTTAAGGTGAGAGTAAGTTATAACAGGGATACTTCTTTGCGGGAAGATACGGTGGATATACAGTATCGTGAAGAGAGTGAGCAGATTGAGATCATTCGTAACTTTTTTTCATCGATGCAGAGCATTACAGGTAAAAGAGATGATGAAATGTGTGTGCTCAGACCGGGAAGTATCTATTATCTGGAAATGGTTGACAGGAAACTTTTTGCCTATCAGGCAGGAGAAGTATATCAGCTTGATTACAGTATGAAGCATTTTCTGGATTGTTTCGGTGTCAACGGATTCGTACAGATCAGCAAGAACACGATCGTGAATCTGTATAGGGTGAAGCGGGTGCAGACTGATTTGAATATGCGGTTGAAGCTGGTAATGGATAATGATGAGATGATTGTCCTAAACAGAACCTATAAGAAAAATTTTCTTGATGCTTTGTATCATATACAGGAGGTGTACCATGAAAATCATTAATAAACAAAACTTTTTTTCCACAGTGTGCGTCGTTTTTACATTGCTTGTGCTGGGGAAACTCATACTAGAGTATATTGCGCAGGGGGTGTGGGGGAATTATCAGGGAAATCTTCTCGTGATGTTTGTGCTGTCGGCATTGGCTGTTTTCGTATTGTCACAGTATTACCGTTTTCAGAAATATTCGCTGCTGGCGGTGATCGTAGTGCAGTATCTGGTGCTCATAGGCGGTGTGATGCTTTTTACATGGATATCGGGATTCTTTGCGCCTCTGCATGAGAATGGGTACCGGGATATGTTTCTGTCTTTCAGTATTCCTTATGCCATCGGGGTGGTCATTTATTATGCAGCATTGTTTCATGAAGTGAAGACGGTCAATAAGGCACTGGAGCAGATAAAGGAGAAATGATATGAATACAGATAAAAAAATAACGGGAATGGATTATTTCGGGCTTGGATTGTACGCCTTCGGCGGACTGGGGATGGAAATGCTCTATGCATATTTATTGGAGCCGATGATTTACGGCGCACCGATGCAGGAGTGGTCTCCGGTGCAGACGATCATGCACTGGATTCTGACTTGTATCACATGGGGGATTTTTGCAGCAGTCCTCATCAAGACGTCGGGAACAAAATATGATTATCCTTTGCTGGAAAAAGGAACTAAGATGACGCTTGTAAGAGTCGTCCTCTGTCTTGTATTTATTGCCGTGGCATTCTGGGTTGATTATATGATATGGGGCGGATTCAAAGTTTATTTGGAGTATGCAGGCAAAGGAATGACACTCTTTATATTCCAATACATATATTATGCTTTTGAGACGATGCTGTTTCTGCTCATTATCGTATTCGGACAAAAAGCGTGTGAGGTTTGGTTCCACAGGGGAAATTTTCCTTTTGGCGGAATCATCTGCGGACTGACATGGGGTCTGGCGCATATGTTTACCAAAGATATCCTGACGGGCGTGATCGGTCTTTTGCTTGGCGTAGCGATGGGCAGTGTATATCTTGTGACTAACAGGGATTTGAGAAAGGCATACGCGGTAATGTTTCTGATGTTTGTGCTGTGACTGGGCGGTTGGGAAATGCCTCTGATTGTGCAGTAGCAGGTTGATTAGAACGCTTGCAGGATTGGTTACGTTTGGTCACGGTCGTGCATTGCCGCGTTGCGTGTATTGGTTGCGGGACTGTACTATGGTTGCGCAACCGAAAGTGTCCGGTCTGACGCCCTGAATGTGTCGCGCAACCGGATTTGCAACTCTATGATAATAAAAAATGAACTGCATTTGAGTGGATGTATAAGGGCTATGTGCAGTAAAAGAAAGGGAAAATTATCATGGAGAAGAAACTTTTTACAAGAGATTTTACACTGGTGGTGATCGGACAGATCATCTCACTTTTCGGCAATGCGGCGATTCGGTTTGCATTGCCGTTGTACTTATTGAATCAGACCGGCTCATCGGCGTTGTACGGAACGGTTATGGCATGTGCTTTTGTTCCGTCGATCCTGTTGGCGCCTGTGGGTGGTCTGATCGCCGACAGGGTAAATAAACGAAACGTGATGGTGATACTTGATTTTTCTACGGCGGGACTGATTCTATTATTTATGCTGTTGATGAACCATATGAATCTGGTGATTGTGTTGGCAGTTACACTCATGATTCTATATGGGATTGCGGGAGCTTATCAGCCCACCGTACAGGCGAGCGTTCCTGCATTAGTGGGGCAGGAGCAGTTCATGCGTGCGAATGCCGTGATCAATGTGATCAGTTCTTTCGCATCATTGCTCGGTCCTGTGCTGGGCGGTATTCTCTACAGTGCATATGGGCTGATTCCGGTGCTGGAAGTTTGTATCGCCAGTTTCATATTATCCGCAGTGATGGAACTTTTTATCAGGATTCCTTTTAAGAAGCAGGAGGCAAAGGGAAACATTTGGCAGATCGCACGCCGGGATATGGGGGAAAGTATTCGTTTTATTTACAAAGAAAATCCGGTGATTGGACAGGGGCTTCTTGTGGTCTGCGGCATTAATCTGTTTATGTCGGCGATGATCGTGGTCGGGCTTCCGTATCTGATTACGGAAGTACTTCCGTTTACAGCAGCGCAGGCTAACAGAATGTACGGGTATGCGCAGGGAGCGCTGGCGGCAGGTGGAATTGCAGGCGGTGTCGGCGCGGGTGTTCTTGCGGACAAATTACAGGTCAAAAAGGCGGGAAATATGCTGATTGCCGGATCTGTCTGTGTATTCCCGATAGGGGTTGCTCTTCTGTGGTGTCATTCCGGCATGGCAGTTTATATGACGATTACCATATGTTGTTTTGTGATTATGACGATCTCGACAATTTTCTCGGTGCAGGTGATGTCCTTTATGCAGACACAAACACCTCAGAATCTGATCGGAAAAGTGATTGCGGTCGTTATGACGGTTGCCATGTGCGCGCAGCCGCTCGGAAATGCGATGTACGGCTTCCTTTTTGAGTTGTGTGCAGGGAGAGAAGCGGTAGTTGTGTTGTTTGCGGGGATCGTGTCACTGATGATTGCATTTGGAGCGAGGAAGGTGTTTGTGAGGTTGTAGAGATTGTTATTGCAAAATATAGGTATGTCGTTTATAATATGCTTAACAGGACAGCCGGAAGGTAGAGTGCGCTACCCGTCCCGGAGCATTAAATAGTTAACTAAGAAATAGCCGCCTACTTTTCTCGGGAGCAGGACGGCTATTTCTTATTTTTCAAATTCAGAATTGCAACGATTAATCAAGCAATAGCTATGATAATCATAAATTCCTCATATGTACTCATAATAATCACCACCTTCCGCAAGACTCGGATCGGGTGAGAGCACGTCCCCCGGCTGCCCGGGTAAACATATTATATTGTTTGTACACAATTTCTATTTTTTTGTATAATAATACAATATAACGTATTAATATATGTGTCAATACAAATAAAGGAAAATAGAAAGAGGGTGTACGAATGCAGTCTCTGAATCAATATGTAGGTTTACTTGTAAAGGATTTTAAGATATAATATGCTCTCAAAGAAAGTGAGGAAAACATATGCTGAACATGCTATCAAGTCTGGACGACAACATATTACTCTTTTTTCAGGAGGTAATAAGGAATCCTGTGCTGACGCCCATCCTTAAAGTGATCACAACACTTGGAAACGCCGGCGCGATATGGATTGTGTTGACAATTCTCCTATTACTGATTCCGAAGACAAGAAAAGTTGGATTTATGACACTCCTGTCATTAACTGGAACATTGGTAATCAACAATATGTTTCTTAAGAATCTGGTGAACCGGACCCGACCCTATGAGGTGATCGAAGGGCTGACCTATTTGGTGCGGACGCCTGTAGATTCTTCTTTTCCATCGGGGCATTCGGCATGTTCTTTTGCGGTGGCGTGTATCATGTTCCGCAGACTTCCTAGGAAGTATGGTGTACCAGCGCTTATTCTGGCAATCGTGATTGCTCTTTCGCGATTATATGTGGGTGTGCACTATCCGAGTGATGTGCTGTTTGGTACGATCAGTGGAATTGCAATCAGCTATGTGGCTGAGGCAATTGCGGAGTGGATTTTGAAGAGAAAGGATAGAGGTTAAAATGAAAAAGATAAAATTTGCGATTTTGGCACCGGGCGGTATCGCTAACTGTATGGCGGAGGCGGTCAATCAGATTGAGGAGATCGAGTGTTACGCGGTTGCATCAAGAAGCTATGACAGGGCAAAAAGTTTTGCAGACAAATGGGGGTTTCAGAAAGCTTACGGCTCTTATGAGGAGATGGTAAAAGATCCGGAGGTGGAGCTGGTCTATGTTGCTTCGCCGCACTCCCATCATTATCCGTATGCGAAGCTGTGTCTGGAACATGGGAAACATGTGCTTTTGGAAAAAGCGTTTACCGTGAACGCTGTGCAGGCGGAAGAACTTATTACATTAGCGAGGAACAAAGGGCTTCTTTTAGCGGAGGCATTCTGGCCCAGATATATGCCGAGCAGGAAGATGATAGACGATCTGATCGCGCAGGGAACGATCGGAGAAGTACATGCGGTTACTGCGGATTTCGGTGCACCGCTTAAGCATGTCGAGAGATTGAGTAATCCGGCGCTGGCGGGCGGCGCGCTTTTGGATCTGGGTGTGTATCCGCTCAACTTTGCATTAACGATTTTTACAGGAGAAATCAGGGATATTCAGTCGGGCGCGGTTATGTCTCCTGAGGGAGTGGACTGGATGAATGGTATCACACTTAATTTTGAGGACGATAAGATGGCGGTTCTTCACAGCAATATGCTGGCATATATGGACAATCGCGGAGTAATATACGGCGATAAGGGATATATCGAGATGGGCGATTTGAACAATTGCTCGGAGATTCGGGTTTATGATGAGAATAAGAAAATGACTGCATGTTATCCGGTGCCGGAGCAGATCAACGGCTACGAGTATGAGGCACTCGCATGTGTCCGTGCGATCAGGGCGGGACAGGTTGAGTGTGCGGAGATGCCGCATAGCGAGACGCTTCGATTGATGAAGATTTTGGATACGGTCAGGGAGCAGTGGGGATTTAAGCTGCCTTGTGAGTAGGGCGGAGTTTCCTATTAAAAATCGGGAGTCAAGGCGGTTTATTATAATGAGAACGGCATATTGTACAAAAGGGGCTTGCGTGTCGGGCTTCGGCAAATGGATTTTCTAAAATATTCCGGTTATGTCGTGAGAGACGGACGTGACCGCCCTCTACGCGCATCCGTGCGCGGTTCGGGCTTTTCGGGGCATCCATGCCCCTCAATCACTGTTTTACGGGCGGAATATTAAGAAAATCTCATGTGCCTGCGCAGGACAGCGTCAAGCCCCTTTTGTGCAATATGCCTTTTGGCTTTATAATAAGTAGCTCTTTACAATAAGCGACTCTTTACAGTAAGCGGCTTTTGATGCACAAAGCCTGACGGAAAGTTGCGATAGCGTAGACTGTTTGGGGAGGATTACATATGACGAAGAGTATGACGGAGGGGAAACCGCTGCCGCTTATTTTGCAGTTTGCGGTGCCTTTGTTGATCGGGAATCTTTTGCAGCAGACTTATAATATTATAGATGCCGCTATTGTGGGGCGTATTTTAGGGGCAGATGCATTGGCGGGAGTGGGAGCTTCCAGCAGTGTGCAGTTTCTTGTGTTGGGATTCTGTATCGGTATTTGCTGTGGATTCGGCATTCCGGTGGCGCGCAGTTTTGGGGCGCAACATTATGATAGGATGCGGAGCGATATTTTTCATGGGATGGTATTGACCGGGATATTTGCAGTTGCGTTGACGATATCCTGTGTTTTGCTGTGTCCGCAGATATTGCATCTGCTTGCGACACCAGAGGACATCTATGGGAATGCATACAGGTATCTTGTGATTATTTTTATGGGGATACCTTTTAATTTGCTGTATAATCTGCTGGCAGGGATTTTTCGTTCGGTGGGTGACAGCAAAACACCGTTTATGTTTCTTGCTTTTTCTACTGTGTTGAATATCGGGCTGGATTTGTTCTGTATTCTTGTCCTTAACTTGGGCTGTGCGGGCGCGGCGCTGGCGACGATTACATCACAGGCGGTCAGCGGAATACTTTGCTATATTTATATGATGAAAAAGATGCCGGTTTTGCGATTAAAACGACAGGAGTGTCATATAGATGGAGACACTGTCAAAATGATGCTTGCGATGGGAATCCCTATGGGACTGCAATATTCCATCACCGCGATTGGGAGTATGGTCATGCAGTCTGCAAACAATGGTTTAGGCAGTGTGTATGTGTCGGGTTTTACAGCCGGTATGAGAATCAAGCAGTTTGTGATGTGCCCTTTTGATGCGCTGGCGACGGGAGTTTCTGTTTTTTGCAGTCAAAATCTCGGCGCGGGCAAGATGGAACGTATCAAGTCGGGAATCAGACAGGGAATTGCGATCGGTGTGTTGTATGGAACGGTGGCAGGTTTGGTGATCATCTTTTTCGGAAGGACATTGTCAATGCTTTTTGTGTCAAAAGATGAGGCGGAGATACTGGACGCTTCCGCTAAATATTTGCGGTGCATGGGATATTTCTTCTGGAGTCTCGGCATTCTGAATGTCTGTCGTATGTGCACGCAGGGACTCGGCTTTTCGGGGAGGGTGATCTTCTCTGGTCTGGCGGAGATGGTGGCAAGAATCGTAGTCAGTCTGTGTTTTGTGCCGATATTCGGGTTTACGGCAATCTGTTTTGCAGATCAGTCTGCGTGGCTTTCTGCGTGTGTCTATATTGTGCCGACATGTTTGTATTGTCTTAAAAAATGTGAGAAAAAGTTGCAGGGTTCTGTATAAATATGACATACTGATGTCAGAATTTGCGTTGTATGATGTGGTATGCCATTTGTGATTTACATATGGTGGGAGAAAATGAAATCAGATTTTTTACAAGGGAATATTCTTAAGTCGTTAATACTTTTTATGATTCCTCTTTTTATATCCAGAGTATTTCAGCAGCTGTACAATACGGTCGATACCATGATCGTCGGCAATTATCTGGGAGAGGAGTCCCTTGCAGCGATGGGATCCGGTTCTGCGGTATATGAAATGCTGCTTGGTTTTGCGAACGGTATCGGCAGCGGGCTTGCAATCGTGACGGCGAGGAGTTTCGGAAAGGGAGATGAGACGCTTTTAAAGCGGTCCGTGGCAGGAGCATTAGTGATCGGGGCAGGCATGACCGTGCTGATTATGCTATTGTCGAGAGTGCTTTTGATGCCATTATTGAGATTGCTGAATACACCGGATGAAATTATCGGACAGTCGCATATTTATATATCTACATTGCTTTTGTTCGTGGGAGTCATGTTCGGCTACAATCTGCTTGCCGCGTTGCTGCGGGCAATAGGCAACAGTGTTGTGCCTTTGGTATTTTTGGTTTTTTCAGCGGTGCTGAATACTTTTCTGGATATTCTGTTTATTACACGGTTTGATATGGGCGTGCGCGGTGCGGCTGTCGCGACTGTATTAGCACAAGGAGTTTCGGTAGTGTTGTGCCTGATATATATTGTCTTGAAGTGTCGTATTCTGATTCCATCCCGGGAGCATTTTCGGATAGATGCTGATTTGTACAAGGAATTATTCAGTCAGGGAATTTCTATGGGGTTGATGCATGCGATCGTATCCATGGGGACGGTGATTTTGCAGTCGGCAATCAACAGTCTGGGCTATCTTGTGATTGCAGGGCATACTGCAGCCAGAAAAGTGAACAGCTTTTGTATGATGCCGATGTCTGTTACGGGCATGGCACTCTCTACATTTGTTTCCCAAAACCGCGGCACCGGACAGGGGGAAAGGATTCGTAAGGGAGTGCGTTACGGAAATCTTTTATGTGTATTCTGGGGGATTGTGCTGATGGCGATTCTATATCCGGGTGCACCGAAACTGATAGCGTTGATATCCGGTTCCAAAGAGTCTGTTGTTCTGGACATCGGTACATGGTACCTGCGGTTTACGGCACCGTTTTATATTGTATTGGGACTTGTATTTAATATGAGGTCTTCTCTTCAGGCGATCGGACAGAAAGTTCTGCCGCTGGTGTCCAGTGCTATAGAATTTATTGCCAAAATACTGTTTGCGGCGATCATTATTCCCGGACTTGGTTATGCGGGAGTTATTTTGTGTGAGCCGGTGATCTGGTGTTTGATGACAGTACAGCTTGTCTGGGCATTTTATGGCAATTCATATATCAGACAATTTAAGAGAGGAAAAAGTAAAATCACGTAGCCGGTCGAAAGGAGAACCACGGAAATGCATTTTGTGGACGCAAAAGGTATTTTATCATCTCAAAACGGTATGAATCTGTATCGCGGGTGTACTCACGGATGTATTTATTGCGACAGCCGGAGTGAATGCTATCAGATAAAGCATGATTTTGAGGATATCGAGGTCAAACAGAATGCACCGGAGCTGTTAGAGAAAGCGCTGCGCTCCAAGCGTAAAAAATGTATGATTGGCACGGGAGCCATGTGCGATCCGTATATGCACTGCGAGGAGCAGCTTAGGCTCACAAGAAAATGTCTGTCGCTGATCGATGAGTATGGTTTCGGCGTCGCAATCCAGACGAAATCGGACCGGATTCTCAGAGATTTGGACTTACTGACGAGCATTAACCGCAAGGCGAAATGTGTGGTACAGATGACGCTCACGACTTACGATGAAGACTTGTGCCGCATCGTGGAACCGAGAGTGTGTACGACGAAACGTCGGTATGAAGTCTTGCAGATTATGCGTGAAAACGGTATTCCTACGGTAGTGTGGCTGTCGCCAATCCTGCCTTTTATTAACGATACGAGGGAAAATATCGAAGGGATTCTGGAATATTGTAAGGCGGCGGGCGTGTATGGGATCATCTGTTTCGGTATGGGAGTGACGCTCAGACAGGGAGACCGGGAATATTTCTATGCGGCATTGGATAAGCATTTTCCGGGATTGCATGAGAGATATCACCGTAAGTTCGGGTATGCATATGAGATTCCCAGCGACAGATCGGGAGAACTGATGCGGTACTTTAGGAGTTTTTGTAAGGAAAATTATATTGTGAGCGACGTGGGAAAGATTTTTGAGTACTTAAGGGAGTTCCCGGAAAATAAAGGGTATGAGCAGTTGACGTTGTTTTAGGATGGCGGGCAGAGACTTCAAGTATCTGTTACAGGTATTCTCTGCATAGATGAAAGCATTTGAAAAGAGGAAATACAATGGAAGAAAAAGTATGTAAAGGAACTGACAGCCGTGCGGTGAAGGTGCTCATGCTGTCGCTGGGAGCAGACTTGTGCGGGATTGCGAGTCTTGACAGATTTGGGGACGCGCCGAAGGGTTTTCATCCGTTAGATGTGATGCCGTCCTGCAAGTCTGTGATATCTTTTGGATGCAGATTTCCGGTGGGAACACTGCACTGTAACAGCCCGATTCCGTATACGAAGGTGCGTAACTCTATTACACCGAAGATGGACGGCATAGCTTTAGATTTTTGTATGGAGATGGAACGGAGAGGGGTTATTTGTGTGCCGATTCCGACTAATGAGAGTGTATGGGATAATAATACGAACAGGTGGCGTTCTGTCATTTCACAGAAACATGCGGCGCAGGCAGCAGGGCTTGGTACGATTGGGCGGCACTCGCTGCTGATTACACCGGAGTTTGGAAGTATGGTCTGGCTGGGCGCTGTTTTGTGTGAGCAGGAACTATGTCCTGACGAGTTAAAAGAGAATATATGCAATGAATGCAATCTTTGTGTGGAGGCATGTCCGGTTGGCGCGCTGGAAGAAAGGGAACTCAAACAGCAGGCGTGCTGGAATCATGCCTTTGGCGACGATGAGAACTTACAGACATGGACGATTTCATGTCATAAGTGCAGGGATATCTGCCCGTTTAATATGGGGAGTGAGAATGCGGAGCGGAGGTTGTGATGAGTAAAGATAAGGTGATAAGCTGGATACAAGAGCGGAAAGTGTCTGGCAGAATGGTTAAGAATATTTCATCTAAGTTGTATCACGCAGACAGACGGCGGAACATCACCGCTATCGTGGCGATTGCATTGTCGGCGATGATGGTCGTTATGGTGTTTTCCACGATCATATCCATTACGACGCTGACAAGACATAACCAGCAGATGATGTTCGGCTCACAGGCGGAAGCCATTTACATGTATTGTCCAAATGTGTATTGGCCTGAACTGTTACGGGACAGCGGCTATTTTGATGAGGTAACCTATGCGGTGTATATGGGGACTGACATGGCGCAGGAGAATGGAAACTGCTTTCTTTATACTGATGAAAAGACTGCCGGATGGAATTTCAATGAAGTAATGGAGGGGAGATGGCCGCAGAAGGACGGGGAGATTGCAGTAGACGAACATTTTGTTGAAAACCATGGCGGAGATGTCCATGTGGGAGACATTATTCATATCAGGCTGAGCACGGCGGAACAGGAAGTGGAGCAGGATGCGGTGGTCAGTGGAATCTGTACCGCTAACGATGAACTGAATGAAGCAAGGGTATATGTATCAGAGGAATTTTTCATAAGTAATCCTAGTGGTTTCAATCTGCAAACTTACTGTCGCTTTGAGAACGGGAAGTATACCAATGAGGATTTGGAAAACATTTTGAATGAGGTGTTATCTCGGGAGTATGAGGCTCGTGGTCTGGCATTTCGGAAGTGGGAGCCGCTTACAGTAATTAATCCGGCAGCAGGCGATAAGCTGAGTACGGGAGCGATGGTCCTGCTGGGCGGACTGGTCTTGATTACCATGGTCTGCGCAGGGTTAATGGTCTATACAATCTATTATATTTCCAGTGTCAAAAATGTAGTGCAGTACGGGCAGCTAAAGTTGATTGGCGTGACGGAGAAACAGATCAGGAGCATTGTGCGTCGTCATGCTCTCAGGCAGTATGTGACAGGGCTTCCCATAGGGTGTCTGATTGGGGTCATATTCGGCTATGTGCTGATGCCGGTAATGGCGTCTTATGCGGGGCTTAGCGGAAAGCAGACTCTCATGTTAAAACCGGAATATTTCCTGTATGCGGCAGCGCTGTCCTTCATCGTGGTTTATATCGGTACGAATAAGCCCATGCGTATCCTGTCGCAGACGCCGCCGGTTCATACGGTTGGTTTCACGGACAGCCGGAAGGAGAAAATCGGCAGGGTGCACAGTGTGAGGTTTACCCCGGGGCGCTTTGCTAGAAAGAATATTAGGAAACGCAGGAAAAAGACGATGCTTGTCGTCACATCCGTGAGCATTGTCATGCTGGTTTTTGTAATGACCATGAATATCATACACAGTATAAACGTTGATTTGCTTATGGCAATGTTTAATCAGTTTGCGGATATTGAGATAGCTACCGATCAGGCATTGCGGTTCATGGATACCGGATCACCGGGAAATGCAGAGAAAATTCCGAGTGAGCTTCGCACGGAATTGGATAAGATTTCAGAAGAGATGGAAACAGTCTATCACTATAACCTGTATGTAATGTCCTTTTTATATGATGAGGATGCTGAAAAATACTGCGAGATTGTGCTGGACAATATGGATTATCAAGAAGGCTTGGAAGAAGACAGCACCGGACGGAAGATTCTCATGCCGCGTGCAAAGGCATACAGAGAAAAAGGGGCACCTATACTGGTGCAAGAGAGTTACCGATTCTATGATTATGAGCAGATTTCGGATTTTAAAGTTTTTGAAGGTGAGATTGACGAGGAGAAATATGAGTCCGGGGAGTATGTACTGGCAGTCGCGATGGACGGGTATGGAAACACCCTGTATCATGCGGGCGACACGATAAGGCTGTATGATGAGTTCCCGGAAGGCGTTGACAATACACAGGATGAGAACGGAAGATATATTGCGTATGATTCCCTGCGCATGAAAGAATATACGGTAATGGCGGTCGTCAGTGACACTTATCAGAATCAGATGGCATGGGGAGATCAGCATGCAAGTGGATTTGAATATATTCTTCCCACGCAGCTTATGGACAGCTTCTGGGAACAGCCGGAATTATTCATGGTAACGATGAACGCGCCCGATGCGGATACGCTTGCAAGAGTAGAGCCGGAAGTACGGGCATGTCTGGAAAGAATGGGCGGGGATGATATGGTATCCATTCGTTCCAGAAGCACTTATAAAGAAGGCTTGGATCGGTTTGCCATGGAGATTGGTCTGATTGGCAACGGGCTGGCGGTTCTGGTGGGCATGATGGCGCTGGTGAATTTCTTGAACAGTACGGTCAGCGGTATTGCCGAACGGAAGGAAGAGTTTTCGACCTTACAGGCGATCGGCATGATGAAGCGGCTTCTCATAAAGGTCTTGCGGCTGGAGAATCTCTACACAGTGTTGTGGGCAGTGGTTCCGGGGTTCGTGCTCGGACAGCTTGTGAGTGCAGCGGCGATCAACAAAATTTCAGAGACTCTTCCGTATTTTAAATGGAATGGAAGGGTTCTTCCGGGTGTTTTGCTGGCTGTAGTGATCATACTAATATCTATGATCTATCCGAATCGAAGAACCGATATCGGGGACCGCAGACTGTGACACAGGTATGGCATTATTTGTGATGTCATGAAGTAAAATGCATGAAACATTTGGTGTAATAATGGAAATATATGTTAAGTGTATGAAAGGGACTACAATGGAGAAAGAAAAAGTAGTAGAATTAGTGAACGTATGCCGTCAGTATGGTGAAGGTGAAAATGTGGTGAACGCTCTGGATCATGTGAATGCCGTGATTAACAGAGGGGAATTTGTCGCGGTCGTTGGTGCATCGGGCAGTGGTAAGAGTACATTCTTAAATGTGTGTGGTGGACTCGACAGACCTACTTCCGGCGGAATCTACATAGAAGGAATAGATATCGGGAAGCTGGCAAGCGACGAACTGACGGAGTTCAGACGGAAGCGAATCGGATTCATTTTTCAGAATTATAACTTGATTTCTGTGATGTCAGTCTATGAGAATATTGTACTTCCGGTGCAGATAGGCGGACATCTGGAAGATGAGGCATTACTTAGAAGGATCATGGATTCGCTCGGATTAACGGGATTGGAGCATAGGCTTCCCTCGGAACTCTCCGGCGGTCAGCAACAGAGGGTGGCGATTGCTCGTGCATTGATTTCTACACCGGCTATTATTCTGGCGGATGAGCCGACGGGAAACCTTGACTCTTCTTCGACAGAGGACGTGATGAGGCTTTTGACAAGCGCTGTCAGGGACTTTGGACAGACGGTTATCATGATTACTCATAACGAAGCTTTGACGAGAGACTGTGACAGAATTTTAAATATGAAAGACGGCAAACTGACAGAAAGGTGAGAATGTGCTCACCTGATATCCAGTTCAGGCGGCACATCAATCTCATCGGACACATACTTGCCGTTCTTCTTGCGCTGACGCACACATTCCGTCAGCAGATATTCAATCTGACCGTTGACGGAGCGGAAGTCATCTTCCGCCCACGCCGCGATCGCATCATATAGTTTTGCAGATAATCGAAGGGGCACTTGCTTTTTACCTGTATCGCCCATAATGTCCTCCGTTTCATTCTAATAGAGACTGCCAGAATTGACTACCGGCTGTGCATCGTGGTTGCCGCACAGGACTACTAATAAGTTGGATACCATAGCTGCTTTGCGTTCTTCGTCAAGTTCTACAGTATGATTTTCATTCAATCGTTCTAACGCCATCTCAACCATGCCTACCGCGCCGTCCACAATCATTTTTCTTGCATCAATGATAGCAGATGCCTGCTGTCTCTGCAACATGACTGCGGCAATTTCGGGTGCGTATGCAAGGTAAGTGATTCTTGCTTCTATGATCTCAATTCCTGCTTCTTCAACTCTGGTCTGAATCTCGTCACGTATTTTCCTCGCTACGATCTCGCTGGAACCGCGCAGACTGCCTTCGTCAGCCATGCCGTCTCCGGTAGTATCCACGTTGGGAGCCACATCGTAAGGATAGATACGCACAATATTACGAAGCGCACTGTCACACTGCAATGAAAGAAATTCTTTGTAATTATCTACATTAAAAACAGCTTTTGCGGTATCCACGATCCGCCATGTCACAGCGATGCCGATCTCTACAGGATTGCCAAGGCAGTCGTTGATCTTCTGGCGGCTGTTGTTTAATGTCATGATCTTTAAAGAAAGCTTCTTGCTAAGAGCTTCTTGGGTTGTGACTGCGGCGGAATCACCTATAACCAGTGTTCCGGCAGATCCTCCCACACCTTTGACATCACCGCTCTGGCTTAACTTTGTATGTGCAGCCGGATTGACGCTTGAACAGAAGGGATTGACGAAATAAAAGCCATCGCCTTTGAGCGTTCCGACATATTTACCGAATAAAGTCAGGACAAGCGCCTCCTGCGGCTTCAGAACTTTCAGTCCGCAAAAGAGAATCCAGCCCAAAAGCACATAGATCAGTCCTACGACCAATATGGTGATGGTGAGTGCGGTGGCTGAATGAGTAATGCCGACAATGATTCCTGCAATAGCCAGTGCGTATAGCAGGAGCGTGATGAGTAATACGGGCAGACCGTTATTTTTCCCCTGAATGAGTTTTTCTTCTAAATTAGTTTCTTGCATAATCTCCTCCGTTCCGAAGCGGCAGTGATAAAATGTTTTTGTTTCAACAAAGTATGAGTATCGCTTCTGATGAAATATTGTTTTGATATCATTATGATATCACATTGATTTTAAATGTCAATAGGATTTGAGAAATATAACTAAGATTACGAGATTGAAAAACATTTTGAATGCCACAGACGATCATTTGATGTAGCTTGATTTTGTTTATAGGAATGGATATACTGATGAAAAGAGTAGAAACGGAAGGAAAATTTGCAATGAAAAATGTGCTTATTACCGGCGGTACAGTATTTGTCAGCCGATATGCGGCGGAGTATTATGTCAAAAAAGGCTGGAATGTATTTGCTCTAAATCGAAATAGCAGGACTCAGCCGGAAGGTGTCACCTTGATTGAAGCGGACAGGCATGAGCTTGGAAATAAGCTGCAGAATTATCATTTTGATGTGATTTTGGATATTACGGCTTATAGCGGAAACGATGTTGACCTGCTTCTTAACGCCGCCGATGACTGCGAAGACTATATTCTCGTCAGTTCGAGCGCTGTGTACCCGGAAGACTGTCGTCAGCCTTTTCGTGAGAGTGCGGAATTGGGCGCAAACAAGTTCTGGGGTGGGTACGGCATCGGTAAAATTGAGGCGGAACAGGTATTGCTTAGACGTAAACAGGATGCTTATATTGTGCGTCCACCGTATCTGTATGGTCCTATGAACAATGTATATCGTGAAGCATTCGTTTTTGAGTGCGCGTTGAATAATAGAAAATTTTATGTACCTCGGGATGGGCAGATGCAGTTGCAGTTTTTCTATATAGATGATTTGTGCCGATTCATGGACATTATTCTGGAGCAGAAACCGGAGCGCCGCATATTCAATGTGGGGAACAAAGAAACAATATCCGTTCGTGAATGGATTGCCTTATGCTATGAGACCGCAGGAAAAAGCGTCGAGTTTGTCAATGTAGACCGAGAAATAAATCAGAGGGCATATTTCAGCTTTTATGACTATGAATATTGTCTTGACGTGAGTGCGCAGGATACATTGATGCCGAAGACGATGCCGTTTGAAGAAGGGCTGAAAAAGTCGTTTGAGTGGTATGTGGAGCATTCCGATATGGTGAATAGGAAGCCGTATATGGAGTATATTGATGGGAAACTATGAAAATAGCAGGGAAGATTTCACGATTCTGGAAATCTTCCCTGTTTAGATATATTAGATTTATCAAAATTATAATTCCTGTTTGATGCTTGTTTCCAAGGGAACAACTGTAAGTGTTTTTCCCATTGAAAACAGAAGCTTTAAGATAGTTGATAAATATGGATCTGTTTTGCCACTTTCCATTCTTGCGATTACGGATTGTTTAATTCCGCTGATTGTTTCTAATTCTCTTTGGGATAGATGTTCATCTTTTCTTGCCTGTACTATTTCTCCCACAAGTTCAGCCATTAAGTTGTTTTCTGCGATTTCCTCAGGCGTAAAATGGTTTTTGCGGTATGTTTCCCAGCTTTCCCCGAAGGGAGAGGTTTTGATTTTGCTATTCATAGTCGCGGCTCCTTTCTATGAAATCGTTCATCAGTTTTTTAGCTTTGTTAATTTCTTTCTTTGGTGTTTTTTGCGTATTTTTCATAAAGTGGTTTAATAGAATAAAAGCATTTCCATCCCAAAAGAAAAATAAAATCCGATCTCTCAATGGACGTAGTTCCCATATTTCACCATCCAGATGTTTTATAAATGGTTCGCCAGCGGCAAGTCCGTTTTGCCTTAATATTTCAATATACTGGTCTATTTTATTGTATTTTATTCGGGCATCCTTGCTTTTGAAGGATTTCCTTTCTAATTCATCAAGATATTCTCTAACGGGCTGCTTTCCCGTTGCATCTTGATAAAAGTAAACTTCATACATGCAAATCTCCTTTGTTATATAAATGATAGCTTGCAAGCTATCAAAATGTCAATACAATTTTTATATGTTTTGCATTTTTAACCTATTTTGTACTCAAAAATCGCAAGCTTACAATAAATCAAAAATATCCATCTGCCTGTCCTTCCACAACTTCTGTTCCGCCAATTTTATCACATCATTTTCAGTCACCTTCCCGATCAGAAGCGGTGACAAAACGTTGTGTAATTTCATATTTTTCTCGACAGTTTCCCTGTCATAGTTTGCATAGCAATAAAGACAGCCGTGACCGCAAGTGTTGTATGCTCCGATATCCGCGCCAAGCAGACAGGAGCATTCGTTACGCGCAGATTTTTTCTTAGGGACATGAAGTTTACATCCCAGAGCCTTTTCAAGCACAGCCTGCGACATGCAGCCGTCCGCATCTACATTTTCCCGGACAAGCCCTGCGTTTTCACAGCACAAATGTATCTGTAGATTATTTTCTTTTGCGATTTCGGAAAAAGCTGATATCAGAATTTCCTGCTCCGTATCTGTAACACTTCGAACGCCGTGAAAATTCCGCTTTGTTTTTTCATACAGATCAATAAAACTTACGACGCATTGAGAGGTGTATCCCGAAAGCGTTTTTGCCATTTGGGCAAACTGTTCTATGTGATAATCAATCGAATAGCGGTCTGTGATAAAGATTGGGTCATAACGCCAGCTCATCCGCCCGCTTCCGACTATTTCAGAAAGCCGTTGAAAGGAATGAATGACCTGTTCTTTCGGCGGCACATGCGGTTCGATATCTTTGCCGTACGGAGTGATCGTCACGAACCAGAATGTATCGAAACCGGATAAAAACGAAAGCCTGCCAAGCATCGGCGTGGGATTTTTGGTGCAAAAAACCATAACATCTATGACTTCCGGATTTAACAGGTATTTCGTTATCTGTGTCGGATAATAGGGATTGCGCACCAAGACATAACCATCCGCAATACGGTTATAAAACCAGTCACTGTAATATGCCGGGATATCTGTTCTGCTTCCTGTATTTAGAATCATTTCATCATGCACCTCGTATACATTGTAGCATATGTGAAAGATAAAGTCTGCAAGGCTTGCCTTATAAAATCTTGCAGCCGATATATATTGTGTTATAGGATTAAGGTGACAGGAGACCTTTGTTATAAGTTGGGAGGGCAGACCATATGGCAGTTACGATTTTTACGATGACACATAAGAAATTTGAGGAACCGGACGACCCGATTTATATGCCGTTGCATGTAGGACGTGCGAAAGGGGCGGATTACGGTTATGCCGGGGACAACACAGGGGACAACATCTCGGAGAAAAACTGCTATTACGGAGAGCTGACGGGTGTGTATTGGGTGTGGAAGAACATACGCACATCGGATTATGTGGGAATATGCCATTACAGACGGTATTTTTGTACGGAGGAAGGCAGGATATTCAATGAAAATGATTATCTGTCGATTATGAAAGATTATGACATCATCGTCTCCAAGAAGTTGAAGTTGAATTTTTCTTATTTTGACGGCTATGCAAGTGATTACAACATTTTTGATCTGGTCACGACGGGCGAGGTGATCAGGCAGATGTACCCGGAGTATTATGATACGTTCGAGCGGCTGGTGCACGGCAATGGAACTTACTTCGGCAACATGATGGTGGCGTCTAAGGAATTGTATGACGAGTATGCGGAATGGCTTTTTTCTATTTTTGCAGAGGTGGAAAAGAAAATCGACCCCAGCGGTTACGATGATTATCACAAGCGGGTCTTCGGTTTCATATCGGAATTTCTGCTTTATGTCTGGGTGCAAGTAAAAGGGCTTAAAGCCTACGAGTGTAAAGTCGGAATGACCACCGAAAAATACGAGACGAGGCAGATGAAGGAGAAGCTGTCGGACTTTTTTATGAAAGGAGACATTGCGGGTGCGAAAGAATATTTCTTGAGTGTACTAGAAAAGCGCCCGGATGTTTTGATGGAGGCTTCGGATATCACAGGAGAGTTGAAGCTGTCCATGCAGGTGATTGCTGTCTGCGAATTGGAAAGGCAGGAATATGGAGAGAGTGTGCTTGACAGGATCAGACAGTTTGAGGAATTGATGCATTATTTTGGCAGATTGAACGAAATTGTGGGGGACTGCAGGACGAATCAGATAAGCGAAGAGGATATCCGGTTCCTGCGTGGAGAGCGGGTTAGTGATATTGCCATAAAAGCTTCCGCAAGACTTTTTATCTCGGAAGAAAAAGAACTTGCGGAAGTCGTAGGGCGTATATTGTCTATTGGAGACTTGCCGTAAATTCGGAAATATCTACCATGGGATCACGGGCGTCGCCCTTTATCCTGCCGAGATAGGTGAGGGTGCCGTCCTCCATGTAGCGGTAGAAATTGCTGTAGAAGACATATTCTTCTTCTTCATATTCTGCGGATATACGCATGAGTTCTACATAGGAATCGGTTCGATCCAGATCGCATAGGTATTGTGCCGAATATTGTTCTGCAAAATCCACACCGTTAAGAATCAGATGTGCCATATAGTCCTGGCTGCGGTCCTCCCACTCCACATATTCATCGTAAAAAAGAACATAGTCTTTGTTGTGGTCACCGTTTAGGTCGATACTGTAAATCTGGTCTTCTTCCAGACAGAGCATCGGACGGTCATAGTAAGCATATTCATCGCTAAATCCCATATCGAACAGAATACAGTAAGGAATCGTCCATTCCATAACGCTCCAGGAACCTTTGAGACAGGTAAGCCCGGAAGAAGACAAGAACCATTGATCAGTATTATCTTCTTCGAGAAGCATATTTTTATAGGAAACGGCTTTTGAAGCCTCCTGATTGTAGGCGTTGAGGTTCGCACAAAATGATGCTGAATCTTCACCTAAATCGGAGAGAGAAAGAAGCGTCCCTGTCTTGCAGTCATAATTGACACCGTATACTTCAAAGCCCGGATGGACACCGCCGGTAAAATAGGAATGATTCACAGTAAAAGAGATAATGTTGTCATCAGCCCTTTGGATTTTGTGGAAAGTCAGGGTTTCATCGTAGGGTTCATATAGTTCACCGTCTGCATATTGTTTCTTTGCCCAGTCAACACTTCCGAAATTATCTACATAGGTAAGAAATTCATCAATACCTGCACGGATATTAGCATTGATTTTTTCTGCGGCAGAGTTGTTTCCTGATATTGAGACAATAGGATAGCTGTAGGAGAGTACAAAACAGACTGTGCCATCGTCAGCAGTTTCTTCTTTACTTACCTCCTGCATCTCGATTTCGATACGAGATGCAGGCTCATAAGAAACGACGCTGTTGTCATAAAACGTTACTTCGAGCGGAGTACGTCCTTGAAAACAGAGGACAGAATATAGTAATAAAATATAAGCTAAAGTTGTTTTCATGTGTAATATTCTTCTTCTATTATATCTAAGCAGCAGTATTTATTCGATGCTGACTGTAAGTTCAGAAGTATTTACCGTAGGGTCAAGTGCGTCGCCTTTTGCTTTACCGAGATAGGCAAGGGAACCGTCCTCTTCATAGCGGAAGAAATGACTATAGTAGACATATTCATCACCTTCGTTTTCGCCGGATACAAGCATGAGTTCTACATAGCAGTCATCAGGATTTAAGTCATACAAGGCAGGTTCAGCCCATGTGGCGAAGCACTGTGCAATTTGTTCCGTTGTTGCCGCATCGCCTTCGGTTGCAAAATTTGTGTCGTTGATGAGTACATATGCAGCCGTGTCATAGGTGCCGTCCGCGCCTTCTACATATTCGCTGTAGAGCAGAATGGAATCATCAGAACCGTCACCGTTCAGGTCATGGTTGTAGGTTTCCTTATTCTGTAATTTCAATACGAATCCGTCTGAATAAGTATAAATGTTCTTAAATCCCATGTCGGCTAAGTCACTGTATGGGATGATAAATTCGATTGTGCCTTCTGCATAAGGACCGAGTGCGTAAGGGGGACTCATGAAGACGAGACCGGAGGTGGACAGATACCACGAGCCATCGGCATACAATACGGATTCTAATGTGCCGTCGCTGATGGATTCCTCCGAAAACATCCGCGCCTTATAGGATTCTGTCTGAGCCAGTTTCTGGTTGTAGGCAAGAGTATCTTCATGGAACGCAGCCGGATCGTCGCTCAAATCGGAAAAAGAGATAAACTCGCCGGTCTTGGCATTATAATTGAGTCCCTGTGCCATGCTGTTGCCGTGCGCACCGCCCGTAAAAGCATAGTAAGTTGCGGTAAAAGAAATGACGTTGCTGTCAGATCTTGTTGTCTGGAAAGTCATGCTTTCGTCATAGCCTAAGAAAGGGTAGTCGGATTCTTCCGATTCAAAATATTCTAAATTTTCTTTTGCCATTTCTTCTAATTCGTTGCTGCCATTGAAAGCATCGACTTTGGAGCGGATATCGGCGTTGATCTTATCAGATGCGTCATTATTCCCGTCGATAGTAACAACAGGGTAGGTGATGCTGCGGGACAAATAAACGGTACCGTCCTCCGTAGATTTGTTATCTTCATCAGTTTTCATTTCGATTGTGATGTGGGATTTTGTGTTGGTGACAGACGTGTCGTTTTCGGCGGAGCCATCAATAGAACCACTGTCTGGTGTGACATCTTGACTGTTGTTGGTGTCAGTGGATTCGGCATTGTCAGCGGATGTTATATCTTCCGTCTGCTGTGAGTTGTTTTGCGTGGTATCCTCTGTTACAGTCGTGTCGGGTGTTTCCGAAGCATTCGAGCCGCAGGATGCGCAGACAAGTGCAGCGTAAAGCAGCAGAGTACAGCACTGAATTTTTCTTGTGATGTTTTGGTTTACGGGTTTCTTTTTCATAATCTTTCTCCTCATTTCTGTGTCAGCTTTGTAACTGTTTGGGATTTGTATAGTTACAGACTCTATCGATAAATATATCGGAATGTCGGCTGACTGTTATTAATAGTATATATTTAATTTGATTGAATTATTATATGGTATGAATCAGTATGACACGCTGTGAAGAAAATGGCAAGGCAGGGATATGAAATGATGCAAAAATGATGCAATCAACCGCACTCCCCGAAGGAAATGCGGCTGATTATGGTAATAATTGCAATATGCAATGAACTCTTGATTTGATAAAACTTATTAGCCGAGTAAGGACAAGGCAAGCTGGTTAGACTGGTTAGCCTGTGACAACATGGATGTACCTGCCTGCTGTAAGATGTTGTTGTTAGAGTATTTAACCATCTCTGTTGCAATATCTGTATCACGGATCTGAGCCTCTGCAGATGTCGTGTTCTCTACGATGTTATCCAAGTTGCTAATCGTGTGCTCAAGTCTGTTCTGAACGGCACCAAGATCTGAACGCTGTTTGGATACTTCCTGCAGCATTGCCTTGGCAAAAGCATTCAAGCTTGCAAAATCTTGTTCGCCAGCAATTTTAGCGTCTGCTTTACTTAACTTATCTTTGTCAAAGTCTTCATAGAATTTTTTGACAACTTTATCTGCTGCATCAGCAAGGGTTTTTGTCTTGCCACCGCCGCCATATGTTTTTGTGCCTTGGTTTTTCACGACTAAATCTTTCAATCCTGTGACACCCATGTTCTGGATTGTAATGCCGATGTGCTGTCCGGATTCTGCACCAACCTGAAGCTGTTTACCGATGAAGTCACCTGTCAGCAGATTCTGCTCATTGAATGTAGTTGTGCTCTGTACACGGTCGATCTCGGACATTAACTGCTGTACTTCTGTCTGGATGTAAGAACGGTCTGTAGATGTCAGTGTACCTGTTTCACCCTTAACTGCCAGCTCATTGATACGCTGTAACATATCATGAACTTCGTTCAAAGCACCTTCTGCTGTCTGTACGCAGGAGA
>JAAGKN010000197.1_pt1 | contig 53377 bp, 54 predicted proteins | sample 6206371 | NCBI WGS metagenome assembly JAAGKN01 (sample SAMN11533720, study PRJNA540317) | gut metagenome | isolation source: fecal pellets from male and female animal of same cohort | host: Peromyscus leucopus | place: USA:CA | collected 2017
CTTGATCTTTATTTAATAAAGATTTTATCCTTACTAAATAATGACTAGGTAATTTATATTTAGATTTTATTAAAGGGGTTTTGAAAATGACGAAAGAAAACATTTTAGAGGTTGCAAATGATCTAGGATACGGTAATGAAAAAATTACCTTTGAACTGAAACATAGATACATACAGCCAACAATCATTTCACCAATTGATCAATTAACAGCTGACGCTATTAATCATAATGATAAAGATGCAGTAGACGAGACTATCAAAAATTTGCTAAATGAAATGAATGTAGTAATAGACAACAAGCAATACTTAGTAGGAACTGCGGCCGAGAATTCAACTCTTGATCATATTTCAACAGATATCAATTCGCGCAAAGGAAAGGCCCATATGAGTATGGCAAAGATTGTGCCCTTAAGTACTATTGCAGCATATGCCGTGCAACAAGCTTATAAAAATGACGAAAATATTTTTTCACCAATCGAGGTTAATGTTGTAATGGCAAATAATTTGCCAATTAGTGAAATTAAAAATGATCCCTCAGTAAGAAACTACTACGAAAACCTATTTACAAGTAAAAATCATATCGTTATCTTTAAAAACTTTGATAACGACATTTCTGTAACAATTAACTTCAAAGAAGTAAATGTTTATAAAGAAGGGGAAGTAGCCATTGCAATTGCCATTAAGCATTCTCAGGAATTGAGAAATCACATAATCAATACTATTGAAAAATACTATCCCGACATTGATGCAAAAGATTTTTTAGAAAATGTACAAAACATTTTAGGTATAGATACAGGATTTCACACTGTTGATTTTCCACTTATCATCAATGGCACAGCAGATCCATTCAGTTCATCTAGTATTGACATCGGCTATGGAAATGTATTATCAAGAGCAATGGAATCTTTGCCACAGCGGTCACAAGGATATTCAGTTAATGATGTTGTTGAATTTCAAAATCTACTTAACAGCGATCCTAAAACAAAAATTGATAAAGAAAATAAAGAATACGCATTACAATCAGAACAATCTGCTACACCAGCATTGATTAGAAAAATAATTACTAAGTTTAACAGTACCCTATCTAAGGCTAAAAAAATTCAATTAGTTCTCTTAATGGGAGGTGGTACTATTCCACTAATGGAGCGCACAGATTACAGAGAACAGCTGATTAATAGCTTAGAAGAATATCGTTCTTCTGCACTAGTTATCCCTCTAGGCGAAGAGTTTGCTGCATACGCAAATTTGATCGGATTAGAACGTTTAGCTAATGCTATGGTAGAAGATAAATACAAGTAGGGGATTATTTATGTCAAACGCAAATGGTGAAAGATCTTTCACTTTAAAAATCAAAAGAGACGGCAATGAAGATAAGTGGCTGCGAGTACAGTCTAATGGCACTGCATCATTAATTTCTTTAATACAACTAGCTATTGAACAATTTGGCTACGAAGATCTTGATAAGATGCTCAGAGCAACTTCAATAAAAAGTGGACTTGTTAAATTTTCTGTTGAAGAAGTAGAAAAGCAAAAAACAAAACAAGCAACTGATAATAATGTTTCTAAAAATACTACTCCAAGCTTAGAGACAAAAGAGCTGAACTCTATGCCTAAAGCTAAAAAAACAACTAAAAATTATTCAGAAAATAAGCCAAGTCCAGACGATATTTTGAAAGATAAAGGATTATCATAATTAAAAAAAGCTGATAACCATCGCTTTATACAACGATGACTATCAGTTTTTTTATGCTTTGATAAGAAAAAGCGCTTAAATTACTACAACATTAACTTTGCCATGACCATCTCCCCAAACCAACATAGAGAATAGTATCACCAAATAAATTATTCTTAATTTTGGTATCGTGTTGATTTTCTTGTAAATAGTCGATAAAAAGCTGAATTAGCAAATTAAGATTGTTTTTTGACAGATCTTTTACTGAAAATTCAAATATATTTTGTCCTGTATCTTTAACAATGTCCTTAATAATTTTATATCTATTGTCGTGTATATTTTTCAAATTATTATCCAATGCCGATGAGTTAACCTTAAAAGTAAATGTTTTATTGCCAAAAACTAACATTTTGAGGTCACTTGTACTTACTATACTGTCATTATCAACGTATGAGCTACGCAGTAAAAAATCATAAATAGTAAGACTAATAAAAAAACTTTTTGAAATATTATATTTAACTTCACCTTTTTTAGCCATTTTTTCAACTAGATAAAACCTAGCAATGTAGTTAAATACCCTGTATAAGTGATCATCTTTTAGTAAATAATTTCTAAAGTAATAATTTACTAAATCATTAAAACTTTCTGTTATTCTAAGTGAATATAATTCATTATCTTTAGCACTGTCATTAGCGGTCATATATTTCTCCATTGAAAAATCACACAATTATTTCTCTACTCTAGAAAAGTCTCCTGACTTTAAGCTACGCTCAATTTCATTATCATCCATAAATGTTGTTAATACGTTGCCGTTTCTGTCAAGAGCATAAGTATTATCATCATTTATTTTAAAATAACCTTTTACAGTAGCATTAGGAATCAATCCAATTTTTTCTAAATACGATTTGTACCGTTCATTTAATTCTTTTGGCATTAATTTTAAATACATATAAATTCCTTTCTAATACCATTGAATTATATTAACTAATAAAATATTTTTTCTAAAATTGCTAGTTATATATTATATTTCCTTTCTCTTGTTACTAGATCATAGATATAGACTATGCCTTTTAATTTTGCTAAAAGCCATGCTCACCAAAGCAGAGTGATCCCCTTGTTAACAACAAATCAAACACAAACTAAACTCACCATGGTCGTTTGCTACACGTTTAATCGTTGTCAGGAGACCTCTCTACTTTGATGAAAAGCTAAATAAATAGCCACCAATTGCAGACCGTGTTACCGGTACTTTTACGCCTATCTCTCCTCAGACAACCATACATGTACTCTTTGAGTCACCAAAAGTTGGCTTGCCAAGATATGGGTAATCTCAGCCTTTAACACCAGTCAAGACATTTCTAGAACACTGGCTAATCTTATATACATGCTGGGTAGCAAGTCCCGTCCCAAAGGACAAGAGAACCTAAACCGAACATATTATTTTTCGCTGCTCCCGATTGAGTTACAGCTAGCTTGGACGAGTTCTACGCCCTAGCGAAGGGTAGGTGCTATCTACCCCCCCGAATCTTTTATAGCGGCGGCGATTCCGAACCTGCTGAACCTTTGATAAATGGTAGCTCTGCGCTCGTAAAACCGTTTATTTTGATAACAAAAAAGGGACGTTAACTAAAGCATTTCTTAGTTAACGTCCCACATTTAAAATTTCTATTAATTCGTTGAGAAAAAAGCCATTTTCATGTAGAATGGTACATAGCCGAAAGGCATGTGTAGTCATTCTCTTTAAGGGGCTTTGTTTTCAAAGCATATATGATCTGTTTGGAGGAAACAGTCATGTGTGAGACATTAACTAGTGTTGTAATGGTTAGTTAATGTTTAGTTAATTATGACGCCAATCATAATTAACCTACCTTTTAGAGATTATAATACAGTAAATGTGAAGATCCTACCAGTTGTTTTTTAACCGGTAGGGTCTTTTTTTTGTTCAAAAATGGCTTGCAACCGCTAGTTTATTATGCTTAAGTGAAAAAAGAAAAAATTTTTGGAGGAAAAGAAAAAATGAATTTGAATAAACTAATGGTTGTTGGAGCATTATCTTTTTCTGCTCTGCTTATTGGAGGATGTAGCAGTAGCAATACACAAAGCAAAAAAACAAATAGTTCAGCCGTATCAGTAAAAAAAGTGAGTCCTGAAGAAAAAAATGCTCAAAATCTAGTGAAAATTATTAATGATCATCCCTTAAACTATAAAATGATTGCAGATGATCAAGAAAGATATACGGCGGCCGCTTCTTCAGTTCAAGATGCTGAGGCAATAAATATTAGTCATGATCAAGATACTATTATGCCTGCTCCCTCAAAAGCAAAATATCTTACTACATTAGCAGAAAAGTATTCTATGAATGATGGAGAATTTGCATCATTAAAAGATTTAGCTGGTGACCCCTTAAGTTATGAAAAACAATTAAAGGGAGATCATCGACCACAACCTGAAATAAAAAATGATTCTAGACGTGGAGATGTATGGAAAAATATTACATTGCTATATGGTACACTGCATGATGCCAAAGTAAGTAAAGATGTAGACGATAAGCCCACTATAGTTGCTACTAGAACGGTTCATTATCAAACTAAAAATTCTTCTGAAAAAACCGTATCAAAGAAAATAACTGTTCAAGCTTATGAAGGTCAAGAAAAAAACAAGATCAAAAGAGCTAAGATTGTAGAGTAGTAGGCATTAAATTGCCAATTTGTTATGTTAACGCTTAAAATATAATATATAGACTACCAGTAAAAAAAGGGTGCATAGATTGTGACTTAAGGTCGACTATGCACCCTTTTCAATTTGAACTTGTAATTTTTTCGAAAACCTGCTTAAATTGATTAAGAAAGTTAGGCTTTTAAGCTAAATAAAAAAGACGAGGTCTAGAGGTACTACCAATACCAACTAGATTAAGTTATCACTATACCAAAACCCATGATAACTGCCTCGCCCTGGTAGTTTTAAAAGTGCAACTACCGTTCCTTATTTTATCAACTTAAGGAACATTTTTAAACCTATATTTCGCAGACATTGCGGAGTTAATAGGTTGTTTTTAGGTTGCCAATTTTTAATTAAGACATTACCCGTGGCGGACAGTGATTACACTGTTCGCCTTTTTTATTGGCTGAACCTAGCTTTTTCTTTAGATAACTAAAATTATGGGAAATATGTAGCAATAAAGAGATGGATGGTTTGATGAAAAAGAAGGCGACTTTTTTTAAAACATATAACCGGCGAGTATCGCCACAAGAAGTATTAAATCGAGCACATCGTGTTAAGACAATGCGTGGTGAAACATTAATAAATCATATGAATGGTTTCTTTTTTTCAGTGGATGGACGAAAAAAATTGTCATTAACTGAGATATATCCTTTTATTCGCAAAGCCTATTCGACAAATAGGCGTGAATTTGCCGAAAGAAAAGATGTATCAAAGCCGCTAATGGCAGGGGTAGTCTTGCATAAAAATCATAAGCGTGTCTGATGCGTTTAATGGGACTGAGTCCTGTTAAGCTAATTGTAAAAATGGTCATAATATAGGATCACGTGGTTTTTACAATTAGCTTAGCAGTAGTTGGTCTTCTCACTGCTTGTAATTTGATTTTCCTCCTCCAAATGAGCAAACGTTAATTTACAAGCAAGTTCAAGCGTTCTAACATCCAAAATCTTTTAAAAAACGACTACTGCTAAATTTTGAGCGTAAAATGCAACGGCACGATTAGACTATACATGTCTTTCATTTACGCTTTAAGAGGTCATTATATGACCTCCTACGGCATTTTGACTGGTGTCAACTAAGGATAATTTTTGTGTTTATACACCCTACCAGGACTTAAAAGTCTAACTTTCAATTTTTAGAAAAGGTTCGATTCCTTTAAATGCCATACCACTGTTTAATAGTGGATTAGTACATTGACAATTGAGCCCGAAAGGGTAGTTAAAGCGTGGTCAAGTAGCGGGGGATAATCTACTTGTAAAGTAGCTATACTTGAACCTTAAACACAGTGAAATTCTGGGTACGCTAGCCTGTAATAAGCAGGATACTAGTTAAGAACCCCGTTACCTATAGACGTAGTGAGCGCTATAGGAGAGTTTGTAAGCAAGGATAAAATTGCTGACGCAAACAGTTGGTAGCAAGCTATAAACTACACAAGTCGGTTAGATTTTCGACCAAAAAAATCATAAAAAGTCTAATATGACTTATTTTTGAGCGTTTTAAAAGATTATTTTATTTTGCAATTGAAAAATTATTTTAAATTCGATTTTTTAAGAGAGCTTATCTCTTATGAGTACAAAAATTAATGTTGCGATACCGTACTCAGTATCGGGTTAGTGGAGGGGATGTAAAAATGGAATATTTAATATTAGTACTATCAATTCTAGCGTTAGGGGTACTTTTTGAATGTAAGCTAGAAAACGTAATTTCTTGGTTAAAAATGATTTATGTAGATACTCAACGTTTAAACGGTTATCATGACAATGCTAAAACTGCGAAGAGAATAAAAGACTCAAAGAAAGCCATTATTCGAAAGAGTCATGTTCTATAGGCTATGAAGTTAACTTTTGATAAAAATAAATTTGCAAGAAGATTTCGTCTTTTTTTATCTGTTGTTATTTCCTGGCTAATTCCATCATTCGCAATCTATATTGAGTTTCTTCTCATAAGCCCATTGCAAAAAACAGTTAATAATCGTTTATTTACACAACTAACGATTGGAAATTTTTTGGTTATTATATTGTGGTTCATGGGAGCGCCTTTATCGTATCTTTGTTGGCGAGCTTCAAAAAAATTGCCATTTTTATCTTTTTGGGTTTATCCAACGGCTCTTTTTTTAGTTTCTCTAATACCACTATTAGTTCAGCAACCTAACAGCTATTCGCTTAAAGCAGTAAATTCTGCAATTATTAATACTAAAATTTATTTCGTGGCATTTTATATTGCGTTAATCATTGGATATATCGTAAATTTAGCAATTACCAAAGCCAATCTCAAGAAGTCCAATTGGTGGCTTTTTGTTGTTGCAATTCCTTATTTGCTAACAATTTTTACAATATATGCTCATCAAAAATCATTCTTCAAATTCTTACACTTTGACGACTTTAGTGTAAAAAATGTGTCAATGATGTTGAAGCATGTTCATTTTTTAGATGTACGTTTAATGAATCCTTTATGGTTTGAAACAATCGCATTAATTATTGTCAGTATGATGATTTTAGAGGGAGTGACTTTCGGTGCAATTATTTGGCAAAAAACCGAAAAATGGCGAAAAGGAAGAAAGAAAAAGACTAGCTCAATATAAAAAGAAAAGGCTTAAATATAAAAGACCTAGTGACGTTAAATTGTTTTATCAAATGCCTGTATATCTTTTATTAGGAGTCTTTTTATTTTTTGCAGGTTTTGCATGGATACAACACAATGCAAAAATTCATAGGGCACAAGTTTTAGCATCTTCGATGACCTATAATGAGCAATTGCCACTTTGGGGTGGTACATCTAAGGGAAATTTAAACTTAGGCCATACTAAATTGAGTAAAGACGGTAAAACATTGGCTGTAGAGATTAAGTATGATAGTGATGCTCATACAGCCTTATCAAGTTTTGGAAATAGATATAAGTTGCGATTAGTTGATACAAAATCTAATTCAATGAAGGATGCTAAATTGAGTTATGGCATTTTCGGAACAGATGGTTCAGGGGTATTAACTGTTTATTCACCTGCAGGTTTTCAAAATCAATCTTTTATTGTCATGATAATTGATAATGGCCAATTAGTGACATCGGCTGATTTAAATGATCAAACTCAAATGTCTGATGATGACATTGATAAATCCATTACGGCAGAACTCTCAAATGCTCAATATTCAAACAATTCTACGGCTCATAACAGTGTAATTAATGACCAAGATACTAACAAAACTAAATTGCCGCCACTGTATTATGTTAGATTAAATGCGCATAATGCAGGTCGAAATTATAGAAACTGGAGTAACGATTCAGAGTTGATTAATGATTTATTCGTTAAATCAAATCTAAATGCTTTAGATAAAAAAATGAATCAAACTTCATTGAAGTTAAAGAAAGCCAAAAAAACGTTAAAAGAAATGGATGCTCGTTTGGCAGAAAATAAGGACGACAAAGTAGCTCAACAAGGTAGAGATGATATTAAATCATCAATTCAATCTCTTCAAACCAATTACAATACAACGTATAAACGCTATAAAAGACTTGAAAGTACAACTATTGGTACAGATGTATTAAAGCCTAAGCAAACAAGATATCGGCTTTATACAGTTAACAATATCAATGCTATTCATTAATAAAAAAGAGGATGTAAAATGCGAAAATTTTTTTGGAAAATTGGTAATTATATAGTTTCACACGTGTTGTTACTATATTTTTTATCATTAATTTTATTAGGAATTTTATGTTGGAAATTATCAGTATTTCAATATTTTATTGATTTTTGGATTATTTGTGCATTCCTAGTAGCAGTTTTTATTATTTTGTTTTTAGTTTATGAAAAAATTGAACAAGCAAAAGTTAAAGAGACTGAATTTTATGACAAACAAGAAAAATAAAATTGAACAGCAACTTTTTGATTATTTCTATTCGCATCCCCAAAAAGATGTGAATGATTTAATGGAAATTGCTAAACAAGAATATCAGAAGGCTTCTGAACAAATAGTTCCTGTTTATAAACCCCGAACTATTAGCAATTTAAAAGAAATTCCTGATGAATATATAACTCAACAAAAGAAAGTTAGAGAAAAAAGACAGCATCAAGATGAATCAACTTATGCTGCTAATAATTATAATTTTGAATAAGAAAGAGGTGTTAAATAATGCCAGCGGCATTAGATGAAACTGTACATCTCGTTCTTCCAGAAGAAATTAGTGAAAAATATAATCATGCTTTGTCCTACGTGCCTCCCGGTAAGGGAACTGTAGTAGGCAATAAAGATAAGCTGGAAATGCTAGAGGATATTATGTACAATCCCGGCAATCCTAGTGCAGTGCTACTAGGAGAAGCTGGTATTGGTAAAACAGCCTTAGTAGAACAGCTTATTTTTTTGCATCAAAAAACCAGCGAGCCTTTTATCGTTGTAAGATTAGGAATTGAAATTCTGGGTGGATTACCACTTAACACAGTGATTTCTCGCATGAGTACTTTATTAACTGACATGCGCAGGATAAGAAAAGCTACGGCAGAAGGAAATCCCGGTAAAAAATTCAAATTAATACTTTTTATTGATGAGGTTCATAAACTAAATGACTATGGTAAAGGTGTTAGATCTTCCGCTGCGCTTAATGCTTTAAAAGAAGGCCTAGGACGTGGTGTTTTTCCGATTATTACCGCAACAACTTCAAAAGAATATTTTGAAAATTTAGCTATAGATGATGCGATTGATAGACGTTTTAATCAAGTAATTCTAGATCCCCCTACTCTCGATACAACCAGAATTATTTTAAAAAGACGACTTAAGTATCATAAAAGTCGAGAAGATTATGTGCCAGAAATAAGCGATAAAACACTAGATGAATTGGTGCATTTAACCGATGTTTATGTACGTAATCAAGTTAATCCAGCCAAATCAATAAAAATCTTAGACGCATGTATAGGTCACACAAGCCGTGTTTTTGCTCAAAGCGGCAAAAAATTAGATATAAATCATAAAACATTTCAATACATATTCTTGCAGAATGGATATAATATTGATCCTCCGTCTTCTGCAAAAACGGTTAGAGATGAAATTCATAGGCGTGTTAAAGGTCAGCCATTAGGCGTAAGGCTAATATCTGATGCAATTAACAACGCCTTTTTTGCTCCTCGAGATCGAAAAAAACCTTTATTTGTAGCATTACTTGCAGGAACTACCGGTACAGGTAAGACCGAGACAGCAAAAGCGGTAGCAAAAGCTTTATACGGCCGTGATGATGCAATTTTGACTATCAATGGTGGAGATTATCCAACTGCTGAAGATGCTCCATTAGTTCAAAAGACTATTGGAGATGATATGGCCGCAAATAAACAAAAAGTTATCTTACTTGATGAGTTTGAAAAATCTCATAAAACCGTGCAATTTTCACTAATGAGAATGTTAGACGAAGGTATTGTTAGAGACAGTCACGGAGTCGATAGATCTATTAACAACACCGTTGTTATTGCAACTACAAACTTAGGGGCAAAATTCTTTAATGATCTAGGTAAGAACTTAAATCTTGATCGAAATGAAAATCCGGACGCATACTCCGATGCTTTGTATAACGAGTTTTTGAGCAAAAAGCAGGATTTAATTCAAGCTTTGATAAACGGTGATGAAGGACAAAATAATGGTATTAAGCCAGAAATTTTACAAAGATTTCAGGATATAATTCCATATTTCCCATTACCAAAGACAATCATGGCAATGATAGCTCGAATTAAAATTCAAAATCTTAAGAAACAATGGGCAGTTCCTGGAACAATTTATTCTTTAGGCGATGTAAGGATTAACCTTTTAGTTCCAGCTGTTCTTAATGCTGATCAATGGCAAGATCTTACTGAAAATAAAAAATACGCTGGTTTAGATCCTCTTTCGGTTATGATTGCGGAAGATATGATTAACGCTAAAGCAGATCAAGAAGGTGCTAGAGCGATTGATAAAGTTTTAAGTACAAAATTAATTTCAAAAATCACGCAGCAAATCTCTGATCGTATAGAAGCAGGATTATCTGTAGATGCAAGCGTTGGAGCATTTGTTGTAGGCACTAATGGGCATGCTTTCTTTGAAAAGCCAAGTACTGGAAAACCAGACATAGCAGTAACTTTTAGAACAATAGACGAATTAAACCAAAAGTCATTTGCTTCGTAATTTTCATCATTACCTAGAAAGGAGGTGAAATATGAAAAAAGCAAAAAATCTCTTAGTTCGTTTTTTGAAAAGCAAAGTTGCTGTTTTTTTGGTTTTATTAGGTATTTTAGGCGTAGGACTAACTCAAGCTGCTAAAGCTGATGGAAACTATAATTTTGCAACAGTGTATCAGTATTACATGCTTGATAACCGTGCTGATAGTCTTAAAAATCAAGGTAGCGAATCTAAGGTAGCAAATGTTGCTCCACTGGGTTCTGGTGGTGTTACGGGAAACTTTTCGTATAACGAAATAGTTAACTCTGCACCTAAAGGAGACGGCAATAAGCAAGCAGCGGAAGATTTCGTGTCAATGATGGCAACATACTCTGCTTACAAGTATTTTTCTAACAAAGTACAAGGATTTGAGAGTATCGTTGCTTATCTTGGGCGAGCATTAACCATGTTTATACTTTTACCTTTTTCTTTAGCAATGGATATTGTAGCAACGCTTTACCCAGCGCTTCTAAAGATTTTGGCTAAGCTTAATGTTATCCCTTTGCTAGGAGAAGCCTTAACTAATCTATCTATCAAATCTGGCCTAATGGAAGCAGCAGGTTTCAATAAAACTGACGTAAATAATTTTATTAATGCAATGTTAGCTATTGCATGTTCTTTTATTGTAATTGCTCTTGGGATGTCTCTAAGACGTGGGGGACAGAATATTGATAGAAAATGGTGGAGAAAATTTAAAGGACGAGTCTTTATGGTTCTTTGTTTTCCATTAGTCATTGGTTTCGGGGCAACCTTGTTAAATGACATTGGCGATATGGCAAAAGATGTTCCTGAAATGAACAGTTCTTTTCAAAAATATTTAGTTGATGATCGGTCTTGGGCACTTAAGTACAATTTTGCGCCTCAAGGCAATTCATCGCAGCAATCAGATATAAAACCTGGAAGTAAAGGATTCGTTGATTTGAAATTTGATCCTTACACTAGGCCAGGTGCATCTCGTATCCTTCAAATTAATAAAGGGAGCGATGTTGCTGGAACTGACTCGATTTTCCCTAATACAGCTCTTTTACTTGCCTATGGAGTAGGAGATTCATTCTCAGCTGCAGACTATATCAACTATCAAGGTTCTAAGGCGTCTTCTGGTAACACCTTCGGTTCATACTATAGCTATGCCAATGGATTTAGCGAAAAACAACTTCTAGATGTTGATAAAGCGTATTACCCATCTGGTGGAGCTAGCGGAGTAAAAGATGATCAAGCTGGTTCTTATAAGTCTGCTATTGACGACTATAAAGCTGGTAAGGATAAGAAAGAACTTAATACTTCTAAACAAATAGCATGGCGTGACCGGTTCATTTACGGTGCAAAAACTGCTGGTGCATTAGATAAATACTATGGTGATACTCCTAGTCAAGAAATGGTTAAGAATCAAGTTGGTGGATTAAAGGCACGAAATGTCCCTTCTGATCAATCAATGTTCTTGATTCTATCAACCATATTCAACGAAAACGGAGGCCGTTACTACATTAACGCACCAGCCCGTGGTATTAAGAGTGTTCAAGGTCTATTTGATAGTAATAGATCTGAATACTTTACTGTTTCAATGGTAGGTAACTCATTCTTTACTTTTGTTGGTTTAGTTGGAGATCCTTTAATAACTCTAACTGTTTTAGTCGCAGCAATAACTGCTCTATTCTCTATTGGGTTATTAGATATGAATCTCAGACCATTGTCTTCAGCTGGAAAGGGATTTGTTTTAGGAGATATTGAATACGGTGGTGCATTTATCATCTATTCGCTTGGTATCGCTGGTACATGGATTTTATTTGTTTCATTGCCAACGATTATTATTACGGTGGTGCAAGCTGTAGCAAAATCTGTATTTACCGTGCCGATTAACTTAGCAGGAGCACATCCGTCCTCTCCACAGCAAACTTTAGCTCTAAATGGAATACCAATTGTTCTTTCAGGAATAGTATCTATTGTATTTGCTTTAATGTGGCTTAAATCCAAGAAATTTAGATATTTATTGAATGATCTATTCACTTTTGTATGGAACTGGGCGCAAGCCGCAGCCGACAGATTAGAAAGACAAGCAGCCGGGCAAGATGCTTCTGCAGCAAAGAGATACGCTAGGGAAGGTCATAAACGTAATAAGGTTCTTAAAGGGATGGATAGAATGGATGATTTAGCTAGAAATGCCGGTAGAGCAGTTTTAAGAGCTGGATTAACCAGAGGTCTAGGAATAGATTCTGAGACCGCTAAAGATATCATCCCTTCTGAGCATGAAGAAGATCCAGATAGCAATGCACCAATTGATTCAGAACATAATGGAAACGATGATGATTCAGAAGAACCAGGAAGCATTAAGCGTCCAAATAACTCTCAAGGTTCTAAATCACCTGAAGATATTCGTAGAGCTGGTCAATTTGACCGTATTCATAATGCTTTATCTAATATTGGAAATTCGGATGATCCAGAAGAAGAAGATCAAGATTATCCTCTTGATACAGATAATGATATTGAAGAATCCGATAAAGCCATTGCTGCATTCCGCCGTGATCCAACTCAGGATAATTTAGAGAATGCTCAAGAACGATTAATGGCGCTTAGAAAACATTTAGTAGATTCAGGCGCTCCTCAAGAACAACTTGATGATGTTGATAAAGCTATTACTGAACTAAATAATATTGGTGATGGGTATGGTTTAGATCCAAATAGAATTAGCGATAAAGCCATTGAATCTGATAATGTTGAAAAACGCCGGAATAATGATGCTAATAATCCAAACAATATTAACTCTGACCATGAAAAACCTAAGACCATTGATGAAGCTACCGATAATGCCGATAAGGTATTAGATGACATCCAAAATGATCCTAGAACAAGCCGAGACAATATTGATCACGTATTGGCATCAGAGAACGCTCTTGACAACTTTCGCACTAATCCTACTCCAGAGAACTTACAAGCTGCTCAAAGTAGCTTAGAAGCGCTTAAGAAACAATTAATTGCTTCAGGTGCTCCTCAAGACCAAATCAATAATGTTGATAAGGTAATTGACGGATTAAACAAGGTTGGCGTTGATAATGGTTTAATTCAGAATCCTGATAATCCTGTTGAATCTAACAATTTAGAGCCTAAGGTAGTTGCAAATAATGCAAATAAAGCATTAAATGATATTCAAAACGATCCTAGAACAAGTAGAGATACTATTGATAACGTATTAGCATCAGAGAGCGCTCTTAATAAATTCCGCACTAATCCTACTCCAGAGAACTTACAAGTGGCTCAGAGTAGATTAGAAACGCTTAAGAAGCAATTAATTGCTTCAGGTGCTCCTCAAAGCCAAATTAATAATGTTGATAAGGCCATTAATGGATTAAGCAAGACTGAAGTTAACAACGATATGCCACAAAACGATGGCAGTTTTGTTGAATCTAATAACTTAGAACCTAATAAGGCAGCAAATAATGCTGATAATGTATTACGTCATATTCGAAATGATCCTAGAGCAAACGGAAATACCCTTGATAAAGTAACAGCTTCGGACGAGGCACTATTTAATTTCCGTAACCAGCCAACGCCAGAAACTCTACAAGCTGCTCGGAGTAGCTTAGAAACGCTTAAGAAGCAATTAATTGCTTCAGGTGCTCCTCAAAGCCAAATTAATAATGTTGATAAGGCCATTAATGGATTAAGCAAGACTGAAGTTAACAACGATATGCCACAAAACGATGGCAGTTTTGTTGAATCTAATAACTTAGAACCTAATAAGGCAGCAAATAATGCTGATAATGTATTACGTCATATTCGAAATGATCCTAGAGCAAACGGAAATACCCTTGATAAAGTAACAGCTTCGGACGAGGCACTATTTAATTTCCGTAACCAGCCAACGCCAGAAACTCTACAAGCTGCTCGGAGTAGCTTAGAAATGCTTAAGAAGCAATTAAGTATTTCAGGCGCTCCACAGAAGCAAATTATAGATGTTGATAGAGCAATTAATGGATTAAATAAGACTCAAGTTGATACTGGTTTAACTCAAAATTCAGATAATCCTATTAAATCTACTAATCTAGCTTCTAAGGTAGCTATGAACAATGCCAATACTGTATTGCGCAATATTCAAAATGATCCTAATTCAACCAGAAGTTCTATTGATAGTGTATTAGCATCAAAGCGTGCTATTAACACTTTCCGTACTAACCCTACTCCAGAGAACTTACAAGCTGCTCGGAGTAGTTTAGGAGTTCTCAAGAAGCAATTAGTAGCTTCAGGCGCTCCACAGAAGCAAATTGTAGAGGTTAATAAGACTATTGATGGATTTAACAAGCCAAGCCAAAGTTTGAGTCAGAAGATTAGTACACAAGCTCCTAGCTCAACCACTGTACATTCTTCAAATACGCAATCATTTACCAAGCCTAGAACTACAGATAAACATGTTGTTCACAAAGTAGTTGATCAGGTTGTTAATGATAAGACTCAAGGATCATCGAATAGTGATCCTATTGTTCGACATCATGTTCAAAGGATTATTAGTAACAGTAGCAATTCTCAAACTAAGAGACCGATTATTGATGTAAATGATAAAGAGAGAATAGAAAGAGTTACTACTCAAAAAGTAATGCGTCCGATTATTAATAGAAACGTTAATCGAGTTGTAACTGATAATCAATTGAGAGGCGTAATTTCTTCTCTAGGTCCAGCTGCACAAAACAAAACGGTTGCTGAACCGCTCAGACAATTGCGCCGAAGTGAAAACATTGCTGAGGTTAAAAAGAATATACGTACCTTACAAAAAGCGGTACGAGCTTTAAATCGAAGCACCAAAAATAAAATAGATAAAAAAGCCTTCGTAGATAATTTATACAATCTACAAAAGCCTAAAAATTTAGTAGGAGGAAAAGATTAATGACAGACTGGATTACAAACACTAGTAGTTGGGGATTAGGACTTGTACTAATCGCTGTTGGACTCTTTTTAATAGCAGTTGGAGTACTTGATTTAGGACGAAATCTAAAAGGAGAAAGTAAGAATTGGGGCGGCGCTATCATTGGGCTTGTCATTGCCATTATTGGTGGGGCACTAACTACATGGGGAGCAACTAACTTTATTACTTTCTTCAAAAACGGTGGTCAAGAAGTTCCTCGACAATAACAAACTAGATTTAACTAGTGCTGTTAAGAATGGAGAAGTAAATGCAAGAAAGCACATTACATTTAGCTCTTGAAATCTTAAATCCTAAGAAAGATGGAGTACAAAAGTTAAAGAGTAAATTAGAAGACGGCATTCACCTCTTTGAAAAAAATGAAGACGGAAAAGTCCGTCTTTTTATTTACCCAATTAATGGTAATTTAGTAGATTTTTTAACTCTAACAGCTGAAGACTTAGGTATAGATACGGTTCGATTTAGTATTAATTGGATTGATACTAATACAAACAGGGTCTATCCAAGTCAATTAATTAAAAAAATCGAACAAGTAGAAGCCTTTAACGGAACTTTTGAGCTTTTTGATACAACAGAAGTTGAGGATTACTTAACTGGTAATCCAAAAATTGTAGAACAAGAGGAGGCAACACTAGTTGAAGATGGGAGCGGTGGCACTGCTCCCTCTTCAGCTAACGTAAAGGAAGATGAGGCTGAAGAGGGTAACAAAGAAGATCTTCCTACTCAAGAAAGCCAAGCTCAAAAACTGTTAAAAGAGTATGAAGCAAAAACGTCTAGCCATAATAAAGCAGAAAATCAGAAAGATGGCATTGAAGATCAACAACAGATGGATGAAAAAATAAATCCTTCTACAGAAAATATCGTTGATTATTCTCAATCAGACGATTTATTAGCTGATATTCCTGATAGTTTTGAAGATAATTCAAATAACATGTCAGAACCTAACAAACTTGATGAAGATCTGTTAAATGATATTCCTGATGACTTTGAAGACGAAGGTCAATATAAAGAAGTTTTAGATGGTAATGATGATGATAAAGAGCCGGATGATGTATTATCAAAAGATGAAATGGCTTCTTATATATTTGATGATTCTGACGATGCAGAAACAAATTCAGCCACAGGAATGGTAATTAGCGATAATCTATCTGTTGCTCCTTCTGATCCTTTAATGAAAGCTGCTATTGAAAGCTTTAATAAAGTAGCAGTTGGAAACGAATTGCCGGCATTTGATCATGAAACTCAAGATTTAATTAGACCTAGCTACGTACAAGCAGTAAATAACATTGCTAATGCCAAAGCAAAAGCAATCAATTATATTTATGATGTTTTGAAAGAAACCTATGATCGTGAATATGATGAAGCTTTAAATAATGCAGTAGCTAATGCAAAAAAAGAGCATGATAAAAACGTTAAGCAAATTCGTCAAAATCTTCAAACTGAAATTGATCAATTACAACAAAATATTAAAGATGATTATGATAAGCGTAAACGAGAAGCTGGTCAAAGTTATCTAAATGAATTTTATGCAAAATATGATAAAGAGCATTTACATGAAATAGCAGAAAATGTTTCTGAACAATCTAAATCTTTGTCAACAAAGGCTACAACTGATATCAGTGTTGAAGATAATGATTTATACAAATACATCAATCAAGTTAAAGATTCAATTTTTAAACATGTTACAGAAAATGTTGATATTGATCATTTTATTGAAAACTATAAAAATACTGTAAACTTTGAAAAAAATCATCTTGTTGAGGAAGTTAAAGCAATACGCAACGAAAATAATGAATTAAAAAAGCAAGTTAAAGACTTACAAAGTGCTTTAACTATTCAGAAACAAACAGAAGAATCCAGAGTTAAGGCAGAAGTAGCTCAGCAAGTTAATAAAGCAACTTTCTCTTTTAGAAAACAAGTTGAAGATAGTGATAAAAGACGTCAAAAAGCTGAAGCTGAAGTTGAAAAAGAAAAGGCTAAAACTGCAGAAATTCAGAATAAAAATCAGGAAATTACTCAAAAATTATCTGATATGGCAAAAAATTTAAGTCAAATTCAGTTAGCCGACAAAATTAAGCAAGATACTGCTAGAGACTTATTAGGAAACAATCAAGCCATTCCTCAAGCAACTATTCAGTATCAGCAACCTTCTGTTCAGCCATCAGTGCCTCAAAACCAAGAGGATTCTAAGAAAAAGCTATCACTAACCGACAAAGTTCTAATTGGTGTAGCAACTTTATTCGCAGGTATAGGAATTTTTTCTAGTGTAATAATGTATAACACTATTACTAATACTCCTAGAACTGAGCAGACTGCTGCTACCAATGCTGGAACAACTGTTACAAGCGATAGCGTCACATCCTCAGACGATTCGAATTCAAAATCTTTTGTTTATACTGCAAAAGATGGAAAAAAATACAAAGTTACCAAAGACAGTAAAAATAGCGGTCATTATGTAGATGGTGATGGCAATTATCATACTGTGCTTTTTAATAATAAATAGATTGAGGGTTACAAATGAATGAAGTGTCAGAAGTAAAATTAGATGTTAATCGGATTGAACAATCTTCTAAAAAAGTCGTTCAAACACAAACATATCCGTTAAAACAACTACCAGAAACTGGCTCTCATTCAACTATGAGAGTATCTTTAATCGGAATAATAATCGTTGCTTGGGGCATTGGTTTATTGATTAAGAAAAAGATAGGTGGAAGAATTGGATAATAATAACCATTACTCCCAAATTAGTCAGTATGCTGGTAATCGTACTAATTTACGTTCTAAGCCAATGGGGCAAATTCACAGAATTGGTGGAATTTCGAAAGTATTAAATGGTAATCTTGGAGATTTTTTAGTATCAACGTGGGGAAACGCTTTTTTAGCAGTAGGAATCCTGGGGGTTGGTGGAATACTTATTTTCTTTATTATTCGAAATGCAAGTTTCGAAATCTTTGCTCAAAATATTTTACCAATGCTTTTAATGATTTTAGGATTACTGTTTTTAGCATTAAACGCTGTATTAACTAATCCTGTACAGGGGAGTCAGATAATAGTCAGTGCAAAGTTTTTACGAAATAAGTTACGACAAGTTCATAAAGCAGGGGAGCGAGAAATGTTTGCTCCCTTTCGTTTTCTGCCGGGTGATGAATCACAAAGCATTGTTCAGCAACAATATAAAAATAAAAACTATTATATGGCGGTTTACAATGTTCGAGGTACAGTAAGTCCTGTAACTTTTGACGAAGATCTGGAAATAGCTGGTATGGCTGATTCAAACTTGCTGAAAAATAGTGGTCGAGATACGCTGATTGATACCGTAGTAAGTGTCGATAAAACTACAGTTAGAAAAAGAATGCTACCAATCAATGCAACCCCTGATATGGTGGCAAAAAGAAATATGCAGTATGAGATAACTCACGGATTACCTAATAATCAACAGATTAAATCAACAGTTATAGTAGTAGCCCCTTCTGTTGAATTATTGCGTGAAAGATCCGGACAATTTGAAGCAGCTTGTCAAAGAGGTTTAGTTATCGGATATCAAAGACTTACTGGAAAAGTATGTAAAAAAAGATTCAAAACTATTTTTGGGGAGGGGACTATTTAATGTTTGGTATTAAGAAGAAAAGTAAAAAATCTAACAAACATAAAAGCCCCAAAAAACTCCCTAAGTTTAAAGGACAATCGGGTTTTACTTATCCTTTTGGTTTTATCGAAAACGATGCGTATCTATTTTTAGGTAGACAAACGTGGTCTATATTCGACATCGTCTTTCAATATGGAACAAATCGTCAAGTAGGTATTGGCTGGGTAACACGCTTAATTCCTAGTAGCTTAATTGAGGATGGCAAAGTTATTCTAGTCCAGAGACAAAAAGGCGTTCCTAAAGATGTTGAAGATAGTATTGTTGGAAAGCGTATCAATTCTAGTGCTTTGACTATGGATAATAATCAAGATTCTGATGCTAGAGAAAATTCAAAAAATTCTTCTAGAATTACAGATTTGGGAATTGCAGCTAGTTTATCTAAAAACGATGTGATTGTTGACTCAGATATGGTTCTTATTGTTAAAGGAAAGAGACCTAAAGATGTGGAGCAAGTTATTCATGATCTTAAGCTTAACTATCAAAATGATGACATTCATGGAGTTTTAATTGTTAGACGAACTGGCGAGCAGCTTAAATCGCTAAAAGAAATATTAATTGGCATTCATGATGATAGCTATCACAATACAGATATGACTACAGTTGCTGCAGGTAGAATGTTTATGCCTTCTGCTGGGTTTTCTGATCCGCGAGGTGTATTTGTAGGCATTGATAGATATTCGCTAATTAATAATAATCCAGCAATTATTGATTTTAGCGATATTAGAAATGCTGTCATTTATATGGGTGGAGTAAGACCATATGTATCCATTGGAGGATATGAAGGTGGAGCTTTCATGCAAAATGGCGGTACAGCAGTTTCTCATGTGATTGCAGATGGAAACTATTTAAATGGCGGCCGGACGCATCATATTGTTCTTTCACACAATGATTTCCATACAACGGATAGTTTGGTTTTTGATATGAACAAAGAAGCAATTAATCCTTTTGAAGTTTTTGGAAGTCCAGAAACAGTTGTACAAGATGCAAATGCTAACTTTGATAAAGTTAACACTATGCTTCTTATGGCTGCAGGAGCTGAAAATAACGACTATATCAAAGCTAATTTGAAATCTAATTTAATTGATTGGTATACATACAAAGCTAGAGGAAATGGAATTTATTCACCAGATCCCGAGCATGAACCGATTAAAGCTCAAAGAATTTTAGCTTCCGATGATCATAGTGAATATCCTGTTCCGGGAGATTTTTTACTTAATGCTAATAATATGATGTCTGAAGCTCAAAGTCCTGAAGAGCGTAGAGATGCAAAACTGATGTACCAAGTATTAAGTAATTTAGTTGCTTCATATCCTTCAGTATTTAATAAACACACTACGCTTCCTAATGTTTTTACTTCAAATGATAGAAATATCTATTATGATTTATCAAATTTGGGAGAAGACCAAAAGCTTACATCTATTGTTTTTCTAAATACCTTAGCTTATGTTACCCATAGGGCTTTACCCGGAGAAGTAATTGTCATTGATGGAATTGATGAAATGGACTTGCCTGTTGAAACTCTTTATACTTACAAAAAGCGTATGGATAGGAAAAATATTGGCTTAATTAGTGTTTTTGAACACACTAATAGGTCAATAAATCCTATCTCTTATGAAGACTTTACAGGACGGCTTAATCAACAAGACATGGTTGTTCTAGGAGGAATTACACCAGATGATGAAGTTGCTTTTGGAAGATCGTGGCAAGAAAGTTTACCGAGAACAGTTGCTAATCAGCTAAAGGGTGCTAAAAAAGGAATTCTTTATTTTTATCGAAATAGAGACCATCTAGGGGCATTAGTTGATACGCATCTTATTTTGTAAAGGAATAAATATGTATATAAAAAAAGCAGGCGTGTTTAAAGTATTAACAGGCCTATTTTTGTCTGTTTTATTCTTAACCGCATCCCTTATGCCGACAGAAACGGCTCTGGCAAACTTTGAAGGCTATAAAAGCAACTGTATAACTCAAACTGATAAGGATGGTAATAGTACTAGCAAAGATGCAAATGCTACTTCAAATCCCGGTGGTGTTTCAGGGAGTTGGACAGTTAAAGGAACTAGTGCTTATAACACTGCAAAAGCGGTTTGGGATGGTTGGGTTAAAGTCGGAATGTCTGGTGCGCAAGTCGCTGGAATTATTGGAAGTATTGGTGGTGCTGAAGATACTGGTTTTGTCTTAGATCAAAAAGAGTATGGCGGAGGATCTGGTGGTGGTTTATATCAGTTTACCCCGTATAGTAAATATCTAAATGACGAAAAGTCAGATCAGTCATGGTCAGCAGACAATCAAAGAGACGTTGTAATGCACTTAGAGCCTCAGACAGTTCAAAACTATGTTTCTCAAACTAAATCTTCTACACCAGAGGACTGTGCTGTTAAATGGGAAACATTGTATGAACGACCAGCAGATCCAGCAGCAACAGCAGCCGCAAGATCGGCAGCTGCACGTAAAGCCTATGAATTGTTTGGTGGTGCAAATATTTCTGGAAGCAGTGCTTTATCAGGTAGTACCGATGCAGCAAATAATGGTGGAGAAAAAGCTACACAGAATAATCCATGTGGAGGACAATCATCCGCAACTGGTGACAGTGACGGAAATATTGTAAATGTTGCAAAATCCTTAATTGGATACTTCCACTATGCACAAGTTCATGGAACTTCTTTAATTGGCTCTGTCGAAAATCCCGATAAGAATGGTCAAACTGATTGTTCAGGTTTTGTTTGGCTAGCTTTAACTAAAGCAGGCTATAAGACACCTGAAAATATGCAATGGTTCACTATGCCTATGGAGCAAGATGCAAAGAGTGGGCATAAATGGTTTAAAGAAGTTTCATCTAGTGAAGCTGGTCCTGGCGATGTAGTTATCGTTAATACTGGCGGTGGAGAAGGTAGTGCCGGACACACGGCAATTTTAGAAGAAAAGTGGAAAGGAGATAATACTAAGATTATTCAAATGGGTGGAATTTCTGGTTCTGCTGGAGTAAATGAATCCACATTTAAAGCTTCATTCTTAAGTTTGTTAAGTAGTGGTAAACCAGTTTTCGCACGCCCAATTAAGAAATAATTAGTTCATGAAAGGACTAGAAATATGGAAAAAAAGCATGTCTGGCTATACTTTATAGGCGGACTTTTAACCGTAATTGCTGGGATTACTGTTTGGCTATTTATAGCTACTAATCCTAACAATGCTAAAATGGCTAATTTAAAGCGAATGAATACCAAAAACTTAGCTTTAAGTAGTTACTATCAAAAGCAAACAAATAGTTTGTCTGTTGAAGGTGAGCTTAACCATATTTCAGATACCAACATCAACGTGCAAAATTCATTGAATGATGTCACAAAGAATTTGAAATCTGGAATTGATTTAGTTTATAACAAAACCAAAAATGAAGATGATTACTCAAAATTAAAGAGTACGTTACCTAAGTTAGTCGGTAATGAATTGAGCGAACAACTAATCACTAATGACAAACCTGTTCTTAATCAATCTGGTAAGAAAACTTTAACCTATGATAAGACAGATGATGTTGTGGTCGCTTTTGGAAAATACGACTATCAATCAGTAACTGTTCCAATTTACGTAGTCGTAGATTATGAGACCCCCAAAGTTGCAACTTCTGAAAAGGGAGACCGTACTCAAAGTTTAAAGGGACAAGATTTATATATCTTAACTTTTAACTTAAAGACTAAGAAGCTGTCGTTAGATCAATATGTGAAAGGGGCAACCAGCAATGGATAAACATACTAAACTTTCGTTTGTTTGGATAATTTTAGCCCTAATGACTATTTGCGTAACTAGTTTTGGAATTTCAAAAAATATCAAAACTAGAACTTCTATTGTTAGACAAGAAAGAGCATCATCCCAACAATTAAAGGATTCAAAAGCTGCTTATTTACAAAAGAAAAATATTGTAAACAAAGCAGTTATCAATCAGTCATTAAATAGCAACAATGATGTTTTGAAATCAGTTGCTGAACAAAACGTAAATAATAAAACTATTAACCAAGTTGCAAAGCAATTCTTTACAACGTACTATACTTGGTCTGATTATAAATCTTATATGGATCGGGCAAATAAATTACAAAACATAATTACTCCTGAATTAAAGAATAATAAGTCAATATTTGACGATGGAAAAGATAGTACAGGCGGTAATTATCTTAAAAATACTGGAATACAGTCAGAATTTGATAGTTCTGTAGCATATTTATCTCAAAGTTCAGATTCAACTGCTCAAGCATTAGTTAAAGTTGTAAATACTAGTTGGTATGCAGGACAAAGAAATAATTCTGGTCAGCCAACACGGTATTATGACCTAACTTACAATTTAAAAACTCATAAAATATCTGATTTGAAACAAGTTTTGATTCAGAAAGATGGTGACGATTAGTGCAATCTAAGCTAGTTAGTCACTTTTTTAAATTTAAGGCTTATTTCGATGATTATAAAAAACTTATTGTGAGTGGTGCGATTGTCTGGCTTGGTATTTTTATAGTTGGCTTTGGACTTGTAACCTTAAAGTCGAAAGGCATTGTGTATAAAACTTATGCAAGCGCAGAAACAGTTCCTAGTGCTGGGATGAAAATCATTTCTAATGATTTTAAACAAAAAAGGCCCTTTACATTGGTCTTATATCGAGATGACTGTTCCGCTTGTAAAGAAGTAGAAGAACGGCTGATGAAAGATTATTCATTAAGTAAAAATTCATCAAAGCATGACTACATTATTCTTAACGTAAATGAATTAAGTACAAGCCAGAAACAGACTTTAATAAAAAAAATTCCACAAATTACGCTTTATGGAGATAAAATACCAACGCCTCTTGTTGCTAATGTAAAGCCGATAAGTAGTAAAAAAGCTATTGTTCCTGAGATTAGTAAAGATAACGATCCTAAGCTTTTTGAACCAGTTTTTAAACATAGTAAAAATCTGGAGGTAACAAGTAAATGATTGAATTAATTATTAGGGCTGCTATTATGATGACCCTAATTATTGTTATCTTTGCAAGCTATGTTAGCTTACTTTATCGACAATCTAAAACTGCTTTTCGAATTACTGGTTTTGTTGGAATTGATTTGCTTGCAATTGTTGTAGTAATTATTTTGCTTTATTTTACTGGAGCAATAAAAAGCATCCCTTTTTTGGGAAAATTAATTATTCTAATAAATGATCTTTTCAGTGCATTTTTTGGTTACATTCCCAAGTTGCCATTGCTTATTTGGTTCGTTGTTCCAGTTATTATTGTCTGGCTTATTTTCTTCTTTAAGAGTGGTTATATTTACGAAAAAATAAAAAAAGACTATTTCGAATTTATGGCCAAACATCAACCTAAGAAGAAAACAGAAGATACAACAGTTTCTGAAAAAACTAAAGATATTGAAAAAGTAAAAAAAGAAGCCTCTAAAGCTCTAAAAACTACACATGCACAACTAGAAAAAGCTTCTAAAAAAGCGGCTGAGAAGCCAAAAATTGAGCCAAAAACGGATCTCCAGCAAGCAACATCTATGCCACCTCAGCAACACTTTTTAACAGGCTTATATCCAACAACTATTTTCAATTATCGAAGTATAACAGGAATGAAAAAAGCACTATCTCTTTTGAAAAAGAGACCTTTAGTTTTAGGTAAAACTGGTAAAGGCTATGTTGCCATCTATATGACCAGCAAAGGATATCAAGAGTTAAAAATACTTTTTTCAAAAAGTAGTTTAGACATTACGCCTTTAAAGGCCAGTCCTTCAATTGTTTTCTTTACCTACAGAGAAACTAAAACTATTCCTTTAAGAAGATATGTTGAAGAAATAGAAAGGATGAGTAAAGTCTAATGGTAAGCAATCAAACACTGGCTATTGTCTTTTATTGGGTTTTGCCTTTATCAATAGCTCTAGGAACATTTTTTATTGCTTTAAAAATAGCCCATGTTAGTTACGAACGTGCAGATAATGATAGAATCTGGAAGTTTAGTTTAACTGTTGGTATTATCGTTGGTTTAATGGGGTTAGCATACTTCGTATTTACTACAGTTCCAATTTTTAAAGAAATACTACATTATCTTAAATATGGATTAGACCTTGTATTGGGGCTACCAGTTTTAGCACCAATCAAACAGCAAATTACAGTTGGCATTAATACGATAATCAATTTTATTAAAAACTGGCTTCCAGTTTATGTGCGTGCGTTTATTATTATTTGGTTACCTGCTTGTGCTGTTTGGGTACGGAGTCTAATTTGGAGAATCAAATTTAGTCGAGCATTAAATGTTATTGTTCAGACTATAGTCATGTATCCGGTACTCTGCTTTAGGTATTTATTGGGATATCAAACGCCATTCTTCGATTTTGTACAAAGTCGGCTATATGTTACTAAGGTTAAGGAAAATATTTCAGACAGTTACTTTGAAGCATTACAAGGTAGAGACGATACTGGTAAAGAATTTGACAAAGGACAAGGCGGTACTGAAAGAAATCAAAAGATTAAGTCTGTTGCTTTAGCAGTTAGACAGACTCATGCGGTAGTTAAAACAGCTAATGGTGTAAGACATGCACAAATAGTTATTAGACACTCAAGAGAAACTGCAACTGATCAAGTTCTTGAACAGCAGTTAAAAGGACAAGGATTAAGACTATCTGCGCCAAGCATTAGATTTCAAGAAGATCCGCTTTTAAATCCAGATAAAGGTGGATATATTTTTGACTCAGATGTTCAATATAATCCAAGCGATGCGCTTGGTTCATGGTTAGGAATATTTACTAACCCCTTTTCTGCCGATAAGCGTATTAAAAATGGTGGTATTGGAGCAATTGCTACAATGAAGCAAATGTACTTAGGGATAATTTATTACTTAGTTCATTTAACTCCTAGCGCAATTTATGAACGTGCTAAGACTATTGCAAAAGATAAATATACCCCAGACCTTACTTCTAGTCGTTCTAAGTATCAAGCACAACAAAACTTAGATTTAAGTGTTGTTCCTGAACCTGTTGATCAAGATACAGGTGAAACAGTAGATATGCTTAAAGAAAAAGCTCTTAAAGTAGCTAATGATAGGACCTCAGAAGTAACTGATGCTTTAACAAGATATAAGATCAACGTTAGTTTTGATAATGTTCAAGTTGGTGGTAATACTGCAGTTTATGACTACACTTTATCAAGATCTACTAATTTGCCTACAGATTGGAAAAAGACCCAAGAAGGTTTAGCTAACTTTTTAAAGACGTCCGATATTCCTATTATCAGAACAACTAAGGGACATTTATTAGTCACTATGGTTAATGGTGTCAATATTCCCGTTGATTTCAGAGAGATGATTGAAAAACGTCCTAAAGGAGTGCCAGAAATCATTTCTGGATTGGCCGGATTGGACGCAATGGGCAATGTTATTGATTTTGTATTAGGTGATAAAAATCCGCATGCCATGCTATTTGGTAAAACAGGTACTGGTAAAACTGTTTTAATTATGAATATTCTGTATTCAATAATGAGTGCGACAGATCCAAAACATTTAAAAATAGTTTACATTGATGGAAAAGGTAACTCATTTGAATTTATGAGAACAGATAATCATGGTGCGCCTTCATATCATCCCAACCCATTTGTTTATGCTCAACCTGCTGATGGTTCTGGTGATATTGATTATGCTAGAGCTTTAGTTCAGCACATGGTCAGAGAATGTAGACGTAGAATTGATCTATTTAAGAAAAAAGGTGTCTCTAAGCTTTCAGAATTTAACAGGAAGTTTCCAGAAGAAGCTTTACCTGAAATCTTAATGGTCGTTGACGAATTTTCGGCATTAACTGACTCAGATGCTACATTAAAAGCTAGTGAATTAGCTGAAAAGGGTATGACTGATGCCTTTGAATACTTAGCTAAAATGGCTCGTTCTGTCGGTATCAGAATGATTTTAGCTAACCAAACTGCTCGTAAAGAGAAAGTTCCCGGTAGAATTACTGCTAACGTTACAGGACGTATTTCTCTTGGAGTTTCTGAAACTATTGAATCAGATATCGCATTACCAAGTAGTGACGTTGATGTTTCTTTGATCAGTCAACCCGGAGAATTCTACTCAGCAATGCACGGTCCACGAAACTTACAACATGGTAATGCACCATATCTATCTGATGATGTTATGTACGCATTAAACGACTCTCTCGAGAAGAAATTTGGTCATCAAGATTATGTAGTTACTAGAGATGAAGTTATGAAAGAGATGGGTGAAAGTGGAGATGTTTCAGAAAATGAAACAACTTACTTATATCCACTACCACCAACGATGCCAACAGTTAATACTCCTGTGTTGGATTTGATCAATGTTATAAATGCTTATCCAGAATGGGCTATTGCCAATTCTAAGAGTGATATCTTTATGCGAAACAAAGAAATTCAAAGTGAGCTAGATAATAAGGAACGTCAGAGAAAAGCTAAATTAATAAAGAACACTCTTATAGCAGCTGCTGAAAAAGCCGAAGATAATAAAAAAGCTCGCTTAGCTAGTCAACATAAAGCTGTAGGGGATGCAGTAGCAACAACTACGGCCGGAATGGATGGTGAAGCTATGTGATAATTGATATCAACGGAAGACAAAGTAGTCAGCTCATTTCTTATGATGAAGCATATCGTAGATTTCAGAGGTATCTAAGATACTTCATTAAAGGTGCGACTCCTGTAAATGAAGTCAGATCTTTTTCTTTAGCTGATATCTCTGGTATAAAAAAAGCTTTAGAGCGAATAAAACACGGTTCGGCAATTTGGCAACATACCGATCAATGGCATGTTGCAGCAATTTACATTGATAAAGGTGAAGGCTTTAGATTTAGTCGGAAAGTCACCAATTTATTCGCCCATGATGTTATAAGCGAAGAACAATTTAAGCAGGCTTGGGAAGAAACAAATGGTCCTTATGACTGGGGAGTATTCCCAAGAAAACCCGGTTCTGCAGCCACTCATGCTAGAAAGAAACAAGCTAGTTATATAGTTGCTGATAGAAATAAACCGGAAAACGAGCAATCATCTATTGAAGGATCGTTTAAACGTAATGAAGTTCATAGAACTCATTTAATTAGTTCACAAGTAACTGGAATCGAATATCATAAAGGGTTATTGATTGATTATGATGGCTGGTTAAATGTTAATCCTATGAATCAATTTGAAAGCGAGATGCTTGATCTATCTAATAACCAAGATCTTGTATGGACGGCCACAATTTGGCTAGATAATCAAAGAAATCTCCATTGGAGATATAGAATGTTTGATAGCGAATATCAGCTAATAGCAGAAAAAGAATGGGTAGATGACCGTTGGTCATATATTTGGAGATATGATGCTGGTATTCAAGATAAATTAACAAAAAAAGAATAGAAGCGTTGCTTTTTGCAACGCTTTTAAAATACGCATTTTGGAGGAAAACACGAGATGATGGATAAAATTCAACGTTTCTCAATTAGAAAACTTTCTGTTGGGGCTGCTTCAGTTTTAATTGGAGTTGGTTTTATTGGGATGAGTAATTCTATAAAAGTAGAAGCTGCAACTCAAAATGGCCAACCCGAAATTGAACAAGTTAAAGTTAATACAGATGCTCAACAGGGAGTTTCTTCTAATACAACAACTAACAATCAAGTAGTTGCTCAAACCCCTACAAATAAACAAAATATGGGGGGGGGAGAACGCTAGCCTAGCGACTCAAAATGAGAATAACAATCCATCGGTTGCGCAAACAGCGTCCACCGTAAAAGATAATCAAAGTACTGCAAGTACAATAGACGTAAACACAAATAACGATGTAAATAATAAAAATAAAGTCGAAATAAATAATCTTAAAACCTATAACCAAAACCTCGATAATCAAAAAAATGTTGCTAATTTATTTGCTGAAAGTAAGGTAGCAACCAATAACGATTGGACTAATCCTGCTAATAAAGGTTTTCATCAAACAGCCGCTGGATGGACTAAAAGAGATGTAGGACTTGATAAAGAAATTGGTGTTGCCAAAAATTCTGATATCAAAATCACTAAAGATAATTCCACTCGTGATACTTTGAAAGATCAAGAAACTATAACTATACAAGATCCATTAGCAGTTGGTGTAAACATGGATGTTACAGTGGATCATAATGACTTAAAAACTAATAGATACATTCAACTAGGTTCAATAGCAGTTTTAAATAAAGACAGTCGTACTACACGTTGGAGTGGCGATGAAATTAAAAATAATAGAGAAATTATTATTAAGCAAAGTAATGGTGAATCTTTACCATTAGGCTATATTGAACTTCATGCTTTTTCCTATGACGATAACACTATGGAAAGAGACTTAATGCTGAAAATCACAGCAAGTGAAGATCAACTAAAGGAATTGGCTGATGATGTGCATTTCACATTTGATATGCACCATATTATGAATATTGATAATGATGGCTACCAATATTCTGATTTAAAGGGAACATCCCCTAATAATCCAACCCAAGAAGCAATATTTGTTTCTAATAAAGACGGAAGTATATACAAAACAACATTAAATATTACTTTTGATGGAAATAAATTACCTGAATATAATTTATACAATAGTTTTCCAATACCTAGTTTTGACGTAGATAATAATGTATTAAGACTTAATAGTTTCAACCAAAAAGATCTTGGTAAATTAGGTACATTTAAGGGAGTCTATAAACTATCTTTTGATCAAGTAAACGATAAAGGTAATAGAATTGGGACTGGTATTTCTAGTAACACATTTAAAGATATTCGAATTACTACCGACGATATGCCTAAGTATGTAATGAAAGATGGTAATAAATATATTAATCATAGTGGCTTTCATAGCCAAGACGTTAAATATCAGCAAAAACAAGTTGCAAATAGCTTAGATGCAAATGCCTTGCTTCAACAAACACCTGAAAATAGTATTTACAGCTCATTTGATCCAGAAACCGGAACTTTCTTAGTTGCGTATAATCTTGATCCTACTAGACTACAAACTAAGAAAGATACTTTAGAAAACTTTTTAAATAATAGTTTGATCTATAACATCGCTGATCCTACTCAGTATGGGTTCAAAGACAGAGAAGACTTTAAAAATTACCAATTGAAGTATTATGCAGATCGCAACTATACAATGCCGACTACAACTCTATTTTTATGGAATTTTGGAATTAATAAAAACCTGCCAATGCACGTTTCAATTACCGATGTAACTCCGGGATCAGAAACGAAAACTTATACTACTGATTACAGTCCAAATGGATCAAAGGTAGATGTGAGTTTTTGGCGAACAGCTAATATCCATTACATCAGTAAAGATAGCGGTAAAACAATTTCAAATGATACAGTCACAGGAGTACAGAATAAGACTTCAAATGTAAAATTTGTTGCACCAGCTGGCTATGCTTTGGCTTCCGGACAAGCTGATAACGTTAACTATTTCTTTAAAGATACTGGTAACGAAATTAACGTTTACGTGGCTGCTCAAAATCAAACAATTCCAATTCACTATGTTGATGATGATGCTAATGGTGCTGAAGTGGCAAGTGATACAATTAGCGCAAAAACAGATGACTCATACGCTTACGATGCTACTAAGATCCCAGCAAACTATGAGTTAGCAAATGGTCAATCTAAGGCTATTACTGGTGTAGTTAAGCCAACAAACAATAATATAGTTATTCACTTGAAACATATGACTGAACCAATAACTGAAAGTAGAACAATTATTGAAACAATCAATTATTTAGATGAATCGAATAATAAGATTGCTGCTAGTCATACTCAAAGTGCAACAGTAAATTGGCGTGGTACAAAAGATCTAGTTAACGGAAAAAAGACTGGTGCGTGGTCAGCTGCTAAATTTGCTCCAGTAGATAGTCCTGTTATTAAAGGTTATAAACCTAATATTCAAACTATTGAGGAAATAGTTGTTACTGACGGTAGTACTCAAGTAACTAGAAACGTTGTTTATAAGGCTAATGATGAAAAAGCTAAATTAGTTTTCTTTGATGACACAGCTAATAAAGCATTAGATACTAAGACAGCAACTGGTAAATTTGGTAAAAAAATAGATTTTGGTAATGTTTCTGGAGAAATTGAAAAATATCAAAAGCAACATTATGTATTCGTAACCAGTGATTTTGCCAATCAAGCATTTGCTGACGATACTGATTTAAATAGCTTTATTATTCACTTTACACATGCCACAGCTTTGTCTCCTTTAACTCACGATGTTACAAGAGTGATTAAGTATCAATATGAAGATGGGACTAAAGCAGGTAATGATGTAACAGATAGCCTTCACTTTACTGGTACTAGAGAAACAGACTTAGTAACTAACCAAGTAGTAAATGATACTTGGAGTGAAAACCAAGATTTTAAGGATGTTTCTACATCTTCAATCGTTGGCTATACTCCTACCATGACTGTTGTTTCTAATAAAAATATCAGTCATGCTACTCCGAATATTTCTGTAATGGTTATTTATAAAGCTAATGATGAAAAAGCAGTTATCAATTATATTGATGACACCACTGGCAAAATTTTAAAAACTGAAAAGGTAAATGGTAAATTTAATCAAAATATTGTCTTTGAAACTAAACCAGCAGATGTAATCAATAATTACTTAAAAGAAGGATATGACTTAATTTCAAATAGCTTTAGTAATAATAAGTATCGTAAAGACATTAGTAAGAATACGTTTAATGTACACTTTAAGCATCATATTTCAGAAGTAACTGATCCTAAGATGATCAAGTCCAGCTTTACACGTATTATTACTCTCTATATTCCTAATGGTAGTGGTGCTAGAACTGCTAGACAGCTTCATCAATATTACACAATCACACGTACTGGAACTCAAGATCAAGTAACTAAAGAGTACAAGTTTAGTAACTGGACTACGGCTCAAGTACATGAAGATAAAGGTGATGTATTTGATGGATACACAGCTCAAATTCAGAGTTCAAATCCAGAAGGAATTGCTTCAATTGTTAATGGCGTTCCAACCGTTAAAGCTGAAAGCTTTACTGGTGACAATAAAGTTTTAACTGGAAATGATGTAGTTGAAAAAGTAGTATTTGTATATGCACCTAATGATCAAAAAGCTAAAGTATTTTACATTGATAGTACTGATGGAAAAATATTAGAAGTTAATGAATTGATAGGTAAATCAGATAGTAACTCTAATTATTCAACAAAAAATAAGATTTCAAATTATCAAAAACAAGGTTACGATCTAGTTAAAGATGATACAAACGGCCAAGATATTATTTATGATGCTAAGGACAAAGTAGATCAAAATTATATTGTCAATTTAAAGCATCATATTTCTTCGGTTACAGATAAGAATATGTTAACTGCTAGCGTCAATAGAACAGTTACTGTTCATTTACCAGATGGTCAAGATAAAGAGATTAAGCAGCATTACGACATTTCACGTACAGGAACTCAAGACCAAGTAACTAAAGAGTACAAGTTTAGTGATTGGACTATGGCTCAGGTGCATGAAGATAAAGGCGAAGCACTTGATGGATATACAGCTCAGATTAAGAGTTCAAATCCAGAAGGAATTGCTTCAATTGTTAATGGCATTCCAACCATTAAAGCTGAAACATTTACTGGTGACAATAAGTCCTTAAATGGTAAAAATGTAGTTGAGCATATTGAAATTAGCTATACTCCAAATGATCAAAAAGCTAAGATCTCATACATTGATGACACTACGGGTAAAGTATTAGAAGTTAAAGATTTAGTTGGTAAGTCAAATGCAGATTCAGGATATGTAACCAAAGACAAAATTACTGAATATCAAAAACAAGGCTATGATCTAGTTAAAGATGATACAAACGGCCAAGATATTATTTATGATGCTAAGGATAAAGTAGATCAAAACTATGAAGTACATCTAAAGCACCATATTTCTCCGGTTACAGATACTCGTATTTTAACTGCCAGTTTTAATAGAATAGTTACTATTCATTTACCAGATGGTCAAGATAAAGAGATTAAGCAGCATTACGACATTTCACGTACAGGAACTCAAGACCAAGTAACTAAAGAGTACAAGTTTAGTGATTGGACTATGGCTCAGGTGCATGAAGATAAAGGCGAAGCACTTGATGGATATACAGCTCAGATTAAGAGTTCAAATCCAGAAGGGATTGCTTCAATTGTTAATGGTGTTCCAACTGTTAAAGCTGAAACATTTACCAATGAAAACGGCAAGCTCTTACCTAAGAATTTAACTGAAAAGGTTGAAATCTCTTACTCTGCAAATCTTGAAAGTGCGATTATAAATTACGTTGATGATACTACTGGCAAGATAATCAAAACTGTTACCACAAGTGGATACTATGGGGATGCAATTAAATTTAACCCTGATGTTAAATCAGAAATTGCTGACTTAGTAAGTAAAGGCTATGTCTTGGTATCTAATGATTTTAATAATCAAAACTATCAAGATGATGTTAGTCAAAATATGTTTACAGTTCATCTAAATCATAAAACAGCAGAAGTAACTAAAGAAAATACTGTAAAAGAAACGGTAAATGCTAAGGTTGCGCCAGTTCAAGTTAAGAAACAAGATGTTCAAGAGGAAGCTCATGTAGCAAAAGCTGCAACTATTACGCCAACAAAGATAACACCACAAAAGAATGAGTTACCACAAACAGGTAGTAGCAATTCAGAAGTAGAAACAGCAATCGGATTAGCAACTGTCAGTTTATCAAGTTTATTAGGTTTAGGTTTTAAGAAAAAGAAAGAAGACTAAAAATGACTTTATTTTTATTAATTAGAAGAATTATCATCTAGGAATTTTTCCTAGAAAAAGGCATCCCAGTATTGAGATGCCTTTTTAATTAGAATTTAGAGGAAAAACATGGAATCACAAAGAAGATACGCAATTAGAAAATTAACTGTTGGTGTAGCATCCGTCCTTATTGGGATTAGTTTTGCAGGAACTGCTACAAGTGGACATGCTAGTGCAGCTGAATTAGATAACGCAAATAATACGAGTCTTACTACTCAAATTAATACTGCCCAATCAAATTCAAGCGTAGATGCTCCACAAGTAAAAGCAGAACAACAGTCCATTGTTGCAAAGTCTACTTCAAATGTTACGACTAATACTAATCCAGCTTCAACAAGTCAAGAAAATCCTAATGATAAGAAAGATACAAGAAATTCTCTTCCAACACAGAATCAGGAAGTTAAAACTAATAATCTAAATACTCTAAAAACAAATGAGTCAACTACAACAGCTCCAAATACAGTAATTAATCAAAATAATACTCAAACTCTGAATGTATCTCAATTAAGTAAGCAAGCCGATAACATTGCTACATTGAGTGAAAGTAAGGTTGCTCAAAATAATCAAGTTAAAACGGTTAAAAAGAGTGATTTTGCATTATATTGGTCTGCTGATTCAGCTGACAAAGTAAATAAAGATTTTTCTGATAGACACGAAGGCGTTATTTCAGATATTTGGTCTGGATTTAAAGGCTCTTATACTATTGATGGTAAAGATATAAAAAAAGGTAACCAAATATTTTTAGGTAGTGTTACAGCAACAAATAATTTTTACACAAATGCAAGTCAAGATAAGGTAACAAACCCAGAATTTGGTATTATAATTGAACCTAATTATGTTCCTATTTCTACCAAGGATGCCGGAGAATTTGGTTATGTACAAGCATCCAAGCCTGTTGGTAATCGGATAGATTTAAATTTATTTATTACTCAAGACAAAGACATTGTAGGCGATGTAAACATTAATGTGGTTTTGCCTAAATTTTTTGATTTTAATTACAATACCCCATTAAAGGTATATAAAGGTATTAGCAAAGATAGACCTTTTGTAGAAACTTTTACTCTATCAAATGGTAAAAAGTATACACAAACAATTGTTGCACCAAATCCAGTTACAGCTCTATCAAAAGAGACTGTCGAGCATTCAAGTATTGGCGCTGCTGGTGGAAACCACAGAGGAGAGTTATTTGACATACTTCCTGCTTCTCAAGGTAATGAATCGACTTTATTAAAAACTAATTCCATACTCTCTACCTCAAATTACAAAAAAGTAGTACAAATAACAGGAGAAAATGTAAATTTAACTTTAAACAAAGATGGAAGCTATAATGGCTTTTGGTACATCCCATTGTATAGTGTGATAGATGCTGATGGAAATATAACTACAGAGAGAGTTAGCGATGAGCAGAATGCTCCGTATAATAAGTATCCTCAATCTATTCGCTTGGCTGATAATTTAACTCCACAACAAATTATGGACCAACTGTCATCTAATCAAATGGGTTTATCAAAGCAAACGAGTGGCGGCTATTTGGTTGGTATTAATCTAGATTCTAATAACTTAAAGTTTTCCGACAAAGTTATTAGTGATATGGTGGATAACAAGTCAGTATTAGCGAATATTCAAGATCCTGATAATAAACAGAAGATAATAGACAATACGGTTAACTTTTATAAAACAAGAACTGGCAACACACCTATTCAAATGAATTTCTATTTTCCATTAGACGTGAAAGCATCTGCAAATAGTGAATTTTATTTCAAAGATGTTACGCCTGGTACAACTATTACCGAACAAAAATCTGCTTATATCGGTTCAGCTAGTGGTAATGCAGATGGAGCTTTAGCCAAATATGTAACTTATGAATTTATTGATGATGATAGTAGCAATATTATTGTAGGCACTCCAATTACATTAAGAGGAAAAGTTGGTGATGTTGTAACTCCAGTTATGACAGTTCCTTCAAATTATGAATTAGTAGCTGGTCAAAATTTACCTGGTTCATATACGTTAAAGGATGTCAATCCTACTACTGAAGTACATATTAAGCATAAGCATCAACCGACCTCAGAGACTCATACTATTAATGAGACAATTCACTACATTTATGAAGATGGATCAATTGCTCAACCTGATCATAAAGCAACTCCAGTAACAGTTATTAGAACTGGAGATAAAGACCTTGTTACAGGAAATGTAAAATGGAATAGTTGGACTACTGAAACATTTACTGAGATTGTTACACCGGCAATTAATGGATACACTGCTGATCAAGCTAAAATTCCAGCATATACAGTTAATGGTGATGCAAAGGATATTGTAAAAACAGTTACATATAAAGCAAATAATCAAAAAATCACTATTAACTATATTGACGACACTACTAAAGCAATTGTTGGAACTGATTCTTTAGTTGGTAAATCAAATACTGATTCTGGATACAATACTAAAGCGCATATTTCTAACTTTGAAAAAATAGGTTATGACTTAGTGAGTGATGATACTAATGGCCAAAACATAAAATATGATAGTGACGATACGAAAGATCAAAACTACTCAATTCATTTAAAACATCATATTTCAACTGTTACGGACAATAAGATGCTTAAAGCTAGTTTTGATCGCACTATCATCGAAAACCTTCCAGATGGAAAAAATAAAGAAATTAAGCAGCATTATGATATTTCTAGGACCGGTACTCAAGATCAGGTAACTAAAAAATATACTTTTACTCCTTGGACTACTGCACAAGTGCATGAGGATAAAATTGATGTTGTAGATGGGTATACTGCTCAAGTGAAAAATTCATCTCCAGAAGGCTTTATTTCTATTAGCAATGAAATTTTAGCAGCTAAAGGCGAAAACTTTACTGGTGATAATAATTCATTGAATGGTAAGGATGTAGTAGAAACTGCTGTAATCGTCTATACTCCTAACGATCAAAAGGCAAAAATAACTTATTTTGATGATTCAACAGGGAAAATATTAGAAATTCAGAATTTACTTGGTAAAACAAACACTGATTCTGGATATTCAACTAAGGATAGAATTGATTCCTATAAAGAGAAAGGCTATGAGCTAGTAAGCGATAATACAGATGGTCAAACAATAAAATATGATGCTAAAGATAAAGTAGATCAAAGTTATGAAGTACACTTTAAACATCATATTTCAGACGTAACAGATTCTAAGATGCTTAAAGCATTCTTTGACAGAACTGTTACTACCCACACGCCTGATGGCAAAGATAAAGTAGCTAAGCAACACTACGTGATTCTCCGCACAGGAACACAAGATCAAGTAACTAAAGAGTATAAATTTACTCCTTGGTCAAAAGTTCAAGTTCGTGAAGATAAAGGCGATATTTTAGATGGATATACTGCTCAAGTTAAGAACTCAAATATAAAAGATATTGCATCAGTAATTAATGGAGTTCCTACTGTTAAAGCCGAGAGCTTCACTGGTGATAATAAGGCTCTAAACGGGAAAGATATAGTTGAAAACGTTGAGTTTATCTATACTCCAAATGATCAAAAAGCTAGTGTCACTTACATTGATGACACTACAAATGAAGTATTATTAGACGTAATCAATCTAATTGGTAAATCAAATACTGAGTCAAATTATTCAACTAAGAATCAAATTGAAGCATATCAAAAAGATGGGTATGACTTAGTAAGTGATAATACTAACGGTAAAAATATCGTTTTTGATGCTAAAGATAAGGTAGATCAACACTTTGAAGTACATGTTAAGCACCATATTTCAAATGTAACTGATCCTAAGATGCTTAAAGCAAACTTTGATAGAACTGTTACCATCTATACACCTGACGGTAAAGATAAGGTAATTAAACAGCACTACACAATTTCTCGTGAAGGAACACAAGATCAAGTAACTAAAGAATATACATTTACTCCTTGGTCAACAGTTCAAGTTCATGAAGATAAAGGCGATATTTTAGATGGATATACTGCTCAAGTTAAGAACTCAAATATAAAAGATATTGCATCAGTAATTAATGGAATTCCTACTGTTAAAGCCGAAAGTTTCACTGGTGATAATAAAGATTTAAATGGTAAAAATGTAGTTGAAAACGTTGAGTTTATCTATACTCCAAATGATCAAAAAGCTAGTGTCACTTACATTGATGACACTACGAATGAAGTATTATTAGACGTAATCAATCTAATTGGTAAATCAAATACTGAGTCAAATTACTCAACTAAAAATCAAATTGAAGCATATCAAAAGGACGGATACGATTTAGTAAGTGATGATACTAACGGTAAAAACATCGTTTTTGATGCTAAAGATAAGATAGATCAACATTTTGAAGTACATGTTAAGCATCATATTTCAAATGTAACCGATGATCGTATCTTAAAGGCAGAATTTAACCGTAACATTACTGAACATCAACCAAATGGTAAAGATAAAGAAATTACACAACACTACACAATTACCCGTACAGGAACACAAGATCAAGTAACTAAAGAATACAAATTTAGTAATTGGACTATGGCTCAGGTACATGAAGATAAGGGCGATACTTTTACTGGATATACAGCTCAAATTAAGAGTTCAACTCCAGAAGGGATTGCTTCAATTGTTAATGGTGTTCCAACTGTTAAAGCTGAAACATTTACCAATGAAAAAGGTAAGCTCTTACCTAAGAATTTAACTGAAAAGGTTGAAATTTCTTACTCTGCAAATCTTGAAAATGCAATTATCAAATATGTAGATGATACAACTGGTAAGACAATTAAAACCGCAGGAACTAGCGGACATTACGGCGAAAAGATTGTATTTGAACCAACTGTAGCTACTGAGATTAATACTTTAGAAAAACAAGGCTACACTTTAGTTTCAAATACTTTTAAAGATCAATCTTTCCAAGATGAAGCTAGTCAAAATGAATTTATTGTTCACTTAAAGCATGGCACTTCTGATGTAACACGCTCTAAGACTGTGAAAGAAACTATTCACTATGTTTATAAAGACGGTTCTAAAGCTCATGATGATTATGTTGCTCAGTCTAAGGAATTTGTAGATCACGGTATTAAAGACAATGTGACTGGGGATATTAAGTGGAATAATGAGTTTGAGCCTACAGATTATAGTTTCGATGCAGTTAAATCTCCAGAAATTAAAGGATATGCTGCAGATAAAACAAGTATTGAAGGTCAAACGGTGAATAGCGACAGCAAAGATTTAGAATACACTGTTGTTTACACTAAGAACCCAGAAACTGAAGTTCCTAATAAAACTGACAATACCATTCCAGAAACTAAACAAGCAGTAGTCAATAATACTAATTCATTTAGTGCAGCTACTCCAAAACATGTAGATAAAAATAAAGTCTATGCAGCAACTGTTTCTAATACTAATAACCAAAATACAAATACACTGCCACAAACAGGTGCTAAAGATGAAAATAACTTGGCATTTATTGGATTAGCAGTTACTGGTTTTGTCACTGTAATGGGCTACGGATTAAAGAAGAAGGAAGATTAGATTTGTGATTTTACGTTTGTTTTTATTTTTAAAAAAACTATTAATTTAACCCTTTAGGGATAAAAAAATACAAAAGGAAAAGGCCGCTTACTTAAAAGCGGCCTTTTTGCGGTTTTTGAAAATATAAAGATTATTCATTTCTATTATAGCTTTGAAATAAAAATTTTGCTATATAGGATGCTTTTTATAGGTAATTAGGGTCTTTTACGTAAATTTAAAAATGAGCCTGTAGGAGAGAGAAAATATGAGATTTATAGATATGTTTGCTGGTATCGGTGGCTTCAGGTCTGGTTTAGAAAAAACAGGGCATCAATGCGTTGGATACGTAGAGTGGGATAAATACGCAAGAAAGAGTTATCAAGCAATTTACAACACAGAAGGAGAGTACACAAAACATGACATCAAAGAAGTTAAAGGAATCGAATTACCAGACGCAGATATCTGGACCTTCGGCAGCCCATGTCAAGATATCAGCTTACAGTTAAGCCTATATCAATAATTAATAACTTTATTATTAATTCATCTCTAGAAGGGGATGTAGTGTTAGATCCTTTTATGGGAAGTGGATCAACTGGAGAAGCTGCAATTATACATGATAGAAAATTTATTGGAGTAGAAATTAACAATAATTATTTTGAAACAGCAAAAAATAGATTGACATTGTTAATCTGAGTAAACAAAGGATTAATGTTATGAAAAAAGAAATAAAAATAGAAAAAAATAAAGATTCTGAAAAAGCGAAGGTCTTAAAGACCGCGAAACTTAATTCAGAACCTAAAAATTATATTGAAGTATATATTCGATAAAAAGCTATAATGAATTTTACTTTAAAACCATTATCATCTATGTAAGGGCTACCTTGTTAAAAAAATAAAGGTAGGTTAATATAGAGATAACATTTAGAGCAAAAAAAGAAGCATTGGTTCTGGTAAAACCTTTGCTTCGAGTAACAAGCTAACACAAAAATACTACTTACGGCTTTGTTACTGTTAAATTCATTATAGCAGATAGTCTCTTGAAAGCAACAGTACAAGTCTAAGGTTTCGTAAAAACTTGTTATTGTCGCTTTTTTTGTTACAAAAAATATAAAAGATGAGGTAACAAATATGTCTGCTAATACAGTACAGTCAACTAATTTTTATAATGTTAAAGATGTTTTTGCTGAAAAATATTATCAACTTCCAATGGTATTTTTTACTAATGAAAAATATAAAAAAATGCGATTAGATGCTAAAGTTGCCTATGCGCTTTTAAAAGATCGTTTTTCATACTCAGTAAAAAATAATTGGATAGATGAAGATGGAAATATTTATTTCATTTTCACTAATAAAGAGCTATCTAAGCTTTTGCAATGCAATGAAAAAACTTTAATAAAAACAAAAAAAGAATTGGTGCAAAAAAATCTTTTAGTTCAAAAAAGAATTGGATTAAATAAACCAAATCATCTTTACTTACTTCGTCCTGAAGTAAGTTCACAAGATGTATATTTAATCAATAATCGAGATAAAAATCCAGAAAAAGAGGCCTCAGCCCTACAGCCACAAGGAACTGTAAAAAATGCAGTTCCAGAAAAAGAGGCCTCAGCCCCACAGCCACAAGGAACTGTAAAAAATGCAGTTCCAGAAAAAGAGGCCTCAGCCCTACAGCCACAAGGAACTGTAAAAAATACAGCCAATCTAGACTATATTATATTAGATACTAATAAGATACATACTAATACATCCCTAGATTTTTCTTCTAAAAATTATTCCCAACAAGAACAACAAAAACAAAATTCTGACTTAGTGCATAGTGCGGCATCTTTTATGACAAAAACTGACGAAGATGGTAGCTATATTCTTAACCATGATGCAACTGCATTCTTAGGAGCATGGTGTAAAACACCCGGACAAATGCACCAAGTAGTTGGGATTATTTTAAATGCAAAAAAGGCTGTTGAACAAGACATGCAAAAGCAAAGACCTAATGACAATGAAACGGATATTCTAAATATCAGCAAAGGCGATTCGGAATTAAAGAATCTAATTGGTTTAACTTTGAAGAGATACTTCAATGCGATTAAAGTTAGAGAAGAAAATGGTAATCCAATTAGGGATTATGAGGGATATTTGTATCGCACGATGCAGAATATGTTTTGGTTGTATGTAAATAAGCATAGTGCAACGTTAAATTAATTATGATTATAGTTCAGTGCTTTTTTCTGCTGGTTTTCTGTAGATTTGTCATTTTCAACTTTCTAGAACATTGATATATAGGGATTTCTATATAAATTTTTCTGCATGTTTGTAAGTAATTGCTAGTTTTGTATAATAAAAAATTAAAAAATTAGTTGTTTAATTTGTGAAATTTGCTCATAATAAAATTGCTCAAAATAAGCCATATTTAGACTTCTACGTAAATTTTTATTTAGAAAGAGGTTTATTTATGGACGAAATAATCGACAAAAACGAATTGCGTCAACAAGCAAAACCGTTAATTTTTGATGGTATTTATAAAAAAGCACAGAAGGCCTTAGATACCTATATTGATGAATTAGGGGTTAAGAAATTATATGTTGATCCGCAAGTACCACAAAAGATAGCAAATAACCTACAAGACGATGTTCTTGACGAGTTTATGAGCTTAGATGAGACTAATGAAGAAACTCTACAGGAAGATATCAAAGACTTTTTGGAAGATAATTATGATGTGTACTTCCTTCAAATGGAAGTTGAAAGATATGAAGACGAAGATAAGATTCGGGAAAACTTGGAAAATGACTTTGTACTTGCAATTTCTAACGCTGATCCATATGCTAAGGTCGCAAAGGGATATTGGGTAAGGAAAGCACATGATGTACGAGATTTAAGAGAACTTCAAAGGTACATGACGGATGAGGCATTCGACACCTTTGTTGAAACCTATGCTCCTGATTGGGAAGAAGCAGCAAAATAAAATAATCTAGAAAGGCACAGAGATGTTCTCTGAGCCTTTTTTATTTGGTAATAAGCCAAAGTAACTTAGCTATTTAAATTTGAAGACAGAAGACAATAGAAGGGAAAAGTATATGACAGATTTTGACATTGTTGAAGAAGCAAATGAAATTGCGTATAACGGTTTAGTTTTTCAAGCAAAACAAGCAATGAAAGAATATTCAGAAATTAAAGGTATAGATCCAAAATATTATGACGTAAATATGGATGTTGAGCTTGCTAATGACTTAGCTCCAAGAATTGCGATGAACTATTTGTTAAATTCTTTCTTAGAACGAGCCAAAGGTAAGAAAGCCTTTGAACTTGGTATGAAGAAATACATTGAAGAATTTTACGGTAAAGATTATATTTTAGAAAAATTGAAGCATGCCTTAACAGGAGGACGTATTAGAGCGGTCATGTTAGCAGAATTATTTGATTTATTACAAAATACTGATCCTTATAGAAAACAAACGGATATGTCATTTTGGCTGAAAAAAGCAAATGAAATACCTTCTAATATTGAATTGCAGTGGTATTTAAGTAAACGAGGAGTTAATGAGTTTGTAGAACGATATGCTCCTGATTGGAATAGAAATATTACAAAAGGTCTTTAAAGAATAAACTTTAAAGACCTTTTTGCATGGTTAAAGAAAGTATGGGAATTGAAAGGAAAAAATATGAGTCAGCAAATTAGTTTAGAAAATATCCATAATCCCAAAGTTAGAAAAGAATTATCTAATTTAGATATAGATCTAACTGACGATAATACATTGCAGTTATTGAATATTATTGAATTTCTAGACAATGAAAATATTAATTTGGAACGTGATAATTTTGATCTGAGAACTAGAAATAAAGATTTGAAAAAAGAACTTGGAAGTGAAAAGCACATAGGATCAGATTTAAACTAGTTTAAATATATTTTATAAATTATAATTTATAAAATATATTTAATGTGTTATAATTTATGACTGAAGTAGAAAAATATACAATTTTTAATGAAAAAGGGTGAAAAATATGGAACAGTTTGTGTACAGCAGAGTCTGGTATGGACGAAAAATTATTGTTAAGAAGCTTGAATTAAATGATAGTAAGCAAGTATTAGCTGGCTATATTGAATTAATAAAAAGCGATCCTAAAGATTGGATAAGACATGCAGCCGTTGCCGATAAATATTACTTTGATGATTTGTATCCTTTTGATCAATTGTCCGACCAATTGAGCTTTGCTGGATATCTTTATGATGACAAACATTTATTTATTGGTTTTGAAACACAAAATCTTGATAAAGACAGATGTATTGAGAAGCTAAAAATGGCCGCAAGATCATTGTAGTAAAGGTAAATAGCGTAGTTTTGAACGTACATATTTTAGATTTAATTGAAATTAAAGAAATAAAACAAAAATTAGCTGAATATGGATATAAAACTTTGAGAACTAGAAAGGAAATAAATATGACAAAAGAAGCCCTATATAAAGAAATGAATTTGGATGAAAAGCTAAAGAGTGGTCATTTGACAGAAGAAGACTTAAAAATGCTTGAACAACAAGCATATGTATCTGGTCGTAATCAAGCAATAAAAGAGATGGATTGTTTTAGGTTTGGTTTGGAATAAGGAGTTAGAAAATTGAAATCATTGGATCCGAATATTACAAATTATTTTTCTGAAAAAACAATAAAATTAACATTTCAACAATGGGACTATAAGGGAACTGCTTATGTTGAAATCGGAGGAAATACTACATTTGCTGATATCCTTTCTAATTTTGAAGATTCTGATAACTTATTTCGGATATTAAAACAAAGAGATAGTAAATTTAATTTTGAGTTTAAAGACTTAGGAAAAGATGACTATGGCGAAAACTGGTATCGAGCAGTTTTGAAAAATGATAAAGGCGAGAAATGTGAATGTGAGGACTTGGTAGAGTCCTTGTCAGAAATGTTAGTAGCAGTAGACCTAGTTAATGTTGAAAGAGAGAGTTAAAAATGGCTTTAACAAGAGATATTATTAATGAAATTATTGGTACACAAGAGACGTTTGAAGTACCTATGAAACTTATGGAGAAATTAGATGAGAATCCCACAAAGTTATTTGAGGAGTTTCTAAAACATGAAAATGACTTATCTTTTGATTGGTTCGTTGATTACTTCCAAGAAGAACATGCAGATCGAAAAAACAAGAAACAAGACTTCACGCCAAAGCAAATTGGAAAATTGATGAATAAGATGCTAGGAAAAACAGCGTCTAACTTAGATCTTTGCGCAGGTACTGGCACTTTAACTATTGAAAGATGGAACTCAAATAAAGATGCTTTGTTTATATGTGAAGAATGGTCGAGTGAAGTGATGCCGTTTCTTTTATTTAACTTAGCTATTAGAAATATGAATGCCATTGTATTTTGGGGAGATTCTTTAACTAGAGAAAGAAAAAACAGCTATATTCTTACACCTCGGGACAAATTTAGTACGATTGAAAAAAGCAACATTGAAGAAAAAGATGTACAAACTATTATTATGAATCCTCCATATTCTTTTAAATGGAATCCAGAAGCTGATTTGATAAATGAGGATAGATTTAAGCCATATGGTAAGTTAGCACCAAAGTCTAGAGCTGATTATGCTTTTGTTTTGACTGGATTAGATAGACTACAAGAATCTGGAAAAATGGCTGTAGTTTTACCGCATGGTGTTTTATTTAGAAATGGTGCAGAAGAGGCTATAAGAAGAAAGCTGCTAGAATTTGGTCAAATAGAGGCCGTAGTAGGATTACCAACTAATTTATTTCAAAACAACAACATTCCTACAGTAGTACTGCTATTGAGTAAAAGACGCAACACTAAAGATGTTTTCTTTATTGATGCTTCTAAAGGTTTTGAGAAAAAGAAAAAACAAAATATTCTTAGAGATAAAGACATTAGGCGTATTATTGATGCCTTGAATGGAAAAAATGACGAAGAAAGATATTCTCATTTAGCTACCTTTGATGAAATTAAAGAAAATGATTTCAACTTAAATATTCCAAGATACATTGATACTTACATTCCAGAGCCACCTATTGATTTAAAGAAAGTTACTGCGGATTTGCACAAAACCAATGTAGAAATAAGAAAGAATAACAAAGAATTAGTAAAAGCTATGAAAGAATTAACTTCTGACGATGACGATTTGATGGAAGGATTAAAAGGGATCATAAAAGAATTAGAAGAAGAGTAGAAATCAAATTTTAGATAAAGGATAAATTATGAGCGAAAAATATGTATCGTTTGAATATGAAAAGAACCCTGTTTCTATAGGAATGGTCTCTAAAAATGGTTGGAAACAAGTTATAGGTACAGCTGTAAAGATAGAAAATATAGAGATTGTATATATTCATATAGACCAAAACACAGTAGCTGTAACAGATACTGTGACTGGCCTTATTCATAAAACTATAAAAATACCTTTTAAAATTAATTCAGCTAAGGAGATGGAAAGGACGACAGTACCTTATTCAGCTATGTTTGCTGCAGAATTAGATAGAGCAGGTATTTCAAAAGTTAAGGCTAAATGGGGATCAGAGCTTAAGGATTTAGAAAAAAAGTATGGCTCAAAGCCTCCTACTATATGGTTAACCAAAGAAATGTTTGAATTGGTTAAGAAGAACTATGAGGAGTATTAGTGATGAAAAATTTATCTTTATTTAAATGCGATCATTGTGATTGTTTGATGTGCTTAGATATTTGTGCTCTTACTGAATATTTGGATAGAGGGACAGTTAGCTGCCCTTATTGTGGAGCTAATTCTGAGTCTATTAACTTGGTAGACAATGAAAATTGATAAGGATTAATAAAATAGAAGTTTCAGTAATTGAATATCGTTTTGCAAATAAGAAGAGGTAACAGTGATAGGAGTTATTTTTACATCTCGAAATAAGGACAACAAAGATGTTGCTAATTTTAAGCAAAGAAAAATTGCTTTCTTAAGCAACAAATCGGTTGAAGAATTAATGCCAAAATTTGATGATTTTGTTAATGAAGGCGTAGCAAATGAGCTTAGTCGTTTTTATATAACTATTAATGAAAGAAATAATGAAAAAACGATAATAGATCTTCAACATTATCTTTTAGATCATCCGGACTTTTTTGGCTACTAAGCTAGAAAGTAAGGCAACAAGCTTAGCAATGAGACCAGAGAACGCCATTACACATAAGTGGCTGTTTGATTATGATAGTAAAGTTGACGTAGATAATTTTGTAAAGGCGCTTGTAGACGAGGGCTTTAAAAAAGTAGAAGTATATAAAACAGTCAATAACTATTCAATTGTTATTCCACATGGGTTTGATACACGCAACATTCTTGCAAAGTATGGCGATTATGTTGAGTTAAAGCGTGATGGGCTACTTTGTGTAGCGTGGCGTAGCAATAATGAAAGGCGCGAGATTATGAAGAAAGATAAAGAAAAATGGAAAAAGATATTATTGTTGAGTCTCTTAGTATTATTAATACCACTTTTATCAGCCTGTGAGTCTGAGCATAAGGGTAAAACTTATATAGGAAGTGCTTATGTATTAATTCCTAAAAAGAAAGCTTACTTATATGCAACACCTAGTCAATCCATAAAATATAAATCTGTGAATAAGATTATTATTCCCGCCAATATAGCTATTAGTAAATCCGTTGATTATAAACCATCAAGAATAAATGCTTATTTTCTTGATGCAGAAAATGTTCACTTAGATAACAAGTTTAATGGTGGCAATGTTAACTATGGCTCTAACTTGACGCAGAATATGAATTATCAATATACTCCACAAATTCAAAATGGCTATATAAAAGTTGGATTGATTAATAAATTATATAAATATGATTCAACTATGTTTAATAGTGTTATGTACGTTTCAAAATCTCATTTTAGTAAGGCAAAATCAGCAATGTATCAATCATCAATGGATTTGTTTTATTTAAAACTAGATGAATTTGATATTTCATATAAAACAAGGCAAAACATGACTAAACCGGATGGTATTGTTTGCTTAGGATATGTAAATTAAGACAAGCTAGAACTAGACAGTAGATTAATGAAGTTGAAAAGAAAATGGTTGAATTTATAGATGTTAAATAAATTTAATGGGAATGTACAATTAAGGAAATTTTATGGATTATAAGTCAGCAAAAAAGCTGTGTGACGAAAATATGCAGCAGGTAGAAAAAGCAGAGTTAAAGCATTTCGAAAATGAACAAAAACAAGTTGTATATTTGAAAAATAAAATAGAAGAATATATAGAAACCTCAGAGTTTAATTCATTCGTGGATAGAAAAATTGATGAAAATATTGAGAGCGGCATATTGCAAAATATGGAATTGAACGAAAAAGGTCCGCTTGTAATTTTAGAAAATGAAGTACTAGGTGATGTAACAGCTAAAATTGGAAATTATATTAGAGATATAGCTAAAAATAGCATCATAAAAACAATACCTATAACTGATAGAGCAATAAAACTTATTGAGAAAAAGTTGAGTAAACGTGGATTTTGTAGATTAGAAAGTAATTCAACGACTTATTGGACTGCTAGTTCCTATAAGCTTTTAAGAGTTGCATCTTATAGTTCTATAACGATGATTGTATTAGGTATGCTTGCAATGTTAAGTTGTGATTTGACTAATAGTGAACTTGAACTATTCTTAAGCTGCCTGCTAATAACTTTTTTCGGATTTGTAATCGCTGCAATTGTGGATCCCTTTTATTCAAAATTGGACGATAGAGCAGAAAAACAGAAGAAATAATTGAATTTATAGGAAATTAAGGGAGGATCAAGAGTAATTGCTGTTTTAGTGACAGGAGATATATCTAAAACTATAAGAGTTTTAAATACCATTAGTTGTTGGACTGCTCATTTTATTATTAGCAATGTTTGTAACAACTATTATTCACTTTTATTAGGATTTGCAAAAATATGATGACAAGTAGACGATTTCAAACTTTATACAAATTATCTTCTCAATCTGCTTTTTGGCTTATACTGCTTGTTCGGTTTATTGTTGAGGATAAAGTAATGGCAATGCTTGCTAGTCTTGGATTATTAGCAAGCATTATTGCAACAGCAATTTTGGTCGTAAATATTGCTAAAACAAAAAGAAATAATACTGGTACAACTGCAACATGCTATATTGATGGCTACAATGTTGGGGTAAATAGCACATTAGAGGCACTATTTATACCTTTAGCTCTAATAATCTTATTAAAGGGATTTGCAGCAATTGCTATGCTTATTTTTTTTGAAGCAATTTTTTTAAAAGCAGACTATTCGGACAATAATATTAATATATCTTTTTTACTAATAGGAATAACTATGTTTCAAGCTAAAATAAATGAAAAAGAAGCTGTGTGTATAGGTCATACGAAAGACATAGAGCCTTTAATTAGAGAAAATGTTGATGCCATTAGATTAACTGATGATGTATTAGTAATTAAAAATTAGAGTTAAAGCATTTATTATCAAGGAGGGATATTAAGAATGTTGGAGAAAATGGTTCACGCACTTAGACTTAGTGCTCTAATTATGTCTAGCATTAATATAATTGTTGTTTCTTTGCTTTTAGCATATTCTGTGTTGAATTTTAACATTCCTAATAATTTTCTACGTTTAATGTTCATTGGAGGACTATCAAGCTGGATAAATAATTACATGGTAGAAGCTTCAAGATTTCAGAATAAAACATTAGAAGATAAAAAAGTTTAGGAGAAATTACATATGCTTACTGCAAAAAATGCTAATGAGAAATTACGTAATGAATTTGGTAAACAGAAAATAAAAGATAAAAAAAGTTCAGTCTTGCTGAAAGAGAAAACAGCAGAAATCTTAAATAGCAGCTTAGATATTTATTTAGATGAGGCGATTCAGAGAGCTAGAAGGTTTAATATTGAAGCGGAAAACAAAAGACATTTAATTGTTCCGTATGAACTTTTAAATTTAGATCAACACTTTTCAGTAGAAAAGAGGAAAATACAAGAGGCAACTGGAAAAAGCATTTTTGAAATAAACGACAGTATTAGAACTTTGGTGGATGAAAAAATGAGGGCTAGAGGTTTTAAAGAGTTATCTAATACTAAAGACCCTGAAAAATATTGGATAGCAGCGAATATTACTGGAATAAGTGTTGCATCAATTGCCTTTATTCTAGGTTTAGCTAGTTTTATTATTGGAATTATTTTTTACAAATTCCCCTTTCTTCTTAAGAGCAGTATTGTTGTATTTGCTTTAGCTGTCATAGCTTTTTTTGTGGGAATGGCGTGGAATATGATTACGGATAATATAGCTGAAGATATTTGGGAGAAAATATGAGAAAACGCTTCCCTTATTTTTTAAGTTTATTTTGTTTTATTTAAGTTTAAAGAAAGGTGAATTTTAATATTGAAAAATAAAAAGTTAATGGGACTGTTAGCAGCCGTGACTTTATTAAGTTGTGGCTGCTCTTTTAATGCCAATTTTTCCAAAAATAGTAAAGATAATGTTAAATCAGAGCAAATTTCGAATACTAAATTTGGTGGATTAAGCCAAAAAGAGTACACGAAGTTAGCAAATATGGAATACAAGAGTGGAGAAAATGCTGCAGTTTTTGTAAATGACAATAATTCGACTCTTAATAAGAACTGGAAGAAGAATAGAATCTATTATCAGAATTTGGATAGATTTAATCGTACTAGCTCCTCCGTCACGGCGTTTTTAGATCAAAATAATATAGTTAAGCATAGCAATCGAACCCGCCAAATATGGCGTCCTACAGGCTGGCACAGCAATAGACCGGGAGCAGAAATATATAATAGAGGACATTTGATTGCTTACTCCTTATCTGGTGGAATAAATAAGTTTGGAATTTATACAGGAAGAAATAATGGAGATTTAAATAACCCTAAGAATCTATTTACTCAAACAGCTTTTGCCAACCAACGTGTTCAAACGTACTATGAAGGCCAAGTAAGAGAAGCATTGATGTCAGGACAAAAGGTTATCTATCAGGCTACGCCGATTTTTAGAGGAAATGAAAAAATGGCTAGAGGTGTTAACCTACAAGCCACTTCAATTGATGGAATGCTAAATTATAACGTTTATATTTATAATGTTCAGCCGGGATATAAGTTTGATTATAATACTGGACGAGCAATTAAGGATAATTCAATGCAAGTCGTATTTAAGCAATAAAGGGGAAAAATAAAATGCTCATTGGAAATTGGATACATTCGTATGGAGACATATTACTTATTTTGGCATTTATTATATGTGTGTTCATGGTTCTTTTAATGGCTTTAATAGGTAGTGAAAAAGGAATAATAGTATATTTTTTGAGTATTATTACTGTTTTAGTGATTACTGTAGTAACAAGTATGGGTGGGCGCTGGCTATTACGAAAATGTATCTAGTGATGTGAAAAATGCTGAAAAAACGCTAGTTTCATCAAAGTACGCAGTGGTTAAACCATATAAGGTAAAAACATATCTCCTAAATGACAATAAAAAAAAAGCGGAAGTTGTTTTAACTAATGGTAAAAAGCTTGAAAATGTTGAGGTTAAGAGAATTACTAAGCTGTCAAACGAAAGTAAGACTAGAGTAAGTCTCTATGATATTAATTTGAAGAAGAAATATCAGCCTCTTAATAATAAAAATGAATTTAATCGACAAACTTTGGTAATTGAAAAGAAAACTAAAGGGAGTCAAGTTAAATAGAAAGGGATTAATAGAGATGTTAGCCATTAGTGCTCATCTTTACTCATATATAGTTTGCAACGATGGATGTACTTAGGGATGTCACCTAAAGATAAATGGAGTAAAAAGAGAATTTTCTTTATAATACTTATTCCAATTTTGATAGCAGGATTATGGCTAGAGATTGGTATATTAAGAATTAATCAATTAAACGTCTAAGGAGGGATGATAGTGGTTAAAACGATTTTTGTTATATTGATATATGTTACATTGTTTTTATATCACTTATATGTTGTCAAGTATGATAAAAAGCTTAGTTATGACAGTCAATCTATAATTGGTACTATTTGTATGTGTTCAGCATTTATTATTTCAGTAATATGGATACTAGTATAAAGTTTAAAGATTTAATGTGGGTTATAAGGAAGGATTAAGTAGATGTATAAAGAAACAAGCTTATATGAATTGTTAAGATTAAAAATAATGCAAAAAGAAACAATAGCTACAAAGGAATGGGCTACGCTTTCATGGCAAATTTTTAGATTTGAGATTGCTAAAAATACAGACGCTTATATAGAAATAGGTTACAACCGATATTACTGGGAACTCGTAATAAAACTTGCCGATTTACAAGATTCTCTTATTGATAAAATTGTGCAGTTGCCTGAGCTAAGTGAAAAATTAGGATTAACATTTATAGTAGCTCATGAGATAGTAGATCCTGACTATTTTCCAAATGAAAATCCGAAAAATTTAGAGTTAAGGTTTCAAAAAAAAGATGAACAAGGCACTATAAAAGCGGATGAACTTATAAAGAAATATTTTTTACAAAAAAATAGTGATATGATAGCTATTTTTGATCTTCCAATTCGAATTCGAAAAAATAGTAAAGATAATGATGTATACGATTTAGTGAATGAAATGAAGCGTGCTTTCGGCTTGAATCGAGAAACTCCAATAAAAAGAATCGGTGAGTTAAATAAGGACAGATAAACTGGTATGAATAGTTATGATAAATTAAATTCTGATCTCGACTTTAAGGCATCTATGGCTGATTTAATATTGTCAGCATATTTGTTAAGCCATCAATTGGATTCTAATGGTGCTGAAAACGTAAGATATGCTAGATCATTAATAGCAAATGAAGCTTATATAGAAAATAAATGGGTCGAATCAATGATAGATTGTATTTGTCATGATCCGAATAATTTAATTATGTTTAGAAAGAGATAAAGAAGATATATGGATAGAAATTATTTTTATCATTGCATGCGGGCTGATAGTTTTGCTGTAATAATTTTATTTCTTATAAGTCTTATATTTGTGCTTATGGGCTATTCTATTGATATTTTGATACTGACAGAAACAGTGTGCTTTGCATTAAGGCTTTGGCATTTCTTTCGATGGCATAAGTCTCCTAAAAAGGATAAGGAAAAGTAGACACTATGATTGATCGTAAAAATTTAGAAAAAGAATTATATAAGCTAGATGAAAAGCTTTGTGTTAACAAAGCTTTTCGTGAAAGTACGTCTAAAAAAATCAAGTTTTCATTCACTGCCATTACTACGATAAAGAGAGTGGAAAAATCAATTTCATTTCTAATTACTAAAGATGATAAAAGTATTCTAGCTATCGTTCCTCCAGATAAATATCATAAAAATTATTATGTAAAAATCAAAAAGCCAGATATATCAGCTGATGAAGCAGAAGAGATTGCACAAATACTAAGAATATGTGGAAAATATATCAATTAAGAAGGGATGAAAATTCAATTGAAAAATGTATCATAATGCTGAATTGTGCTACAGTTACAGTGTAACTATTGTTAACAAATCTTTTAATGTTACAAAAAGCACTACCTGAATTTCCGCAAAAAGGTAGTGCTTTTAATATTAATCATTCATTTTAAGATTTATTTTTATGTAACCATTTTTTGAAAAGCTCAACTGTAACTTGAACTATTATTGGCCCCACAACTACTGTTAACAAATCTTTTAATGTCAGAAGTAAAGCTAGTTGAAACTGATTCATAGTATCACCTCCCTCAATTTCTTTGCCTCTACATATGTAATTATATGAATTTTCAAAAAAATCCAAATAAAACTAAATATCGCTTGAATTATCAATAATGTTTTTATATTGGTTTAATTCTAGTTTAAAAGCATGTAGAAAAAAAAGAGGGTAACACCATATTGATTTTTGGCAGATTATCAGAAGTAAGGTTTAATAAAATAAAAAAGAGGAAGAACCACTGTATGCGGTTCTTCCTCTTTTTTATTTTATTAAGTATCTAACTTGTTATTAAGCCTGTGGCGTTAGAATAAATCA